>Ga0310342_100002750_pt1 | contig 11391 bp, 7 predicted proteins | sample S15DNA20500_MG_FD_206155 | JGI IMG/M metagenome (GOLD analysis project Ga0310342, IMG submission 206155) | Marine microbial communities from station ALOHA, North Pacific Subtropical Gyre - S1503-DNA-20-500_MG | ecosystem: Environmental > Aquatic > Marine > Oceanic | place: Pacific Ocean: North... | reverse complement strand
CGAGCAGTTATGGGATTCGCTGGTGACATTGAGCATGGACAAGCCGGAGACGGGAAAATATGACGAACTAATGCGACCGCGTTATGAGGAGATTAACTTGGAGACAATCTCTTCGGATCGAATCATCCAACTCGGCCTGGCATCGAGTAAGAAACAGGCCAAGAATCGCATGATGATGCGACAAAAGGCTCAGAAGCGATCGAAAGAAGGCCCGAGTCTGTTCCGCGCCTCAGAAATGCGACAACCTTCCCCCGGTAATCATTTTCTCCGTGACTTTGGACAATCGGACCGCAACCTGATCGAGGGATCTAACACCGATCCAAACGTTACCCAAATCCTGACGCTTCTCAATGGACGACACCACGGCCAGATTATCCGTGGTGGTTCCTTGATTTCTGATGAGTTGGCGAGTGTGAAAGACAGCCCCAAGAACCGGGCGCGAGTTATTTATTTAAGCGTGCTCGGTCGAGATCCAGCGCCGGATGAATTTCGGCTGGCGCTGACTTTGTTCAAACAGGAAAAACAGGTTACGGCGGGTGACCGTTCGCTGGTTTGGATTCTGCTTAATACGCCTGAATTCATGTTTATTCAGTGATTGTAGTGGACAGCCTCTTTAGTTGACTAAAACAGAACCAGGTAGCACAAATGAACGATATTACACGCAAAAGCGATGAGATTACTCGAAGAAACTTTGCAGCAACATTGGCACGGCGGTGTTTGGGTGTGAGCATGGTGCCGGCTTTTGCTGGCCTCGGAAACCAGGCTTGGGCAGCTGCCGCCAGTGGCGGTAAAGCGGATCGTGTTATCTATTTGTACATGTCAGGTGGCATGAGTCATATTGATACGCTTGACCCAAAACCGAACACCGGAGTGCAAGGACCGACCAAGACGATCAAGACGCCTGTCCCTGGCGTGTTGCTCAGTGAGCACATGCCGTCCCTGGCGAAGATGCTTAAGCAAGTTACCTTGATTCGCTCAATGAGTTCTGAGCAGGGTGCGCATGCCCCTGGCCGTTACCTCGCCCACACCAGTTACAGTCCCCGAGCGACTATTCGCCACCCGGCAATGGGCTCCTGGATGTTGCACGAGTTGGGGCAAAAGAACAAGAATATCCCCGGTAACATCGTGGTGGCGGGGGGCTCGAACCATCCGGGTGCCGGTTACATGGATCTTAAGTATGGTCCGCTGCCGATTGGTGACGTTGGAACGGGAATTCCAAACTCGGAACTACTCAGGGGTGTTACGGAAGCCCAGTTTAATAAACGATTGTCACTGGTGTCGAAATTTGGCAAACGCTTCTATGACTTGTATCCCCATAAAAAGGTCAAGGGTTATGGTGAAATGTATACAGACGCCATCCGTCTGATGCGCAGCGAAGATCTCAAAGCATTTGATATTACCCAAGAAGATCAAAAAACTCGGGATAAGTACGGGAAGGATAAGTTTGGCCAGGGTTGCCTGCTGGCCCGCCGCCTGATTGAACGTGATGTTCGGTTTGTTGAAGTCGGCTACGGGGGCTGGGATACGCACAATGAAAACTTCGACCGTATCCCGGAAAAAGTACCCGTGTTAGACAAGGCTCTTAGCGCGCTTATTCAGGACCTAAAAACCCGTGGATTGCTTAGCAAGACACTGGTGGTTCTCACCTCGGAGTTTGGCCGCAGCCCGAAGATTAACGAACGATCTGGCCGGGATCATCATCCCGCCGCCTTCACAACGGTGCTGGCAGGTGCAGGTGTCAAACAAGGCTACGTTCACGGAGCTTCCGATAAAATCGGCCATGGTGTCGACAAGGATCCTGTCCGCGTTCAGGACTTCAATGCCACGATTGCGAAGATCGTGGGAATTGATACTAAGAAGGAAGTTTTCTCTGCGACACGGCGCCCCTTTACCGTTGCCGATGACGGCGAACCAGTGGCCGAAGTGTTAGCCTGATCGAAGGATTGGCCAACGCCTGCTGGTTCTCTTCTAAGCCATCTGCTAGGCTTCCCGGCAGATTGTCCCTGTTACTGGAATCGTCCTATGTAGTCGTGGAGAGAACGAAATGAAATCCTTGCTTTGGACACTGGTGAGCTTGAGCTTTTTGGCCGGTCATGCCCTGGCAGCAGCAGACCCTGCTCCGCTGAAAGCACTCCTTATTAGTGGTGGGGGTTATCATGACTACAAGAATCAGAAAGAAATCTTGACTACGGGTATCAGCAGTCGCGCCAACGTGCAATGGACTGTGGTGATCGAGAACCCGAAGCCAGGGGACTTTCCCAAGGTGTTTGCCAAGGAGGATTGGATTGCCGGCTACGATGTCATTGTCCACAACCAGTGTTTTGCAAAATACAAAGACAACGCTGGGATTGACAAGATCGTCAAGCAACATCTCGATGCAGAAGTGGGCGTGATGATGATTCACTGCGCAATGCACGCCTTCCGTGATTCCACAACTAAGGAGTGGGATAAGCTGGTGGGAGTCGAGTCCCGGCGGCATGGACCCAAGTTTCCGATCGTGGTGCGTAACCTGGGGAAAACTCACCCGGTAACACGTAACTTGCCGGCCGGCTGGAAAACACCTCAAGGCGAACTTTATCATACGTCCATCTTGCCGAGTGCAACAAAGCTGGGCGTCGGTTTTCGCGAAGGCCAGGAGGCCAAGACATTACAGACTTGCGTCTGGGTTAATACCTATAAAAAATGCCGCGTTTTTGGCACAACCTTGGGACACCACAACGTGACGATGCAACAAAAAGTCTATCTCGACCTGGTCGCAAATGGCTTGCTGTGGTCCTGCGGCAAACTGGATGACCAGGGAGCCCCGTTGCCCGGTTATGGAAAAACGGCACAGGGAAAACCATCCGTGCGGTTTCAAGTGGTATCAAAGAGCGGTCAACTTAGGACCTTTAATAACCTGAACGCCCTGGTAGCGAGTGGCTTGGTGCCGGTTTCGGTTCCCTGTTGTGGTCACGAGGCTCCCTAAGGTGACATTCGCTCGCCGATGCAGTAGAGATGCTCAAAGGTTCTCAGCAATATTTGACCATCGGCAAAAACAGGGGAAGCTGTGATGAACCCATCCAGCTTGTTGGTGGCCAGTAGCTTGCCGCTGCCGTTGTTTTCCAGCACAAACGTGGTGCCATCTTCTCGCACCAGGTAGAAATGGCCATCAGCCAGGATTGGCGAAGCGGAAAAACCACCACGACCTTTTTGTAGCTGGTGCGACCAAAGCTGCTCACCCGTATTGATGTCCAGACAGATGAAATTGCCCCGATCGGTACAGACATAAACTTTTCCCTGGTGGGCGATTGGCGTTGGTACATCTGCGGAGACCCCTGATTTGGTCCAGCGGACGTGGGACTTGGTTACGTCTCCGCTACCACCGGTTTGAATAGCAGTCAACGTCTTGCCGCGGGCGTAGGGCGCGATCACCATCTTGCTAGTGGCAACGGGCGAAGCGATGGAGCGAAACAGGCGATTGGATTCAGGATTGAGATTACCGACGCGCCACAGTTCTTTGCCACTGGTGGCATCATGAGCCGTGACATGGTCAGCACCCAGGACGAAGATGGTTTCTTTGCCCTTTTCAGATACGACAACAGGAGATGAATAGGTTTGGGCTGCTTCCTCGGGTGCATCCAGGTTGCGATCTTGTTTCCAAACGAGCTTCCCAGTTGCCTTATCAAAACCGGCTAAGTAAGAGGGCCCGCTGTGGATACAAGCGACGACAACCAGTTTCGAGGTTAAAACCGGGGACGTGCCCAGGTCGAACCAGAGCGTGTCTTTCCCAAAATCACTTTGGAGGTTCTTTTTCCAGACCACCTTGCCTTGAAAGTCGAGACAGGCAAAATCGCCACTCTTAAAATAGACGAACACGTATTTGCCATCCGTTGCCGGGGATGGATTGCAACTGCTTCCTTTCTTGTGCCTGACATTCCGCGCCTTACCTATCGTTGCTTCCCATAGCAACTTTCCCTGGCGGTCCAGACAGGAGACCAGGTTCTGGGTGTCCCTCGCTCCTGTCAGAAAGATATGCTCATTCCAGACTACCGGTGTGGAACTGCCCCGTTCGGATAACTTCAGTTTCCAGCTAATATTTTTTTCCGGACCCCATTGGGTCGGGTACCCTTTCCCTTCCGCAACTCCATTGGAATGAGGCCCTCGCCATTGCGGCCATTGATCAGCCTGGCTGCTAGAGACCAGGATGACCGTTGATACCAGGAAGGAAATCAGTTTGTAAGACATAGTTTTTGCACCAGCGGCTTAAGGAAAGTGGTGGATTCGACAATCAACCAGATCTAACGACTCGAACCTTTGCTTCGAATTGCTTCACACATCGTTTCCAGTTGAGCGGCGATATCGGCATGCGTTTTAATGACGTTGTGACGCTCTTGAATATCCTTGTCCATGTCAAATAAGTAATAGGGTTTTTGGAATGGCTTACCCTTGGGCTTTTCTCGGCCACCGGAACCATTACCAAGGACGAGTTTCCATTTTCCTGACCGGATTGCAAACATGCCACCGGCGGAATGATGGATGACCGGTGCTCGTGGCGTTTTCCAGGATTTTCCCTGGAAAAGTGTTACCAGGCTGAAACTGTCCGGGGCAGCTTTCTCCGGTAGTTCACGACCCGTGATTTCCGCAGCTGTGGCAAAAAAATCAGTCAGACAAATTGTTTCTTGACAGTGACTGCCCGCGGCTATTTTTCCGGGCCAGCGGACCAGGAAGGGTACGTGGTGGCCGGCTTCCCAGATATCTGCTTTCGTACCGCGAAAGACATGATTTGCGGTGTGATGCGTTGACTGGTAGGCCTGGACGCCCGCATCAGAAACATGGTCCGCTTTGTCATCGTCATCAAGGCGGTGCATGTAGGATCCATTGTCGCTGCTGTAGATCACCAGGGTGTTGTCCTCAACACCCGCTTCGCGAAGCGTTCGCAACACTTGCCCAACCGTCCAATCCACTTGGACAATAAAATCACCGTAGGGCCCAAGTGTGGTTTTGTCTTGAAAACGCGAGTGAGGAATCACTGGCTTGTGTGGGGCCGGCAAGGGAAAGTAAAGGAAGAAGGGTTGATCGGTTTGCGATTGTTCGTGGATATACTGGGTTGCCTGTTTAAGCAGATCGTCCAGGCAATCCTCCATTACCAGGTCTTTAGAGCGAGGGCCGTTACGCAAAAATCCCGGAAATTTAATAGCTGGCTGAATCACGGTATCCGGATTAGTGACGCGCCCATTCTCAATATAAATGTAGGGTGGGAAATCAAGTGAAGCAGGAATGATATAAGAGAAGTCAAAACCGCGTTGCGGCGGACCGTTTTTCACGGGCTTGCTAAAGTCGAGGCCCTTACCATCGGCTCCCTTGGGCAAATCAAGCCCCAAGTGCCATTTGCCAACGATCCCGGTGTGGTAGCCAGCCTGCTTTAAAAACGATGCAACAGTCGGTCGGTTCGGTTCGATCAAGGGGGTCCCATAACCATTTAACACACCTCGCTTCAAACGACTGCGCCAGCAGTAACGCCCGGTCAACAGGCCATAGCGTGTGGGCGTACAAACGGCCGATGGTGTATGTGCATCAAGAAAGGTCATGCCAGAAGCAGCCAGGCTGTCCAAATTTGGTGTGGCAATCTGGGAGTTGGAATTGAGCGCGTGTACATCGCCATAACCCATATCATCCGCCAAAATAAAAACCATGTTTGGTTGTTTGGCGCTGGTGGGGATTGCCGCAGTGGCCCAGAACAGGGCCAACAGGATAAATCCCATCTTGAAGTACGGTTTACCAGGCATAATTTGCTACTCCCTTGATTGATACTGATCTGCGTTGCCTATTATCATAACAAAGTGTTCCTTGACTTCCATCTGTGGCTTGTTGTCCGCAGGGAACATTTGAAATCGTGATGTTTGTAGAGTGTGAGAGAATTGAGGAACTAGACCATGTTGAATCGATGGATTGTTCGTATCGTGCTAGTGGCCTTACCGCTGCTCGACTTAACGGGAACCTGGTGTTGCGCCGAGGAAGCCTCCCAGCAACCGAACCTGTTGATCCTGTTTCCTGACCAATGGAGGCGGCAGGCTTTTTCCTGTTACGGTGACCCGAACGTGAAGACACCTAATATTGATCGCCTGGCAGCCCAGGGAGTTCGATTCAACCGTTGCTATGCAACCAATCCGGTTTGTTCTCCTGCCCGAGCGATTTTTCTTACCAGTCGCTATGGTCATCAGACGGGCTTAATTCAAAACAACCTGTTCTTGCCTCCCCAGGAGATTACCTTTCCCGAAGTTCTGGCAGGCAGTGGGTACACGACTGGCTACATTGGCAAATGGCATTTGGATGGACCAGCTAAACCCGGTTTCGTGCCACAATTGCGGCGACAGGGTTACCAGTGGTTCGAAGGATTCAACCGAGGTCACTGGTTTCCCACGGGAGCGCGTTATTTCACCAACCAGGGGAAGTTAACGAATCCAAAAGTATTTGAGTCGATTTACCAGACTGACCTGGCGATCGATTTTATGAAGCGACAGAAAACAAATCCCTTTCTTTTGTTTGTTTCTTATGGAACCCCGCATACACCCTATCGTCCCCCCGCCAAGTATGAGCGCTTTAAGCCAGCGGACCTGACATGGCGGCCCAACGTGCCGGCAAAAATTCGTAACAGCCCACTCTATTCAAAGCATTTGAGTGGATATTACGGGCTTTGCGAACTTCTCGATCACGAGACTGGTCGCTTGATGAGCTTCTTGGATGAATCAGGCCTGGCGAAGAACACGGTGGTCATGATCTCGTCCGATCATGGCGATGCGCATGGATCGCACGGACTCCACCACAAAGGACAGCCAGAAGAGGAATCGCTCGGAATTCCCTGGATCATCCGAGGCCCGGGGGTTAAGTCGGGAGTCGTTACCGAGACGCTGGCTGGGACGATTGACTTTGCCCCCACGCTGTTGTCGCTTTGCCGGGCTGAGATTCCCGACCGAATGGTGGGACGGAATCTGGCGCCAGCCCTGGCGGGTGAGGAGATGAACGTACCCTGGGTTTATACCCAGGGAAGGATGACGACAGCACAGGAGCGTCCGCAAACCGAGGGTAACTTGAACTCGCGGCGTAACATCCAGGCCGCCTGGCGGGCACTGGTAACTCCCCGTTACAAGTTGGCAGTTGACAATCGGGAAAACGTGCGACTGTTGATTGACCTGGAGAAAGATCGTTACGAAATAAAAAACCTGGCAAACCAGCCAGAGCATGCAGCACTGCAAAAGCGATTGTGGAAACAGTTGAAGTCGATTGGCCAGCAGACGCGGGATCCCTTTCCGAACCCAGTGGCCCGAGCCCCGGCAAAGCCAGTTGCCAAGGCAGCGGGTCCAGCTTCGTCAGCCAGCAGGGTTTCACAGATCGTGGCCCATCGCGGTGCTGCAACCGAACGGCCCGAAAACACGCTGGCCGCTCTTCGGCGAGCCATTGAAGTGGGTGCCACGGCGACCGAAGTCGATGTGCGAACCAGCCAGGATGGCAAGCTGTTCTTGCTCCATGATGCGACCCTTGATCGTACGACCAGCGGAAAAGGAACGGCTACCGAATTAACGCTGGCGAAACTTAAACAACTGGATGCCGGATCGTGGTTTGACCCCAAGTACCGCGACCAGCGAATACCAGCCTTGTCTGAAGCGCTTACCTTGTGTCGCGGTAAAATCGACGTGCTACTTGATTTAAAAGAACAGGGTGAATCGTATGCAAAGCAAGTCGCGGAAGAAGTGCGGAAATTTGGTGATCCCAAGAAAACGATTGTAGGCGTTCGCAGCGTGGAGCAGGCGAAGTTGTTTCGCAGCTTGCTTCCCGAGGCTCGGCAACTGGGTTTGATTCCTGATCCACAGGCAATTCCTTCGTTTTCCCAGGCCGGGGTGGAGATGATACGACTTTGGCCCCGCTGGCTGGAAGACAAAACACTGGTACCACAAGTAAAGAAAGCTGGTGTCAAGCTGCACCTCAATGGCACCACCGGTGTAAGCGAGGAAGTGCTGCAACTGCTGCCCTATCAGCCGGACTCAATTTCTTCCGACGATCCTGGCAAGTTGCTTCGCACCTTGCAGCAAATTGGCAGTTCCGAGCAGTAAAGGGAGGTTTTGGTCCGCGCAGGGACCTGATCAGGCAACGCTATCTAAAAGCGATTTCTCTTATTGCGATTGAGTCATGAAAATGGCCATCCCCAAAGCTTCTTGGGGCTGGATGGCGCGAATACTGACCGTGACGAACGTGCGCCAACCATCACGAGAAATCCGAAAAAGACAGTAAGGATACCCATCAAGGTAATTGCTGTTACCTGCTGTTGCGGTTCAGTAAGCGGGTCTTCGACCCGTATCCCGAGCCAGTAGTCCCACAGGCTGTGGATGGCAATACTCGTGCCCAGGCAGATCAGGAAAACAACTGGCCATAGTCGCCAGCGCTTTGAGAAACGGGCTAAGCCTAACCCAAATCCCCCCACCCCGCCAAACAAAAGATGCAAGAACAGTCTTACGGGGGTCTCGCCGAGAGTGTCCAGGCGCAAGTTGGCACCGTTCAGGCCCAAGTAAAACAGAGATTCATTGAGGCCAAATCCTAGACCAACAAAAGCACCGTAAATCAATCCGTCCATGGGATCGTTAAAATGCCGACTCCCGACAATTGCGATAACGGCGACTGCCAGCAGTTTAATCAGTTCTTCACAAACCCCGACGATGAGCGCCTGCTTTTCAAGCGGGTAATCACCTTTGAAGAAGGAGTCGAATTCGACGAATAGATAGTCTTCGAAATTGCCAATTGCCACACATGCCAGCATGCCGAGCGCCAGCGCCAGGACCAGCATGTACCAGGGCTCCCGATCGTACATGTCGTAGCGATAGACCATCAGAATTAAGACAAGCGTACAAAATGCTAAGGAGCCGTAAACAAGCATCGTTACCGTTTCGTTGTCAGGGTCCCCGGCTTGTGCAAGCGATGCTGCCCTGGCGGTTCATGGGGTGTCCATCACCGCACCGCAATCGTCACTAGCATCAGCCAGGCATTTGTCTCGTCGACTACGAAGGTCGACGAGGATCAATCTCTAATCGGAGCTAATATCATACGCAGTTAGAGACTGCTGGTCACGTATGTATAGCGTTTCGCCGGCAATAGAAGCGTGGGCCCAGCTTGGACGTCCATGGCTGGGGATCTTGAATCGACCATGTTCTCGGTATTCTTCGGGAGTTGCTTCGGCAATGGCCACTTGGTGGTTTTCACCCAACAGGTAAAGCATGCCATCTGCATAGATCAAGGAACCCTTGCCAACACTACGATCCCGCCAGGCAATTTTTCCCGTCAAGAACTCCATGCATATCAAACCGCCGCTACCAAATCCGTACATGTGCTCACCCACTTTGACGATGCCACCGTGGTGATTAGCCATCCGCTTCTCAAAATAGATCTCTTCCGAGGTTTGCTTGCCATCGACGGTATTAATCCGCGCCAAGCCACCCCCCATACCGTAAGAACTGGAAACAAAAATGTGATTTTCAGCAATGACGGGTGTTGCACAATTGGCGGTGCCGTTGTTGGCATTGCTGTAAGACCAGAGCAATTCGCCAGAACTTAAACGAACACCAAAAACGTTACTGCGAGCAAATTGAACAATCTGACGTACGCCACCAATGGTCGCAGAAACGGGTGAAGCGTAGTGGGCTCCCTGGGTCACTCCCGTGGTTTGCCATTTCAGCTTGCCAGTGTATTTATTCAAGGCAACCATCGTCCCCTGCTTGCCTCCAGGCGTTACTACCAACAGGTCATCTTCCAGCAACGGTGACTCGCTATAACCCCAGCCCGGTCGACCGCCACCGAATGCTTTGCTGAGATTCACGTGCCAGGTTGTTTTGCCAGTGGTCGCATCAAGACAACTTACATCCCCGTTGCCCCCTTCGATGAAAACAGAGTTGCCCTCAATTGTCGGTGTGCCCCGGGGACCATTGCCCATGCCGTTACGATAGCCACCGTAAATACTGCTCAATTCCGCAGCAGTTAAATTGCCATCACGAAATGGATGGTGTTTCGCGTAATAAGCAGCCAGCTCTTCTGGAGTGATCTTTCCGTCCAGGCCAGATTCATATTTCACCAGGTACTTGGTGATCTCTTCCCGGGTCAGTTGTTGATCCCCCTTTTTTTGACCTTCAGGTGGAATATCGGCACGGCCAAACGGTCGATCAAGTGCCGTGTGTCGTGACTCGTCCCGCGATATTTGCTGGTCTCCATCCTTGTCCAACTCTTTTAACAAGCTGGCAGCCCGCCCGCTGGCAACGGTTTCGGGGTCGACATCTTCGCTGCGCGTGTCCACGTTGGTGAAGCGATCAATGCGGGCAGCATTTCCTTCGGCAAACGATAAACTCTTGTCACCGTCGGTGTCCACGAGACTAAACAGTCCGGCAACGCGATCAGCGGCAAACTCGCTAGCCGTTTGGTTTTCGTTTTTCAACGGGAGATCATAGTCATTAAATTTCCAGCCGAAACCTTTTAAAGCTTCCACTTCATTAATAATGCCGTTCTTGTCGGCATCAAGTCGCTCCAACTCTTTTTCCAGACGACTGGCCAATAGTGCAGCCAGGGGACCCGGTTGAACAGCCCAGACAACACGGCCGTCTTTAGTGTCCAAACAAATAGTATGCTCTACGCCGTTGAGATCGCCTTGAGTGTAAATGCGGTTGCCAACAATCGATACCGACGAGTAACCAACGCCAACCCGATCCACTTGCCAGCGCACCTTGGGTCCGTCGCTTGGCCATTTTTTCAGGAGCCCCGTGGAGGTTGCCTGCCCGTTGCGATTAGGCCCTCGCCATTGAGGCCAATCACCCGCATCCGAATGGGGAGCCGACAAAGCGAAAATCAAAATTATCAGTTGGGAGTAAACGAGCGGTCGGTTGAAACGAGCATGCATCGGAACCATCCTTAACAACGGTGGGATAAAACAGCAATGAACGAAATCGTGGTGTCCATCGCAGGGTAAGTGCCGGTTATTGTGGAATAACTGCGCTCACAAATCAAGCAACCGGGGAAGGGAGTAAGACAAGCCGGAGAAGACCGGTAAATTAGGCTTGGCAAAAAATAAAGATCGGGAGCTGCCGTGGTCTTAATTAGTCAGCGATTCATGCACGCCAGAGGTTTCTGTGGAGACCGCTTCTGTTTGTTGAGACGGCTGCTGCTCAGACTTCGTGCGCTGTAAGTAAATGCTAACTCCAGTGCCGATAAGCGCCACCAGCATCGTGCTATAAATAGCCGCTCGCTGCGCAAACAAGAACGCAATCACGTTAGCCTGACGATAACGGACGTTGAATCCGTACATCATCAGCAGGGAACAAAATACGTATTGCAATAGAGCGGAGGTCATCCAAAGCGTTGCAACGGTCATCTCGTAGACCG
>Ga0310342_100002749_pt1 | contig 11391 bp, 2 predicted proteins | sample S15DNA20500_MG_FD_206155 | JGI IMG/M metagenome (GOLD analysis project Ga0310342, IMG submission 206155) | Marine microbial communities from station ALOHA, North Pacific Subtropical Gyre - S1503-DNA-20-500_MG | ecosystem: Environmental > Aquatic > Marine > Oceanic | place: Pacific Ocean: North... | reverse complement strand
TATCTGTCTCTGGTCGATCTCGATAAGCCCGCAGGAGGTGGGGTCGTCGCCGCAGTTGGCCCAGATCTCGGTCAGGTCGTTGAGCGGGTACTCGGAGACCCAGATGATGTAATGGCTGAAGTCGGGCGCCAGCGAGCGGTTCCACATGATGTCTATGGCGGTGCCGTCGTCATCCGGGTGGTCCCATGCGTTGAGTCCGAGGACCCGAGGAGGTGGTTGTCCCGCCCCTGCCACATTGGAGAGAGGTGTCGCGTCGACGACGAGGACGTCGTCGGGGTTCTCGTTGCCCCAATCGTCGGAGGCCACAACACCGACCCAGTACACGATCCCGTTCTCGAGGGGTGAGTTGCCCATCGAATCGATCACGATCTCGTTCGTTGTGCAATCGAGAACGTACTCGGCCACAGGCCACCCGTCGACCGTGGTGGGTGGTTGGAATCCAGAGGCGGGCAGCGCGTAGACCGTGTGGAAGGTGCAGTCCTCTTCGTCGTTCGGAGTCCACGTCACTAGGATTCTGCCGCCCTCATCATCGGGGGCATCGACCGCGGTGGTGTCAGTGATTGGGGCGGGCGGGATGCCATCGTCAAGACCTCCCGCGGTCACAACTGGTCCTATCACGATGGCGTTTACAGCGTCAAACTGCCCCGCCTCATCAACGCAGACGGCAGCGAACCAGAACGTCTTGCCGGGCTCCAGTTGGAGCACCGTTGAGTTGCCCGCTGCGAAGGCCACATCGATTCCCCCGCTGAGCGCGACAGCGCTGGTGATAGGTTGCTGGACGGCCCATATCCTTGTTCGGTCAGGATCGTACTCCATGCATGCGGACCACTCGAGGTAGATTGTACCGGCTGAGCCTCCTGAGACCGGCTCAGCTGCGAGCCATTCGGGTGGGAATGGTACCTCATCTGTCGGAGTGGCGCTTTCAGACCACGACATCGGCACTCCAACCGAGCCGTCGGGGTACTCGATGGCGATTGCGGCTCTGTACTCCCTATCTTCTGAGAGCGCTGTGGGAACGCCGTCGTCGTCGGCCGTGATTACGGTCGCAGTAGTCTGCGACCAGAACGGGATGTGCATGTACGAGAGTTCTGAAAGTTCCTCTATGGTCGGCTCCCAGTCGGGATTGTCAGTGGAGTCCCACACATACAACCTGTAGGCGTGCCAGGCTGCGTCCTCTGCTGGAAGCCATGAAGCTTCCAGAACGCCACCGCCGTCATTCGGCCTGTCGACCAGTGATGTCATCTCGGTGGGGACTTCTACTCGTTCCCAGTCGTAGGTGATTCGGACCTGAATAGTGCCGTTCTGAGGAGTCTGCATTTGCAAGTGCACCTGAGCCACTGTGGAACCTGGGGCGAGATTAGAGATGGCTTCTTGGAACCCGTTCTCGATGGCTGGGTTCATCGATGCCAGATCCCACGAGCCCGAGTAGTTCAGGCTCTGTGACTCAGCCCACACCCACGCGCCCGGCTGAGAGGCTGAGAGCGTGAGGGCCCCGGTGAATATTGGAAGTTTGCCAGGTAGCCACTGTGCGGTGCCCTGCGGTATCTCTATCGGGTTCTCGTCGTTGACCAGCACCGTCGCCATCCCTGGATGTGTGGTTTCGGTGATATCCCATGAGTTGCCCGCGTACAGCGCGAGGAGGGGGTCGGCCCTGCGCTGATGCCCCCTGCCTAACTCATTGAGGCTCTCGGCCGGATCGAAGATGTGTAGGCCGTCTTGGCCGACGATATACAGTCCGGTGTTGTCTATGTAGGCCGAAGACAGTCCGGGCATTAGCACGGAAGCCGCCGCAGAGTGGTCGTCGTCCGACCTTACCACATCGATGCCTCTCGGACTCAGTACGGCGATGTGGTCGCCGTCAGAGACCATCTGGAACACAGGCCAAGACAGTATCTTTCTCGCTCCGAGGCCCGTTTCCATCTCCATCGAGGTGCCATTCCAGTGAACCAAAGGTTCGCTGGTGGTGCCGATGTGGACGCCCCAGTCGTCGGCCGTTATGGCTCTGACATCGTTGCTCGGAATCATGTCGATATGATAGGTGCCGTTGGAGCTGTCCGTGGCCATGTCCCATGCGGTGACCCCGGGTCTGGTCGAGCCTTGTCCGTTGTGCGATATGAACAGGGCGGCGTCGTGGTGAAGGACCGAGGTCGAGCCGTCGGGGTTGTTCACCAGTCGTGAGGTCGCTTCCGCATAGGTGATCCCCGACACTGTGTTCCCAACGAGCCCGTCTGCGAAGTTTAGAGTGGTGAGGACAGAGAGGTTGTCCTGATGCAGTACCGTCAGTCCCGCCGGTCCGCCTACTAGTATCGTGCCATTGCCCTGTATTGGGGTGTCTATGGTGAACAGGTGATCGGCAATCGGGGTCGGCAGCCCATCGATTGTGGTAATCGGGTCGTCCCATCCATCCTTTGTGGTGTTCCAAAGTCCGATTCCTCCCCAAGTGGCCACCATGATGTGATCACCGTGTTCGACGAAGCCACGTACGATGTTGTTGGGCAGACCGGCAATGAGACTGCCTTGTCCCCATGTTCGGGAATTCGTGTTGAAGGTCTGGAACCCTGCAGCCGAGCCCTGACTACCCATAAGCCCGACATACATCGTGCCGTCGTCCTCCAGAATCATCCCGTCCATCTGTGAATGCAGTGCCGCTGGAGTCGGAGAGAGGATTCGATTGGTTATGTCAATCGACCAGAGGCCACGTCCGGCGGTGCTGAGCCAAATTTTCTCCCCGTCGAGTTGCATCGAGTTGATGATGTCCTGATTGGCGTTGTAACCGAATTCCCATCGGACGGATCCATTGGCTAGGAGTTCTCCTTGCAGCACCGAGGAGGCGTAGTACCCAGAGGAGCTTGAAGTCAGGGCGGCCCACACATGAGTCTCATTCGACACGAACTCGACGACCCTGCCGCTGGTCAGTCCCGCCAGTTCATCGTAGCCGCTGGCTATCAGTCCCGAGTTGTCGAGTCTGTCAACGCGGTTCAGGCCAGTGGTCTGACCTGAGCGACCGATCGCGTAGACAGGTCCGGTTGTCGAAGGTGCCCTCTCGATTGAGCAGCCGTCCATCCCCGGGTCCAGTATCTGGCCGTTGGCAGTACTTGTGCCTGAAGTGACGATTCTTGAGATGCCGCCTGTGTTTACGAGTTGGTGGGCTGCCATCAGGACGTTGTTATGGTGGAGCATACCGCCGGGGAAGATCCTGTCCTCAGAGATGCCGTCGTTCGATGTCAGCGTCCTGATGAACTGATTGGTGTTGTAGTTGTACCGATCGATGCCGATTCCCTCCGTATCGTAGCCGACGTACATGATATGGTTCTGTTCGTCGCATGCAATCGCACGGGGGTCGTCGTTTGAGAGTCCCAGACTGTTGTCCGTCAATGGAGAGATCCACTCGCCGGTAATTCCGTCGTTGTCCGAATCAGACAAGTCGAATCTCGCGATGCCCCCTTGGTTGCCCCACCACGAGAGCCTGCCGATGGCGACGTGGATGATATCGTTGCAGAGTTGGATTTCGGCTGGATAGCCGTCAGGGATGTCGCCTGTGCCCAGCGCCCACGAGGTCCAGTTGTCCGTGGCATCATCCAAGCGCATGATGTCGGAGCCCCCGCTCCAGCCCCCTTGGTAGGATCCTACCCACAAGTCGTTGTCAATCAGAGCCATCGAGTAGAACCGGTCCTCGGAGCCGGAAGGTAGCCCGTCATCCTCGACCCAAGGGGAGAGCCAACTCTCGTTGACCGGGTCCCACCTCAGGATACCTTCCATGCTCGCGAACACGTAGGTTCCATTCCACTCTTCCATTCCTCTGATAGGGCCGTCGATGTCGTTCCACTCGTCCAGAAGCGTCATGTTGTGTGCATTGAATCTCCTCATGATGCTGTTCCCGTAGGCGACCCACAACTCACAGGCGTTCGTGGCGACTGGGAAACAGTCACCGAGGAAGCGCGCGTTGACCCTCTGCACATTGCCGATGGTATCCATATTGTCGGCCCACGACTCGTTGCTGGCGTTCCAGCGGACTATAGTCCCGCTTCCATCTTGCCACGACCTAGGTCTGACACCGATCCACAGTTCCTCACCTATAGCGCCTATCCCGTGGACAACGCTAGTTTCGCCAATCTGGATACCGGCATCGATGGTGGTCAAGCTGGAGTTGTTATCGAGGTCGATGCGGAATATCTCGTCGTTCGTGGCCCACTGGGAGTTGCTCCTCTGCAGCGAGTAGTGTAGGACGTTGCCGATAATCACCATGTCTTGCATGGGAGTGTTGGAAAGCGTCGGACCATCGGTGTTCGAGCCTCGGCTCCAGCTCTTCAGAACCGTGTCGTTCAACACGTCGATGAGAGTCAGGCCGAAGTCCCCGCCTGCCCACATGGTGCCGGCATCGCGCCCGTGGGCGAGCGTGGTGACATCGTCGTCGTTGATGTAACCCTGAGTGCCGTCCCAAGCCTGTAGCCATGAGTAGTTGAGCAAGTCATAGCGAGCGATGCCGGTGTTCTCAAAGCCAAGATACAGGATGTCACCTATCTTCACCGTGCGGGCCCGCTGGGTGTCGTCACCGGCTGACCAGACCTCGATCACGGAGTTGTTGAGGGTATTGATAACAGCGGCTCCGTAGTTGGTACCGGCGTAGAGCCGGTCGGTGCCGATCTTCGCTATCGAATACACGAAGCGAGAGGGCATTCCGTCCTGATTGCTGATGCACCCCTGGAGAGTGTAACTCCAATTCCACATGCACACTCCCCGATTGGTTCCTGCATAGATACCGTCCGCATCGCTGATGATATCGTAGAACACGTATGGATCGTTGTTGTTGCCGGGTATGGATGTCGGCAGAGAGTGCCAGTTGCTGCCGTCCCAACGAGACAGGCCTCCGTTGCTCTGGGAGCCTGTGTTCGAAACACTCGAGCCGACCAGCAGATCGCCGTAGAAGTCCAAGTGCAAAGATATGACGTCGTCATCAGGGAGGTTGCCGTCCTGAGTCCAGTGGTCGGAGATATCGCCAGTGAGGCGGTCGATCACCAGAATGCCGAAGTCGTTGAGTCCGAGGTAAAGCGTGTCGCCGTCGACGGCCACGGGTGTATAATCGAGGTTGTCCGCACCGAGAGACTGCCACGAGCCGAGGACAGAGACATCGAACAAATCAATCCTCATGACACCGGCATCGGGGGTCGCGATGTACGCGATGCCATAGCGCGTAGCGACTTCTTCGACGAAGTCTGAGTCGAGGCCGTCCTCGGTGGTAATGACATCGACCAATGTGTTCGTCGAGGTGTTGATCAAGGAGATTCCAGATTCGTAGTGCCCTACCACCAGCGTGTTCGAGTTCGCATCGTGAGCGAGACTTGAGATGAGTTCAGAACTCATTCCTTGGGCCGTTCCCTGGAAGTTGGCATCGCCCGCTTCAAATCTCAGCAGTCCCGCACTGAGAGTTCCTACCCAGACTATTCCATGAGTGTCCTGCACGATGGAGGTGATAGCAGTCGGCGCCCAGACATAATCACTGATATCAATGGGTACCCGCCATGCCTGGTCTGCCTTGTCGAATCTGTCGAGGATGTAACCGCCTGCGACCCATATCTCGCCCTGCTCGCCATCGTCGATGTGCGTGACGATATCCATCGACGACGAGAATGGACTACTGACCAGCACCATGGTGCCGTCGAGAGACTCCCCTACCTGACGGGCCAGTGTGCCGGAGCCGTCGCTCACGAGGACGGTGCCCGAGTCAGGGCCGCGGTGTCCTTCCGTCGGCCAAGCCAAGATTGACTTGGAAGGTTTCAACAGACCCATGTCGGAAGTCTGTCTTTGTGAACGGAACACCATGGCGCTAGTGTCGTAAGAGTGTAAGGTGTTGCCAGCGAGGATGTGCAACCAGTCATTCGTCAAGGAAAGTCCGCGGATCACGTTGGATGCCAGCCAATTGTTGGTTGACCATGTAGCCAGCCATGATGAGGCGTTGACGTTGTATCGGTTCACACCGCCGCCCACCGTGGCGATCAGCAGATGATCACCCAGCAACTCGAACTGTGATATCGAATTGCTGGTCAGGTAGTTCGCGGTGCTCCACCGCTCGTTGCTATCGATTGAGATTTCGGGGTTGGATCCGTTGCCGGTCGTTGAGTATTCGATGGCGCGGACACCGTTACTCGTCGTTCCGAGATAAATGGTGTCGGAGACGATGGTCATGTCCGTCACAATCTCGATTGCGTCTGTAGAGCAGAAGTTGACCTCGGTCCAGGAAGTCTTACCCGGGGCGAGGTGGTGCAACTTGCAGTCCGTCGCAGCCCACACCGTTCCATATGCATCGACGGCAATTGCCCGGATTGAGGCAGTATCCCCCTCCATCACCATCAGGTCGTCGTGTTCGGATGAGTCTACTAGACTGCGAGATAGTACTTTGCCGTCTTCGGTCCCGATGAGTAATCGGTTCTCACCTGTGTCGAGAGCTACGGTCCGACCGTAGATGCCGGAATCGATGTCGATGATCCTCTTCTGAGCTTGGTCATCGAGGTGTAGCATATCGTCATCGAGAAGCACGTAAAGCCGGCCGTCGAGCGGATTGACAGCACTGTCGTGGATCTCGACGTTCAACGAAGTGAACGAGACTCGAGGGTCTGCCGGACGCAGAGCCTCGATTACTAGGTCGTCGATGGTGATGCCGCTCGGCAGCAGCCATGATGCGTCGCTGACCGAGTTCGGCTGCAGCCAGGTGTCGAGGACACCGCCTTCAACCTCGGGAGGATTGGGTGAGAACGAGTTCTGACGGCCGAGGTCGCCGTAGTCCCGCCAGTCGAGTATCGGCGTCTGGGTGTCTAGCAGGGTTAACTGCGGTTCATTTGCCCAGTAGCCTTCACTGCCATCGACTGCAATCTCAAAGGTGAAGTTATCCAACAGGGCTCCCGGAGCGAAGTCTAGGAAGAGGTCGGCATAGGCCATAGTTCCACTATCTGGATCGGCTCCCGTTGCAGCAAGTGAAATCCAACCAGTGTCGTTGCTGCCTCCGGCTCCCCAAGTCTTGGGGGTGGCGCGGCTGTCGTCGTTCTGGTCACCGAGATGGTTCGAAGTCATCGCCGACCAGGGCAACATTACCATCAGCATGACCAACAGCAGGGCTAACCTCCGTTGAGTATGAAGATTGGACGAATATGCCGACGGCACGTATCTCCGCCTCTTTGTACCCATTATGAAAGAAGTGGGTCGATGTTTATGTTGTGCTCAATCCGCCGTAGGCGGAAAATTCGTAATCTCAGATGATTTAAAAAATATCAATAACGCTTGTTTACAGGCCGATAATGCGTGTTTTCTCATTAGGATAGCATCATAGCAGAGGGGTATGCCCGGAGGGCTCCGTGGGTGGAAACCTGAACGATGATAGGCTCCGCGAGGATGCTTTGGAATACCACGCGTCGAAACCTGCTGGAAAGATTACCGTAGTGCCGACCAAACCACACGGAACCCAGCGCGAACTGTCCTTGGCTTACTCACCTGGTGTGGCCTACCCATGCAAGGAAATCGAGGGAGATCCGGACGAGGCGTACAAGTACACTTCGAAGGGCAATCTGGTGGCTGTCGTCAGCAACGGAACCGCCGTCCTCGGACTAGGTGACATCGGTGCGCTAGCAGGAAAGCCGGTGATGGAGGGTAAGGGCCTCCTGTTCAAGGCGTTCGCAGACATCGACGTCTTCGACATCGAGGTCGACAGGACGGACGTCGACGAGTTCGTCGAGGCCGTCAAGGCGATAGCCCCGACCTTCGGTGGGATCAACCTCGAGGACATCAAGGCACCCGAGTGCTTTGAGATCGAGCGCAGGCTCGTCAAGGAGCTAGACATCCCGGTGATGCACGACGACCAGCACGGAACCGCAATCATCTCCGGGGCGGCATTACTGAACGGCCTAGAAATCGTCGAGAAGGACATCTCAGAAATCAAAGTCGTTGTCTCAGGAGCAGGGGCCTCGGCAATCTCATGCGCTCATCACTATGTCAGGCTCGGGATCAAGCCGGAGAACATGATTCTGGTCGACTCAAAGGGGGTTCTGACCAACTCACGCCGAGAAGCGGGTGAATTGAACGAGTACAAGGCCGAGTTCGCCCGCGACCTACCGGACGGCGACCTCGCATCCGTGATGGATGGAGCCGATCTCTTCCTCGGGCTTTCCAAGGGCGGCATCGTCAGCGGCGATATGATCTCCAAGATGGCGGAGCGCCCGCTGATCTTCGCCTTAGCCAACCCGGACCCCGAGATCGCACCCGACGAGGTGTACGCGGTCCGCGAGGATGCCATCGTCGCGACCGGACGGTCCGACTACCCCAATCAGATCAACAACGTGCTCGGGTTCCCTTACATCTTCCGTGGGGCGCTCGATGTCAGGGCCAAGGAGATCACCGAGGGCATGAAGATGGCGGCGACCCGCGCGATAGCCGAGCTCGCCAAGCAACCTGTTCCCGATGATGTAGCCGCCGCGTACGGTGGTGAGCAAATGCAGTTCGGCCCCGAATACCTCATCCCGAAGCCATTCGATGCGCGTGTGCTAATCTGGGAGGCCAGTGCGGTCGCTGAGGCTGCGGTCAACGAGGGTATCGCAAGGGTATCTACGAAGGAGTTCAATGTCGAGAAATACCGGGAGGACCTTGAGGCTCGCCTCGGTCTGACTCGGTCCATCATGCGCAGGGTGATCAACATCGCCAAGAAGGAGATGAAGAGGATCGTCTTCTCGGAGGGAGAGGATCCCACTATCATCAAGGCGGCTTCGCAGTGCATCTCGGAGGGAATCTGCGAGCCTGTCCTGCTTGGGCAACTCGAGCGGATAGACGCGGTCAAGGAGGAGCTCGGACTCGACTTTGAGTGCGAGGCCATTGACGTCAGGTACGATCCACGCAGGCGAACGGCCTACGCGGAGGAGTTACACAAGTTACGAGGCCGCAAGGGACTGACCCCTGAGGATGCTGTAAGGATGCTGAAGTCGACGACATACTTCGCGCCGATGATGGTCCGCATGGGAGATGCTGACGGGTACCTCGGAGGCGTCTCGCACCACTACCCAGACATCGTTAGGCCGTGCCTGCACACCATCGGCCCGGACCCAGACTCGCACAGGATCGTCGGAATGTACATGATGACTGTCAATGGCCAACTCATGTTCATCGGCGATGCGACCATCAACATCTACCCTGATGCGAGGACCCTAGCCGAGATAGCGGTGCAGACGGCCAAGGTCGCACGCCGCTTCGGTGTGAAGCCCAAGGTGGCTATGCTTTCGTTCTCCAACTTCGGCACCTCAGGAGAGTTGCGCACCGATAGAATCGAAGAGGCGATTGCCATCGCGAGGGAGTTAGATTCGGACCTCATCATCGATGGTCCGATGCAAGTCGACACAGCACTGGTCCCGGAGATTCAGAAGGACTACCCTTTCATGTCCTTTGAGGGGCCTGCCAACATCCTGATCTGCCCCAACCTCGCCTCGGCCAACATCGCCTACAAGCTTCTGCAGAGAATCGCAGGAGCAGAGATGACGGGGCCGATTCTAGAAGGTCTTTCCAAACCCGCACACGTGTTGCAACGCGGTGACAGCGTACGCGATGTGGTCCACATGGCCGCTATCTGCGCGGTCGATGCCCAGAGGCACGCGAAGCAGCGTCTCTGAGTGAATCATTCCCTAGCGTATCGAAGGGAGAAAGTATTCCTAAACGGTGTAAATCCACTTCCTGAACTGTATGACGAGCCATGCGACTATGAGCAATATCAGGATGGACCTCTTGCTCGTCAAATCCAACGCCATAATACCGGAAGGGGTGCCGGACTTGAACAGTGTGTTGCTAGGTCCTCTGTGCTTCAGAGTACCTCAAAGATGAGGCTGCAACAGGTCAGCGCACCTTCGGCCTTTGCCAGTTCTGAGGATTCTGCGGGCTGCACGTCAAAACCCCGAGCCGCGAGCCGTTCTCCGGTCCGAGGGAAGTCGGCTCCGAAGAGGATCTTGTTGCCGATGCGAACCACATTGGCGGCGTTCGGTTCATCCGGATCAACCGAGATGCAGTTTTGTTCGGGAAAGGTGCCAGCATCTATCCACTCGGGATTGATGAGCAGGGTGTCGTCCGAGACCGTGGTTGCTGCTGACTTCAGGTGGAGGCATCCGCGGAATTCTGTCTCAATCACACGGTAGCCGTGGTCGGTGACTAGTGCCCTCAATTGACGCACGGCCTCAGCGTTACTACGGGTAGAGAGGCCGACGTAGATGCTCCTGCCTACGGTCAGGACATCTCCACCGTCGAGTATCCCGGGCGCTTGGATGTGACTGATTGGACGATGCGGTGCGACCGTCCGTTCGATCGACGGTCTTTCGCCGCGTCGCGAGAGGGCCCCCGGCCTCGTGATGATCGCGATTTCGTCGAGCACAACCGCGATGTCCTCGACGAACACCGAATCAGGAAAGCCTGGGTCCTCGGCAAGGTGTTCGATTCGACAACCAAGGCCCTCGAGGAGTCCTTCGTAGAGGCTGTGCTGGGCCCTCGCGGTTTCGACGTCGATTTCTTCACGCTCAAGGAGAGTCAGCTCACAGTTTCCAATGGTCGGACTAACGCCTCTGGTGATCGCTACAAGCATCGAACTCACCGCTCCGGCTTCTTCTTGGCCTTCACGGTCTTCGGATTCCAGAGTTCCGAGCCGTCAGCTCGGGTGGTTGCGAGGCAGGACGAGCGGTTGTGTCCAGTGCGTCCGCACCGGGAGCAAAGAAACTCGCCTCTGGACTTCCTAGGGGGTTTGTCCTCTGCCTTCTTCTCAAGCCGGTTCCGCATCATCGAATCGATCATTTGATCGTGACACTTACGGCAAATGTGGACGATTTTTCCCTGATTTCTAGTGAGCCACTGCTGGTTGACCCCCTCGGTGTTGCCCTGACTGGTGATGTGCTGTGGATCCAAGGTGGCGTGTTGCCCGCAAACCGGGCACTTCCCCCGGCTGTCGGTCTTGTCCCACTGTCGTGCCATGCTCCGCGATGCGTGGAACTGACCTTCAAGATGGTTACAAATCTCAAGTCGCGTGTGGTAGCGCGGGATTCAGCCGAGAACCCGAGGCGCTGCGGCGAGGACCTCCTCACTGCAATCCTCGGCGTACTGCTCAAAGTTGTCGATGAACATCTGAGCCAGCAGGTCTGCCACATTGTCGAACCTCTCCTCCTCATGCCATGTTTCACGGGGCTGGAGGATCTTGTCCGGGACTCCTTGGCAGGTGGTCGGGACTTGGAACCCAAAGCGTTCGTCCTCCACGAACAAGACATCGTCCAAGTCTCCGTCGAGAGCCGCGTTCAGAAGCGCTCTGGTCCACTTGATCTTGATTCGGCTGCTTTCTAAGTGGCCGCCCGCGACCCAACCGGTGTTGATCAGCCAGCACTTGGAGTC
>Ga0310342_100002748_pt1 | contig 11392 bp, 13 predicted proteins | sample S15DNA20500_MG_FD_206155 | JGI IMG/M metagenome (GOLD analysis project Ga0310342, IMG submission 206155) | Marine microbial communities from station ALOHA, North Pacific Subtropical Gyre - S1503-DNA-20-500_MG | ecosystem: Environmental > Aquatic > Marine > Oceanic | place: Pacific Ocean: North... | reverse complement strand
ACCCCCCTTGTCTTACAATTACTTGCCGAGTTAGAGATACCAACCACATAGTCTGCCAATTGGCGAAGATTATTGCCTGCAGAACTTACTTGCTTTAGGCTCTTAACCAAGTTGCTTCCATCCTTTTCTTGACCCTCCTGCACAAATATAGCGCTAGTTCCTGTTGGCCAATATGGCTTTTATTTTGGCTGATTAGCACAATGCCATCGTCAAGCCATACCTTGGCATTTTCAAACCTAAGACCTGCAGCATGCTTATAAAGGCTAGATTTTTACTTAAATCCCAACCCCCTGAGCTTGGCTGAATCTTTATTTAGTGCAACCACATGCTAAAAGAACATGAACGGGTTCACCGCATCTAGGAAGGCAAACTGAACCTTCTTCGAATTGTGAGCAAAATAGAATTCATACTGAGGCGGAAGTTGTAATCCCGGGCGAAGTAAATCGATACGTCAACAAACAAGAGCATCTTTATCCTGGTCCATTGGCGCAGGTCGAACCAACTTCTTAGCCAACTTAGTTCGCTTTTTTTCGCGGTTCTGACATTTGCGCTTTCTAGCCCCTAGGCAACCCCAACCCACGGCTTGCGATGATGTTACGCTGGATCTCCGATGTGCCCGCGGCAATTTTATGGGAAAAGCTAATCATCCAATGTTCCTGGACCCTGCCCTTCAGCGGAGCCCATTTTTCGTCGCGGCCCAGGCTGCCGTACATGCCCAGGATATCCAAAGCAGAGTTGGTGCAGCGCTGCAACGTCTCACTGCCAAACACCTTGCTCATGGAGGCCTCTTTATTGGGCACCAGGCCCTCGCCCTGCATGTAGGCCACATTATAAGCCATAAGGCGGGCAACTTCGCACTCGATGTAACGGTCGGCGAGCAAGTTACGTACCCACGGAATCTGCATCAGCGGCTGACCGTTGCTCATGGTCTCAGTAGCATATTCCCGCATTTCGTCCAGCAAGCGACGTCCCATGGCCGAGTAGTCGATGCCCGAACGTTCGAAGTCTAGCAGGGTAACGGCCACATACCAGCCCCGATTTTCCTCGCCCACCACATTGGCCCGAGGCACCCGCACGTTGTCGAATATCACCTGGTTGAACTCGTGGCCGTCGGACATGTTGATTATGGGCCGTACCTCGATTCCTGGAGTTTCCATGTCTACCAAAATGAAACTGATGCCCCGGTGCTTGGGAGCTTCACTATCAGTACGGGCCAGGCACATGATCCAATCCGCGCGATGGGCCAAGGTGGTCCAGATCTTGGAGCCGTTGATGATGTACTCGTCGCCATCCAACACAGCCCGGGTGTCTAGGGAAGCCAGGTCAGAGCCTGATTCCGATTCGCTGTAACCCTGGCACCATTGAACCTCACCGCGGGCGATGGGAGGCAGGTGGGTCTGTTTCTGCTCTTCGGAACCGTGAATCATCAGCGTCGGGGCCAACATACGCACACCGAATATGTCCCGGCCCGGAGCCCTGTTATAGGCCAACTCCTCGTTGTATATGGCCGAGCGCACCGGCGATGCATCCTGGCCGCCATATTCCTTGGGCCAGTGCATTGTCAGCCAGCCTTTTACCGCCAGGTTCTTTCGCATTTCCTTGGTGAAATCCCAATCCCATTCCTCGGGCCAGCGACCGCCACCTTCCCAATCGGCAGGAAGCTGTTCATGTACAAACTGGCGCAAGTCACGGCGAAAGGTTTCGTCTTCCGGACTAAATTTGAATTCCACGGATATGCTCCTTGGGAATTATTGGGTAAACGCACGATGTCCAGGGCAAATCATGGTCTGGGATGGACAATGGCCTATCCTTGGTAAGGATAATAAGAGGTCGCGTCGGAGGAATCTTGGGGATAAGGATCTGCGCATTCAGACCAAATAGTTGAATCTTTATTTCGGGCTGAACGGCACTGCAAATTCCAATTGACTAGGATTGATTAGGTTCCAACGGCAACGCAAGTGACCGTGCGAACCACTCCAGTGACCGTGTGAATTTTTTCAGTGACCAGATCACCAACCACAGTCATGTCGTCGCCGGCGACGACCGCGATGATATCGTAGGGTCCGGTAACCACATCCACCGTTTCAATACCACTCATCTCTCGCAGCGTACCAGCTACGTCACGAGTTTTGCCTACCGCAGTTTCCACCAGAAGATACGCTTTAGTGGCCATGAACCCTCCGTAGGGAAGTTTCTTACAGATGAAATTAATCAGTCTAATGCCAATAATCTGGGAACAATTTTACGGCCCGCCTCTGACCATGTCAATTCACCCTACTTAGAGGCCATGCTGTCGCGACCATACTTCAACGGTCGAGCCACCTCGGTCCTATCACGATCCCGTCCTGAGGCCCCAGACCTGGCAGGTGTAGGCTTATATGTGATCCACCAACTATTAAATGTCACTCTGAACGAGCGCAGCGAATGAATAGTCTGATATTCTTCGCATCCACTAGGTCCCAGCTTAGAATGACACTAGTTGGTGGGGCTGTAGACGTACCACTTGCGCCTATCACCTTCCAAAAGGAGCTGGATTGGGGCAAGTATCCCACGACTCCGGTACCCAAATTGACCCAGGTGAGTATAATCGACGGTGATGATAAAACGCATGGAAACGCTGACCAAAGGAACCGCGGAGCTGGGCATCGAGCTTGACGACGCCCAGCTAGACCAATTTGAAACCTACTACCGCGAAATTGCCGACTGGAATCAGCGGGTGAATCTGACGTCTATAGTCGAGTATGAAGATGTACAGGTTAAACACTTCTTGGACTCCCTGACGGTGCGCCTGACTCTACCCAAGGAATTGCCCCAGGGAATCAGGGTGATTGACGTTGGCGCCGGTCCTGGGCTGCCGGGATTGGCCCTGAAATTAGCCATTCCAGATATACACCTGACTCTGGTGGATTCAACGCGCAAAAAGACAGCTTTTATCCAACACGTGGTGGATCTGCTGGAGTTGTCAGACGTGGAAGTTCTCACCACCCGCGCCGAAGAAGTGGGTCAGGACTATGACCTGCGGGAGAGCTTCGACCTGGCCCTGGCCCGGGGATTGTCCAGGATGCCCACGTTGCTGGAATACGCCCTGCCACTGTGCAAAGTAGGCGGAAAAGTTGTGGCCTGGAAGCACGGCGGAATTCAGGATGAGCTCACCGGTGCCAACGGAGCGTTGCGAGTGCTGGGCGGCCGCTACCAGCAAATCATCCCCATCGAGGTCCCTGGGCTAACCGACAATCGGATTTTGGTGGTGGTGACGAAAGTGCATCCCACACCCGACGAATACCCCCGTCGAACCGGCGTGCCCTCCAAGCAGCCGCTGTAATAGCGCCGCGTTTGTCGCCGTCATGTTAACACCCTTCGACCTACTCAGGGTGCGGAGAATATACCCGGCAAATGCGACCCGATCCACTCATGGTGACGACGTGTACGCAATTAATCCGCTTCGGTTCACGCTAGGGAGGCCCATCATTCTTACATCCTGGTGGATATAGCCGGTCCGGCGATAGTCACTCCGGGTCACCCTGCACCTCATACAGGACCTAGTTCACCTCATGCTTGATGCTCTGATAGTACTGCTCCAGTTTTCGGTCGGCCTGAGGATGGTAGGATACCACCAGGGTGTGACGGATCCCTATCAGGTTCAAGTAAGAACAGGAAGCCGTGGATACCTAGCCCAATCCATTGTCACTCAGCAGTCTGGTCCGATCCTCCACGGGCACCACTGACATCAACGGCTAGCTGGAACGCTTGGATCCGGAAATCAGCTGTCATGTCCAGTTGCAACTTCCAGACGGGGATGGACCGGGAGTAATCGTCCATCACGGTCACCATGTAGTAATAGTCCCACCCCTTCACTCTGAAGTACGCAGAATCGGTAGCCCACATCTGATGCGGTCCAGTGGTCTTCCGCTGGTACTCTTTAACAACAAGCTGAATCTCGGGAGGTTTGACAAGCCCTTCCCTCTTTAAAATGCGGTACACCGTAAATTCACGGACCGACAAATTGTGGTAGCCGGTGAACAAAGTGGCAGGCTGCCGGCTGCACCACTCCGAAGACTCCCTAACCGCCGCCAATACTGCGGCCTCCTCTGGTGAGCTAAGCTCGTTCGCTGGACCGGGCTGCTGGGCAAACCCATCAGCCCGGCAATCAGGGCCGGTAGCATTGCGACCAGCACCCTGATGATAAATGACAGCTATCTCTTTATCCTTCAATATCTCCATGTAAGAGGTTGGTATCGATAAGCAAGTACACCTATCAGGTTACACAACCACGTGCAATAGTTACATCAATTCCAGTAACAACCCATTAACCATTAAAGTCAGCGGTGGAATAGCCACAGTTGTGCCTCAGTGGGCTAATGACGGCGTTGTTCACGACACTTGGGAGTCTCTCCCCTCCCAGCATCTTCGCCATTGCGCTGTACCGAGCCACTATGTATCATCTAGCCTACTACTCTGAACTACAAATACCGGGTGCGGGGCAATAGCCCTGCCAGGAGGCACTGACATGTCTGTCATGGTTACAGGAGGCACGGGATTCATCGGCAACCGCATCATTCGCAAGCTGGTGGAACAGGGCGAGGACGTCGTCTGCTTTGATCTGGCACCGCCCCGGTCCAACCTCGACCCCTATTTGGACCGTATCCAGGTGTACCGGGGCGATATTACCCAGTTGCCCCATCTGCTGGAAGCCATGAACAACCATAATGTGCACAAGGTGATCCACATGGCCGCGCTGCTACCGCCGGACACGGAAGAGCGGGTCCACTTCGGCATGCTGGTGAACATCCAAGGCACCAACAATGTCTTCGAGGCGGCTCGTTGGGCAAAAGTGGAGCGGGTGGTGTACGCCAGTTCCATCGCAGTTTATGGAGTGCAGAACACCTTCGGGAACCGACCCATCAATGAAGATGATCTGTCTGCCCCCGTCAATGTTTATGGCATGACCAAGGCCGCCAACGACTTCGCCGCCGGTAAGTATCGGGACCGCTACGGTATGGACCTGCGGGGAGTGCGCATCTGCACAGTATTCGGGCACGGTCGCGTTACCGGCATGACAGGCATGATCGGCGGGCTGATGATGTCGCTGCCAGCCATCGGACAATCCGTGTCCATGAACTTCGACCCGATGGAACCCTCGCCAATGATCCACGCCGAGGATGCCGCCGAGATTTTCGTTCAGGTGGCACTCAGCAGCACCTTGAACCACAACATATACATTAGCGGCGGCAGCCTGGCCACCATCCAGGACGTGGCCGATCTGGTCAAGGGCTTCATTCCCGACGCCCAAATCACCATGGGCGACCAACCGGTACCTCACGTATATTTGGTGGACAACAGCCGCATGCTGGCCGATGTTGGTTACGAGCTGCCACCCCTACGGGTGAGGGTCTTAGACCACATCAATGACGCCCGACGGGAGGCCGGGTTGGACCCCATCAGCGGATGACGGGTGAAAGCAGAATGGCCCGATTCGTCGGTATATTACGAAAATACAGCAATGATCATACGGATAATTTATGACAATTGCCGGTCTCGATAGAATTGGACAGGGTAACAATGGTACCTATACTCCCAGGCATAGACTAACAACCTCAATGCGGCACTGACTTGGCACATTTCGGAAACTCCGAGAAATGAAAGGTTATCAAGGAAGTTTCTCCTCATTCTCAACAGACATATCTGTACAGAGTCTAAGTTCCCAATTCCCCCACGTCAGTCACCACGGTTTTGGGTTATAATGGCCGCTAATAGCCCAGAAACGGCACCGGTTCGGCAATCGGGGTAAGGAGAGCGACCATGAGTGTAGCCATTGGATATGTACCAGGAGCTTTCGGGCAGGGGGGAGATAACCCGGACTTTCTGCGTCAACTAGTTCAGGTTGGCGACAAGTACGGTTATGATTCCCTGTGGCTCAGCGACCGGATTGTCAGCAACCGTTTCAGCCTGGAGCCCATGATAGCCCTGTCTATGGTCGCCGCCTACTCCGACACCATGAAATTCGGTACTAGCGTGCTGGCCCTGCCCCTGCGTAATCCGGTGGTGCTGGCCAAGCAGATCGCTACCCTGGATTTCCTCTCTCAAGGGCGCTGTTTCCCCGCCGTGGGCTTGGGCCAGGAAGATCCGGAGGAGTACGAGGCATGCGGTGTCCCTAAAGAGGATCGTGCGCAGCGCACCGATGAAGCCATTGTCTTGATGCGACGGCTCTGGGAGGAGGAGAATGTGACCCACGAGGGTAAGTTCTTCACATGCCACAACGTCAGCATCACCCCGAAGCCTTTCTTCAAGCCCTCACCATCCGTTTGGATTGGTGGCCGCAGCACCGCCGCAGCTCGTAGAGTCGGCAGAGTCGGCGACGGCTGGCTGGTCTCCAGCGCCACACCCTCCGAAGTACAGCACGGGAGGGACGTGATGTTCGAAACGGCGGAAAAATATGAACGAGAGGTTGAGGAAGACCACGTGGGCGTGTTGATGGGCTATTACATTTCCTCGGAACCGGATCAGGCCGTGGCCAAGGCCCACCAATTCGTCACCCGGCACCGGCCCGATGCGGACTTCACTGAGTACAGCGCAGTAGGCACCACTGAACAGGTCTGCGATCTGATCCAAAAGTACATCGAGGCCGGTGGTCAGAAGTTTGTGATGCGGCCTCTATGCTCTGGAGAAGAGTCCATGGAGCAGTTGGAGATCATGGGGCAGGAGATATTACCCCGGTTTCACAAGAAGTAGGGTGCAATTGACCGCTACCAACGTGCACCTGGGTTACTTCCTGAGCGACTTAGTGTATGCCATCCGTGGTCAGTTCATCTTCCTTACCCTCATGGTGGACCACTTTGCCGTCGTAAAAGCGGTTGCCCAGCACATCCCGTACGCTGGTCTCCCAAACCCATAAGGTTACCCGCAGTTGATAAAGAGGACGACTTAGTCCATGGTGTTCAACACCGCCAGGCTTCCCATCTCTCTTACCGCGCCAGACAATTAGGGAGAACTCGGTCAGCTATCTTGTAGTAGCGAGCCTGCGTACCAAGCAGTTCGGTCCATTTCCTGGAGTATCTTCAACAGCAGGTCCATACCTTCCCCAACGATATCCATCTCCGAGCGGCCGTTGCGTTTCATCTGCTACAGGCGGGTCTCCGGCAACTCCCGCCGTAGTGTCGAGTTTTCACAGATGGTCCCCATGGCCATGTCATCCGATGTCTTCCTCGGTATCTTCACCCTCATGACAGAGCCCACTACCTGACGCAACGTCTCCGGGTCCGACCTGATGTATTCGGCACAGGCCTCGATGACCTGTGGTCCCAGCTTCTCCATAAGAACATCGGCTTTGGCCCCGCCCTGGACAGCTGGTCCGGCACCCCAGGCCTCCGTCGCTGTCGCCCTCAGCCCCACATCTCTGAATTCCTAAGAGCGGTTCAAAAGGAACCGGAGGGTAGTCCGTGGCTCCGGTAGTGATTATGCCGTAGTAGAGGCAAGGCCGATGAACGAACATCCATTCAAGCCGGTGGTCGCCATAAAAAGGCATCTTCTCCTCTTGGTTAAATATATAAATGTGTGGCAATGCACCCAAGAACCTTGATCCGACGCAGAAGATGGCGTTCGACCAGAGTACAGTGCTCAATGCGGTATCGTGGTCTACAATCTAACCAATGTTTGGATTTAAAAAATCGATTACGATGAGAGAAAGCTGAAGGGATGAGTAAATATAGATTTGGTAAGAGGATCGGAAAGGAAGGGACGCTTCGGGTCGGTGCTTCGGCATTGATTTACAACGAAGCCAGGAAAAGGATTCTGATGACCCAGAGGGCCGACAACAGTCGCTGGTGCCTGCCCGGTGGCGGAATGGATCCTGGAGAGAGCGCGGCCGAAACTTGTGTCCGAGAGGTAATGGAGGAAACAGGGCTGGAGGTCAAGGTCACTAAACTCGTCGGCATCTATACATCGCCAGATATTATTATCGAGTACAGCGATGGTAACAAGATCCAGCCTGTGATCTTCAGCTTTGAAGTAGAGATTATTGGAGGAGAACTCGGTCTGAGCAACGAAACGATCGACTTCGGCTGGTACACCGTAGCCGAAATCGAAGCTATGGACACCCTTAAGCATCATCTAACCCGTATCCACGACTCTGTTAAGAACCTTCCTGAGGCGGCCTTTAGGTAACGTTATGACTAGGATTGCCAGGCCTACACTCAAGCTGGGGCGGCGACGACCTTCGGCGTGTACAAAACCAAATATGACGGCGGGCAGTGGTATGAGGTGAACCTAGGCTTGCCCCAGGTTTCGGAGAGTTTACGATTTGGCCATGACCAGGTTATTGAGGTGGATGCAACGGGGCGGGTAGTGTATATCTCCATGGAGACTGGCCCCCAGCGTACGTACCAGCAGCACCACCTATACCGTGCCATATTGGAACCACTAGAGACGGTCAAGTATGTGTTTGAGTTGAAGGGCAATGTCTTTGAACTTGAATCAACATCCCACGTTTACGGCCTGGTTTTGGATCAGGACGAAAGCAGAATAGGCTTCACCGCCGCTGGCCCGACCGGCACCTTAGGTAGCAGTACGGTTACAATTCCGACGACACTCCTTTCTTCTCCATTCATAGTGACCATTGATGGAGCGAAAGTGCAGGCTACAAGCGAGGCAAAACAATAACGCTGGAATATCGTCACACTGGAGCAAGCGAAGTCATAATCACGGAAATCAGATGATCCCTTGGTGCGGAAGGTGTTCAAGCAACCGAGTACCCTCGTCATTTGTACCTGGGCCAGCTATGTCATTTTGCCGACATACGGTAACCGACTAAACGTGACGCTAAAGGACTATAGGCACAATCGGAACGTTGTTCGGCATACTAAGGGAGATGCTGCCAAATACGAAACGACAGAGGGAGATATTAAGCCGCGAATCTGACCTTAGCCATTGCGAAATCGTTGTTCGTCTGTTATCAATAATATCAAACGGATATTCCAGTAGTTGGCTGATTAAATGCTGACCGCTAGCTCCAAGTCATCAATGAAATCGGAGGCCGCAGAAATGGTTTCTCAGCTACGGATATACACTATCAACCGGGGCATGATAGACTCCTGGCTCAAGGTCTTTGAGGAGCGCATTCGCCCTCTTCACGAACAGAAAGGGATTCCCATAGAGGCTACCTGGATCAACGGGGCTCGCACCGAGTTCATCTGGGTGCGTAGCTTCAAAAGCGAAGAGGTAATCACCCAGAAAGAAGCCGAGTACTACTCTTCGCCGGAACGCAAGGCGTTGGGTGGCTTGCCCGGGACTCACATCGCCAAGACCGAAGTCCGGCTGGTCCATCCGGTGCTCACCACTACGTCAGTGAAATAGACACGAGCCCCATCTCCGCGTGCGGCTTACGGTAACGGGCTGGCGATGGTCGACGCAAACTCTCCTTGACCATCTATGCTCCCAGATTTCCTGGCAGCCCGAGGCAAAACTAAGCCATCCCCATTAAGGCAATCGACGAATTCTCGGGAGTCCTGCAACAGTTGCCAAACTGACAATAGATAAGACTGCACCATTTACCAACAAGGCTCCGGGTGCCCCTAAGACACCGGCCAATCCTCCAACCCCCAAGTGCCCCACTGGGGCAACGCCGATGCTCAATACCCATGAACCCATAGCTCGGCCACGTTGCTCATCTGTAACATTTTCTTGCATCAGAGTCTTGTACAGAGTGTCTACTGCCATTGCACAGGCGTTAACAACCGCCAAGACCAACAGGAATACGAGGAGATTGGTGGCCATAGAGAATAGCATCATTCCAGCACCAAACCCGAAAGTTATGCCAAACATCAATAGCCCTTTGCTCTGGAAGTCCCTCAGGTTAGCTAGGAAGAAAAGCCCGATTAAAGCTCCTCCCTGACGAACTGCCGTCATGAAACCCAGCCCAACGGGTCCAACGCCGAGCACCTCTTTTGCAAACACAGGTAATAAGGTCATGTGAGTGAAACCGAACACTTCGGTGATTGATGCCAAGAACATTAATATCAGTAGAATTCGATTACTACGTATTAGGTGGAGGTAGCCCGCTAAATTAGCCAGTACGGGCTCCCGACGGGGTGAGTCCGCCTCGCCGACCTTTCCAATACCCAAAAGCACCGCAGCCGACACGCCGTAGGCGATTCCAATGGCGACATACTGCCAACCGGGGCCCACAGAATGTATGAGGGCACCGGACAGTATGGCGCCGACAACACCACCAACTTGCATTGCCATAGCACCCAGAGAGAGCCCATTTAGTGAGTGTTGCGGCCCTACAATGTCAACGGTGTAGGCTTGTCTAGTGGTTAAGACAAATGCGAATACACAGCCCGAGGCAGCTACCAGACCTATGACAACCCAGACTTGGGTAGCCCCTGATAGAAGCATGGCAGCCATAACCGAAGATACTAATATACCGACCACCGTGCTGAACCATAGCAAGGTTCTGCGTTCTAGCCAGTCGGCTATCGCACCGGAGAGAATGCCAAGGAAAAAGAAGGGGGCCATCCTGGCGGCGGCGGCTACGCCCACCATGAACGGTGATCCGGTCAAATCGAAGACCAGCCACCCGACCGCAACTTGCTCCATACCTGTACTTAGGGAGTAAAAGACAGTGGAGGCCCAGAGGAAGCGAAAGTCGCGAGACTGTAGAGAAGCTGCCCAGCCAGCGTTCGCGGTAAGCCGAGCTATCAATGCTGTACCGTCATCCTAGCTGCAGTACCTGCAAGAGGCGGCAACCGGCCGCACTATCTCCTCTATGTCATCCAGGAGGAGGTCAGTTTGTTGCTGAATCTGCTCACTAGCCATTATGAGGAAATCTTAGCTAAGGAACAAGGTCTTGTCCAGTTCCAACGGTGTCAAGCCGCCATCAACAAAGCAACACTCCCCGTTTACACCAATTTAGCCTCAAAATAATTCGCATGATTAGTTGGCTGGAGTAGCTTCACCCACCTGGTCCTCTCGCAATGGGAGAGTGTGCCAGGTTCCTTCACTTTCTCAATGGGAAGGCTAGGATGGGGTCGCCGCCTTACGTGAAGGCCAATTTTCCTGGGACAGACCATTGGCACGGCTGGTTCGACAATCTAACCATGAGCGGATGAGCAGATGGGACACAAGTGCCACTCAACCTGCGCATGTAGAAGAGTGACCCACTCTCAACAAGCCCTGATATCGGTTCTTTTGAGATATCGACATAGATAGGGGTTCAATTCGTCGTTCCGGCGAAAGCCGGGATGCAGGCGGAGTAGGTCCCGACCTGAGCCGGAATGACGAGATAATATCTCTCTATCCACATGCTTTCCTAGAACATAAAAAGAGCGCTTTCTACCGTTTTAATCAGTGCCTACCATCCCACCAGGTATGTTGCAACGGATGTACCGCCGCGGCG
>Ga0310342_100002747_pt1 | contig 11393 bp, 11 predicted proteins | sample S15DNA20500_MG_FD_206155 | JGI IMG/M metagenome (GOLD analysis project Ga0310342, IMG submission 206155) | Marine microbial communities from station ALOHA, North Pacific Subtropical Gyre - S1503-DNA-20-500_MG | ecosystem: Environmental > Aquatic > Marine > Oceanic | place: Pacific Ocean: North... | reverse complement strand
ATCGTCAGGCCTCCTCTTCACTTTCTCAAGAACTTGCGGATATACGCCTGAGCCTTTGCCCGGAACTGTCGGTATTCACCCGGGGCGATCATGGGCTTTGTGAACTTTCCGTCCGGGCCAATTCGCCGGGAGGGATCGTAGAGGTCCGCACAGTCCCAGTTGTAGTCGGTCATCCGGCGCAACGATATGCCCGTGTGGTCCACGCACAGCCGGTAGTTGACGAGCTTGCGCAAACTCCCGAGCCACTCTCCCGCCTCGGATGCGATCTGGTCGCCGACGTGTTGAGCAACAAGCTCTTCCAGGTAATGGAAAGTGCGGTAGTCCTCAATGCCCTCGCGCCTGGCCTCCCAGCCGATCGTCGCCACCGGACCTGCCGCGCTCGGCACAACGTAGCGCAACTGGGAGTGAGTGCGGTTGCCTTCCCAGGAACACTCGGGCGAATGAGAGTAGGCCCATAGAAAGTTGCCCTTCATGCGATGGGCCCACGTGTAAATGCCGGCGTAGTAGCGGTGGAACACCGGGTTGGTCCCCCGGTGATCGGCGTCATACGTCCAGAGTTCGCGATCCATCTTCATGGCAAGGGAGGGTGTTTCCGGTGCGAAGCCGAGAGCGCGCACGACCCAGACGCCGAAGTACTGTCCCAGGTCCCTGCATGCCTGGGTCCTCTTGAGCGCGGTTATGGTGCGCACCTCCTTGTTTGCGGCGCCCAGGGTCTCCATCATCTTCATGAATGCCCCCTCGCCGTGCTTCTTGTCGTATGGGGCTTTCGCCTTCATGCCGACCTCGTCGGGACCATACAGCAACGGCTTGGGCCAGTCGTTCCGCTCCGCCCACGCTTTCTTCAGCTCCCTGGCGAACTCGACGTAGCGCCCAGGATAGTCGCCGTAGCTGTGGCCGATGAACATGATTGGAATGTCCTTGTGGAGAAGGCCGGCCTCCATTCTGACCTTAACCCTCTGCTCAACGACGGAGCCGGTTAGACTGACCTTGCCGGTCTTGAGGAAACCGAGGTCATCGCCGCCACCCCAGGAACCGAAGAAGGCGCTGGTGTGACCATGCTCGGCCATGTCCCTGAAGTACATCCGTTCGTATTCGGGAGACGAGTACGCCTTGGGCTGGCGGTCACCGACGTAGTACATTCCAAAAGCACAATTGGTCCGCGGCAGCTTGTACGGCAGGACCGTTACCGTGTATGGGATCTCCACGTACGCCTTCTCCATGGTGTAGGCGATGGTCCGGTGGGCTTCCTGAAAACCCAGCAGGAGCCTTTCATTGTAAACCCCGGGCTTGGTGTCCGGCGGAACGTATATCGTTAGCCAGAACACGGTGTTTCTCCCGTCCCTCACCTGGGCCTCGGCTTCAGCCGGCAGAAAGAGCGGGATCCCCAAACGCCGGCCTCCACCCCCGGGCGGAGGAGGGACGGCCCGGTTCTCAAACAGGACGTGAAGAGTCTTGATTCTGAAGCGCTCGCTCTTTGCCTCCAGGTAAACGGTGCCTAACTCACGCAGGCCCCAGATTCCGAAAATGAGCGGCTCGTATTCTCCTGGCGAAGAGATGCACCTGGGCAATGAGGCGAGTTGCCTGGCCGTTGGATTGGCGAAATAGGGGGCGGGTTTGGCTCTTGGGCCCTGCGGCACTGCCAGCTTGTGTTTAGGCATTATAACGAGTTGCCTCGTCGGGGGAGGAATATTCTCGAAGAACGGATCGGCGCAGTCGGAGGTCCAGATCGCGTAGCCTGCCTCCCGCTGTCCGGCGCTCCAGGAGGGTTCCACCCGTGCTTCCGGAAGCAGCAGTTCTTCCACAGCCGCTGCCTGCTGATGCAGCACCACCGCCAAAAGGGTCGCCGCAAGAACGCCATGCCCGACAAAAAAGTCTCTCACCCAAAACCAGCCGGTTCGTGTGTCATTCACAACATTATTTCCTTTCTCTCGCCCGCCGTGCAGATGCTGCGCGGTCTCTGTCTCGCCAACTCACTTCCCTCCCGGCAGTACGACCACCTCTCATAGTTGCTGATTCCGGGATGTTCCAGAAACCAAGTCCTGTCGGCCTTTTCAAGTTTTAGCTTCTTGCCGTGATCTTGGCGCTCTTTATCGCCTTCAGGGCTATTGAAAACGGTGCTGTCCGGAAACATCTCCTCACCGGGTGGGCGTAGCTCAACGGCTCGGGCTTGTCCCCCACCCTGGAGGAGCCTTTGAAGCCGCTGGAGTGCTGGTTGTTGATTCCCTGATTGTTCAGGTGGAGGATCCAGCTGTTCCGCCTATCGTTGCGGTGGAGAACAAGCCAGACGTTCTCCTCATGATAGGAATTCTAATCCCCACCGAACACCATCGGCACGGGTACTTGGGGCAGTTCGTGGTGTCTTTTCTGGGGGGGATGGAGCTGGAACAAGAGGTCCCTTGCTGGTTGTTCTGATTTTTGGATTCTTTGCCTTTAGATCACACGTACTTAGTGAGGCTCGCCGAAAGGAGGCGGAAGCAGATCGGGAACTCCGCAGAAGTGTTCGGGATGCCGAACGAGCAATGTGTGGATGGGGAGATCAACTCCTCGCTAACCGCCCACTTAAAAACGCGTTTGATTCGACCGACTCTTTTGTTGATCTCCGTTCGGCACAATCCATGCTCAACGAGATGTTGTCGTAGAGTCTTCAGTTTCAGCGGTCCAAACTCATCTGCCGGAGAATCGCCGTAAAGTTCATTCACGGGTGCGACCGCATCAATCATTGCTCGAAATTCCTTGCCTGGTTTGCCATCGTCCGCGTAATAAACTTCTGCAAAGTCAAGATATTTTACAAGAATCTCAGAGACCAACAGCAAGGAGCGAGAATTGGGGTCAGCAGCAGCTTTGTCCTGGGGGGTCGGCTGTGACGTTTCGGCGTTCTTGGTTCGCCGTATCGCTAACGAACGGCGGTTCAACTCTCTGAGGTTGTGATCATTTCGTGCGGATAGTGAATCGCGTGAGCAGTTTTCCGCTCATGCGAAAAACTCACGCTCTCTCACGGACCGGCAACCCTCGATCGACGCTTTGTAGGCTTTGTAGAACCGGACGTTTTACGTCGCTTCGGGGCGGGCTTGCCACGACCGGGGTGGCCGCTGCGCTGACCTGCGGAGCGTTTACGCCCGAGGGCGATGTTGATCAAGCGGGTTGATGAAGTAGACCCATTGTCTTGTCCGCAGTGCGGCGGCCCGTTTACCCGCTTGATGAAGCGGAGTTATAGGTATTTGAGGTTAAAACAGGCCGGAATCGCCAGGTCTCTTTGCCTTGGCGGCGAGATATTTAACCGCTGGGATGTAGAAAATCCTGGACTGGTGAGAGAGTGTGGCTGGCGAGTTGCGACCCTCTTGACCTCTAACCTGCCTTTTGCCCGGCTCGTTGCCGCCAGACGGGAACACTGGTAAGCGTGTAAAGCAGGCCGATTATCAGGACGGTCGAACCCACCGTGACGAACAGCGCATCGTAGCTTTCCTGCCAGGCAACGATCATGGCCAGTATCGGTGATCCAGCCACCAGTCCCAGGTCGAGTGACATCAGGGCGAGCGCAGAGCCGGTCCCGTGCAATTCGTCGGGAAATGGCTCGACCGTGAGCGCCATCATGCAATGGAACATCAGTGCATGCCCCGTCCCACAGAGGAGTGCAGGCAGGATGATCCAGGCCGGTTGACCGGCATTGAGCGGCAGAAAAAAGAACATGCCGATCCCCATCAACAGCATTCCAGCCAGCATCACACGACGGCGACCGAATTGATCCGGTACACGGCGCAGGGTGACGCGGACGGTCATGCCCCAGCCGGCATAGGCCCAGAAGAAGACCCCGATAATGGAAAAGTTCTCCATGACGAGGTGCTCGTCATCCACGTACTTGGTCAGGAAAACAAAGGGAACCGTCATGCACAGTCCAAAGGCAACATTAACTACCAGGATGGTGCCAGGAAAATATTGCCGGACGCTGGCGAAGAAGCGTCGCAGGCCGCCGGCGCTCGTCGTCCGTCCTGGCTGGTTGGGCAAGAGCGCAAGCAGGAGCAAGGGAATGACCAAGGCTCCGCCAGAGATGAGGAAGAAGCTGATGAAATCACCTCGCACACGGACCGTACCGCTTCCGAGTATCCAGTCACCAATCAGCGGCCCGACAAGCATGCCGATAAAGCCGCCCACGCCGAGAATCCCGATCGCCTCGGTCCGTCGCTTGGCAGGGGCACTATTGGTGATGTAAGTCAGGCTACTGGTAAAAACAAACGCCGCACCGAGCGTCATCAGTGCCCGCAGCAAGTAAAGAACAAGACCCGCGTTGTGCTGCAACAGCTGGTCTGGAACCAGCAGGTTCAGGAAGGCTCCCGCGATGAATAACACGTAACCGACTGCCCAGGTATTTCGAGCTCCAAGAGAATTGATCAGCTGGCCCAGCCAGGGGCGGCCCACGACAGCCGTGACCGCTCCAAAACCCATGATCAAGCCGACCTGTTCAATGCCCCCGTCCAGGTACTCGATCCAGCGCGCGTAGTGGACCATCAACGTGTTGCCCAGCACAAAACCGGTTTGGCTTAAAACGGCAATCACGAAGGTGCGGTCGTAAAGCCGCGCAGGAGGATCGTTGGAGTCTGGCACGAGGGGGAATCATCCAAGGAGGGAAGGAGGGAAGGACTCGAGTATACGCGTGCTATCCCGTCTGTCCATGTGGCTCCCAGCCGGGCCAACTCATAAAGAGGCTTGCAACTTTGACTAACTTCGGCATGGTTGATCCTCCGGTCCTCTGCGTTTTAGTGTTCAGTCTTCCGTTTCACTTTTCTCTTGGGCTGCTCCTGCGCCGCAGTCGCCGCTCCCGCACCCGCTACTCCCACGGCCGCCACCTCCCGGCGCGGCGACCGGTTCAATGACCGAATTGAAGAGGACTTTCACCTGCCAACGCTTTCCCAACTCCTCGGCGATTGGCTGCATCGCGGTCGTTTCCTCACCGAGGAAGTATAGAACAATGGTCTCGCCATCGAAAAGCCGCTCGCAGTCGATGACATCGATGGAGACCTGATGATCAGAGAGGATTTTCTGACACTCTTCGAAGATCTCAAAAGGCTCCGTCTGCTGTGATTGATTGTATTGTTGCTCGTCCTCGGGCGTCAGAATGCGAAGCAATTCACCAGCGGGTTTCTGGTTGCTCATGTCGTTACTCTGGTCGCTGCCATTTGCGGGTCCAGCCAAAACTTCGCCGATCTTGATTCTCTTCAGGCCCTCGGGGGGCTTTGTTGCTGATGTTAGCGTCGGCTGTCTGTTCATCTCTAAATTGTGGTGGATTGTTTCAGTACAAACCGTCAGGGTGCTTAGGTCTCCGAACGTCCTTCCTCCAATTTGGTGTTGGCTGGTTGGGTTTGTGAGTCGCGTGGTTCGATGACGAAATCGAGTCGCGCATGCGCCTCCCTGAGTGCGGCTTCAACGGCTTCGGCTGATGCCCCCTTTGCGAAGATAAATCCGAGATACCCAGAGCCCTCCGGCAGCGGCACCAACTCTTGGCCCACATGTGTCGAAATCGCCACTTGCTCGATGCCGGTGACATTCTCAGCCTCGTCCAGACCGTGAACAGCACTCAGTCTGCCCGCCCGACGGATAGGAATCATCATCACGCCGGCTGGTCGGCGTTCGCGCAACGGCGGTTCAAAGTCTCCGTCGAGGGCATGGGCAATGATCAATTCCTCAAGTGTGACGCCCGTGCCGAAGCTCAACACGCGGGAGCACTGGCCGCCGATCGACCGCGCGTTGACCTCAATCACATAAGGGCCATCGTGGCCCAGGCGGAGTTCCGCGTGGATGGGGCCTTCGGACAAACCGAGCGCTCGCACAGCTTGGCTCGTACAGCACGCAATCTGCTCTTGGACGACGGTGTGGAGACGCGACGGAGTGACGTAAATGGTCTCTTCGAAAAAAGGACCATCCAGGGGGTCGGGTTTGTCGAACAGTGCAAGCACGCGAAGCTCACCCCGGCTGAGGAGTCCCTCCAGAGCCACTTCCGGGCCGGCCACGTAGTCCTCCACCAGGTAGTGACTCGGCAGAGAAAGCTGCTGATCTCCTTGCTCGGCAAGGCGGAAATCAGAAACTGTCTCGGCGAGCGATGTCCGGCTTTCCGCTTTTTCCTTTTCACTTTCTGCTTGCAGGATCCTCGTCAGACGATCGACTGTCCGCACAAACTCCGGCGCATCATCGACGCGGATGACCCCCTGACTGCCCGAAAGCCCCAAAGGTTTCACGACGCTCGGATAGTGCAATTGGCCGGCCAAGGCCTCCGTGTCATCGTTCAGCCGGCACAGTCTGAAGCCCGGCGACGGAACCTCGGCGCGCTGGAACAATTGGCGCATTCGGTGCTTGTTCCCGGAAGCCAGCACCGACTCGACGGAGTTCTGTGGCAACGACAACGCCTGACAAATGGCTGCGGCCGCGAGAGTCACCTGATCGTCCACCGCAACCACCGCATCGATTGGATGTGCAGCAGCGAAGTCGACCACCTGGCGGGCCGTCTGTTGCGGATCATGAAAGCTCAACGTCAGAAAAGCCGTCGGGTTCAGCCGGGCCAGCGCGTTCGGCCGTTCTGAACCGATGGTCACGTCCACGTCCATCCGCTGTGCCGCGGCCACAAACGCCTCGGTTCGATAGGTCGTTGTGGGCAACAGCAGTAAAATTCGTGGCATCTGTTATTCCTGATGACAATCCCACGAGCCGCAATCGCACCGATGGCGCCATCAGACTCGACGAAATGGTTGAATCTTGAGACGTTTCGGCGGTAGCGATTATTTTGCAGACGCGACGTAGTACGGGTTTCGGCCGGACGCGTGATCAGTGACGTCCAGAATGTCTCCCACGGCTGGAATGGCGTCGCGAATAGCTGTTTCGATTCCGAACTTGAGGGTCACGTCGGCTTGGCCGCACCCTTGGCAGCCGCCACCCATTTGGATGTAAACCACGTTGTCTTTGACATCGATGAGCCTGACCACACCGCCGTGTTGTGCGACCTCCGGGTTGATCTTCGCATCCAACACCTGCTGAACCCGCTCCCTGATCTCGTCGGCCGGCAGGATACGTTGTCGAACCTCGTCGGAAACGGCCGGTTCACCTGAGGAGAGAAACGCCCGGATGGCAGACCCGACCTGCTTGCCAATCACCGGCCATTCATCCATCCCGGTCTTCCTGACGGTGACTTGGTTATGGGAAATTTGCACGCCTCTCACACCGTCGATTGCGAAGAGTCGTTCCGCCAGTATTGAGCCTTCTGCCTGCTCTTTGCTGCCGAAGTAGAATGACTTCTCGGGATACACGGGTCGATCGACAGAAAATCGACACATGGCATCAGTGATCGGTTCGCCGGTGATGGCCACGTTCTCTTGCGTCATATCTGAAACTCCACGGGAACATTTTGAATTTAACAGGCCGGATACGACAATTATCGCACTCACATCCACTATTGTCTAGATCTGTGGCTCGGTTTCGTCTCATTCCCTCTGTGAGGGGGAAAGTCGCTTTCGGCCTGATCGCGATACAAAAACTTGCCGCTTTCTCGGCATCGATGCTATGAAACGATGGAAACCGTTGGCGGTGATGGATACCATCAAGAGGAGTTTCTCTTCGCAATTGAAGGAGACCGAGATGAGCCATCTTGCGCTTCGGGAGAGCACCATGAAGTTCCCATGTACGTTCTCGCAACTGGGAAGTGGCGAATGGTCTGTTCGGCATGTTGGTTCAGACGTCGGGACAGTCGAGGTCACCGCCAGATCGCAACAGGAAGCGTTAGAAAAGATGCGCGGTGAGTTGCGTTACCGACTCGAAACCTTTCCCTGTACCGGCGAGATGTACAAAAGACCTACGAATTGAGATTATTGGCCAAGCAAAAACGTAACTGATGATCGTCGTGGTTCACGATAACAGTGTCCACCAACTGCTCGAATAGAGGAAGGGTACATGATCACGAGAAACCAAACCCAGGCCTCTCCCGCCACACCGTCTACACATACGGGCATCGATGCCACTGGCGGAGTCCAGGCTGGAGGCTCTAGCGTCTAGGGACAACAAGTCCCGGTAGTGACGACAGCCAATTGCCCAGGGTCTCGGGACAAATCCCGCCGGTGGGTGTGCCCCATGTGTCTGTCTGTAAACCGTGGATCAGACACTCTCTGCGGAGGTTATTCATGGTTGCGTTACACGTCGTCCAGATGCGATAATCTAACCTGCGGTGGTACGGTGTCGGAGCGCGTGAACGACTCGGTGCCTGCCGTTTGGCGAGGAGATTTTTTATGCATTTGAAATCACCCGGTGCGATTCTGCTTATCTCGTGTTACGAACTCGGGCATCAACCTCTCGGCGTTGCCCTACCACTCGGTTTTCTTGTGCAGGCCGGTTATCTGCCACAGGCGACGGACATCGCCGTTGAATCGTTCGACGCCCAGAAAGCCGCACAGGCGCAATTTGTGGGTATCTCGGTTCCGATGCATACGGCCCTGCGGATGGGTGTGCAGGTGATTGAGCGCATTCGAGAAACCAATCCGCACTGCCACATTTGTTGCTACGGGCTGTATGCGGCGCTGAACGCGGACTACTTGCTCCAGCATGGTGCGGACTCGTGTATTGGCGGCGAGTACGAAGCACCGCTGGTCGCGCTGGTGGAATCGTTGGAGGCGAACTTCAATAGTGAAGTCGCCGGAGTGAGCCGTCCCGGCAGCGCGGCGAAGCCTTATCTTGAGCGACTGTCGTTCGCCGTCCCAACGCGCGACGCGTTGCCCAGCTTGGACAATTACGCCAAGTTGGAACAGAACGGTGATTGCCGTAAGGCCGGTTACGTAGAAGCGAGCCGCGGTTGTCTGCACTTTTGCACACATTGCCCGATTCCGCCGGTTTATGGAGGACGATTTTTCGTTTTGCCCCAAGAGGTCGTTTTAGAGGACATTCGTCGGCAGGTCCGTGCGGGTGCAACGCACATCACGTTCGGCGATCCCGATTTCCTGAATGGGCCCAATCATTCGCTGTGCGTGGTGCGGGCGATGCACGAAGAGTTTCCCCGGCTGACGTTTGATTTCACCACGAAGATTGAGCATCTGCTCCACCGCGGCGAGCATTTGCCGGAGTTTGCCGAAGCGGGCTGTTTGTTTATCATCACCGCGGTCGAATCGCTCAGCGACAAAGTGCTCGAAATCCTCGACAAACAGCATACGCGCGCGGATGTGGAGACGGCGCTGGGTGTCTGCCGCGATGCGGGCATCCCGTTGCGTCCCACATGGGTCGCGTTCACACCGTGGACGACGCTGGAGGACTACTGCGAAGTGCTGCACTTCGTCGAGGCGAACGGGCTGATCGATCACATCGATCCGGTGCAGTACGCAATTCGCCTGCTGATTCCGCCCGGCTCCTGGCTGGCCGAGCATCCCCGGATGTTGCCGCATCGAGGCGAACTGGTCGAAGCCGCCTTCACGTATCGCTGGAAACATCCCGATCCGGGTATGGACATTTTGCAGAAAGAAGTCTTGCAACTCGTGGAACGGGATACACTGGCGGACGAAGATCCGGCGGCCACGTTTTTCCGTATATTGGAATTGGCGCACGGCCGGGAGCCTGCTGATGCAGTCTGCTTATTGCCGCCTGCTCGCGCCCGGACGGCCCGACTGACGGAATCATGGTTCTGCTGAGCAGAACCAACCGAGGGTCAGTTGGACCCTATCAGCAAAGCCGCCGCCGGTGCGACCACTCTACGGTCGGTACCCGCGAGTTCCTTAGGCTCGGCCCCTGCAGAGTGCTCGGTGCAGCGACCCGATGAAAGCAAGCAGTCCCTCGCGCCGCTTCGCAAGACAGACGGCGGCAACGCATGACTGCAGCCACACAACTCGCCGAACTGCTCGGCCTCGAAAGGCAACCGGTGGCGATCGCATTTCGCGAGTCCGCTCCGGAGGGCGTCGCTAAGATTGACACAGCCGCACCGTCGGGCTGCACGTATTGGAAATACGCGGCCGAGGGGCGTACCTTCTACACTGAGGCGTCGGACCACTACGGCTGTCCGATCGGGGCGCACACACACGGGATCGATCTGCCCGCGGAGACGGCGCAGGAACTCGAAGGGCTGGTGGGAACGATGGTCGAGCTTGAATATATCGACATGCAGGAAGTGTCGACGATGCCTCGCCGCGCGGAACCGGTCGGCGTCGTAATTTACGCTCCGCTCTCCGGGGCCGACATTGAGCCGGACGTTGTGCTGGTGTCCGGCAATGCCAAGCAGTTGATGCTGTTGGCAGAAGCCGCCCATTCGGCAGGAATTGATTGTGCAGGGTCGATGGTGGGCCGACCCACCTGTGCGGCCATTCCGGCCGTGATCGAATCCGGACGCAGTGCGACCAACCTGGGATGCATCGGCAACCGCGTCTACACCGGCATCACGGACGAGGAGTTGTACTTTGCCATCAACGGAGCGCAGATCGACCGGGTCGTCGATCGATTGAAAGTGATTGTCAATGCCAATCGTGAGCTGGAACAATACCACCGTGGGCGACTTCATAACTAAAAGGCCGCAAGATTTAGCGCATCGGTACGGCAGCGAGGTAAAATTTCCCATGGAAGTTTTGTCCCCGAGGCTTTGATATCAGTTTTTCAGATGAATATGAAATCAACCGCACCGTGATCGATATGCCCTCCGGCTACGATGCCATCGACATGGAACTTCGAGACTTTGATCTCGTGTATGGATTTCCCTGCCCGGAGGAGCATGCTTTCTTCCGCACCATCATGCAACAATTCGGAAGTCGGGAAACCTTGTTTTTGAGTTACGACGCCCGGGAGAAGATTGAGATCTGCCGGGTCAGCGACTTGTAATTCCTGTCCAAACGCCCGGCATGCTCGGGGCTAAGCGTTTGCGACACGGAGGCCGTTTCGCGTCACGTCGTATGCCACACTCATTTCTCCATAGGCACTTGGAACTTTAGAACGTGTTCGGTTCTCCTGTTCGTCCATCCGATTCACTGCTTCCCTCCAAGTTGGACGGTAAGTGGCGTCTCCAACTCCATTCGTGCAAGGCACTTGTGTGCGGCGCGCTCCAGTTGAGAATGCGGCCTGGATTGTGTTGAGGTAGTTCCACAGTACCGCTGATGATCTGCTAGACAACAGATTTTCCACGGCGGCAACGCGCTCCAGAGACCGCCGGCAGCACACACGCAGCCGCAACCCTCAGTTTACCATTACTCTTTCGCCGAGGATCTCGAATAACGACCGATTTTGGAACAGCGCCTTCCGCCAGTTGATTATAGTCAAACCATCCGATAGCATGGTGTCTTGCAGTAGGACAGCCTGAACACCGTGTTCGGGCAACGCGGCAGGACACTTTTTGTGGAATTGGAAAAATGGCAGAAGGCACCATCAAGCGACTCACGGACAAGGGCTTTGGATTT
>Ga0310342_100002744_pt1 | contig 11400 bp, 5 predicted proteins | sample S15DNA20500_MG_FD_206155 | JGI IMG/M metagenome (GOLD analysis project Ga0310342, IMG submission 206155) | Marine microbial communities from station ALOHA, North Pacific Subtropical Gyre - S1503-DNA-20-500_MG | ecosystem: Environmental > Aquatic > Marine > Oceanic | place: Pacific Ocean: North... | reverse complement strand
CCTTCTTCGTACTATCCTTCACCAACTTCAAAGGAATGTACCCTTCCCGCTCGTCACCTTTCTTGGGTTCAAAGGGAGCGTTGGCTACCGCAAATATTTCTCGGGCACAAAAGGGGCATTTGCCATATGCTGGATCGTCCACCTCCGGGCAAGCGCCGGGCCGAATGTCGAACTCAGTTACCCCAGTCTCCGGATGCTTCCTCAGGTGATGCGACCCGCACAGAGGACACGACGGGCGCCAGCCAGCTATGTACATCGCCCTCAAACTGGTGCTGATCTTCCAGCCAAAGTCGCCTTGCTGGTTGTACAGCGGGACCATGTACGGGCCTTCACTCACGACAGGGGAAATGTTGCTCATTTCGCCAGTCCGAGCGCCCAGTATATCGGGCACCCCGGAAACTCTCGATTTCCTGTCTGGCTCCATATTAGCCAGAGCCATCTGCAGCTCCAGGTCACCCACCTCGGATGGAGGCTTCAAGCCCACGTCAGCTTCAGGAGGAGGGGGCGACGCCACTGCCTCGGGGTCAGGTATCTGCAGGTCTGTCATAGTGCTATCCTCACGGGAACACCCCCTGTGAGAGGCCGCTCGTCTATTCCAGGATCGGTACGGAAGTTGGCAAGATGCCTCTTGCGCCGATCCCACCATTGTTGTTTTATGTGTGCATCAAACCGCTCAAGCGGAACTAATCCTCTGTCCTCGCGCCAAGTCCCCCAATCAAATGGAGAGCCGAACTGTCGCACATTGTCCTGCTCTTCAGCATGCATCTCTGCTACCAAGTCCTGCAAGGCGCCGGCCTCCGTGTCACTGTCAGTCGCCACCAATACAGGAGTTGTTCCATCAGGGCCTATGAGCATGACGGGCTCAGTTTCTTTCCGAGCCCGTCCGCCCATACGATACGCGATGTCGTTAATATCCCGTTCGTTTCGAGCCATCACCATCGCCGGTTCGCCGGTGTTGGTCAGCGTCCACCAGGGAACGCCCAGCTGGGCCGCGATCTGGAATAGCTGTACCTCGGAAAGGTAGATGGTCGAATCAGACATTAGCTAGATGCCAAAGCCCGGAATATCAAGCGCAATGAAGGCGAAAGTCTCATCGACTACGTTGTTCCCTGCGAAAACTCCAAGAATCGCAGCGTCGCTGTTCGTCGAGACATCGTGTACCATTACCTCCCCACTGTGATTCGTACTCATTTCGACTGGGTAACCTTCGTTCACGGCCACAGCGCCGTCAAACTGGACAGAGGCCGGCCCCCTGATCTGCAGCCAGCCGAACTGGGTGGCAGAGATGACGTTCACCGCAAGTCCGACAACTACGGCGGTTCGAGCGGCAATCACGACAGTCATGCAAGGATGCTTAACAAGCTCGCACGTGTTTGAGGTTGTTAGAGCCTCATTGAGGCCACCCGCAGCCTTGAGAGTGATTGTCTCAGTCCCAGAAGCGGCGGCGCCTACGTTGTCCTTGATCTTGTAGGCCCGCCCGAAACCAGCAGCACCCGTCTTCAGATTGTCAATGTGGACATACCCATCTTTGTAATCACTAGCAGTTGTGGCTGCGGCCGCCTTGAGAGTCAGGGTGACCTCGCGGCTCCCAACCGCAGCGGCCGCAGCAACAGGAAGGACGGAGCGATGGATGGAGGGCGCCTCGGCTTGATAGAGAGACCCAGCCACAGAGTCAGCGGCCCCCATCTCCACATAATGGTAAGAACGATCATCGATAACCATGATGGTGCCAAGATCGTACTGCTGAGACGCGTGGTTCACGAATTGAGCACCTTCGTGCCCAGTAACTATTCCGCTAAACATTGTTAATTACTCCTTAACTCGTCGGCAACGTGGCGTCGAATGTCATACTCACACCAGTAGCAGCTGCGCGGTAGAGACCCCACACGTAGCTACCCTGGATCACGAGGATGACCCCAACTCCGCCGATACCAACATCTCGCTCCCGTGCAGGAAGCGGCTGAAATTCCACCTCAGGTACATAGATCAACCCTTGCGGGTTGTACAGCGCACCAATGGCATCGTTTGAACTATCAACAGTAATGTTGAATGCCTTGTAGAGCGAAACGCCCATAAGCGTTTTCCCAACACCGGCCCAACCACGCCTCACAACGTTCTCCTGCCATCCAGCCGTAACGCCAGTTACGTTGGCTTGTGCGCCAGCGCCAGCATCCGGTTGATATGGCTGGTTTCCGCCCGTTGAAAGCGGGATTAGATTGCCGACCAGGGCAGTCAGGTTGCAGGGGTGGAACACCCCAACCAGATTGCCGCCGTAGGGCTCAGGATCATTGAGGCTGTTACCAACCTCGACCCGAGCTGCACCCGAGTTCAAGTGACCCATCGCGAGCACGGCGCTTGCAGCACCTAGCCCGGTAGTGAATGACGAGAACTGGGCGAAGGCGTCTTCGTCCCTCTTTCGAGCAACGGCCTGGCCCATCAAACGGCCCAGGCGGTTCGGCAATGTCCGATCGGCTGTTCTTCGAGCCGACAACTCAGTGACCACAACCTTGACACCCACCAGAGATGGAGAGTAAGTCGAACGAGAATCAGTCAAATCCTCAACTTTGGTTATGTCCACGCCTTCAGTGATATTATGCGCCGTCATCTTCCCAAACGTGGTGATGAGCTTTGATTCACCCTCACCCGGGTTCAGGGGCATCCGAGACGATAGAGACGGCATCAAAGGCTCGGCTTCCATCGTATCCCGAAACGCCGCAACAGTCGTATTAAGCGAATTGACAAGGGACCGTCCGCTTGTAGACGATCCTACTAGGATTGGAGTAGGCATATAGCCCCCCTGTTACGTGCTAAAAGTACAGATCAGATTGGCGACCGTGACGAGCATATATCTCCTCACGCTGCCTTGCTGTGATTCGCCCTGCAGCCCGCTCAGCATCAGCCTCATCTAGAGTGTTGATCGAGCCCGTGCCTGCACCACCTGGGATTGGCACGTCATCAACTTGCTGGGTAGTGCGGGTTTTCAAATTGGCCGATCGTTGACCCTCAACCCAGCCTGCTTTCCAGGATTTGGCTGACAGGTCAAAACTATCAATCGTACCGGACTGATAGCCAGCCGTGAGTTGCGCTAGTTTCCGCTCTTTCACACCATGCGTGACCGACGCCTGCCTCAACAAAAGGCGGCGGCCGTCCTCCAACTGGCGCTGCTGTGCAGCATCGCGCTCTGCGGATCGCGATTCACCCTCTTGGTGTATTTTGAATCGCTCTATCTTGTTCTCGAACTTGTCCTTAGCAACCTGCTGGGCTGCCGCCTTCAAATCAGGGTCGGTGATGGCCTCGATACGAGCCAGATCGCCCACCGCTTCCGCTTCCAGCTGGGACAGAAACGCTGATTGCTGCTGCTCAATTTGCTCGGCCTTGCGCTGTACCGCATTAGCTCGCTCGCGTGTTTCCCTGCCCTCTATCTCCCGTTCCAACTCGGCAATGCGCTCATTGACCGTAAGGTCCCCGACAGCTGGCTCAGGCGGAGCCTCTGCCTCCCCTGGCCCTTCAGTCCTGGCTGCATCTGCTGCCTCACCAGCAGCTTGCGAAGCGTCCTGCCCCTCGGCGGCCCACGCCTCCTCAGTGGTGCGCGTGTCAGGCTCAACCGAAGCGTCGGCAGTTCCAAGTAAATCGTTTATTGCTTGAAATCCACCCTCGGGAGGAGCGGGCGCAGCATCCGGCGTGGCCTCAGGCGGGGCTGTAGCCGGAGCTGTAGCCGGAGCTTCTGGAGGCGCATCTGCAACAGAAGTCTCGCCACCGGCCGGAACAGGTATGCCCACCCCCTCAGGGGTCATCAGGAAATCAACCGCTCTATTATGTTCCATTACAGTCTCCATTATGCCATACCTATCCCGCTGCGCGCGAATAAGGGTTTGTAATCCTAGACCCAAGATCGCGCGGATAACGCTTCCTAGGTGCCCTGGGTGCCCTGGGTGCTCGACCAGCGCCAGGGAGATACCCAGCAAGCCATCCACGGGCCTCCGCTATCTTGTCCTCCAGCTCACCGCGAGCCTCTTCAACCGAAGGGGCGTCACCCGATTCGAGGGCAGTAAGGAATGTGCGCGTTGCCTCAGGGTCAGTCCACAACTCGTTATCTTGTACATACCACCACCATTGAGCTAGTAGCGGATTATCCCGGGCAAATTCGTAACGAGCGATAGACGCTTGCCTGATCGCAAGATATTCCTCAGCGGAATGCCTTTGCCTCCAGGCTGCCCGCCGCGCGCCCGCTGGAAGTGCATAGTATTCATCATAGCCCGGCGGCTTGATTTTGGCATATTCAATCTTTAGCAGGCTCAGGTCAGCCGCCTCTTGCCCAGCAGCCTCTCCTACCTGCATCTGAGCCGCGACGCGAGCCTTGGATTGCCCCATCTCCTTCTCCGCCTGGCGGTCGGCCCGAACGCCACCGGCCTCTTGCTGCACGTAGTCATCCAATGACGGCGCCGCCTCGCGATCCCTGCGGAAATACCCTGTCAGCTTAGGGTGCTGGGCAAGGTATGCACGCCGCGCATCCCGCACAGCTGCAGCTTCGGAGTCTGCAGCATATAACTCGCGCCGCCCTTCGGAGGGCGTTGCCTCAATCCTATCTAGCACCGCTTTAGGCCCTATAGCATAGTATTCGCCCATCTCGGCCAGAATAGCCCGGCCCAGGGGCTCCTTGAATCGTGCCCGATACGCTGCAAAGCCCGGCTCCGACTCCAGGATGCGACGGTACTCCTTCGAGTCCTCCTCGTCCCACACTTCACTCTCAGGCAAGGTAGTCTGTATCTGCCTAAATTCCGCTTCTTCTTTTGTCAGCCCCTTAATATTCAACGGGATGAAGTAACGAGCCAACCCCAACCGATTGTTCTCGGATTCCACATCCGCAAGCGCCTTCTTCCAGAGTGGCGAATCCGGGTCGTCCATCGCACTCAGCGCAGCGGCGTTGTTTGCCCCACCCCGCCGAACATATTCTGCAATCCTGCGGCGCACCTGCCCGTCCTTAAATACATTTCCAGTATGTGCGGTTTGGCGCACTCCCGGTACAACCCCTTCCAGCCCAAGCTTCTCCGACACGTCCGCAACGTAACGACCTGCTTCCCGAACCCCGTGCTGTATCTCCCTTTCAGGGTCAACACGCCCTATCCTCGGGTCCCCACCTACAACGTCAACAATGCCTCGCCCAAGGCGACTCTGCGGCGCGATGTCTCCATACGGCACTTCCCCGAAAGCCCCAGCCAGATACAGCGGCAGGTAAAACTGGGGATACAGTGACAGGTTGCCCGCGAACTGCATAAGCGTTTCCAGGCTGCCACCCAACCAGGTCGCACCCTGCGGCCCAAGGCCCTCATCTCCCCCGCCGAACACAAACGGCTGTGTTACCTGGCTTGCGCCTGACACCACCGTCTTCAGCAAGTTCGCTCGCAACTCAGTCTCCCCATCGCCGGCGGTGCCGATCGGCACTGTATGCCGAAACCGATTGGTCAGATTGCGCTTCTCCCGCTCTTCCTCAGTATCCTCTATATGATCCTTGATGGCACGCGCAAGCCAGGGCTTCTCAGCCACCTCGTTCATCCAGTAGGGGACGTTACGGAGCTGCCAGATCGTGAATGGGCTGTACGGACTCAGCACCTCATCAACCTTCATGCGATCACCGTAATTGAATAGCTTCTCACCCACATGCTCGATAGATTCTTTATCCAGCTCAACAATAATCTGCTGCAGCTTCTGTCCCAACTCACGCACCTTGGCGTCCGCCTTACCCCTGTCTGGAGGCATCGGCACATCACCACCCAGATGCATTGGGGGCGCCGAGTTAGCCCCACCACCACCAAAGCCCTGTTCTGTAGCACCGCGAGTAGCCTTACGAGCTTTTGCCCTGGTCGCCTGCTCTGGATCCGCAGCCGGGGGAACGATGTCCTCCACCTGCTCTACCTTCAAAGGAACGTACCCTCTATCCTTCACCAACGCAGCCGGGGGAACGATGTCCTCCACCTGCTCTACCGCAGCCTGGGGAACGATGTCCTCCACCTGCTCTACCGCAGCCGGGGGGACAGGCATGTCTTCTAGCCCCTCGCCAGACACTACCTTTGACACCCGGAACTTGCCTGACAGCACCTCTTCCGCCGCCAGGGCGGTCTTTAACTCAGCTACCTTATTTACACTCGCTATTCCTGCCGCCTGCTCGTCAGGAGACAAGCCAGACGATTGCACGAGACGTATACCCTCCTCCCTCTCCTTCAGAACAGCATCAAACTCTATCTTCCCCCCTTCCGACGTAAGAGCCTCGCGAATCAATACAACTGCCGGCGGCCGCTCGCGCGCCGCCATCCCCTCCAGTTGCATCCCCAACTGCTGGGTAGGCGGCTCGGCCAACACAAGGTCTACATATCGCTCCAAGAATCCCCTGAATCGCTTTTGCGACCCTCCTACACCTGTCATCTTCTCAACTGCCATAGTCAACGCCAGTGCCACCTCGTCAGGTATCCCCGCCGGCAGTTTCCCCAATGCAATATCCATTGGGGAAACTGCCAACCTCATGGCAACTGTTTGTCCCCGTACGCGGCCAGGCCCTGACCGGACCGCTTGAATATATTGTATTGCCGGCACTAGCCGGTCATTCAAGAGGTACTCTTCCGGGTAATGCCCAATCTCCACCTTGCTACCCAAGGCAGCCAATTTGGGCAACGCATCCCTCAACCCGTTCTTTATCTTTGCGACCCCCGCCAACTTCTCCTCAGTCAATGCTTGGAGGAAGGCGTAATTCCCCTCGCCAGGGAAAACCTTCGCCAATGCCACATCCGCCAATCTCGCCTTCCCAGCAAGGTTCAGTTCCCCTTTGTCATTCTCCCACTGCATTAACTCCCCGCGAGAGAACCTCTCCGCCCAAGGCCCCCTAAACGACTCACCACTAACATCAAGGGCATCCTCGAAAGTCGAACTAGCCGCGATTTTGAATTGTGACAGCTCGTGCAGGCTGAAAAAGCCGGACTCTTTCATAGCCCCCTCGGTTCCCGTGAACCCAGCCACAGGGCTCGCGTTGGCATCCTTGACTAAGGCAATTTTTTCCTCTCTTTCGCCCTCGAACCGCCGCACCAACACTACATTCCCATCCCCCGCCGCCGCAGCTTTCTGATACATCTCAGGGGTAATCCCGTATTCGCTTGCGTCTTTCTCGACCAGCGCGAAATACTGTTGGGCCCCACCGGGATTATCGTCTTTCGCCCACCGAAGGGAGTTGACACGCCCATTCCCCGACAAGATCACATTCTCTACACCGTCTACCTCCGCCACAATGGGCGGGCCAGAGTTTATCGCAGTGGGGGTTAGCAGAGTATCGGGATGCAGGGTAAGCATCCTGTGTTGCGTTGTCTCGGCGTGTTGTCTTATACCGCGTATGCGCGGCTGCCACTCATCGCCTGGAGGGAACGCAGGATTCCCTGTTATGCCGTCTAAGCCTTTACCGATATGAGAAGCAACCAAGTCCTGTTCGGGCACCACATCATACATAAAGTCCCAAGGGGCTGTAGGGTCTGTGATGCCGTGCCCTTGGACAGCACGCGTCCCATCCCTTTGACCCACACCGAGCACCCTCCCACCCGCAATGGGGTGGAGTGCTCCATGTCTGGGATGGAATATGCCGGACACGCCCAGCAAGGCGTACCGCTGCCTTGTCATGTCGTCATATATAGACCTTTTAGCTTGGTCCCAATTCCTGAACAGGCTTTCGTACCCAGCACCCGAGTCGCTAATTTGCTTGGTAATTAGCCCTTCCAACCCAGAGACGAATTGCTTCACTGGGGCAAAGCCGGCCGCATTGAGCACATTTTCATTGTGCCCCAATACCTCTTTGTGCCGAGCTGCAAAGTCAGCATGCTCGTTGCTGGTGACAACATACAGATTGTCGTCGCGATGATCTAGCACATTTCCCCGGGGCGCCCCTCTGTCCACCTTATCCTTCGCCCAATCAAGCTCTTCTCGCACCCGCTGCCGCAACTTCACTGCCGTTGCCCGCACATCCATCAAAACCTCGGCAGTCCCCGGACTCACGACAGACAGATCGGCGATCTCAGCCAGCGTGTCATCAACCTGTTCAACCATTTGCCCCGTGAATGTCCGATGGAATAGCCAGAAATCCTCGGCATCGTTATACTCCACCGCTTTCGCCATCTGAACTGTTCGCCCACGAAGCCATGTCATCTGCCTGAGAAGAGCGATCGCAGCCAGCGCCGCATACTCCGTTGGTGCGTGCTCTATTGCATCTATGACAACCTGGGAACTGCGAGCGAACACCGCATTCGCCTTGTCCTGAGTAGATACATCGACCGGATTGGTGTCCTTAGCGAGCTTCTCCTTGATCGCATGTCGCTGCTGCACCTGGCGGACCACTGTATTATTGATCTGGTCAATTTGCTCTTCCCCCGCTTCTCGCACCGCTCGAAGCCGTTTTGCAACTGACTGGTCCGCCTTGTACTTCGGATTCGCTGCAAGGCTTGCCTGGTAGGCGTTAAAAGAGTCCCCGCCCAAAGGCCCCGGATCGCCCTGCGGGCCGCCTGACATGTCACTCGCGTTATACTTCGTATTCGGAGGGCTAGAGAACTCCCTTACAAAATCCGACGCCTTAAAGTGCTTCCTCCGCCTTAATTTATCCAGCCGCATCGCCACATCCGACGCATCGAACCCAGCATCGACCAGTCCTGGATAAGCATCTGCTAAGAACGTTTCTCGCCGGACAGGCCAACGCTCAGCAAACTTCTTCGTATAAGCAATCCGCCGGAATATCGACTCATTCCAATGAGAGAATTCAAACAACTTGTTCACGCCAGTCCAGGCAGGCAAGATGCTCGTGTATGCCACCTCTTCTTTAAGAGCCTCCCTTGCCAGAAGGCCCTCGCTGCCGAGCACGTTCTCTATGAAAGACGTTCCCTTAACCCGGTCTTTGACATCCAAACCCATCTTTTTGAATGCAGCCGTGTCCCAGTACGTGCTTGTGGCAATCGACCCGTCCAACATCGTCTTGACAAGATTGTCAAAAGTGTTCTGCATATGCCAAGCAACGTTGAACGGCAACCAAATTTCCTTGACGAGCTGGAAGCTGCCAGCCCAGACTTTTCCAAGCGTAGTCGTCGGGGGCCCCTTGACGCCCAAACTTCGCCGCTCAGCATTTGCCAGGGCCCTCATCATGGCCGTCTGGGTCTTATCAGCAGTCTCCGGGCCCCACAGGCCGGGGTCTTTGTTCAGCTTTCTTTGCCAGGTCCCGAGCACCTTGGCAAAATGGGCTCGCCCTTCGCCATGCACATGTTCCATCGTAAAGTCAGACACTTGAGCAGCGGCGCGATCCCCCTGCATCATGGCATTGAACTTGGGGATGAACTGTTCATTCCCCTCCTCCAACAAATGGACAAACATCAAATCAGTCTTGAGCAGGCGTTGATGGTACTCCCCTTTGCCTGACAACTTGGTGATGCCGCTTCCTTTTAGGACTTTCCCCAGCCCCTGCATAGGCTTAATCAACACCTGGCCGGGGAAAATAGAGGCTTGGTCCAGGACCTTCCCAACCTTGGCAAACTTGGCTGCCTTGGCTGCCGTGCCAGCCCCAAACAACAAACTGCTAGGATCGGTGAGAATGTCGTAAGCCAATTCAGCCGGGAATGTGCCAAGATCAAGGTTGTACGTACCTACCGGCCCGAGATTATATTCACCCAAATCGACAGGCAGCTCAGAGGTTAGCTCCTCACGCAAATACTCGCCACGAGCCTTGCTCTCGGGAGAAAAGAAGTCGCCATATTCCCCGCCAGCCAGAAAGCTCGACGCAGAACCGACTAGACGAGGAGAGATTTCACGGCTGGGGAAGCTCAGGAGAGACAGCAGCGCATTTATTCCAGCGCCGGCTACCCCTGACGCTGCGTCGGGGAAGGGTTTCCCCAGATGTCCTGTAATGTCTTCCCACGCATACGCGCCACCGCGCCCAAGCTCGCCCAGCGGGTCCTGGAAGAAGTCCTGCCCCTGCTGATACGGCGGCAAATCAGCAGCCCTGGGACCTGGAATGGCTGCCCCCGGCGAGCCGCTCAGCAAACCCTCACGCCACCGCTGATGCTCAGGATGCCACTCCGGTGGCGCACTGGCTGCAGCGGAAGAAGCCCGAGGCGGGCCACCCTCATACCCAAGCAGCTCTCTGACTGTGGGAACATCGGCGTCAATAAGCTCGATGCGCCCCGGGTCTTTAACAGGCATTCAAACCTTCCAAGATAACTTGCCGATCATCGAGGTATCGCAAGTCTCCGGCCCCTTTGGTCTTCGTTCATCAAGATAGCATTTTGGCCGCCGAGGTATCGCAGCCATTCCGCTTGATGCTTAGCCGCAGGCGACTGCATCAAGCCCGCTGCCCCCGGCGTGCCTACAGAGACAGGCCCAGGGCCCTCATACCCCGGCCGCCCGGTTGAAAGTATCTGAGTCAATGCCTGCTGCGCCCTCGGAGGGAGTTCGGCTACAAGTCCAAGGACTCTCTCCAGGGCTCCTGGCTGCACTTGTGCTTTTCCCTCCGGCGTGACGCCCGTTGCAAGTGTCTGAGTCAATGCCTCGGCTGGCAGGACTTCTGCCGACGGATCAACGTAGGGTTCGATAGTATCGGTCGCTCCGCTAGGGGGTGGCTGCTCCACTGGCGGGTACAATACGTCATACAGGTTAGGAAGCGGCGTCGATCCCGTGCGGCCACCTATCCCCCCCCCTCTATCCTCTGCACCTCCTGCCTGTAGTGCCCTCAACAAACCCAAGGGGTCCATCGGGCGGCCAACCGTTACTCCTTGCCCCGGCGTGCGGCCACCCACCTGACCCCCTCTCCCTCCTCTGTCTGAAGCCCCGGCTAAGCGCTGTCTCAAGGCGTTCGTGGCCTGCCAGCCTAATGATGCCGGCGACAATGCTCGCCGGGCATCAGTGGGGGGGATGCTATCTAAATACTGGCCTAAGCCTAAAAGCCCCATTTGGGCTAAGCCTGCCGGCGAGTATTTTCGCCAAGCCGGCACTTCTCCCGGCACTTGTGCCGACGGATCAACGTAGGGTTGGATAGTGTCGGTCGCTCGGCGGTGCGATACCTCATACGGCCCGCCTGCCTCGGCTGGCAGGACTTGTGCCGACGGCTCAACGTAGGGTTGGATAGTGTCGGTCGCTCGGCGGTGCGATACCTCATACGGCCCGCCTGCCTCGGCTGGCAGGACTTGTGCCGACGGCTCAACGTAGGGTTGGATAGTGTCGGTCGCTCGGCGGTGCGGTGGGACAACATACGGCCCGCCTGCCTCCTGTGTCGGCCTATCCACTATTTTTGTCTCTTTCGCCATTCCCGCAGCAGCACGCGCCAACGCCTGTTGCTCTTCCTCGGTTAGGCCCTTTGGACTCTGCTGATCCGTCGGCACATCCACCGGCGGG
>Ga0310342_100002742_pt1 | contig 11402 bp, 7 predicted proteins | sample S15DNA20500_MG_FD_206155 | JGI IMG/M metagenome (GOLD analysis project Ga0310342, IMG submission 206155) | Marine microbial communities from station ALOHA, North Pacific Subtropical Gyre - S1503-DNA-20-500_MG | ecosystem: Environmental > Aquatic > Marine > Oceanic | place: Pacific Ocean: North... | reverse complement strand
AGAACGAAATACCGACACAGACATGCCAAGAACCATGGTCACGATAGATAGGACCACAAGAAGTTCGATCAAGGTAACCCCACTAGAGGTGCAGGTCCTTGATCTCACCATGACGTAATATCATCCGCGGCCCCGTTTTGGTGGATCCCGTCGGGGCCAGCTGACCAGATTTGAAAACGTAGAGGTTGGTGAAATGTAGCTGTTTTTTCAGAAGTCCCAGAAAGAACGGTAGTGGCACCTTCTTCCTGAGTTACCGAGAAGTTGCGGCCATAATCACGATTATGGATGTACACGTAGGGCACGCCCCAGGGATCGAGGTATTCCCTCAATTGATCATCTCCGAATACAGATCGCATCTGCTCGAACAGATCAGCATTGCCCAGTCGGTCGCCATCGAGATTATCCAGAAACTCTTCCGAGAACTCGAAGTAAGTTCTACCCCTGGCCCGACTAGCAAGATGGGCGACCATGCTCTCGTTACCAGAATCTACGCCATTACCGGAAATCTCGTATTCTTCTTCCATCGAAGTGGGAGGGAAATCTCCGTAATCGATTTGATAAGTTTCAATACCTAGCACCAGTCGTTGAATCTCGTGTTCCGCGACACCGATCGAGCTTCGCTTGTTTGCATAACCCAGCATTTGCGTACCAAGGCCTGCCAGCACACCGATGATGGCAATGACCACAAGGAGTTCAATCAGCGTAAATCCAGAATCCCCAACAGGTCTCATCTAGAACTCTCTCTCCTGGGTTATCTCAGCTTTACGTCGAAAAACTTCAAAAGATTCGATCTCAATACCCCATTTTTCATCGAGGGGAGCCTGGCCAGAGATACCCCCGACCAACCCTCTCTTGCGTGCTGGACGGTAAGAAATTCCCCGCGCAACCCGGACACCGTCGAACCAGACTTCAGCACCTTCCCGACCATCTTTGGTAAAGGCGATTTCGAGAGTATGGGCTATTTGTCCTCCAGCCCATCTGGTCTCAACAAGGTCGTATTCTTGTTCCTGGTCCTTGTTATCACTTCGAATCATCTCGACCTTGGATCCACCTAGAATTGCAAAGCCAAGCACCTCGTCGGGATCACGGAAGAAAATTAGACCTCCACCCGATTGGTCCTCAATACGAAGAGCAATCCGTGTTCCGATGCCAGCCGATAGCAGTCGTACCGTGGCCCTCAACCCGGTCAAACGAGGCGTCAGGATTTCCCTTTTAATGGTTGTCAACCGGTCAGGTTGATATCTCTGAACACCATCCATGAACACGGAACCGCTCCGAAGGGAAACGGAAATCCCGTAAGCTTCATCTTCCATCCAGTTATTTCGAATTGCACTATCATCAACTCGCTGAAAATCGTCGTACCAGTATTCTTGCTCAAGAGTCCGATCGATGCGGCGAAGAGAACGTTTTGCCCAGCTCAATGCTGCCGGAATATCAGGGGAAAATGATTCTCTTAATTTAGCGGGATAGATGGCGATAGAACTTTCAATCGAAACTCTGGCTGCAGATAGATCTCCAAATCGATGTTGAAGTTCGGCCAGAGCATTCCATGCGTCAGCATTTCCAGCATCGATGGAAACCACTTTTTCGAGTGCGCTTTTAGCTTTTACGGGATCGCCACCCGGACCTCGCTGTGCGAGAGCAAGCCTGAGCAAAACATCAGGCCCATCGAGACCGCTAGAAATTGCATATTCTAGCCAGCGCCTCGCCTCAGGAAGTTTGCCCTGATTGAGGGCATGATCGCCAAGGACCAGAGAGCACTCGGCAAATGCAGCAGGAGTCAAGATGTCAGCCCTCATCACTTCCTGGATCGACTTGGTCGGATCCCAGTCGGGCTCGATTCTTCTACGGGCTTCAATCGCCAGTAGTTTTGCTTGCCAAAGTGCGTCTTCCTGACGACTCGCTTCCTGGTACAAAGCCATGGCGGCGCTATTTTCACCCTGAGACTCGAGTACGTAAGCCTCTACCAGCCGCCAATCAATCGGAACAGAATCGCTATTTGCTGCAGCGCTGAGGAGCCCAAGAGCCTTCTCGAAATATCCCTGGCGAGCGAATGAAAGTGCGAAAGTTGTCGCGGATTTTCCATCGACCATGCCTGCCTGGTAGGCTTTCTTGAAATCGGAATCCGCCCCCGACAAATCATCGTCTAGCAAACGAGCCGATCCACGGAACAAGTACGCAGCACCGGTATCACCTCCACTGCTGATCAAATCCTCGACAAGGCTTTCTAGTTGCTCACGAGCACCAGGTATTCCGGAGGCGTGATCATGTGCGGCCCAGCCTATTTCACGCAACAGCACCTCACTGTCACTTCCACCGCCACTGTCACGAAGACGTAACGCTGCAGATCGCGATTCTTCACTGCGACCCAGAGCATCCAGCAGTACCACTAGATTTCTCAAAGCCCAGGAAACATCTTCATCCGCTACATCCCCCTGGCTCATTTCTTCGAGCAAAAGGACCGCAGCCTCAGACTGCCCAGCTTGTTTCAGTGCCGTAACGGTACGATTCCGAATTCCCTGGACTTCGACATTTACACGAACCCCGGAAAGTAGAATTTCACACTCTGTAAGGAGTAAATTTTCACGCTCCTCTGAAGACAAATCTGAATAGTCCCGGGAATCATAGATCGCAAACAGCAACGAGTAGGGTGTGGCATTCTCCGGATCGATACGAATCGCATCCTGCAGGTGAACCACGGCCTGGTCGGGAAGATTGACGAGTGGTTCCAGACACCAGATACCGAGCTCTAGCTGGCTTTCGTAAGAATCGGGATCAAGATTCATGGCAACCTTGAGGTCGTAGACCTTCTCTGGTGGATTCCTGTAAAGAATCTTGGCGATATCAGACTTCAGGAACGTCGCAGTGCCCCCCACCATCTCAAGCTGAACGCCGTCTGGGCGCTCACTGATGATGCGACCCTCGAATCGATTGCCGTTAATTAACTCAACCATATCGAAGGGACGGATCTCGAACGCCTCATCATCTTGCGCAGTCAGAGGAGGCCAGATCACCACGCACAACAGAAGTACCGCGATAGAGATCAGGAATTTCATTTAGATTCCTCCTCATCCCTGGATACGGGACGACTCAGCTCAACCCGAAGGCGAGCTCGTGAATCGTCAGAAACTGTCGCAGGTAAAGGAACCCGGCGAGGAAGAATGCCAAGTGGTGGTACTCCGAGATGATCTGTCGGCGCACTCCGCCAATCGCTCACTGTCTGAAATGGGTTTCTGGCAGCTTCGATGGGAACCGGCTCGTACCATTCGATACGGACCACACCACCGACGGCTCCCCCATCACTGGAGCCTGGTTCCGTCAGGTCAGCCCCGGACAAAGGATCTCCGAGAATGATCGTCTTGGAAAAACCAAGCAAGGCCAAAAGAAGGAATCCAAGGCATATGAAGAAAAACACCTTTTCGACATTCCAACGCATCAGTTGCCCCTCCTGATTCCGCGCAATGAGGATCTTCTGCCTCGTCTAATTTCTTCACGTGGATCTTCCACATCGAGCCCGACGACCTGAAGTAGCGCTTCCAGCCGTCCGGAGTTTGATTTTTCAGCGACCACAGTGATCGGTTCGATGGAAAGGAATGCACCGTCGACCTGAAATCTAACGATAAGATCCGAAAGCTGGTCGGGGGAGCACAGCAGCTTTATCTCGATCGGATATCGGACCAGGACTTTGTTTGTATCCCGGAAAGATTCCTGAGTCCTGGTACTGGGTACTACCCGATCGATCCTCGGGATACCGCATTGCAGGCAAACTTGAAGAAAACGATCGAGCACCTCAAGCAAACGGTATCGATCGGTCCAGTTCTCCATGCTGAGATCGCCGCGTTCGTCGAAATTTGGAATCTCGGCAGGAGTCACCAATCCGATTCGATTAGCTCGTTCACGGAAATTATTCCAAACCAGATCCTTGGCGCGCTTGAACTCGGTGCTCACTGAGCTTTCATCTTCTGGTGGCCGATGTCGAGAAGTTGAGGAGATCGAAAGTTTTCGGAGAAGATCTTTATTGCGCTCCTCAAGCGCAGCGCGAGACTTCCGTTCAACATCCACCCTGCCATCGCGTTCTTGCAACTGATGAGAAAGTTCCTGAGCCTTTCTTTTATGGCGGACAAGGTCTTTCTCATGATCGCCACGGACACTGCGTGCGTAGGTCGAAATCAAAAGGAACACCATCATTGCCGCTAACGCCTGAATCATTAATTTCTTATTTTTTTGCCAGAGTTCCTGCATTATCCCTTCCCTCTGTACGCATTGGGAACTTGCCGATTGGGAGTCCCTCTTCCTGAATTTTCGGGCAACTTCGGAACTGGAGAAACGAGGATGTTGAACGGGTAAACACCTGATTTTTTCTCATCGAGCTCCACCCGTACTCTTTCGACACCAGGCAACGCTTCCAGCTGCCTTTGCAGAGTCTCGATCGTGTCGATTCCATGGTTTCGGGAAGCGTCGGAGCTACCACTCAATTCGATCTCGATCCCCAGTGCAGCGTCGCCACTGACACGTTTCAGCGATATCTGATCAAGTGAGATCTCTTGTGGTAATCCGTCACGAAGGCCATCGAGAATACGTGCGTAAAAGCGTCCGGTAGCAACTTCGTCGATGATCCGATCTTCCCGTTTGCGAAATATGTCGTTTTCTTGCTTGGCCTTTGCCTCGGCAGCATCCCATCCCGAAATCTTTTGTTTCCATGACGAGATCGTGCTGGAAGCTTCTGAAGTTCTGTTGGATGAAATCAGTACATCGAGAAACTGAACACCGAGTGCGATAACCAGGCAGGCAACTGCACCCCAGAAGAAAATTGTACGATCACGGAAAGTACGACGTTCACGTTCCTGATGGGGTAACAGATCGACGAAACGCTCGTCGTTATCCAACGCTGCAGCACCTGTTCCTATCAACATTGTGCATTCCGGACCAGGAGATCCCTCGAAGGAGACGATTTCGATCCTGCACTGGATCGCATTTTCTAGATCGTTTCCCATCGCTGCCAGGTTTGCTCCTGCGCCAGACAGGCGGACTTTGTCGGCGACCACGTCTTCCATCTTCAGCTGGGCCTGACAGAAAGAGATAGAAGACGTGAGCAGCTGAACCAGTTGGTTCGACCACCCCCGATAACAGCCCTTAATTGATTCCTCCCCGGTAACAAGATCGCCGCTGACAAAGTTATCAAGCATTTGACTGGCAACTTCACCAGTCACGGAACAGCGATCTACGATCAACTCTTCCATGTTGTCAGTACCAAATCTTACGCTCCTGGCAAACAACAGGCGGTCGCCTCGACTGACCAGAATCTGAGTTTCTGATTCATGGACGTCGCAGAGGACAATAGTGTCTTCATAGGTGAATCCACCTGCTGAAACGTGCGAATGAAACACCCCTAGTGAACCGGGAAGCGCCAGTTGTACGCGCCCGCCAGACTTTCGTATCTGGTCAATTACCGGTTGGATCAGACCATCTTTGCCCATCCCCAGCAGCAAAAGGGTGTCCTCCGACAGGCTCTCGGGCACCTGCAGCTCCATATGACCACCGCTAAGTACCTCGCCTGTCTTTTCGGCGATCTCTTCGATTTCATAGCGAAGGATTAACTCCAACCGCCACGAAGGTACCGGAGGAACACTGTGGTAGCGTAAAGAAGCGTTGTTCCCGTCCAGAAGCAAGGCGATGTTGTCGAGGCGAAATCCCTTGGTTCCGATCTCAGCGATCCAGGCCGATATTTCTTCAGGCTCTCTTGCAGGATCTTGCAAGAGGTCGACCAGATGAACACCACTCCCATCACCGGCTACAGAAGCCGCACGCCAGATATTGGGCTGGAACTCAAGGACGGTGACCTGGCCGCGATAAGACATCAGTTCCCCCTCACATCGAGAATTTTCAGGCCCTGTAGTGCTTCCGCGGCACCAACAGTCCCAGTGTGATTATCGACGACCCACTGATAATAAAAACGCGCAATCTCATTACGATCTCTACCGGAGGCAGCGCGTGCATGAATGAGAACCTGTTCGATGCGTGTCGCCGAAAGAAGATCCTGAGCAGTCCTCTCGGTCTGATCACGCATTGCTTGAATTTCGCTAGCACGAATCGCAGGTTGGAGGCCTGCAAAACGAACCATCGATGCCTGACAGATTTGATCGAGGAACTGGCCAGCTGGTGATCCTGGATATCGTTCGAGATCGGCCTGAACTGCCTCGATTTGATCTGCAGCAGCCTTGATCTCAACTTCGATCTGTTTCTCCAGCTGATCTAACTTATCAAACAGATCATCGCGCCAGGGGAACGCATCTCTGGCTTCCGTGATCAGTTTTACAGCTTGCCCTTCTTGGCGAGCTGAAAGCGCAGCAGCAATTTTCTGCTGAACCGCCTGTACTTGCGCCTGTTCACGTTCACTGCTGGCCGCGATAGAGATATCAATAGAACCCCCGGAAGAAACCAGTCCGGCATTTGCAATCAGAAGTAATCCTCGCCCACCAGGTTCCGGAGTCACGGAAAACTCGATCGGCATATTGAATAAAATCACCACCTGGGAGGTTCCTCTACCCAGTGAGATTTCGGTGCCGGTACAACTTTCCAAGCTGGACAGTTTTTCGTGGTATGTCCCGGAACCATCCCCCCCGAATATCTGCACGGGCTCTCCAACTCGACGCGAAGAAACCTTCCCGACTAGCATCATCGGAATCGAACGTTGTGGAGACCAGGTCGTGGCAATACGCCACCCTATCGACCTGGCAAATTGTTGGATGACCGCATTTTCGCCAACTTCTTGAATCTCGTAGCTAAGTCGGAACGAATCATCATCACCAACAACGACCGGTTCTTTTTGTGAAGGCAGCAGCTGCCCCCAGGGCATTGGACGAGCAGATCCAAGTGCGATCCTCATGTCGGATATCAATTCCGTCTTGCCCCTGTAAAGCTGAGCAACGCCCCTATCGTCGAACTCCATACTGATCTCCTGGCCAGACTCCCCTGCAACAACTCTGGTCGAGGAAGTACTCGCCGATTCGATGGTTCGAGCTTCGATTTGATCGCAACGAAATGAGCCTGTTTGATTGCCGATTCCAACGATTGAAATACGAGCTGAACCACCCGCTCCCTCAATCGGTGCCGGAAACTCAGCCGCAACACTCGTCCAGTTGGAGTTTGCGCGCAGTTTAGTAAAGTTCTCTGCCACCACCACGTCACCCGAGTCTCCGCGTTCAAACCAGCGAACGCAGATCCCGACCCGATCAAATCCTCCGTTAGCTACTCTTCCACTGACCCCGATTCCCTGTCCTGCTTTCACCTCGAAGAGATCCTGAAATTGAACCCGAAACACACCGTCTACACCTGGATCTCCCTGGGCTGTCATCCACTTTTTCCCCTGTGGAGCGCCATCACCCTGGACAACCTGAATCGAGCCTTCACCGGTTACGATTCGCCAAGAAGCACCCTCGATAGGACCAGGATCTCTTTGTTCAAAGAATCCCTCACCGACGAGACGATCACCCTCTGAAACAGCTAGATCTGGATTGGTGGCAAGATCTTTTAAAAAGCCGTATCCAGAATAAACAACGATGGCGAGGATCCCGACAAAAACCAGAGTCGACAATCCTGATGAACCTTCTGGACCTACATCAATGTTTGAACTACGAGTCACGACCAGCTCTGGCGAAGTAGATGCAGGGGACCTTGCAATTGCTGCCGGGTCGGGAGTGCCGAATCCGTGTACGAAAAATTCAACCTGACCGATCCTGAAGGATCGGTTGTCTTGAAGTTCTAAGTTTTTCATTTTTCTGTTACCGACCACGATTCCGTTCCCTGAATCGAGATCGTTAACGAACCAACGGCCGTCCTTTTCTTTAATGGTCGCGTGTCGGGATGAAATGCGTGAATCATCCAGGATCACATCAACTTCTGGACTTCGCCCGATCACCAGTTCAGACGATACGGGTATCCATGAAACAACCCCATCCTGTTCCATACGCAAACGTTGTCCGCTCGGTTCATCAGAAACAACTACACTTTGCTGTAGCTCCGCGACTTCAACATCATCCAGAACAGGGGTGACATCGCTTGAACCTTGAACTCCAGGGATCTCGACTCGAAGCTCAGCCTCTCCGATGTGTATCGAATCCCCATCACCTAACGGAACACGATCTATTTTCTTCCCTGCCATCAAGCTGCCATTAGATGATCCTAGATCTTCATATACAAATTCGGATTCATCCCAGAAAAATCGTCCATGATGCCGAGAAGCAAGTCGATCCTCGATCACGATACGAGACGATGGATCTCTCCCGATCGTGATGGGATCACTTCCGATTTCGACAATCGTCTGACGACCACCGTCCTGGACTAGGATCTTGGAACTCATCCGCTGTTCTCTTCTCTGTCTTCAACTTCTTTTTTCAGACCATATTTCTCGATCTTTTGATCTAACGTGGGTCTCGAAACCCCCAGTTGTCGTGCCGTCTGGCTCTTGTTCCAGCAGTTCTCTTGCAGAGTCGCACCCAGAACCTGTCTCTCCAGTCCCTCGGTAGCTTCAGCAACTAGTTCACGAAGAGTCCCGCGCATCGGTTCCCGATTCGTGGAGCCAGGTCGATGAGAGAGTACCGATGGTGAAATGTCTTCAGGTGCGATGACGCTCCCCGACAGCGCAACCAGCCTCTCTACCTCGTTTTCAAGCTGACGAACGTTGCCAGGCCATGGACTATGGTAGAGAGCGTAAAGTGCTCTGGGATCTAACTTCGGCCTTTCTAATCCAAGACGCGAACAGGCAAGATCGATGAAATGATCAACCAGAAGCGGAACATCTTCTCGTCTTTCACGAAGGGCCGGCAGATGGACAGTCAAAACATTGAGACGATAATACAGGTCTTCGCGGAATCTTCCATCCCGGACCATTTCTTCGAGTCGTTGATTGGTCGCTGAGATGATTCGGACATCTACCTTGACGGTATCCCGTCCTCCGACTGGGCGGAATTCGCCATCTTCAATGACCCGCAATAATTTAGCCTGAAGATCAGGACTCATATCGCCGATTTCATCAAGGAAGAGAGTGCCCTTGTCTGCCAGTTCAAACAGACCTTTCTTATCACGCAGTGCTCCAGTGAAGGATCCTTTGACGTGCCCGAAGAATTCGCTTTCGAGAAGGTTTTGAGAAATCGCAGCACAGTTCTGGGAGATAAAAGATTCCTGATTCCTGCCTGATCCGATGTGAACGGCCTGAGCAACCAGCTCCTTGCCAGTACCGCTCTCGCCAAGGACCAGCACGGGCATGTCGGTATCGATGACGCTATCGAGCAGCTCAAACACCTTCAACATCACGGGAGACCGGGTCACGATCCGATCAAAGGAATGTTTCAGATCAGGGCGGGCACCTTTTTTTACCAACTCCCTGACATCTTCTGGTTCCACATCTCTGGCAATTAACATCGCCTGCAATTGGCGGTTCAGGTCCTCCACCTGGTCTTTGGACAGCTGAACCGCATCCTGCTTCCTGTGCAATTCTTCAAACAATCGCGCATTTTCGATGAAAATCGAAGCCTGATCAGCCAGGAACTGGATGAACCGAAGGGTTCCCTGATGGAATGAATGTTTCTCGAAGCGATTGTCGACATAAACCGCACCCAGAACTACACCCCTCAACCGTAACGGAACACAAAGCACAGATTCAAGTCGTAGATTTGCAATCGAAGCAGAATCGTTGAAACGCGGATCGCTTCTTGCGTCGCCGGTGAGAACTGGCTCCCCTGAATCGATGACGCGTCTAACGAGCGAATGGCTTACCTGAAGATGTGCTCTGCGCACCACGTCTTTATCAATATTGCGAGAAGCAGCGACTTTCAATTCTGATTCATCTTCGACAATCAGAAAGCCCCTCTCAGCACCAGCGATTTCAATCACATTCTGAAGTATCACCTCGAAAAGTTCTTCGGTGATCAGAATCGAACAAAGATCTCTCGTCAGCTCAAGAAGCCGGAGAAATATCTCTCTCTCCTTCTGGAAACGAATGGGATCATCACTGACTACTTCTTCGGAAATTGGCTCAAGAAAATATTCCGTACTCAGGAGAAGGGTTTCACCCGCCGGACTTGAACTACGATGCTGTTCTGGGATTTCTCCGAAGAAAATCTGTGTCTTGCCGATCTCGATCAGATCGCCAACCATCATCGGCTGACGACGGATGAGAATTCCGTTCACCAGGGTTCCATTGCGGCTCCTCAAATCTTCAATGTGCCAGCACCCCTGAATCCGTTTGAGGGCACAATGATGGCGAGAAGAAGAAATATCTTCGATTTCAACATCGTTATCGCGAGAGCGTCCAATGGACACAGAATCACCATTCAGAGAAACTTGACGTTCTCCGGCGATATCGCGAATTAAAAGAAGCGGAGAAACCGACGTGGGATTCGTCGATTTTCCTTTGCGTGCATGCTCCGGCACGTCCAAGGTTTATTCCTCTTCAGGCTCGGGATCGGGACTAAAGACACCTCGATGTTCGCATGGCTCTGGCACATGTAAAGAAGATTTTACAGGGGGGTGCCAGTTTCAGTTCTGTTCGCCAATTTGGCCCGTAATCGCCTTGTAGACGACCAATAACGAACGATCCTGCCAATCACGAGCGCGGCTGGTCCGGCCACTGCGACCTTGATAGAGGAAACAAAAGGAAACAGGACCCTGGGCGCTGTCGAGTACGCCAGCGAGACTGACGACTCCCCGAATGGTACCGGTTTTGGCCCGCACCTTTCCCTTCAGGGGCAACGAGGTCATCCGTTTTTTCAAGGTTCCATCGAGCCCCGCCAATGGCAACGAATCAAAGAAAGGTTGGCTCCATTGTGCCTTGAGCCCCAGTTCCACGACCTGGCGCAAAACCCGCGCGGTCAGTCGATTCTCACGCGAAAGGCCTGATCCATCACGGATGACGATTTCATCGCTATTCTTGAGCCGTTGCTCTAACCAGCGCGTCAATTCAGCTGCAGCTGAAGAAAATGAACCGTCCCCACCTCGGACTTTCGCAAGAACCCTGGCCAGCGCATCTGCGTACAGATTCTGACTATTCTTCAACATCACAGGTAATCGGGAAGAAAGGGAATGCTGAATATTCGCCATCGGCAACGCCTTCGCAGATGGTGACAATGCGGTTCCATCCACTTCGATACCGGAGTCTCGAATCAGCTGAAGAAAAATACTAACGAAGCTATCTGCTGGGTCAGGAACCGCTATCCATTCCGTGCGGACACCGGAAGTGGTAAGAAATTTGCCCGAAACTTCCAGATCCCAACCATTTCCAAGTCGATCGATCCGGTACAAATGATCCTTCTTCTTCAAACAGGGAATCAGAGAATTCTTCAGGGTTACCAGCGGTTGAGGTGGTTTGATCTCCACTTTCACCTGGCCGGAAACCACGGGGCCGA
>Ga0310342_100002740_pt1 | contig 11404 bp, 6 predicted proteins | sample S15DNA20500_MG_FD_206155 | JGI IMG/M metagenome (GOLD analysis project Ga0310342, IMG submission 206155) | Marine microbial communities from station ALOHA, North Pacific Subtropical Gyre - S1503-DNA-20-500_MG | ecosystem: Environmental > Aquatic > Marine > Oceanic | place: Pacific Ocean: North... | reverse complement strand
AAGGACCATCGGGCCGGACTTTGGCTGAAGCCCTCACTCGAGAAGCCCGCTGAAGCGGGCTCAAGTTTCACCTCACCCCGATACCCGGCCCTTAAAGGACCGGTCTATTACGCTTCGCTCCAGCCTGCTGAAGCAGGTTCCGAGAACGGTCAGATGTCCAGACCAAGCGACTGCTACGAGCCGGATCATTCGAGAAAGAAACTTCCGGCTACTGGGGATTTGTGCTGTTGTCCAGCTCTCTCCTCGGAACTTGGCCTCATGTTGCTAACGGGTCAAGTCGTTCGGGGCTCTGTCGGACTTGGCTTCGTAACGCTGGTAGTTCACCCGTTGGCGGCACCTTCGGAGGACAGGAGACGTGCGACCTCTTCTTGAAGTTTCAGCTCAGGATTTCCTTGATCAAATTTCCGTGGACGTCGGTGAGTCGGAAATCGCGGCCGCCGAAGCGGTAGGTCAGGGCCTCGTGGCCCAGGCCCAGGAGATGAAGGATGGTGGCGTGGAGATCGTGGATGGTCTGCTTGTTCTCCACTACGCGATAGCCGTACTCGTCGGTGGCACCGTGGATAAAGCCCTTTTTCAGACCGCCGCCGGCTAGCCAGAGGCTGAAGCCGAAGGGGTTGTGGTCCCGGCCGTCCGTACTTTGAACGAAGGGGGTTCGCCCGAATTCTCCGGTGAAGAGAACCAGCGTTTCATCGAGCAGGCCTCGCGCCTTCAAGTCCTTTACCAGACCAGCCACGGGCTGATCGACCACGAAAGCGTTGGCGGTGTGCCCTTTGACAAGCTTGTAGTGCTGATCCCAGGGATTGCTCATGGAACCCATCCCATCGCCCCTGACCATCGTCAGCTCCACGAAGCGCACGCCCCGTTCTACCAGCCGTCGGGCAACCAGACACTGCCTTGCATAGGCAACCTTGGCAGGGACCTCGGAGTCGAGTCCGTACAGCTTCTTGGTTGCCTCGGTTTCTCCACGCAAGTCCACCAGATCGGGAACCTCTGTCTGCATCCTGTAGGCGATCTCGTAGTTGCTGATGGCGGCTTCGACCTGCGGGTTGCGATCGGTTCGGTCGAGAAAACCACGATCCAGATCGTTGACGAAGGCTATCCGCCGACGTTGGCGTGGATCGGACTCACGGGGGCGGATGTTGCTGAGCGGCTCTTCTTTTTCGGGATAGATAAACGAGCCCTGATGGATCGCAGGAAGAAAACCGCTGCCGAATAGATTGATACCGCCCAAAGGAATGCCGCCGCTGCCCAGGACGACGAAACCGGGCAAATTCTCATTCTCGCTGCCCAGACCATAGGTAACCCAGGAGCCCATGCCGGGAAACCCCGCAAACTGTGTTCCACAGTGAAAGTAGAAGTTGGCCTGCGCGTGAGCCATGAACTTGGCCGTCATCGAGCGGATGACGGTCAACTCGTCCGCAATGCCACCGATGTGGGGGAACAGATCACTGATCGGGATTCCGCTCTTCCCGTAGTTCTTGAACCGCCAGGGGCTGGGGAAGATGTTGCCGTCCTCGTTGAACATGGTGCGCTCGGTCTTGAACGGCATCGGCTTGCCGGCTTCACGTTCCAATCGGGGCTTGGGATCGAACGAGTCGACCTGGGAGAGCCCTCCGGACAGGTAACAGAGAATCACGTTCTTGACCTTGGGCGCGAAGTGAGGACTCCTGGGGGCGAGCGGTCTATCTTCAGCTGACTTTCCCGGTCCCGCGTAGGCCGGATCAGCCATCAGGGCAGAAAGGGCCAACATCCCAAAACCGGTAGAGGTCTTGCGCAGCATTTCACGACGGGTCAGGTAAGGCCTGAATTGGAAATGATGCGGATTAAATGGCATGGAAGTCTCGTCTTTGCGTCAACCCGGGAAATTGTTGCGCCGAGCCTTACTGAATATAAATGAATTGCTTTAGATTGAAAATCGCATGCGCCAGATCCTTCCATACTCTGGCGTCGGCCAGGACGTTGTACTGAGGGGTTTTGTGTTCCTGTACCAGGCTGCTCAGATAACCTGCCGTGCGTTCGCGGTCACTCCCGCTGGGCCTGCGGCCCAGGGCCTTGAAAAACATGTGCTCGATCCGAGACTCCACAGAGTTACCCTCGCCCGCGGCCAGATGCTTGCCCCATTCCGCCGCCTGGCCGATCACGAAGGGACTATTGAGCAGAGTCAGAGACTGGGAGGGAACATTGGTGATGTCCCGCTGTCCGCGGGTCGAGGCCGGCTTCGGCAGATCGAAGGCCTCCAGGAAAGGGTTGTGGGCGTTACGTCGTATTTCCTGGTAGATACTGCGGCGGCCGACACCGTCGAGCGGACCGGCCTCCTTGAGTCCCTTACTCTTCGACTTGCTGATGGTGTGATAGACGGGGGTGGAAGGACCATACAGAGCAGGCTCCAGCCTCCCGGAAATACTTAGCATCGAGTCGCGGATCTCTTCGGCGTCCAGCCGCCTCACGTTGGCATGCTGGTGCAGCTTGTTGGAAGGATCCATCTGCTGTGCCACAACCGACGCTCGACTGCTCATTCGGTAAGCCTCGGAGGTGGCTATGAGTCGCACCATCGTCTTGATGGAGTAGCCGCTGCGGACAAAGTGATCCGCCAGATAATCGAGCAGCTCCGGATGTGTCGGCAGATCACCGAGCTTGCCGAAATTGTCGGTGGTGCGCACCAGACCGAACCCGAAAAGGTATCGCCAGATCCGATTGACCATGACCCGGGCCGTCAGGGGATTGTCCGGTGAAGTGACTTCTTCGGCGAGCCGCAACCGAACCGATCTTGGATCCTTGTAGGGAGTGCCCCCCAAGGCGCTCAAGAAGCGTCTGGGCACAGGATCCTTGGGGTCCTTGTGATTGCCGCGCCGAAGAAGGGGATGATCGGGTGCGCTTTCCTCGAGGACCCCTGGTGCACGGCGCGGAACCGGTATTTGCGCCTCCAGGGCGCGATAATCGGCCAGGAGTGGATCGACCGCCGGGAGCCGAGCCCGCGATCGCGCCAACAGGTCCGAGCGGAGGAAATAGTCCAGGTACTCGACCTGATTCCCGCTGGCAGTGCCATCACGCCAGGCGGCAATCGCTCGTAGTAGTTTGTCGCGGATGAGGTGGGCGAGCTGGGTGGACGAGTCCACGCTGCTTCCTTGCAGAATGTGAAGAAGCGGAGTCGAGGTTTCGCGTGGCGTTTCCTCGAGGTCGTGAAAAACAATGCGACTGGCACCGATGGCCGAGCGAGCTGGATCGCTCTTCCCTGCGTCGCTAGATCTGGGGTTCGTGAGATCGCCACGCGTAGCCAGTTCGATATAGCCGGTAAAGCCTTTCCAGTAGGTGGTATCCCATCGAAGCCATGCCATTCGATCTGTTTGCGGGCTGTAGCGCATATGGTAGATTCCGCCTCGTGGGACCGCGTAGTTCTCCACGATAAGTTGGGCCGCGCTCAGGCCACCACCCAGCACGCGGAGACTGATACTGTCGGTATCGATCCGAAAGCGGGGGGATTGCATGACCCCGCTGTGCTTGCTCGAAAGCAGGTGGGTGTAGACCCCGGCGGGATAGATCCCTTCGAGCACACGCTCGCCTTCGCTGACGAGACCGAACTCGCCCGGCCTGGAAGTGCCCGAGGAAGCTCCCACACCATGGCTGATCCAGCTTTGGTAGTCGGGACCGGTCAAATCCCAGGCAGTGGAGAAGTTCGCGCGATTGAACGTTTCTCCTTGGCGAAATACCGAACCTGACTCCTGGATCAGTTTTTCCCAGCCCCTACGGAACCTAGATCCTCGTTTGTCTCTTAGTTTGCTCCAGGCATAGAGGGGGCTGTCCGGCTCGCAGGGAGCCTTCTCAAGAGCCGCGCTGAGCGCCTCGGCTGCGCTGAACTGGATCGGCGGGGATTCCGATCCTGCCTCCTCAGTCCGAGTGCCTTTCTCGGGAACTTTCTCCGAATCGCTTTCACCCGGTTTATCAGGCGAATTCTCCGGGCAAGGAATCTCCCTGGTCCGGCCGCCTTTGCGCTTGGCCTCGAGGAGCTGCGTGCCCAGACTACGTGCCTCCTGAATCCAAGTTTCGGCGAGTCCTCCGCGGATCCGCCGTTTGAGCTCCAACAACTGGTCCCGGTTGGTGTTGAGTCGTTCCGGGACGTCAATCGCACGCTGTGTCGGCCGAGCCCCGTAGAAGGTACCGAAGAGGGCGTAATAATCTTTCTGACTGACAGCATCGAACTTGTGGTCGTGGCAGCGAGCACAGGTAACTGTGAGTCCCTGAAAAGCCTTCGTGATGACATCGATCTGGTTGTCGGTCCACTTGACGCGATCTTCCCAGGGATCCACTGGCTGGTAGCCGTGTTCGACCAAACGAAGTTGGGCCGTCGCCAAGAGCGACTCGTTGATTCCGAGGGCTTCGTCGATTCTAGGGTTCGGTAGCAGATCACCCGCCAGGTGTTCGCGAATCAGCTGATCATAGGGTACATCCTGGTTCAGGGCTCGGATCAAGTAGTCCCGGTAACGCCAGGCGAACGGTGTGTCTGGATCGCCTTCGCTGCCGTGGGATTCGCTGTAGCGCACCAAGTCCATCCAATGGCGGGCCCAACGCTCTCCGAAATGAGGGGAATCCAGGAGGCCATCCACCAGCTTCTCCAACGCCTCGGATGAAGTGTCTGCGAGGAAGTCCTGAATCTCTCCCGGGTGCGGAGGGAGGCCTCTCAGATCGAACGATAGGCGCCGGATCAGAGTGTTTCGATCCGCCGGAGGCGCGGGTTCCAGTCCATTCTCCTCGAGTCGGGCGAGAAGGAATCTGTCGATCGTGCCCCGCGGCCAATCCTGGTTCCGGACTCCCGGCGGAGAAGAGAAACGAACCGGCCGCCAAGCCCAGTGGCTGCGCTTGCGCTCTTCCAGATTGAAACCGCTTGCCTCGACCAGCTCAGCAGGTCTGTCCGTCGGCCAGGGCGCTCCCATCTCGACCCATCTGGTAAGAGCATCGATCTGGTTTTGGTCGAGGGCACCATTTGGCGGCATCAGCACCGGTTTCCCCTGAATGCGCTGAACCAGAGGGCTCTCCTCGGGTTTCCCTGGAACGACGGCGGGCCCAGACTCTCCCCCCGCGACAGCGGCCTGGCGACTGTCCAGCCGGAGCCCTGCAAAAGGAGCGGCCACTTGAGCACTGTGACAGGGATAGCAATGATCGACGAGCAGCGGACGGACTTCCTTTTCGAAGAACTCAAGCTGTTCAACTGTCGGCGGACCCGCGAGGGCCCCACCAAGAAAGCTGCCTAGGAGAAAAAGAAATGTCATGCAGGATGCCAGCAGACGGTTCCTCGTGGGCTCGAGGGTGTGGTCGCTGGTTTCTTATTTCCGTCCCGTAGTGTATCGCCGAAGCCAAAACTGAGGCAAGATCGCCATCCGCAGTCACAACGCCCATTAGCTGCCACCCCGATCTAGAACTGCCAGACCGGAATGGGTGGACCGGCGGAGAGCACCTCTTCGATATACCCTCCAGTCTGAGGAGCCGGCTCGATGGCATGGGAGAGCTCGGCCAACTCCAGCACCCGGTAAGCAAGGACATGGTGCCACTTCCCATCTGCCAGGTGGAGTGTCATTCCCGAGGGATGATCGGCGACCCAGACTGACCCCCCGGGAGGACGACCGAAATCAGCCCGGCAGTCCCTCACCAGGATCGGCTCCTGGAGCCCTGTCCGTTGATCGTTCAACGGCCAGAGCATCAGCGTCTTTCGGGTCCAGCCTCCGCCTCGAACCCGACCCCTGGTATCTCGATATGTATACACCTTCCTGCCCGGGTGTACGAAGACTTCATAGAGATTGGCCACCACATATGGGGTCCCATCAACAGCCTGATTCAGAGTGATGGGGGCGCTGGAGACCAGGCCCCTCACATGGACGATCTTCTTCCAGTTTTGACCCTCATCTCGGGACTGCCATACCCGAATGTCGTTGTGGTCCGTCTCAGGCCCACCCCGAGCGCAAAAAAGGAGAGATCCGTCCACGTCCCGAATCAGGCTGGGTTCAAAAGACTGATTTGAATCCGTCACCGGTGCGATGGATACGGGCCGCCAGCGGCCCTCCTTTCTCCTCCAGCGCATCACGGCAGTTCCCGATGTAGGGCTCACCCAGGGATGGCGCCCCTTCTCCGCCAGATTCCAGGGCTCAGCCCTCACACCGATCAGGAAATCCTCTCCATCCGGAATCGCGTTCGTCATGGCCCCATCCAGGATCGCCCACCCCTCGAACATCCCTGTCAGGGACACACGCTCTGTACCCTCGACCCTGAATACCTCTCCGTCGTAACTGAACTGATGGACCTCCAGATACTGGTAGCCCTCGGAACCTCTGAAATAGTTGACCGGGTAGGGCGGTGGACCCTCGGGTTCGCCAGAAGGCCAGGCAATCGCCTGGTTCATCCCGAATCCCGTCCCTGTGTGTGGCAGCGGAGAGCCGTCCGCCGCTTTCGCTCCCAAGGGTTGGAATCCGCCTCGGACGGGATACTTCACCATGATCGCGGGGGCTCCCGAAGGCTCGGTGTTGGGATTGGGCTCCGCATGGTTGCGAGTCACCGGAACGGCTTCCTGGGCCGAGATGGCCGCCAGGTCCTCGAAGACAACCACGTCTACTCCCACCTCAAAATCGGCTCCTTTGGCCTGCCCTTCTCGAATCCCCCAGAACAGAGCGGCTTTGCCCTTCGCCACCTGGAAAGGCATAGACAACTGGTAGATCCAGGTTTTTTCCCTCGGCGCGCCGGGTAGCGTGCGAAGGTCGGCGCTGCCCCGAGTCACTCGGAGGCGAGGTGTGGCGGACTCGGCTCCGGAATCCTGCGTCGGAGAGGGAGCTCCGCAAGAGATCACGGTCGGGAGCAGCAGAGCAAGGGCCGCTGCCAATCTATGGGCTGATGGTTGCGTCAGCATAGGCAAGTACGTTGTAACACAGATTATGACGGGTTTGACGATGGGGGTTGTGGACGATCTCTGCGTTGGTCGTCGTCGAAGATGGCCAAGCATCGCCTTCCTCCTCCTGCCTTGATCTCGCCTCGACGTCCGTCCTCTCCATCTTTCTCAGTCGGGCCAGTAGTTGGCGATCGCATCGTGAAAGCACTTCGGGCTGGAAGAGGGATTTGTCGCGAAGAAAGGCGCGTATATGGTCAATGAGCCACATCCCCAGCCGTCTGTGATCAAGAGATTCTCTGGGTTCCGATCGGCGTTGTAGATCAGCTGGTCGAAGACTCGTTGGACGAAGACCTGCCAGTTCCAAGTCTCGGCGTCGGGAGGGTCGATGCCCTTCCGCAATCGCTCGCCCTCACTGAAGGCAACGCCGCCTATCCACCAGGTGAAAGAGGACGGTTCGCCCCTCCAGCGACGTTCGACAGAGACCGGAACCATCCCCAGACCCAGCATCCTGTCCAGTCGGTAGGCGTCGATGTTGTGACGGTAGGAATCCCGGAAGTTGAAGTGGACGCCCTGAGTACTCCGGTGGACCTTCTCATAGATGTCGACCGTCTGGACATGGGCATCGTGGACGAGCTTGTCACTGCTGAGAGTTACTCGTTTCGAGCCGGTCACGCCCTGCGCCACAGAGCGAATGTTGCCGAGTCTTCCGGTGAACAGAAGATGCTCCTGCGCCTTCCGCGAAGAGGGAAGACCCTCGGCTGGTCCGCGACCGAACGCGGGGAGATTCGGGACGACGAGAAGAAGCCAGGTAATCAACAACGAGCGGCACCGAAACTTCGACAGAGCGTTTCTCCTTGGGCAACCTCAGAATACCCGGTCTGCGATCTGTGGGCAAAGAGAAGAGTATGGAACCGTTTGAACCGGTCCCAAAAGGGTGGTAGATGTTGAGTCGTCGATGGACGGCAGGAACACGAAACACCTATTGTGAATTGCAGGATATCAGGGGACAATGATGAAAAGGATCTACTGCTTCATTCTTTGCGCATCTCTAATTCCGGCGGCGGCAGCATCAGGCGCTCCTTCGGGAGCGGAGTCGATAGACACACAAACGGAGGCAATCTCGGTCGGACCTGATCTGCAGCTGTTTGTGGATGACTTCCTGATCGACCAGATGTCAGGTCTGGAGCTGCAGCTACATCGGCCACAGTCTGCAGGAAAGGCCCTATCTTTCGATCAACCGTGGGAGGGCGATTCCAGCACCTACGTCAGCGTCTTCAAGGACGGCGATCGCTTTCGGATGTACTATCGGGGAAGCGGCCGGGAAACCCCGTCCTCTCTTGCCGTAGGGGAAAAGACCGTCGCAGCCCACGCTGAACTTATTGCCTACGCCGAGAGTGAGGATGGCATTCGCTGGACACGGCCATCACTTGGGATCTTCGAGTTTCAAGGGTCAAAGGAAAACAACATCGTCTGGATGGACAAGGAGGAAAGCCACAAGCTCGCCCCCTGCATGCACGTTTTCAAGGATACCAATCCCGCTGCAGCCGCAAGCGAACGCTATAAGGCACTGGGGAGCTGCAGCTATCCTCTGGTGGTATTGGCGTCCCTAGACGGACTCCACTGGAGATACCTGCGAGGAGAACAGTCGCTGATCTCGGACGGCCTCCACAAGAACGCCTTCGACGCTATCAGCTCCGCCTTCTGGGATCCGGTGAAGGGTCACTATGTCGTCTTCTTTCGGGACTCTGACCGAGGCCGAAGAGAGGGCTCTCAGCATAAGAAGGGCGTCTCATCCGTCGTCAATTACGGGAATCGTAGCTTCAAGTATTCGTCCTCTCCCGACTTCATCAACTGGAGCTATCCCCAGTGGGTTGATTTCGGATCCGCGCCAACAGAGCATCTTTACACCAACGGGGCCACTCCCTATTTTCGGGCGCCCCAGATTTATCTGGCTTTTCCCAAGCGCTTTCAGCCCTGGAAGGCCTATTTCGAGAACTGGAATCCGGGCGCCTCCGACGGCGTCTTCTTGTCCAGCCGTGACGGCATCCACTGGGACCGCAGATTCATGGAAGCCTTCGTGCGGCCCGGACCCCACGAACGCAACTGGGGTCACCGTAGTAACATGGCTGCCGTCGGGATTCTTCAGACGGGTGAGCGTGAGCTTTCGCTCTATTACACCCGTCACTACGCGTTCCCCAGCGACCACCTGGAACGTTTAGTCCTCCGCCTAGATGGATTCGCCTCCGTAAACGCCGGATATTTTGGGGGAGAGTTCATCACCAAGCCGCTTCGGTTCGAAGGCAGCAGCATCCTTCTCAATTTCGAGACTTCGGCCGCGGGAAGCATTCGACTCGAAATCCAGAACGAGAAGGGGAGTCCTATTCCTGGATTCTCCCTCGAGGACTCCCCGCTGATCTGGGGAGACAAGATCGATTCTTCGGTGGTCTGGAAGAGAGCGACAAGCCAGACGGATTCTGAGCCCCTCAAACGCTTGAAAGGCATGCCGGTTCGGCTGCGCTTCGTGATGCGGGACGCCGATTTGTATTCATTTCGGTTTCAGTAGCGCCAACATTCACGACAGCAATATGTTGAAGCCCTTGGAGATTGGAAGGGTTAAGATCCCGCCTCGCTGTTGCTTCGGCGTGCTTACAGAGCCGTGACCGTGAGGGAGCGGGATCCGGTGCTCCAACTCAAGGGGAAAGGCACACCCTGATTGACATCGGTATGCACCTCTAAACCTAGAAGCGCCTGGGGAATATGGCCCTTGTCGGGCCCGCTCCCTGACAGTCACGGCTCTGTCACCTGGCAAAGGCTGCTTCGCTTCCTCGTGGTCGAGTTGCAGCCTAGTGGCCCCCAGCGGTGCTGCCCCATTCGAGAAAGAAACTTCCGGCTACTGGGGAGATCGTGCTGTTGTCCAGCTCTCTCCGCGGAACTTGGCCTCATGTTGCTAACGGCTCAAGTCGTTCGCTGCTCTGTCGGATCGCCGAACGTGATGGTGGGCGATCGTTTGGAACTTGGTTCTTGTGATTTGGAGCTTGTTTGTACCTTAGTCTCGGGTCAGTACCACTTCGCCTTGTCCACGATGTTGCGGAGGGGACTGCCAGCGGCGAAGCGGCCGATGTTGTCGAGAAGGACCTCTAGGTGTCGCGAAGCAACCCGCGGTGAAGCGCCGGCGACGTGCGGCGTAATGATCACGTTGTCCATCTTCCAAAGGGGATGGTCGCTGGGCAGGGGTTCGGTTTCGAAGACGTCGAGCGCGGCACCAGCAACTTCGCGGTTCACGAGAGCCTCGGTCAGGTCGGCCAGATCGACGATGGCCCCGCGACCGATATTGATGAGGTAGGCACTCGGCTTCATCTGTTGGAACTGCTGACGTCCAAACATCTTGTAGGTCTCGGGGGTGTGAGGTGCGGCGATGGCGACGAAGTCACTCTCCTGCAGTAGCTGTGGGAGGGCGTCGAGCTTTCGGAGAAAGGCAACACCAGCCGGCGAAGTTTCCCGCACCGGGTCTACGGCTATCACCCGCATACCACAGGCCAGGGCACGGCTAGCGATCTCGGACCCGATACTACCCAGGCCCACGATGCCGAGGGTGGCGTCTCCCAAGTGAATGTGGGCAAGGTCTATAGGCGAACTTTGTCCCGGGCCCAGGAAGAACTGCGAGCGAGCAGCTTCCCCGCCTGCTGCCTCCCAGCGGGACTCCATTTGATTCCGGAAATAGAAGTGCAGCTTGCGGGCGAAACAAATAATGTAGCCCAGCACGTGGTCACCAATCATATCGGAATACAGGCCACGCATGTTGGTGAGCACGCACTCGTGCTCGGCCAACTCGGGAAACATATAGTGTTCCAGACTCGCAGTTGGGGCCTGCACCCAGCGCAAAGAGCGGGCGGACGTCAATAGAGGGGGCGTAATCTTACCGAAGAGACCTTCAGCATCGACGATCTCCCGGGCAGCCTTCCCTTCGCTCTCGACATTGGACACACTCAGATTCCCGGCCCGACGCGCCACCTCTACAATCTTCTCCAATCGGGCCGCTTCCACCGGCGGATGGATGACTAGTTTCATGGCTCTGATACTGACCCTTTCTGCAATAGCTCGTCGATCGTGCCTCGTGACACGGAGTGGTAGCCCGGTCTTGCCTTGCGGTAGATCCGCCTGGCCATTTCGAGACCTTCTGGAGTTCGGGCCATGCGGCCGTATAGCGGTGTCAGAAACTTGCGCCTTCCCTGAACGGTGAGGAAGCGTTCCACTGCCGGATAGGAGGGTTCGTATCTGGCCTCAACCACATGCTGCAGCCAGGTACTGAGGATCTCCGAATTGCCCGACTGAGAGAACTCGAAGGTAGCGTCCAGCTGATCCATCTGCGCCGAGCTCATCGATCCGGGAAGACCCTCCAGAAAGTAGCGCCAGTGCGGGGTAGCCCAGTCCGAGGTCTGCAGCTGCTCAGGCGGGGCCCCTGCCAAGAAAGCCTCGGTCTGAGCCTTGACCTGCTCGAGACTGGACGAAGTCACTTCGGGGCAGTTTTCCGGAAGT
>Ga0310342_100002738_pt1 | contig 11407 bp, 13 predicted proteins | sample S15DNA20500_MG_FD_206155 | JGI IMG/M metagenome (GOLD analysis project Ga0310342, IMG submission 206155) | Marine microbial communities from station ALOHA, North Pacific Subtropical Gyre - S1503-DNA-20-500_MG | ecosystem: Environmental > Aquatic > Marine > Oceanic | place: Pacific Ocean: North... | reverse complement strand
GAGCGTATCTCCGATAGCATCCCGGAATGCCGGGAATGTTGGCAATTCTGCATCTATGTGCTCCAGCCCCACTCGCGCTTCCTCAATTGTAGAACCACGACCCACTCTGTCAACCATCATACACAGCCTGAGAAGAACCCCTTCACTTCCAGCTATGATGTGACGATCCCCCGCCTCGGTCTCGATTGCCAGTACAGAGGTCCTAGACAAGACGTATCCTAACATAGTCAGCGAGCCAGCGGCAGTAGCTACCAAAGCAAATGGAGGAAGCAGAACCTTGAGTCCCAGGTATATCGCCATCAGGCTCAACGGAACCGCTCCCGCAGGGAATAGAGGGACCTTCATGTGGCGCATTCTCGAAATCGATCCTAGTGAGAGTCTGACGCCATGCCCATCGAACCTCTCTAGGGTCAGCTGACGCCGTGTCAGAACGGCGACAAACTTCCCTCCTGACCCGACCAGACTCAGATTGCCGAACAGTTCCGACCTCTCTTCATCTTGATCGGGCGTAAGCCCGACAGAGTACATCCCGAGCAGAGCAGCGACTCTGATTGGCTATAACTGCTCGGGATACTGAGCAGCGAGCCGTATCGCTTACGCGCACGCGAGAGGAGAGCCGCAAACTGGAGATTCTAGGATTATCAGAAAACAGTGGCCTTATCCCATCGCTTCGCGAGCTTGGTTTGCCTGATTCCACAACCCCTTCTCCTCATCAGTGGTCGGAGAGAATTGAGGAATAGTTACTGGCCGCATTTCCGAATCTACAGCCACCATGAAAAAGAAGCCTGAGCAGATCTCCTCACCTTCCCACTCAGAGCGTGATAGCCTGCACGAAATCACATGCACTCCGGCTGTGTGGGGGGAGGTCCATACTACCCTAGAAGTGGTCCTGATGATATCTCCTTGGAATGCTGGTCGACGGAACTTGAGAGCATCAACTGAGACGGTTACGAATTCCTTGTGAGCGAACTTGCTAGAGACCATTCCAGCGGCAGTATCCATAATTGACATCAATCGCCCTCCGTACAGTGTATCCATCGAGTTTGTATCTCCAGGAAATACTTCATTCAGCAGCACCGCGGGCTCAAGAGAGTGAGGCTCGGACATTACTATCGATTAGCCTCGAGAGCCCACCCCCCTTCAACCCTACATTCATTCAATCATCACAGAAACCGTTCTACGACCGTTGAATTCAATCGAAAGAGTCCACTCGGAGCGCCATGGATGTCCCAGAATTGAGGTGGGAACCAAGTGTAATCGAGGACCCTCTAGGAGGTAGAATCGTGCTTTGGCCACACTTGCCTTGTGTTCGAATGCCATCGTCATTGAGATATCGAGGACGCTGGGACGGAGTCGCCTTGTTATTCAGTCTCAGCGATTTGAGCGGATGGAGGCAGGACGAGAAGCAGGATAAGGAGAGTCCCGGAGTCCACATCGAGGCCGCGATAGCCTCGGGCACCGTTCTTGGCAGACTGATGAAGGACTTGCAGGAGTACGATGTTGACGGCCCCAAGATCCCCGACCCAGAGCAAGTCAGACTGCTCCTGCATGCGGACAATGCCAGAGGCGGGATGCCGATTTACGCAATAGAGCCGGAGTTGGACGACTCTGATTGGACGGAATGGTTGGAGAGCAGCGCCGACAAACAAGCTAGCATTGCAAATCTACTTTCCACTCTGACTACATCGAGGAGATGGAAGAAGACCAGATCCAACTCTATCTCCAAAGTGACCAGAAACGATGCGGTAGACGCCGATATGGGGGCTGCTGCCACATCGTGCGCTGCCTGGTGGATAGAGGAGCAGGGAGGACTCACTACGGAGCTACTTTCTCAGAGAAATGCACGATTCGCCGCTAGATTGAGGGGGTCTCTAGCAGATTTACTCAACAGCAGGGTTGATGATGCGGAGGCATCTGAATGCACCCTACTGGTACCGGTCCACCAAGCTTGGCTGCCCTCCTTGGAGGCCGCAGTCATGGCTTGGCCAGACCCGGAACCGGTGAGCATGGAGGCGTGATGATGGAATCTTCCGGAATATCGGTAAGTGTCGAGACACAGACTTTCCGATTCATCCCATCCTCTCCAATTTCTCACCAAGAAGCCGTCTCTCTTGCTGGAGGATCAGCCAGCGGCTCCTATGTCGTAATCAGTCATGAGGAACCTAGAGCAACATTCGTTGTCGAGCCTGACGGCTCTGTTCTGGTGCATGGTATCGCAAGAGCTGAGGTGGCTAGAATTGCAGTTCAGGAATTACTTTTGACCATGGGAATGTCAGATGATAACATCGGAATTGAATCCGGTGAGATGCTAATCAGGTTCACAATTGGCAGGGCTGTGATGTTGCCTCTAGCCGCCGAAAGATTCGAGGCAATTGAGATGGATACTAGGCTAGGCGCTTTGAGAATCGACGCCACCATGCACAACTCTCAGATTATAATATTCAATAACGGACATGGCGTCGTTCTGGGACAGAATTCGAAGAAAATCGCAGAGATGGCAGTCCGCCATTGGACCAAACTCCTAGACGAAGAGGGAGCACTGGCCTGAGATGATTCTCGAGGGCAAGTGGAATGGGCCAATTGTAGATCAGCATATGCACCTCGATAGATTAGGACGATTTCTTACTGCGGTCGAGGAGTTCTCTCGGGCTGGAGGCACGGGAATCATGCTGGTTCACAAGCCTGGCTTCTCTAGCTCTCTACCGACCGATATAGCAGGATATCGTACGGCATATGCAGAGACACTGTCGATGGCTGAGGAGGTAAGGAAATCTGTTGGACTTGATGTAGGAGTTGTACTTGGACCTCATCCAGTAGTGTGGGAGCACCAAATAGAGCAACTCGGACTGAAAGCCTCCACTGAATTACATCTCGAAGCAGTAGGCCTAGCACTTGAACACATTGAGTCCGGAGATGCAGTTTGCCTGGGCGAGGTCGGAAGGCCCCACTATCCGGTGAATGGAGAGACTTGGGTTTCGGCCAACGACCTACTACTAGAAATCATGAAGATGTCATCATCAGCAAAGTGCTCAATCCAACTCCACGTAGAGAACAACGGCGAGGCCACTTGCAGAGAGCTTGCCAAATTGTGCGACAAGGCTGGCCTGCCTCGCGACAGGGCAATCAGACACTATGCTCCAGCAGACGTGAGCCCGGAGTTTACTCATGGATTGGCCGCAACCGTCAGTGTGGGCAAAGGCAGCATTGAGGGACTGGTAAGTACAGTCACCCCACAATCATCTCCTTGGGGGATGGAGACTGATTTCTTGGATGACTCACGCAGACCGGGGGCGGTACTAGGCCCGAAGACGGTGCCTAAGCGCACCCAAGAACTCTGCTCTGAGTTGTTGCATCGGGGCTGGAACGAGGACGAGGTGTCGAAACTCATGAACTCAATACACAGTGAATGGCCACAGCGATTATACTCTACTCCTTAGGAGCTATTTTTTCCAGTTTTTGATCCGGGAGAATGAACAGAATCCCTCCCACTGCAAACAGAACCAATGTGAGGGCAAATCCTTGGAAATCTCCAAGCGGCACCTCATATCCAATCTCTGATAGTCCCATTCTCCACAACGGACCGTTGATGGGCATGAAAATTAGCATCAGGGCAACCCCCAGCTTCTGCCTCACTCGCACAGCCCTTCGATACACCTCGAATAGATGAACCGAACGCATACTCAATCTGGTGCGCCCGCCGGGATTCGAACCCAGGATATGAGGTTGGAAACCTCAGGTGATAACCAGACTTCACTACAGGCGCGGTATGTCTGCGAATCAAGACCTCCACTAAACCGATTCGGTTCGAAAAACTACCATGTGAAGCATTCAAACGCGCCCCTCCTCACGGAGGGGCGTGTCTTCTGATAGCGCCCATGTCGATGCTAGCAAGGCGATTAGCAGGGATGCATCTGACACAATCGACGACAATCAGGTAGTGGGTCGCAAAATTTGGAGGATTGTACCCTATATCAAGCGCTACTGGAGGCGAGCATTCGGAGGAGTTGCATCTAACGCTGCTGCCCGAGCTTTCGATCTGATCCCATTTGTCGCCATCGGCATGGCTGCCGATTACTACCAAAGCGGAACCTACACCAGTTCCTCAATCGAATCTTTCGTCAATTCCAGCAGCCTAAATTCTCCAGAAATTGGATTCGGCGTACTTATCCTGATTTCATTCATTTTTCTTGCCATCTTTCAGGGCATCAGTGAGTTCCTGTGGCAGTCTACTGCATACAAGGTCCAGCACGACATCAGAATGGATGCTACTGCCAGCCTAATGGCAATGGAAGCATCGTACTTTGAGACTAGACAAACAGGCAATCTGATGGCAGTACTGTCTGCAGATGTAGCGCAGCTAGAGGACATAGTATCAGACTCTTCTACCTCGATGATCAGAATCACAATCACATTCGCAACATCCTTCGGAATAATGTTCTGGATGTCTCCAAAACTAGCCCTGATTCTAGGAATCCCACTGCTTCTGATTATCCCTATGGTTGTGTGGTTCTCCACAAGGGTTCAGAGAAGATACCGCAAGCAGAGAGAAAGTACGGGAGGAATAGTTTCGATTCTAGAGAATGTGCTTTCGGGGATTGTGACCGTTCAGGCTTACAATGCCAGTGGATTTGAACTCTCAAGAGTCGAGAGCGAGAGCGGCGAATACAGGGATCAGGCCATCCATGCAGCCAATCTGAGAAATCGATTCATACCAGGTATATACGTGGTCGCAGGTCTTTCTTTCGCTCTGTTAGTTTCGGCGGGAGGATGGTTGATGGAATCTGGTGAGATTTCCGTGGGCCAGTTCGTTACTTTCCTCCTAATCTCAACTCGCATGACGATGCCGATGTTCATCCTCGGAATGCTGCTGAACCAACTACAGCGTGGTGAGGCTGCTTCCAAGAGGGTCTTCGCTATTATCGACCTTGAGCCTACTATCTACGACAGAGAGGAAGCCATTCTTCTAGACAAGCCAATCACATCAATCTCATTCGAAGATGTTACATTCGCATATCCGACATCCGAAAACAATGTTCTGAATGGAATTAATTTCTCAGCCTCCTCAGGGGAGTTCCTTGGAGTCATGGGTCACACTGGAGCCGGTAAGAGCACTATTCTGAAACTAGTCGAGAGGTTCTATGAGCCCCAGTTGGGGACTGTCAATATTAATGGGATTGACATCAATGATTATGCAATCGAGTCGGTCAGAGACAGGATAGGTTTCGTGAGTCAGGACCCCTTCCTGTTCTATGGGGATGTTCGTTCGAATGTGGCATACGCCCGTGAGGCGACAGATGAGGAGATTAAGAGGGCACTAGAGATTGCAGGGGCATGGGAGTTTGTCTCACAATTATCTGAAGGCATCGACACCATGGTAGGGGATCGAGGAGTGATGCTCTCTGGAGGGCAGAGAGCCCGAATCGCCCTCGCCCGAGCTCTGCTCAAAGACCCCGACTTGCTTATTCTGGACGAGGCATCTGCAGCATTGGACGCAGAGACGGAGAAGAGAATCCAGATGTCTCTATTCGGAGGTTCCAATGGCAACTCGAAGAGAATCACCATCGCAGTGGCACACCGTTTAGCCACAATAAGAAATGCAGACGAGATTATTGCCATGGTAGACGGTGCGATAGTTGAGAGAGGCTCTCACGCAGAACTTCTCTCCAACGACAACGTGTACGCCTCACAGTGGTCGATTCAGACAGGCGAACTCGGTGCTTCCGAGGCCTGAGATCAGACTCTCTTCCTATCGTCGATTTGCAAGCCCGGATTCCCTGTGAATATTCTCCACCAGCCTCGCAATACACCGATCCCATAACTCCAATGGAGGGTGAAGATCACTATAGGGGAGAGGAATACCGTAGTTAGGCTTCTGTTAGGAGAGCTGCCCGCTGCTGAACCGTACCAAGCAATCAGATTGTAGAGAGCAATCAACCAAGGAAGAGCCAGAACACCAACTCTCTCTAAACCCAATTCGAGAGCATTTGGAGAGAAGTCCCACCAAGGCGAGGCGAGACCTCCGTTGTCAGAGCCCCAGTAGAAGGCAGCGAAGGCTGCAATCACAATCGGAGGAAACAGTGCCACCATTACATGACTCCATGAGCGCAACTCGGGGTGCTGATTACTGGCAAGAGTCCTGACCAGTCCGTAGTTAGATATCTGCTTCCTGACGCGAGCAAGATTCCTTCTGCGATGCCACATTATTGCAGACTTATCGGTCCACAGACGGTGCCCAGCACTCCTGATTCTCTGGTCAAGCAGAACATCCTCAGCCCCGATGCTGCCTTCGGGAAATCCACCGACTTCATCTAGTACTGAGCGTCTGTATGCTGAGTTTACTCCGGGTAACTGCTCGACCTCTTCAAGTTCTGATACTCCGACCTTGCCGTAGTTTGTGCCCGCAGTGAAGATGCGACTGCAGAAACTGACATCGATTACCTGCTGCTGCAAGGTCGAGTGGTCAGGTGGGCCGAAGTTTGGCCCCCCTACTCCTGCGACTTCAGGCCGCTCAAACCAATGGCTCAAGCGAGAAACCCATTCCTCAGGTACGATAACATCGTCATCTGTGAACATCACCAACTCGGATTCGGTGCCGCCAAGAGCGACATTGCACGCATCGGCACGAGTTCTGCAACCCTGATCATCGATGAATCTAACACCTCGAGATTCCGCTTGCTTCCTACCGGGATCATTTGCAGGACCTACTACAACCACTTCCAGTGATCCGAAGTAGTCTTGGGACTGTAAACCGTCTAGGACAATGCCCAATTCGTCGGGATTTCCGACACTCGGGATGATGACACAGACCGAACGACTCATGGGCCGCGGCTCTAGTAGACCCTCAAGAGTTCATAGGTCAGTCGTTAGTGACTCTTGGCGCTAGGAAGTAGGTCCAACTCGCACCACCATCATTGCTGCTCCAGTCGAGCCTCAGTGGATACTTGTCCTGGAATCTGACTTGGACGTCACTGGCTAGTCCGGATGCTAACTTTCGAGTCAGCGGGTCCAGGAACTGCAGGCTGTAGGTACCCTGGGTGGGCGAAGGACAGGTCAACTCACTGAGCTCACCAGACTCAAAACTCACATTGACACCTTCTCCGGCTTCAACAGTCACGCTGACGCGCATCTCCTTGCTGTCTAGGCTCAAATCGACTAATTCACCTACGAACTTAGCAGCGCGAAGTGAGCGGCTTAGTTTCTCAGCATCTATCGTGGCGCTGCACCCGAAGTCGAGAACTGGTAACTTTGGGTCAGACATAGAGTTGGTATCCAGACCTCTGAGAATCCTGTGGACTTGCCCGACTCTGACGTTAACTGCCCCTACCGCATCGTCATAGTCAATTTCCACTAGATCCGATGGACCAGCCAATGTGAGAAGATCTCTCAGTTTACCCAATTCGAGGCCGATTTCCACCGGCTCACACTCGTAAGTCTCGAAGCATGCATCAGAGATGGTGGCAGATAGAAGGGCGACATGAGAACCATCCACCACATTGACAGTAAGTCCTTTCTCGCCCCAACTCATCTTGGCCTCTTCTGTGAGGACAGATAGAAGATCGACAATCTCCCTCATCAGTTGTGTGTTTGCTGTGACTCTGAGCATCAATTCACCTCGGCTGTGTTGTATTCTAGTATTGGAGGTCTTTCATCCTTCGCGGCATCCCTTCGGACACCTATTGGTACTCCCTGAACTTCTTGCCGCAGTTCTTGCAGGTACAGATTTTCGTCTCAGGCTCATCCGAGCTCCTTGTCTGCATTAGAACCACGAAAATCTCATTCTTATCGCACTCTGGGCATCGGATGTCTCCAACCCTTAGGACCCCCTTACCCTCTTCTTCTTCGACGACCTCAGTTAGATGCTTCAGTGACTTCTCAGAGCCTGATGCAGTAGCGTTTGCAAGATCGATGGTTTCGCCGGTCATCGGATCGGTGAAGGTGCCACCAGTTCCGTCAGTACCACTCAAGGGCCCCTCGTACCCGCACTTGTAGTTTGGACACTTGATATTACCAGATGCATCAGGGTAGGAAAGTGCGCCACAATTTGGACAGAACATCTCACTCAAACCCTAGTCGGGACTCGACCAACCGAACAGGGACAAACCAACCGTCTATTCAACTATTCTGTGAATCGACTTCTCCGAAGCACCACAGAAGAGATACAACCGCACCGTTCAAGCCCCACGGCGCCACCCAGCATCTGTGAGGATACATTTCGATTGGAGGATGGCCCGGGTGGTCGACGACGATACAAACATCGTCGATGAGATTCTCTGGTCATCCAAGCGTTCAGTCGGAGCGCTCACCGATCGCCTTGAGCAGCTTCAGTCTGGAGCATTGAGCCCCGAGGCTAGGACTCTCGCCGACAGATTCCCAGATGCACTGCCAGACAGCATGGCTGCACTCTCAGACCCTCAATGGCCAGAATTGGACGATGATGAGAATACGATTCTGTCTACAGCATCCGCCAGATTGGCGAAGAGGGGCGTTGCAAGTTCAGCAGCCGACCCAGACCGCAGACTGGATATGCTTTCAGGTGCGACTAGTGAACTTCGAACAGCATGGGGAACTAGCGAGTCCAGATGTGTCGAGTGGGCAGGACTGTTCCTGCCCGATGCGGATTTGGACGGACAGAGGGATGAGATTCCTTCTTCTCTCGCTGAGGCTGAATCAATTGCCGTAGCCGCTGCATCTCTAGGCTTACAGACTCCTGAGCACCTTCCTGGCGAGCAAGAATGGGATGCGCTGCGTACTCATGCGAGAGGCGTAATTGAATTGGCAGACAGACTTGAATCAGCCGAGCAGGCCACCAGATCTCTAGCCCAGCAACATGTTCCTACCCTAAGTCTGCTTGTGGGGCCTCTTGGGGCAGCTAAGATGGTGACTCTGGCTGGGGGTAGAGAAAGGCTGGCTAGAATGCCCAGCGGCAGTCTTCAGGTATTGGGGGCCAGTGGGGCTATGGCAGCCCATAGGAGAGGCGCCCCTCCTCCAAAACACTCTCCGATCCTGTTCTCTCTACCTCAAGTCTCTAGGGCTCCGCGCTGGGTTCGTGGTAAGATTGCCCGTTATCTTGCAGGGAAGTGCTCGATTGCGGTCAGGGTTGATCACTTCAATGGAGAGCCATGGGGGGATGAGCAGATTGACGAGATCAATCAAGAGTGCCAGAAAATCAAGGACAGGTTCCCTAAGCCACCGAAGAGGAGATAGGGATGCCACGCAAGCCCGTGAAACTCGCTTGGGGAGTGCGTCGTGAAGGGCGCTCACTGTGGACTAGGAACGCTGTCAGAGGACTTTCAGTCAGAGGAGAGCGCAGGAAAACCGACTCTAGAGTCGAATGGAGGGCATGGGCAGCATCAAAATCGAAAGTCGCTGCTGCATTGTTGAGGACCTCCAACAATCCGTCCGATTTGCTTCCTGATACAGGTTCTACATGCCTTTACCTAGGGGCTTCATATGGTTCTACTGTAAGTCATATTCACGACCATGTCTGTGGTTCAGGAAACCATCACGGAGGACAAGTTGTAGCGGTGGAGATTTCTCCTCGGGCGATGCGAGAACTCTCTAATCTAGCTGCCAGTAGACAGGGACTTGTACCCGTTCTCGCCGATGCGCGTGTACCCAGTCAAGTAGCGCCGTTCATGCGCGGGAAGGCCGATTGGATTCACCAAGACCTGAGTATGGCAGATCAGGCCCAGACCTTCGTCAAGATTTCTGAGACCTTCCTCAGACCAGGAGGTACTGGATTACTATCCTTGAAGGCGGCTAGTGAGAGGGCATCACAAGGGGACGACGACAGCAGGTTCGCCAAGGCGGAACGAATTCTCGAGGAATCAGAATTGGAACTAGTCGAGCGAATTGACCTCACTGGATTGGAGGAACAGCATGTTGTGTTTCACGTAAGGTCTGACTTAGTTTAAGTCAGACCTGCACCAAATCCAGCAAGTAGCGCTCCGCCACCGACGATTAACAGTGCATATCCAACTAAAGATAGATAGTTCAGAACTAGACCAATAATCGCCTCATTACGCCTTAGTCCGTTCAGGTTATTCGCATCCCTAATGCCCAAATGCCCCAATACTATTCCGGCTATCATGGTTATTGGAGCAAGGCAGCCAGTGAAGCAGAGGAATGGTGCTGTGATGTGGCAAAGCCAGGTTGCAATACCCAAAGCCAGGCTGAATGTGGCATTATCGTTGTTCTGAGGGACAGGTACCATAGGAGTAACATATGCACTTTCTCCTACAGTTGCACCCGCGAGGGGATTGGACTCCACCTCCTCCTCTCCGGATGAGGGATTGCCATCAAAGACATCATCTTCTGAAGCCGGCCCCTCATCCTTGTCGTATGGTACCATGAACCTACAGGCCCTCTAACTGATTTAACATGTACTAAGGGTCAGAATCATGGAGCCGTGCTCTCTCAGAGTGTTATGCCCGAGCTCCCTGAGGTCGAAACGGTGAGGCGAGGGTTGGAGAGGCATCTCCTCGGTCGGTCAATTGGGCGAGTAGAACTCAGGAGGCCCAATCTCAGATTTCCGTTCCCACCCGGGTTTGAAAGAAGCCTAAGTGGCAGAACTGTGGAGAGCATCGACAGACGAGCGAAGTATCTGCTAATCAGATTAGATGGAGGTTTGACTTGGATGTGTCACCTCGGCATGACGGGCCGCTGGACATTGATGGATTCCAACAGCACCGAGGCTGACGACGGACCTCACGACTGGGTAGTTCTGCATCTCGATGCTGGCAGCAGGGCAGTATTCTCCGACCATCGCAGATTTGGTTTCATGGACCTCTTCAAGACAGCAAATCAGGACCAGAACAAATTCCTTTCCAAACTCGGGCCCGAGCCAACACCCGATTACTTGACTCCAATGGACCTGGCAGAGGGGCTGAGAGGGCGCAGAACACCGATGAAAGCAGCCCTGCTCGACCAAGGTACAGTTGCCGGTTTGGGCAATATCTACGTATGTGAGATTCTATTCAGATCGGGAATTTCACCTAGGAGAAGTGCATCATCAGTTGCCGGTAAATCAGGAGTCACAAGACGAGTCGAGAGAGTCACGGCTGCCACTCACGATGTTATCACCGAGGCGATCGATGCTGGAGGCTCCACCATCAGTGATTTCGTCAACGTGGAGGGGGACTTGGGTTATTTCAGTCACTCTTTCCAAGTCTATGGAAGAGAGGGTGAGGCCTGCACCTCAGAGGACTGTGATGCCACTATCAAGCGAATCGTACAGTCCGGCCGCTCGACATTCTATTGCCCAAATTGTCAGCGATAATTTACATGTTGCGCCGGAACTTTCCACCTGTCTCGAAAAGCGCCTGAGTGACTTGTCCTACAGTGCAGTGCTCGACGATGTCCATCATCACTTCAAACAGATTTCCGCCCTCACGAGCGACTTGCTTGA
>Ga0310342_100002737_pt1 | contig 11407 bp, 4 predicted proteins | sample S15DNA20500_MG_FD_206155 | JGI IMG/M metagenome (GOLD analysis project Ga0310342, IMG submission 206155) | Marine microbial communities from station ALOHA, North Pacific Subtropical Gyre - S1503-DNA-20-500_MG | ecosystem: Environmental > Aquatic > Marine > Oceanic | place: Pacific Ocean: North... | reverse complement strand
GCATCGGGATCAGCGACCAGGGCCTGGCACACCTGGCAAGTTTGAAGCGTTTGAGAAACCTGACGGTCTGGGGATCCCAGATCACCGATGCTGGTTTAAAGCACCTGTCGGGGTTAACCAACTTGAAGGCGCTGGGGTTAGACAATACCCAGGTTACCGACCAGGGACTGCAGCAGTTGGCCAAGTTAACCAGGCTTGCAGAATTGAAAATGTACGAGACGTTCATTACCGATGACGGGCTGGTCGCCTTAGCGGGCATGAGTGAATTGTCCAAGCTGCAAGTCCGGGGTACGGGTGTCAAAGATGCCGGGCTGGCCCACTTGAAGAACTTGTCGAAACTGAAGCAACTTGATTTGAGTGAAACGCAAGTGGGCGACGCGGGGCTGGTCCATTTGCAGCAGTTGACGAACCTGGAAGATTTGAACCTGTGGGCCACGGGTGTTACGGATGAGGGGATCGAGTCTCTGGCGAGCCTGGTAAATCTCAAGCGTTTGAACTTGGACGGTACTGGCGTGACTGACCAGGGACTGGCAACGGTTGGCAAGTTCAAGAAGCTGAACATGCTGCACCTGGGTTCGACCGGGATCACGGATGCGGGCCTCAAGGAATTAGCCGAGCTCAAGGAACTCAAGCAACTCATGCTGACCTTTTGTGAGGGTGTCACAGACAGTGGGGTTGAGCAATTGGAGCAGGCTTTGCCGAAACTCAACGACATTCAACGATAGAGTTGGGTGAATTTGTTGACACTTAAGAGCGTGAATCGTCTGGGGGGTGGGTAGCCCTGCGAAAGAGAGTTCTGTAAGCTAAATACTGGCACGAAGTTGCGGATTCTGCGAATGATGGCAGTGGACTTTGTGCCTCTTTGGGCCCGCTTGAGGGGAAGCTTTCGGGGAAACTGGAATCTTCATCTTCCCGGGGTTATTCTAAACTGGTAATTCTCGTCTTTCTTCAATTTCCTTGGACTGTTTGGGGCTTTGGGTATGTGGCAACTTTCGCCTTGCAAGACTGGTTCGAGCGATTCGTTTGGGCGACAAGGGCTGTTCTGTTTCCTGCTTTTGTGGTGTTGCTGGATCGGACAGGAAACTCTGCTGGCACAGGCCGGTGATTTGCGTCCGCATGCTTTTTCACTCGGCGAGCCAGCTGGTTTTCACCAGTTTCGTCCCGGCTGCTGGGGGATTGTTTCGGCTGAAGTCTGGAATCCTTCGAAGCGTCCGGTTCGGATCCTGGCAGCCACCACGTTTGAGATGGATCAAACGACTCAATATGGCCGGGAGTTTTGGGTGCCGGCTGAGGCCAAGCGAAAAGTCAGCTACCCGGTTCGCGTTCCTGATAAGATCGAGGAAAAAACCCGTCGCCTGAAACTCTTATCACGCATTTACGACCGGACGGATGGCAAGAACACGTTGTTGCGTCGTAAGCGAGATCACATGTGGCATGAGTCGTCTGCGAGAGTCTTCAGTCGGGATAATATTACTGCCTATTATTCAGATTACGCTGAGGGTGACTACGGTGTGATGCTGACGGACGATCAGTTCTTTGGCCTGGTTGAACCAGCATTAGATCCGGTGCTGGAAGCGATTAAGGTAACGCGCCGCTACATGAACATTAAAGACTGGCGCCACATCCCCACGCTCGACCAGAATGACGACTTACCCTGGCCATTAGCGTTGGGTGCCATTGATCAGTTGGTCCTGGGTGGAAATCGTTTGGCGACAGAACCGGAGGCTCGAGAGGGAATTCGTGGCTGGCTGAACCAGGGCGGTCGCCTCTGGATCATGCTAGACAAGACCGATCTCAAGACGATCAGATTATTGCTCGGTGATGCGTTTCCCGCTTACCTGGTCGATGAGGTTTCCTTGTCGCAGTATCAGATTATTCCCCATCAGGAAATGGTCAATTCCGATCCGGAGCTGCGCGAAGTCGAAGTTCCAGTGAAATTGTCTCGGCTGGTTACTGAGGGGGTAGACGTGAGCCATTCGGTTGACGGTTGGCCGGCAGCCTTCTGGCTAAAATACGGTGATGGTGAGATTCTTTTCACTGCGTTGGAGTTGAGAGCCTGGTCGCGACCTCGGCGTGAGCTGAGCATTCGGCCCCGGGGAATACCTGGTCAAGTTTTGGATACTCCTCCCTTGCAACAACTGGCGGAACGGTTTTTTGAGGAACCGCAGTCAAAACAATGGGGCGAGGAAGACTTTCAGCAATATATTAGCGAGCAGATTGGCTACCAGATTGTGACAAAGGAGTGGATTATTGCGATCTTGGGATCCTTCTGTGGCATTCTCCTGCTAACTGGTTTCTGGTTGGCTCGTGTCCGGCACTTGGAGCGAATGCTCTGGATCGGTCCGCTGGCCGCCGCCTGTACGGCGCTGGTGTTGGCTGGTATGGGAAAGATGTCTCGTGAATCGGTCGCTTCGACTGTGGCGGTCGTTCAATGGGTTGCGCCAGTCAGTCAGTCTCAGTTTGTGCCCGTGACTGGTTTGGCAGCGATTTACAGTCAGCAAGCATCCGAAGACATGATTGGTGTCCAGCAGGGGGGCGTCTTGTGGCCGCAAATGGGCAGTTCGGACACGACCACGAGTTGGCTTGTCTGGACGGATCATGGCCAGTCACAATGGGAGAAACTGACGTTACCGGAAGGTATTCGCCAGGCAGTCTTTCACCAGTTTATTCCTGTGAAACAGCCATTGGGAGCGAGGGCAAGTTTAACCAGCCAGGGACTCTCGGGGCGGGTCCAAGTGAAACCTTTCGAGCAAATTTCTGACGCCTTGCTCGTTACCCCTGGTGGCGATCGTTACACGGTTCGTGTTGAGGGGGATCAGTTCACTTCGGGTCCGGAAGATCGGCTTAAGGAAGGTGATTTTTTTGGCAGTGGGTTAATTGTTGAAGACGAACAACGTCGTCGCCAGCAGGTTCTTAAGCAGTTGTTGGGGGAAGGCAAGGGTCGTAAGCCTCATGTTTTTCAACAGCCCACGATTCTGGCCTGGTCGAAACCAGTCACCATCGGCTTGGATTTTCCGCAACAGCACGAGCGGCTTGGCAGTGCCTTACTGGCGTTGCCGTTGAATCTGGAAGCCACACCTCGTGGAGAAGAGTTTGTTTTACCGCCCTGGTTGTGTCCTATTCAAACCGTGGTTGGCAAGGACGGTAATCGGGCATCTGAGTTGTATGACAATAAACGAAAGAAATGGGCTGGAAAGAACTTTAACCAGCGCCGTATTTGGTTGCGTATTCAGTTGCCCACGCAGGTCCTGCCGGCGGCCCTGACCGAGCTGGTAGTGACCATGGATGTAGAGTTCCAGGAGTTTGATTTGCAGTTATTGTCCATTCAGAACGAGGAATTAACCGTTTCGCAAAGTTTGACCGATCCTGTTGGGTCGCAAACGGTGACGATTAATCAGAGTGACATGTTGCAGCTGGATGCCGATGGGGGACTGCTCATGGTAGTCCAAGCGGTGGCCGGGAAAGGCCAAACCGAAAAAGGCAAGCGAGAGAAGGATTACACGTGGCATATAAAAGACTTCACTGTGGAACTGCGAGGCCAGCGGCTGGCGCCCTAGTCGGCAGTTTTTAGAGTGTTTTGCGGAGAATGAAATGAGTGATCATGAACCTGTCGTAGTGATTGACCGGCTGACCAAGAAGTATGGTGAGTTTACCGCGGTCGATGATGTTTCCCTGACGCTCGATCGTGGGCGAATTCTGGGCTTTATTGGTCCCAATGGGGCCGGCAAGACGACCACCATTAAGATCCTGGTGGGATTGGCCAAGCCCACGTCCGGCTCAGCCAGTATTGCTGGGGCCGATTGTGTCCGCGATTCCCGTCGTATCAAGCGACTGGTTGGCTATATGCCCGATACGTTTGGATCGTATGACAACATGAGAGTTCGGGAATACCTCGACTTCTTTGGAGCGGCGTTTGGAATTCCCCGAAAGCCGCGGGCAACACGTATTGCGGAAGTGATGGAAACGACCAACTCCACCTACATGCAGGATCGCTATGTTGAGACGTTGAGTCATGGAATGAAGCAACGAGTGGGGATTGCCCGTACCTTGTTACACGATCCCGATGTGCTCGTGTTTGACGAACCGGCCAATGGGCTGGATCCCGAGGCGAGAATCGAAATGAGGGAGTTGTTGTTGCGTTTAGCGGAGATGGGCAAGACGTTGATTGTGACCAGTCATATCTTGCCGGAGTTGTCCCGCATCTGTGACCAGGTCGCGATTATACACGACGGAAAACTGATGGCCTTTGGGATGCTTGACCAGATTTTGCGTGAGTTGGATCAGCATCGCATGATGGAAGTCCAGTTGGCATCGCCTGAAGCGATTGACCAGGCGGTGGCATTGTTGCGGGAATCACTGGGCGAAGGGATGGAAATTAACACCTCGTTAACCGAATCGACCATTCGCTTTCGGACTGCTCTGGATGAAACAGCCCTTAGCCAGGTTCTGGCGAAATTGATTCGGGCCGATATTCTCGTAACGCAATTCCGTGAATTACAGACTGACCTGGAAGATGCATTCATGACCGTGACACGTGGAACCGGCAGCCAGCAGAAGAGCAGCGAGACGGTGCCAGTGACGAACAATGAGGACGAAGCAAACAGCTAAACGAGTGACTTAGTGATCTGCCCAGGTAGATCACTTGGTTTGGATTCGAAGCAGGTAAACATGATCTTTAATCCGATTATCCAACGAGAACTGATTGGCATGCTGCGCACGCGCAAGGCCATGGCAGTGCAGGTGCTGTTGGTGCTGATGTTTGCCGCGCTGGTTATCTTCCGTTGGCCGAGCGATCCTACGGTTGACCTGGCGGGTAATAAATCGCAAGAAGTTTTTCGCTTGTTCGGCTATGGTCTCTTGACCGCAATCATCGTGCTGGTTCCGGTCTTTCCGGCCAGCTCGATTGTTCGAGAAAAGATCAAGGGGACGCTGGAGTTGTTGTTTAATTCGCCCATGTCGCCGAAAGCTATTTACGCAGGAAAAACAGCTGGTGTGATGGTCTTCGTGTTACTGCTGCTGGCGTTGAGTTTTCCAGCCGGGGCCGCCTGCTATGCGATGGGTGGTATCTCATTGGTCAATGATGTGATGGTCTTGTATTGCCTACTGGCACTCGTAGCCTTGCAGTACACGTCGCTTGGATTTCTAGTCAGTAGTTATTCCAATTCCATCGATGGTGCGATTCGCGCTACCTATGCACTGGTGATGGTGTTGACGGTGGTAACCTTGGGACCCCACCTGGTGCTGCAAGGCCAGGGGTCATTTTTCACTCTGATTGCAGAGTGGTGTCGTTGTATTTCGCCACTGACCGCAGTGATGGAGGTGCTTGGCCATCGGGATGTTACCAGCCAGGGACTGCTTAACTCCGGCGGTGCCCCGTTGAAATATGCTGTGCTTTCGATCTTCAGTATCGTGATCTTTTCCTGGTGGACGATCAGTCGTTTGAACCTGAAGATTTTTGACCGTGCCCGTTCGGCAGGAAGAATTACCGACGAGTTGTCGCAGGAAGAACAATTAACACGTGGAACGGTTTGGTTGATCGATCCGCAACGACGCAAGGCAGGGATTGGACCTTTGACCAACCCGGTGATGGTAAAAGAATTTCGTAGCCGAAGATTTGGCCGGGCGCACTGGATGTTTCGAATCGTGTTTTTCAATATCCTGCTCTCGGTGATCTTGATTCACCTGGTCATGGGCTCAGCGATTGTCTGGCCAGCCGAGACCCTTGGCAGTTACCTGGTGCTCTGGCAAATTGCCTTGATCCTGCTGATTACCCCCAGTCTAGCCGCTGGTTTGATTAGCTCGGAGCGAGAAAGTGGTGGTTGGCAGTTACTCTTAATGACGCCCCTCTCGCCTCTTCGTATCGTGATCGGGAAACTATTGAGTGTCGTGGTGACTATCCTGCTGGTCGTGATCGCCACGATGCCGGCTTATGTCATGTTGTGGTGGGTTAAACCGATCATGCTGCCTCAAATTCAGCAGGTGTTGTGGTGCCTGCTCTTTACCGAGTTATTTGCCTTGGCGGTCACTTTCGCTTTTAGCAGCTTGTTTGGTCGGACCACCACGGCAACCGCTTTTTCGTTTGGGCTGCTGATCATGGTTTGTATAGGCACCCTGGCAGTCTGGTTGGGAAGAGATGGCCCGTTTGGTGAAACAGTAGTAGAGAACGTGTTGAAAGTGAATCCACTGGCGGCTTCTTTAGGAGCGATCCAAACGCCAGGATTCAAGGACTACGATTTATTGCCAGCCAACTGGTATATCCTGGGCATTGCCTCGGCAGTGGCATTTATCGTGTTGAGCGTTCAGACCTGGCGACTAACACGCCCTCAGTAGAAGCAAACAGGTGATATGTTGAGAAAACAAAACCGGAAACAACAGTTGCTGAGAATTTGTCGACGAGGTTGGCTAACACAGCCAGAGATGATCCCGAAATGGGGGCGCAATTCTTTCCTGTTAGCGATCTTGCTGGTCCTCGGCTTGATCAGTCTGCCAGGTCGACCGGCGTTTGGGCAAATTGATCGCTTGGCGCCAATCAAATTTGATTGGCCGATGTTGACCAACCCGGGGGTCAAGAATCCACCGATCAAGTTTGACTATTCGCCGCGGCTCGTCCCCTTGTGGATCGAGGCCCTGCAGCAGTCCGAGGCGGGGGCGCAGCGGCGAGCGGCGCAAGCGCTATACCGGGCATCCTTTTACGAAGTGGCAGGATTGAAGAAAGCGATTCCTCACCTGCAGGCGATATTGGCCAACACCAAGGGAAATCGAAGTGCCCGGATTGCCGCAGCTCACACGCTGGTTCGCCTTGACGCGCGCGATTCAGCTGAGTTGTTTGCCAAGGTGGCGGCCAGCGGAGATATTGAATTGTGCTTACTCATTGAACCCGCACTGGCTGCCTGGCAATACAAGCCGATTCAAGAAATCTGGCAACAACGTCTTCAGGATCCGCTCACTAATGAGGGACTGGTCTCGTTGGCGATCCAACAGTTGTCAGCGGTTAAAATGCTTGGCATTGCCCCTCGCTTAGAAGAAATTGCCATGAACGAGAACGCGGGCATTGCTTACCGTGTGGAAGCGGCCAAGGCGTTGGCTGCCATGGGCCAGACGCCACTCGCTAAGTCCGCCGAGTCGTTGCTGAAGTACGACAAGGCACGGCTGGTTGATCGGCTGGTAGCCGGCCAGCTGTTACAGATCAGTGAACCGATTGAAGATCAGTCACAACAACAAGCGTTGTTTGCACTGTTAACAAAGCTCGCCCAAGATCCCCAAACCACGGTGGCTCGACTAGCCCTGCGATCCTTGCTGGAACTGCGACCACAAGCCCTGGTGGACCAGGCTGATCGTTGGAGTCAAAGTAGAGATCCGCAGATTCGTCTGCTTCTTGCCCAGGCATTGTTGCGAACTGTTAAACCTCAGCCAGATCACCTCAGCCAGGTAGTCGCGGCCTTGAATGATGCTGAACTGGATGTGCGAGTGAAGGTAGCCCAAGGAATCAAAGAGCTTTCTCAACAAGCTGCTATGAAAGCTATTCTTGTCGATTTACTCAGTGAAGAGTTGGATCGTGGTCCCGAGTTCTGGCGCAGTCAGGAACAGGCGATGATCTTGCTGGTTGACTTGAAGCACGGCCCAGCAGCGCCGCGGATGGCTGCCTTGCTGGCAGCAAAGGAATCGGAAGTGTTTGCCACGGCTGCCTGGGGGCTGCGACGACTCAAAGCGGTGGAACAGTTACCTGCACTGAATCGCCGGGCCACCCAATTGGTAGTTCTCTTGGAAAAGACGCTACCCGAAGAGCATGCGGTCGATGACGTCAACGAGCAACTTGCGCAGATATTCCAGGCGTTTGGAGAAATGAAGGATGCCGAAGCGTTACCGATTCTTAAGAGGGCTGCTCAAAAAAACGGCATTGCCTTTACCGTGCGGTCGTCCGCGATCTGGGCAGTGGGTGTTATTAATAGTGGGAAATCGGATTCTGCATTTGTGAAATTCTGCTACGAGCGTATTTTGGATGAAGATATTTTTAATCCGGAAGCAGGCATCGTTAAGCAAGCATGCGTTATTGCACTGGGGCAGATGAAGTCAGCAGAGGCAGTTGCCTTTTTGCAGCAGCATCACGACAAACTGGAGAACATCAGTAGTGTCAAATGGGCCTACTCCTGGTCGCTGAATCAGATTAACGGCCACCCGATCCTGGAACTTGATCCCATCGTGATTGCACCGGGAGTTTGGTTCCTGGATGTCGTCGATGCCGAAGAGGGTGAGTAACGGTCTCCCTTCAGGGCAGGCAGATAATCGGGCTCTCCAAGGGGACAGCAGGAGCCAGATACAGTAGAATCCAGAGGAGATCACTTGCGCTTCTGTCTAACCTGGTTTTCCGGCTGCGAAGGGAATTACGGATGATCGAGTTTCTGCACTGGTTCTCGATTCGCTCTGCCATGGGACTGGCCGGACTACTGGTCCTGATTGGTTCATCGGCGGCTGCTCCACCCCAGCCACCGGTTCAGTTTGCTCGTGATATCGCTCCCATTCTCTCGGACACGTGTTACCAGTGCCATGGTCCGGACGTGGCGCAACGAGAAGCCAAGCTGCGACTGGATACCCGGTCGGGGTTATTTGAAACTCGGGAAAAGCAGCAGATCGTGGCTCCCGGAAAACGCCAGGCGAGTCACCTCTGGAACCGGATTACGGCTAAGGATGTTGATGAGCGGATGCCCCCAGCGGATTCGGGTAAGAGCCTGACAAGAGAACAGGTGGAATTGATTGGCCGCTGGATTGATCAGGGAGCTGACTGGCAGGGACACTGGTCATTCGTTAAGCCACGACGGCCGGCGTTACCTGTTACCCGAGACCTCCAGTGGGGGCATAATGCAATTGATCGTTTTGTGCTGGCTCGGCTCGAGAAAGAGAATATGCGGCCTGCTCCGGAAGCAGAGCGAGCGACGTTGATTCGTCGAGTGACGCTGGACTTAACTGGCTTGCCGCCGACACGGAACGAGGTGCAGGCGTTTCTGGCGGACCAGTCACCGGGAGCTTACGAGCGGGTGGTTGACCGTTTGCTGGCTTCTTCAGAGTACGGTCAGCGGATGGCGGTCCAGTGGTTGGATGCCGCTCGCTATGCTGACACGAGCGGTTACCAGACGGACGGTGAACGGTTTATGTGGCGCTGGCGTGACTGGGTCATCGCAGCTTACAACCAGGGGATGCCATTTGATCAGTTTACGATTGAGCAGTTGGCTGGCGATTTATTGCCCCAGGCCACACTCCGCCAACGCATTGCCACGGGCTTCCACCGTAATCACCGAGCCAACTCGGAGGGCGGCATCGTTTTTGAAGAGTTCCTTGTCGAATATGCGGCCGATCGCGTGGAAACGACAGCGACGGTTTGGCTGGGACTAACGATGACCTGTGCACGGTGCCACGACCACAAATACGATCCTTTTACCCAGCGAGATTACTACCAGTTGATGGCTTATTTCAACAATATTCCGGAGCAGGGCAGGGTGATGAAGTTTGGTAATTCGGTGCCGGTGATGCGGGCTCCGACGACTTTTGATCAGCGTGCCCTGGCAACGGTTGGTGAGCAATTGAAACGGGTAGAAGCCAAGTTGCAGGCCAGTCGGTCCGTCGCGCAGCGGGCTCAGCGTCGCTGGGAGAAGGGTAACTTGCCGCCCGCTTTAGATGGAGCCATTGAAGAAGATCTGGCGGTCTACTTGCCGCTCGACGGCAATACCGACGATCGGCAGGAAAGTGGAGTGAAGTCTGTCACGGTACCGGCAGGTGACCTGGCTTACCAGGATGCCAGTCGAGGACTGGGGCTGACCCTGGATGGAAAGCGTTTCGTAGAAGTGAAAAATTTTCCTCATCTCACGGGACGCGAGAAGTTCTCGTTTACCGCCTGGGTTTCTGCTGCAGATGACACCGGAGGAACATTGTTATCGTTGATGGATGATGGAGATTCGCGTGACAAGGGATTGAGTTTGTTTATCGAAAAAGGTCGCTTGCATGTGAATTATGGACCGCGCTGGTTAGACGATGCCTTGCGCGTGCAGGCTCAGAAGCCACTGGTTGCCGGCCGCTGGTATCACGTTGCCATGACCTATGACGGATCTCATAAAGCCGCCGGGTTGAAACTGTATGTCGATGGGCAACTGCAGCCATTGCAAGTAGCATTGGATGTCTTCACCGGTACTTTTAAAACGGAATATCCGTTGCGACTGGGTTCCCGCGGTATCGCCCCTCATTTTCGCGGGCAACTGGACGAGGTGCGATTTTATCGTCGCGAGTTATCAGCCCGTGAGATCCAGGTAGTTTCCGTGACGGAGACGGTCGCCGAGATTGCTGACCTGCAACCAGCCAGGCGAACGGTAGCACAAGTCGAGAAGATCAACGAGTATTTCTTACGCCACGTTTCACCCCCTGAAATCCGCCAGGCTTATTTGCAACAGCTCAAGCTGCAGCGGCAACAGCGAAAAATCCAGGAAGAGGTGCCGACGATCATGGTGATGCGGGAAGGCCTTAAGCCTCGGGACACATTTGTTCTCATCCGCGGTCAGTACGACCAGCCTGCGGAGCAGGTTAAGCAGGGAGTGCCAGCAATCTTGCCACCACTGGCTGCCGGTGCACCAGCGAACCGACTGGGACTGGCCCGCTGGCTGGTAGACGGTTCTAATCCGCTTACTGCCCGCGTGGCGATGAACCGTTACTGGACAATTTATTTTGGCAGGGGACTGGTTAAAACGCCGGAGGATTATGGATCCCAGGGAGAACGTCCAACCCACCCGGGTTTGTTGAACTGGCTGTCAGCGGAATTTGTTGATCGCAACTGGGATGTGAAGGCCATGCAACGGCTCATCGTGACCAGTGCAACCTATCGTCAATCCTCGCAGCTTAGTGAGCAATCTTTACGTGATGATCCAACGAACCGGTTGCTGGCCCGTGCTCCACGATTTCGGCTGCCGGCGGAAGTGATTCGTGACCAGGCGCTAGCTGCGAGCGGCCTGCTGGACCGCCGGCTGGGCGGGCCATCAGTGCGACCCTATCAGCCTGCGGGCTTATGGAAGGAAATCGCCAGTGACCAGTACACGCAGGATCATGGCAGCCGTTTGTATCGGCGGAGTATGTACACGTTTTGGAAGCGAACTGTGCCTCCGCCGACGATGACCACCTTCGATGCAACTTCCCGAGAGTTGTGTGTCATGTACCGATCGCAAACCAATACACCGCTACAGGCACTGGCCCTGCTTAACGACGTGACCTATGTGGAAGCGGCCCGCGGGTTGGCAACACGGATGATGGTGGAGGGGGGAGCGGTGCCCCGGCAACGGTTGCAGTGGGCATTTCAAGTGGTGTTGGCGAGGGGTCCCAGCGAGGCGGAACAAGCGGTATTGCTTGCCCGCTTTAAAGAAGTGTTAAGACA
>Ga0310342_100002735_pt1 | contig 11411 bp, 18 predicted proteins | sample S15DNA20500_MG_FD_206155 | JGI IMG/M metagenome (GOLD analysis project Ga0310342, IMG submission 206155) | Marine microbial communities from station ALOHA, North Pacific Subtropical Gyre - S1503-DNA-20-500_MG | ecosystem: Environmental > Aquatic > Marine > Oceanic | place: Pacific Ocean: North... | reverse complement strand
GGGCTCATTAATATACAATAGGATTTTAAATGATAAGCAATTGAGTAGAGATTATGAATCAATAAAGGAAGGGGAAAAGATCAAGTATACATATTTAAAAGAGCCGAATCCTGCTAGGGATAAAGTCATTGCTTTTGTGAATACTTTACCAGAAGAATTTGGTTTAGATAAATATATAGACTATGATTTACAATTTGAAAAGTCTTACATAGATCCGATTAAGACAGTTACAGATGTCATTGGTTGGAATCATGAAAGAATACCAACATTAGAAACGTTTTTCGCGTGAGGTGAATAAAATGCGTGTTTATGAATTAGCAAAAGAGTATGGTAAGAAATCTACTGATTTTGTAGATATTATTCAAAGTTTTGGAATTGATGTTAAAAGTCATTTGAGCTCGTTGGATGATGATAGGGTGATTGAAATTCGGAATAAATTGGATACAAAACAGGTTGCAATTGATTTGGAAAATGAATTACTTGAAAGGAAAATAGGAGTTAAGGAGCCACTTGAAGATAGTGATCGCGATGTTTGGACTTTGGGTACTGAAGATACAGTTGTTGAACCAGACAAAGTAGGAGTTGCAACAGAGGATATTCAAGAAGTATTGGCGACTAATGTCAAAACTGCAGGTGATGCACGAGAAAAATATGCAGAAACTGTTAAAAATATTGTAGAAAATCCTGATGATTGGTCGTCATCTACAGCTCGTCAGGATGACGATAAAGAATGGGTAGAAAAGGTTACGGATGCAGATGTCTGGGCAGATTCAAAAATCGAAGAAGGTAAAGATGTTGAAGTTGAAAAATCAACAGGATTTTGGGGTTGGTTGAAGGGCCTTTTCATTTAGGAGAAAGTAATGACCGAATTTTTAGAACATATAGTAAAGGATTTAGACGATGAACATACCACAATTGCAGCGGAGGGTAAATCTTCCGCGGAGTTCAGTGGTACGATGGATACTGGATCTTATATCCTTAATGCTATTTTATCTGGTTCACTCTATGGTGGAGTTGCAAATAATAAGATAACTGCGTTTGCAGGAGAAGCTTCAACAGGAAAAACTTTTTTTGTGTTGGGAGTAATCAAGCAATTTTTGACTGATAATGAACAAGGTGGAGTGATATATTTTGATACGGAATCAGCTGTTACTAATGATATGATGCGGGTTCGTGGGATTGATACTACTAGGATAGTGAAATCAGAACCAGATACAATCCAAAAATTTAGACATACATCAATCCAAATTTTAGATAATTATATCGCACAGGACGAGGAAGAGCGAAAGCCTTTGGTTATGGTCTTGGATAGTCTTGGTCAGTTGTCATCAACAAAGGAAATTGAAGATACTGCCGAAGGTAGTGAAACCAGAGATATGACCAAGGCTCAGATACTTAAAGCAACATTTAGAGTGTTGAACTTGAAACTTGCGAAAGCAGGAGTTCCGTTGCTTGTTTGTAACCATGTATATGATATAGTGGGTTCATATTTTCCACAAAAAGAGATGTCAGGTGGCTCAGGTTTGAAATATTCTGCATCAACAATACTCAATTTATCCAAGAAAAAGGAGCGGGATAATGGTGAGGTAATCGGAAATATAATAAAGGTGCGAACTGAAAAAAGTAGGCTGACTAAAGAGAATCAATTGGTGGAATGCTTATTGACATATGAAAAAGGATTGGATAGATATTATGGTCTGGTGGAGTTAGGAGTTGAAACTGGCTTATTTAAAAAAGTTTCAAATCGTGTCGAATTGCCAACTGGTGAAAAGATCTATGCAAAGGTTATATATGCAGAGCCGAGTAAATATTTTACGGATGAGATAATGGTAGAATTGGAAAAGATAGCAAAAGAAAAGTTTTGTTATGGTATAGATACTGAATCCAATCCAACAAAAAAAGAAAGTCAAGAGGATTTGGCAGAAACAATAGCACTCATAGAAAACGAGGTGGAATAGTGAGTAGAATAGAATCTACTATTTTGAGAAATCTACTCTATAATGAAGATTACGCAAGGGAAGTAGTTCCTTTTATCGAGCCGGAATATTTTCATGATAGAACCGAAAGGATGGTCTATGATGAAGTTTTTAATCATTTAGAAAAATACAATACGCTACCTACGAAGGAAGTTATTACAATTTCTGTAAGTCAATCGAATGAAATAACAGATGAGGAACATAAGAATGTAACAGAATATGTGGATGGTTTAGATAAGGATGTACCGATTGATGTTGAATGGTTGACTGATGAAACCGAAAGATTCTGTAAGGACAAGTCGCTATATAATGCTATAATGGAGTCTATAAAGATCTATGATGATAAATCAAAAGACAAAACAGTAGAGAGTATTCCAGAATTGGTAGGGAAAGCACTATCCATTAGTTTTGATCCCAATGTAGGTCACGATTATATTGATGACAGCGACGAGCGGTTTGAATATTATCATAGAAAGGAAGATAAAATACCTTTTGATCTGGAATTGATGAATAAGATAACCAAAGGTGGCCTATCCAAAAAATCATTGAATATAGTTATGGCAGGTACTGGAGTAGGTAAAAGTTTGTTCATGTGTCATATGGCAGCTGCTAATTTAACAGACGGTAAGAACGTTTTATATATAACATTGGAGATGGCTGAAGAAAGAATTGCAGAGAGGATTGATGCAAATCTACTTAATGTGTCAATGGAAGATTTGAGGTCACTTCCAAAGGATTTATATGAGCAGAAAATTTCTGGAGTCAGGGATAAAACAGTTGGTAAATTGATAATAAAAGAATATCCAACAGCAGCTGCACATGCAGGACATTTTCGTCATTTATTAAATGAATTAAGGTTGAAAAGAAGTTTTAATGCTGATATCATTTATATAGATTATATAAATATTTGTGCGTCTAGTAGAATTAAAGCCAATGTAAATACGAATAGTTATACTTACATAAAGTCTATTGCTGAGGAACTAAGAGGTCTAGCAGTTGAGAAAAATGTACCGATAATGAGTGCCACGCAGACAAATAGGGGTGGATTCTCAAATACAGATGTTGAACTTATAGATACAGCTGAAAGTTTTGGTTTACCAGCAACAGCAGATTTCATGATTGCAATTATCAGTACGGAAGATTTAGACAATCTTGATCAGATAGCAGTCAAGCAGTTGAAGAATCGTTATAATGATCCAACCATATATAAAAAATTTGTTGTTGGGTTGGATAGGTCAAAAATGAGATTATATGATGTAGAGGACAATGCACAGAATGAAATAGTAGGCAGTGGGATTGATGAGGATTTACCGATAACGAATGGCTTTAATAAGAATACAAAGGAGTATGATTTTGAAGGGATACAACTGTGATTAAAATAGCAGTTGAAAAATTAGTACAATGGACGTTGTTGTTATGTTTTTTTACGTTCATTGCAGTGTGTATTTTAGTATCTACATTGGGGGAAAATTAATGAAAACGTTTAGAATTACATATACTCAAGCATCAGAGAATATGGTCGAACTAGAAGTAGAAAATGCTAAGGATGCATGGAAGCAAATAGTTAATGGAGATTTGGATAAAGATAATGTGACATTGAACATCGAAGGAAAGATTCATCATAAAGCAAAGGTGACTGAAGAAATAACAAAACACATTGCAACAAATCCTACATAGGGGGATAAATGTTAAAAACATTGTTAGAAGTTGGTGTTGTTGCAGGAACATTATTATTTGGCGGTTGTGTATCGACAATTCAATATGAACCGTATCCCGATGATGTTATTAGGATACATACAGTACCGCATGATTATGCTGGTCATTATTATGCATATGTACCAAGACCGATTCCAAGACGATTATACTATTATGACAGAGTGTGGTATGATGAGCCGTCAACGGTAGTCATACGAAGTAATGTAGATAGACAGCGAGTTCCTAATTCACGATTAACTACACATTTCCGTACTGCACCAAAACGGAGAAATGTTGATAAAGAATTCAAGGAAATGTACCGTAAAAGAAATGAACAACTTTTAAATAAACGGAATGAACAACTTTTGAATAAAAGGAGAACCCCCAATGAGTCAACTCGCATTAAACCTAACTCCAACAGCAATAGAAAAGTTCAAAGCAGTAATAAACGAAGGGGAACATTACGAACCAGAAAACGCCCTAGTTCGGGTGATGATAAAGGGAAGGGCAGCAACAGAGTACGAATACACGATGGGTCTGGCGGAAAAAGAAGAAGATCCAGCGGAACACATGCGAGATAGTTTTTATGATTTTGGTGATGTTAAAGTAGTAGTAGATGATGTATCAATGAAATCATTGAAAGGTTCAACCATAGATTATAAAGAAGATCTTAATGCGGCCGGATTTGTTATTGATAATCCAAATAAGCCTGTATTCAATGATATGGAACGTGATGTGCAGGAATTACTTAATCAGCAAATTAATCCACAGATAAAATCGCATGGTGGTCAGGTTGATGTAGTTAGATATGAAGAAGATGATTCTGTTTTGTACATTGAAATGAGCGGTGGATGTCAAGGATGCTCATCGTCTTCAGCTACTTTAAAGAATGGCGTAGAGACAATGATATATGATGAATTTCCAGACATAGAGGATATTAGAGATGTTACAGATCACGAATCGGGTGAAAACCCATATTATACATAGAAGGAGAAAAGAATGTCAGGAGTAACAGGGCCAAATATGGTGACAGATGGTTTAACATTCGCATTGGATGCTGGCAATGTGCAGAGTTATCCAGGCAGTGGAACTACTTGGTATGATATAGTGGGTTCTATTAATGGAACTTCAGCAGGGAGTCCTGTTTATAGTTCTGCAGATGGTGGACATTTTGTTATGGACGGTACTGATGATTATTTTTATTTTGATGCAACTACTACAGCTCCATTGGTTACAAGTACTGGTAGTTTATGTTTTTGGATAAATCTTGACAATGTAGCTCAATACCGCGGTATTTTAATGATATATGATGCATCATATACTGATTATTTGATTTTACGATGTGATGGAAGTACTATTAGACTTCTTATAGAAAATAATAATGTACAAGTTTTAGGTTTGTATACGTCATCGTTGACTAGTCATCTTGGAAATTGGATATATCTTGTGGCCACACAAAATGGTACTAATGCTACATGGTATATAAATGCTAGTCAGGATACTACAGTAGTTGATGCATCATGGATTGCAGAAGCCTGTTCAAGTGCTACGAATACATCTTTACGAATAGGTTATTCGTCATGGGCAAGTAACTATATGGATGGTAAACTAGCTATTGTACAAGTATACAATCGTGCCCTTTCCACTACAGAAATCACACAAAACTTTAACGCACATAAATCAAGATTTGGTTTGTAAGGAGAAATAAAATGGGAATGGTTCATGGGCCAAATTTGGTGACGGATGGTCTACAATTTTATATAGATCCGTCAAATGTACAATGCTATCCAGGCAGTGGATCTACTATATATGATTTAAGTGGAAATGGTAGAGATGCTACGATGTATTTGTATCAAAGTTCTGGTAATAAAACTACTTCTGGTCATGGTATTACTGTGAGTGGTGGTTGGTTTAATTTTCCAACGTCAAATCATTTTAGTTTCATTTCATTGCCGAGTTCAACTATAGCTGGGCTTACTGCCTTTACAATGGAATTCTGGATATATCCTTCTTCTATCACTAGTAATATCAATACTCTAGTGTCTTCTGGTGCTGCTAATAATTTTTTATGGTATATTAATAGTACTACTAACATTACCTATTCAAATCAAGGAGGTGGAAGTGGTGGCGTGTCAGGTGATTTTACAGCTGCGAATAATTTATTTACTTTGGTTAGGAGTAGTAGTACCATTCAAACATATAGAAATACAGTGGCAAAAGGTAGTATCGCGGATAGTATAGCCTTAACCGTGCCTGGCACATTTGGAGAGTTTGTTGTAGGTCAAGAATATGATAGTAATGCCAATGGTGATTTTGAAATAGTCCAATCTTGGTTGGGCAAAATCGGCCCTATAAGAATTTATAACAGGGCACTTTCAACAGCAGAATTGACACAAAACTATAACGCACATAAATCAAGATATGGTTTATAAGGAGAAATAAAATGGGTTCAGTATACGGGCCAAATGTGGTGACGGATGGTTTATTTATGTATTTTGATGCAGGTAATGTACAGAGTTATCCAGGCAGTGGAAATACTTGGTACGACTTGGCTGGGAGTCTTGTTGGAACTTTGACAGGCGGTGCAACTTTTAGTAGTGCTGATGGTGGTAGTATATCATTTGATGGCGTTGATGATTATGTGGATACTGGAATTACTACTGAACTTGATTTTGTTCATACAGATGCTACTCATGAAATATGGGTGAATTATGATGTTATTGAAAATCAGGTAATGGGAGGCCACAATTCAAAACGATTCTATATGGGGGTAACAGCTGCTACGAAATTTGCTTGGGGTATACAATCTGCTAATAATTGGGATAGTGGTAATGCTGTTGTCTCTGCTACAGCAGGCGTATGGTATATGTTGACTAGTGTTGCTGATGGTACAACAGCCAGAGGATATTTTAATGGAGTAAATACTGGTACTACTTTTACATATACAGCAGGTACTTCATATAATCCATCTGGTTATCTTATTGGGGCTTTACACAATGGAGGATTTGAAGGGGGCCTTGATGGAAAAGTATCTATAGTTAAAATATACAACCGAGCACTCACAGCAGCAGAAATACTTCAAAACTATAACGCACATAAATCAAGATTTGGTTTGTAAGGATAAATTAAATGGAAAGACCGATGGGGTATATTAGGTATATGTGGGAATATAGTTCAAAGCAAATAATGGATTATATTGAAACGATAGAGAAAAAATTAGAGTGTCTAAAAAAAGAGATAGAGGGTCACAGTTTAACCGAATTATACGATATTTATTTAGAAAAGGAATGTGTTGACAAGTTAGAGCAGAAAATAATAGAGTTAGAAAATGAGTTAAGTACATACAAAAAGAATAAATAGAAATATGGGAGACTCAATGCTACAACAAACTGATTATAAATATGGATTTTCAGATGATATTGAACCTAAAATTCAATTTGATAAGGGTTTGAGTCCTATTGTTATCAGGCAAATATCTGAATTGAAAGATGAGCCGAGTTGGTTGTTGGATTATCGTTTAAATTCTTATAAGATATTTTTAGAGAAATCAGATTTGTCTTGGGGTGCAGATTTGTCTGGATTAGATTTTAACGACATACGGTATTATGTTTCTCATACGGAAAAGTCCGAAACAAATTGGGATGATGTTCCTGATGATATAAAGAGAACTTTTGATAGGTTGGGAATACCAGAAGCAGAACAGAAATTCCTTTCTGGTGCTGGTGGTCAATATGATTCTGAGGTAGTTTATCATGACATGAAAGAAGAATTGACCAAATTAGGGGTTATATTTTCCGATCCAGAAACAGCATTTAAAGAGCATCCAGAGATTTTTGGAGAATATTTTAGTAATGTCATTCCTTCATTTGATAACAAATTCGCTGCATTGAATAGTGCGGTTTGGTCGGGTGGTAGTTTTATCTATGTACCGAAAGGGGTCAAAATAGACTATCCCTTGCAGGCATACTTTCGCATTAATTCAGAGAGCATGGGTCAGTTTGAGCGGACGTTAATTATTGCTGATGAAGGGTCACAGATACATTATGTTGAAGGTTGTACAGCACCTGTTTATTCCAGTGCATCCTTACATAGTGCAGTGGTTGAAATAATTTGTAAAAAGAACTCTAGGGTGCGGTATTCTACCATACAGAACTGGTCTAACAATGTATACAATTTGGTTACTAAAAGAGCCATTGCAGAAGAAGGTGCAGTGATGGAATGGGTTGATGGTAATTTGGGCAGCAGGGTCACAATGAAATATCCAAGTGTATATTTGAACGGTGAAGGTGCACATGGTGAAGTGTTATCTATTGCATTTGCAGGAGAAGGACAGCATCAAGATGCAGGTGGTAAAATAGTACACAATGCACCAAATACAACTTCTAAAATTATATCCAAGTCCATAAGTAAGAATGGTGGAAGGACATCATATAGGGGGTTGATAAAGGTAAGTGAGAATGCAACGAATAGTAAGTCCAATGTAGTGTGTGATGCACTGATGTTGGATGAATATTCACAGTCGGATACTTATCCATATATCGAAGTTGATAATGATCAGGTCAATATTGAACACGAAGCAAGGGTAAGTAAGATTGGTGAAGAGCAGTTATTTTATTTAATGAGTCGTGGTTTATCTGAGGAAGATGCATCGGCAATGATTGTGAATGGTTTTATCGAGCCATTGGTGAAGGAACTGCCAATGGAATATGCAGTAGAACTAAATAAATTAATACAATTACAGATGGAAGGGAGTATAGGATAATGGCAGTTATAGCATACTTAAAGCAGCAATGCGGTTGGAGTCGTGGAGTACGAGAGGTCTTGGCAAAGTATGGTATTGAGTATGAGGAACGTCAAATTAATATACCAGAAAATTTCCAAGAAATGGTAGAGAAAACTGGTCAGTCAAATCAACCATGTGTACAATTGTCTGATAATTTGATTCTTGCAGATATCAGTGGAGAGGAATTGATGGAATATTTTATGGAGCATGGACATGATCATGTAGATACTGATGAAGGCGTTCCATTGGATAGGTCTTGTACAGATGCAGAACATCAAGCAATGTTAACAGGGGATGAAGCAACTAATGGCGGTTCTAAACCACATATACCAATTAAGGATACAGGATTTTATGGGAGTAGGTAATGCTTTCCATAACTAGTATAGCAAAAACAAAAGCAATGGAACTCAGAGAGGACGACAGCCAAGGGTTACGAATTAAAGTAGTAGGCGGTGGTTGTTCGGGGTTCATGTACGAATTGGGGTTCGATAATGGTGGAGATGCTGATAAGGTTGTTGATGTCGGTGGTATCGATCTTATTGTTGATAATCGCAGTATCCTGTATTTGGCAGGTTCTGCAATAGATTTTGAAGGTGGTTTGAATGGCACGGGATTTAAGATAGTTAATCCTAATGCTAATAGTACTTGTGGGTGTGGGGAGAGTTTTACAGTATGATAGATTTAGAAAGACCAGATTGGATAGATGACGCATTAGCATCTCAAAAAGGTATTAATGATTATATAGTTCTATTAGAAAAGAAGATAATAGAACTATCAGCTGAATTAGATAAATATAAAGAAAATGAACGCCTTACAATATTGTGGGCAAGAGGGGAGTTAGTAAACTAGAGGCATAAAAATGGAAAGAGCAACTATACGATTGGTCGGTGTTGTAACTATATTTTTATTTTTATCATTACTTTTTACATTGAATGCATATGGTAAACATTATGATGGTATGCGGATACCAAATAATGGAATAGTCAGTTTTTATGACTTTGAAGGTAGTCAAACTGGTGATCCAATTTTTCCTGATAAAGTAGGGAAAAATGATATGAAGGTTTTTGGTTTTATTGAAATTATTGATGGTACGGCCAATAATGAAGGCTGGTGGTCTAATTTAGCACAAATATTGGGTGCAGATGGATTCAGTTGGATGGAAATACCTTTCATATCTCAGTACAATTCTAAATCATTTTCTATAGGATTTCTAGGTGGGTTTGGTACAGTTGGACTTGATGTTAAACGTGGATTTGGGCCATGGACTTTGCATAATAATTATTTTTGGTCGTGGGGTGATAAAATTGCAATGTACATAACAACTGAAATTGTTACTGAGTATTGGAATGAGGGATTAAGACGATGGCAAGATGAAATTATTGATGGGTTGGATGAAGATCATATTTATAAATATCCTATTTATACCACCCATTTGAGGTTTGGTGACAAAAGATATAAATTTTTTATGCATGATCCAGAATTTGATTACAATCATTATGTAGTTGTCTATGATGGAATTAATCGTACACTGATGGGGTATTGGGAAGGACAATTGCATATTCGGGAACTAGATGTACCAAGACCAATAGTTAGTGGTCATCCTATTAGGTTTGGAACTGATCATAAGTTAGTGAATAATATTTCGGGTAGATTTGATGAGATTACATTCTATAATAGACCATTGACTCCACATGAGGTGGCGAAATATTATGGCGGTAGGGGATTGGAAATTAAACCTAAAAATAAATTAGCTTGGACTTGGGGTGAGGTGAAAAGATGAGAGGTATAAGAGATAAACCGACAGTAGATCCTAAAAAGGAATTGCAGAGTAAAATTGCATTGTGGACTGTAATTGGGATAGTTATTGTGGCGATGATATATTCTATTCTGTTTGGGGATTTAAAAGAGGTGTCATTTTTCGGTGCATCAACTGAAAATACTCAAGCACTTTGGTAATACTCATATTGGATATAACTGAAGATGGAAAACGATATAGAATCTGATCATGAATTAGTATTAGCACTTAAACAACAGATTGAAGATTTAACTGATCATATTACTAAAACCGAAAGGAGTTTGAGTTATTCAGAACAGAATTTAGACGATACAGCAGAACAGTTAGCATTACACGAAAAGTTAGCGGCACAGCACACCATATTAAGTCACATTTTTTATGGTGTGCTTGGTCTTATTGTTATGATGGGGGTGTTGGTGATTGTAGGTTGGATTACAAAACAAACTACAGTTGAACGCGAAATGGCATTTTTTGAGAGAATAATTTTGGTTCTTATTGGTATCGTAGGTGGAGCGGTGTCCAGTTTTTTTGATGTACGAAATTTCACTATCAGTGGTAAAAATAATATTGAAAGAAATGATATTAATAAAACTATGAAAGATACAGAATAAGATTGATAACACTGACGTTGTTAGTATATAGCTGGCGAGTAAAAAGGAAGGGTTAGTAGTCAGTGAAAGAATATAAAGTTAAAACTACATTTACTATACCTGATGATTCTAGTATTCATTATGAAAATAATTGTTTACATAGTATGTGGTGTGTATATCAAGGCAATGGGAAAGCCTATAGGTTTTACTGTAATTTTTGTTCCATGATTATTACAGCAAAATTTCCAAGATATTCGCGAATATTAAGAAGGATATATGAAGCAGAGGATGTTGTAGAATTACATTGGGTATGTCCAGGCTGTTGTAAGTCAACTCCAGATTTGGAATTGATGGAAGATGAAAAATGGAATTGGGGCAATTGATAACACTCATACTATTGATGTATGGCTGGCGAGTACGAAGGAAGGGTTGGTGGTATAGGTTCCCGTTTCTACCAATACCGCCAAAGCGTTGGTTATTGTGGAGATTTGAAACGGCATGGGGTATTGATTCTACATATCCCAAGTGGGAAGATTTTCCACCAATAAAAGTCATGATTAGTGACATATATA
>Ga0310342_100002734_pt1 | contig 11412 bp, 8 predicted proteins | sample S15DNA20500_MG_FD_206155 | JGI IMG/M metagenome (GOLD analysis project Ga0310342, IMG submission 206155) | Marine microbial communities from station ALOHA, North Pacific Subtropical Gyre - S1503-DNA-20-500_MG | ecosystem: Environmental > Aquatic > Marine > Oceanic | place: Pacific Ocean: North... | reverse complement strand
GGTCACCGGCGTATCCTTTGCCACAGGCATGAGTGGCATCCCATGGGATCCTCGTGCATCTCCCCCCACATCATGGGCTTTCGCAAATGGAGAGAGGATTTCTTCTGGAGCTGGGAAAATTCCTTGGTTGCGTACAATCGCTGCCGGGTCATCCTTCCCGGTATAGGTGCCTGCTACGTTGTGAAGCCTCTGGGCTGTAACAGCAACAGTGGGCTCGTTATCTGTCCTGGAAGTTATAGAGTCGATCGCGAACCGCTCGTTGTCCCGCAAGAGGGCAGCGATGCGATAAGAATCTTCAGGGGCATCCAACTGGATGATACTGTCCCCTGTAGTATTGTCCATATCAATAATATGGAAACGGAATCCTTTGATCAATTTCGGCAACATTAACCCAGCACAATACATTGGATCAGCAAAACTAAGGAAAAGAGGTAAATTGTAAGCCCCAGGACCGCATTTATCAGCCGTCATAACCATGAAGGATTCAGCTGGGCGAACTTTGTTTGATTTTGTTGGATTATGATCGAATTCTAATTCCGCTACTCCCGGACCTGCACCTCTAAGATTCCCAGATGGCGCATCCACTAATAGATCTTGCCCCGCCCCATATAGCCCGTATTTTTGTGCAACAGCCGTAGCTTTCAAAAATGTATCCCAGGCGAACTGATGAAGGGGTGTGTAATTAATACCGCCCGTGTGAGACATAATCAGGGCGATATCATCACCTGTATGAGAGACAAACCCATCAATGATCATATTGTTGTCAATTGCCGTCTGCACTTCGGATCGGACAACATCTATCATCTCTGGAATCGGCTTGGTATGGCCACCGATCGAACCGACATCGGCTTTCAGAACTGATAAAGTGATCTTCACAACACCCTCCTTGCGTTCCTGGTTCTCGGCACTTCTCGGGCGCACTACCCCAGGTTCAGGTTTTACCAGGTTTAAGGCACACTGAACCGTGATTTCTGAATACCCGTGGCTTCGGGAGACTGTAACAAAATTTTTCGTGGTTTGTCAAATTGGGACAGGTGAGGTAACCGACGTGAATCAATGAACCTTCTCAACATAAATGATTTCGTTGTGAATCATTATTAATTCCCTGATTGAACAGTTGCCTGTACTTCATTAGCTTTACAATGGCGAATTCCATCCCTATAATTCAGTTCTCAAAACCTAGGGGCCCCACCAATTTGGGTGACTTGCGGCCTACGGTTCATCGCGAACGAGCTTGTCTTAGGCGTAAGAGGGACAACGGTGGCAGTAGAACATAACCGAGAAGAGATCGACTTCGTCCTACATCTTGCTAAAGAGGCAGATGTAAAGTTCGTTCGTCTTTGGTTCACTGACATTCTGGGCAATCTCAAAGGTATTGCAATCACCGTGGAAGAGTTAGAAGACGCGCTAACTAGAGGGGTCGGATTCGATGGATCATCGATCCAAGGGTTCAGCCGGGTGGATGAATCGGACATGGTCGCGTTACCAGACCCAACAACATTTCGCGTTCTACCCTGGCGTCCGAGAGAGAACGCGGTTGCCCGTATGTTTTGCGATATATTGACCCCTCAGGGGGATCCTTTCCAAGGAGACCCAAGATATATCCTCAGACGAAATGTGGAGAAGGCCGCGCAGATGGGGTTCATATTCTACGTCGGGCCCGAATTAGAGTATTTTTATTTCCGCGACTCTTCCGCTACCATCCCATTAGACCAAGGTACGTATTTCGACCAAACCCCTGCAGATCTGGCCACCGAACTACGTCGAGATACAGTATTGACGTTAGGTGAAATGGGCATTCCGGTCAAATATTCCCATCATGAGGCAGCACCAAGCCAACACGAGATAGATCTCCAGTATACAGATGCTCTCACAATGGCAGATAGCGTCATGACAACTAGGCTGGTGATCAAGGAAGTTGCCCTTGAACATGGTGCTTACGCAACATTCATGCCGAAACCCATATCTGGGTTAAATGGATCAGGAATGCACACCAATTTTTCATTGTTCCAGGGGGGCCAGAATGTATTCTATGAGGACAGTGATCCATTGAAGCTTTCTACCATTGCAAAGTCCTTTATTGCAGGCCTTCTACGCCATGCTCAAGAGCTCACGCTAGTAACAAACCAATGGGTTAACTCCTACAAGAGACTAGTACCTGGATATGAAGCCCCGATCTATGTTTCATGGGCCAGCATTAATCGGTCAGACTTAGTTAGGATCCCAGCTTACAAACGAGGGCGAGAGGACTCCGTGAGGGCCGAATACCGAGCCCCAGATCCGGCATGCAACCCCTATCTCGCGTTCGCAGTTTTGTTGGCAGCCGGATTGTCTGGTATTGAACATGGGTACCCTTTACCGCCTCCTGTAGAAGAAAACGTATTCCAGATCACTGAGAAGGAGAGGGAAGCAAGAGGAATCCAGACCCTACCAGCAAATCTCCCAGAGGCAATCCAATTTGCTAGTAATAGTTCCCTTGTAAAACAGGCACTAGGGGATCATGTCCTAAACACATTACTCTCGAACAAACGGATAGAGTGGGAGCATTACCGAACACAAGTCACAGACTTCGAACTGAAGAGCTATCTGCCTATTTTGTAGGGCGAAGCCCGTTACACCGTGTACCCGCCACCACGAATAATCCTGGTCCGATTTGTGAGCCTCCCTTCTGTGGGTTTGTTCAATCGCAACCTCCCCCAAAAACAGATTACTGACAGGGATACGTCGTCAATCGATGTCTGAAACCGTGGATCACACACAAGCCCTCACAAACCAGGTGGATCATCAGGTCTGCCGAACAGTATCCCAGTCAACCACCAGTTTCATGCATCCGTCAGCATACATCGACGAATTCTCTGCCGCCTGCTGCTTTCAGCTTGATCCACACGTGCTATACTAGGTTCTAGCAGATAGAAAGCATACCGCGGGAGAACGAAGCAGTGCGAAATTTGCGAGTTGCCTTAGCCCAAGTAAACCCCACAGTAGGGGATCTAGAAGGAAACACTCGTAAAGTCCTAGAATATTTGGATCATGCTCGAAGCTTCCAAGCAGATCTAGTCGCTTTTCCTGAACTCGTCCTCACCGGGTATCCGCCAGAGGATCTGCTGCTGAACACGGCCCTCATTCGAGACAACCAAACCATGTTGAAAAAAATTGTGTCGTCATCTCAAGACATCGGTTTAATAATCGGATATGTGGACGCACAAGACCATGAGCTTTACAACGCCGCAGCGATCGTCTGGAATGGAGAGCAGGTTGGGGTCTATCACAAAATCTTCCTTCCAAACTACGGTGTATTCGACGAAGAGCGCTACTTCAAAGCAGGTACGACCTGCCCAGTTTATGTAATTCAAGGAACTGGGGTCGGAGTCAACATCTGCGAGGACATCTGGCATGCTGTTGGCCCGATACCTGTCCAAAGAGATGCTGGGGCCGAGGTAATCATTAACATAAATGGATCTCCTTACCAATCCGGGAAGGCTCAATCCCGGGAGCTAATGCTCAGTACTCGAGCCAAGGACAACGATCTTTTTATAGCGTATGTCAACACTGTAGGGGGTCAGGACGAACTCGTATTTGATGGGGCAAGCACCATATTCGACCATGATGGGGGATTGGTAGCAAGGGGGATGCAATTCAAAGAAGACCTGATAGTAGCGGACCTAGACATGGAATCCGTTTTTCGGCAACACCTTCACGCTCCAATCACCCGGAAAGAGACCCCATCAACATTTTTCCAACTAGGAAATTCCACAAAAACTCTGGTAACCCCCCTTAACCATGAAAGACCGAGATCCCCTCTCATCCCTAAACAAGTGAAACTTCTGGATACAATGGGAGAGATTTACGAAGCATTAGTGTTGGGTACCAAGGACTATGTTCAGAAGAACCAGTTCAATACAGTGCTTGTAAGTGTCTCGGGCGGGATTGACTCAAGCCTCACCTGCTGTATAGCCGTTGACGCCCTGGGTAGTGATTGCGTGCATACAGTGGCCATGCCATCCCGTTATTCTTCAGAAGCGAGCCTAACAGATGCCCAGGAGTTAGCCAGAAACTTAGGCATCTCACTATGGGTTCTCCCAATTGAACCCGCCCATCGAGCATTTGAAGAAGTGTTGGAACCCCTATTTCGGGGAACTGATCCCAATATCGCTGAACAGAACATCCAAGCACGGATTCGCGGAAACTTGCTCATGGCCTTGTCCAACAAACATGGCTGGCTGGTGCTGAATACCGGCAACAAAAGTGAGATGTCTATGGGATACGCTACCCTATATGGGGATATGGCTGGAGGATTTGCCGTCCTTAAAGACGTCCCGAAAACTCTCGTATACGAACTCTCTCTCTGGCGCAACGAACACGGGAAGGAAAAAATGGTCATCCCAGAAGGAGTTATAGCAAAACCACCCAGCGCTGAACTCAAACCCGACCAAAAGGACGAGGATGATCTACCACCATATCATCTGCTCGATCGGCTATTACATGCTTATGTCGAGGAAGACCGGTCATATGAAGAGATTTTAAGAATGGGATTCGATCAGGACATCGTTCAACGCGTTATCCGCTCTGTAGATCTGAACGAATATAAACGCCGTCAATCCCCTACCGGGATCAAAATCACTCCAAGAGCATTCGGTCGCGACAGGCGAATGCCAATTGTGAACAATTATCGAAGCTTCTGATAGTGAGGGTTGTCAATAACAACTGTTCCAACTCCTGAGTTGATTCCACGAGGAGGGATCCGAGATATCTTCTGGGATTGCTTTGCCTGATAACCGATATTATAATCAGATGGCTCCCAAGCGCTTTAAGGTACAAGGAGATTTGTATGTCCCAAATCCCTCTAGCTTACTTCCAGGGAAAATTTCTCCCAGCATCAGAAGCCCAGGTACCAGTTATGACACATGCTCTCCACTATGGGACCGCGGTATTTGAAGGGATTCGGGGCAATTGGAACAAAGCCGAGGGGAAAATCTACATTTTCCGCCCAAAAGAGCATTTCGAGAGATTCCTAGATGGATGCCGAATCCTCAGAATGTCTTTACCCCACAGTGCTGATGAATTGGTCAATCTTACCGTCGAGTTAGTGGAAAAGGGAGGTTTTAACGAGGACCTTTATATCCGACCACTGGCATTCAAGAGCGAGCCAAAAGTGGCCAACCTCAAGCTCCATGAATTATCCGACGATTTCGTTATAATTGCTATGCCATTCGGTCGGTACATCGAAACCCAAGTAGCCCGATGCATCACTTCAGCTTGGCGCCGCATGGATGAGACTATGATCCCACCGAGAGTAAAAATCAGCGGGCTCTATGTAAATAGTATCCTAGCTAAGACTGATGCAATCTTAGCAGGGTTTGACGAAGCCATTCTGACAACACAAGAAGGCCATGTCGCCGAAGGTTCCGGGGAAAATATCTTCCTAGTGAAGAAGGGGACTCTTTATACCCCACCGATTTATAACAACATTCTTGGCGGGATCACTCGAGATACTGTTATTGAAATCGCCAAAAAGGAATTAGGAATTGCCACTGAACAACGCCCAATAGGAAGAAGCGAATTGTATTTAGCGGATGAGCTTTTCCTCACCGGAACCGCCGCCCATTTAACGGCTGTAGGTGAATTAGACAACCGTGTGATTGGGGATGGTAGTATTGGCCCTATAACTAAAACACTGCAGGATATCTATAACGATCTTATTCGGGGCCTAAAACCCAACTACCACGAATGGTGCGTCCCCGCGACTCCAAACCCATAGCAGACTGACATAACCCACTGTAACTTCAATCCCTACGAACCTCAAACGGCTGAAGAGGCTCAGGATTACGTGAACCTCTAATTGCACCAATGGCCACTAGCCTATACTAATTAGTGATAGCTTTGATGGCTCGATGTTGGGTCTCGAAAAGCTGTTGGATCCCCTTATCCGCTGTGACCAACAATTCATCCAAAACCTTTCGGGAGAAAGGCTGATGTTCGGCGGTACCTTGAATCTCCACAAAATCACCTTTGTCAGTCATCACAACATTGAAGTCGGTCTCAGCGCGGGAATCCTCTTCGTAACAAAGATCCAGCAGAACTACACCGTCTACTACCCCTACGCTGACAGCGGCGACTCCACTTGTAAAAGGCATGAGTTGCAATACGCCTAGTCGGTTCAATCTCTGGAATGCTTCATACAGTGCGACATAGGCACCAGTCACAGCAAGCGTCCGGGTTCCTCCATCTGCCTGGATGACATCGCAATCGACCATAAACGTACGCATTCCTAGGAGTGTTTGATCAGTAACCGCACGTAAAGACCTACCAATCAGTCGCTGGATTTCCATGATCCGTCCTCCGGGCCCAGTCCCGAAGCCGCTCCTAGGAGTCCGTATATGTGTCGATCGGGGTAACATACCATATTCGGCAGTAATCCACCCTTTACCAGTGCCTGAGAGGAAAGAAGGTGTCCGTTCTTCCACAGAAACCGAACAAAGGACTCTCGTATCTCCAGATTCAATTAGTACCGATCCCTCGGCATGGGTCAGGTATCCCGGTATGATTCGAACAGGACGTAGTTCATCGGATTTCCTTCGGTCCAAGCGTAACTGAACCATTCTTACCTCCTTAATTAAAGGAGAAGTCCACTCATTTTGAGACATCCCAAGGATCATACACGAAAACACTTTATGATTGAGGGGGTTCCAAAAAGTAGTTGTCGATCAGCCGAACTGAACCAAACCATACGGCTAACGAAACTAAAACCTGCCGATCAATCCAATCGAGTTCTTCGAGTGTAACGGCATCCGCTACACTGGCATAATCCAACTTAGCCAATGGCTCTAAGGCAACGATACTCGCGATTTCTCCCCGTATCTTGGAAGCATCCAATAGATTTTGGCCTATGCGGTCTCGGGCGGACTCCAAAGCTCTATGTAGTATAGAGGCTGCCCGCCTTTGGTCAGGTTCAAGACGAACGTTTCGACTTGAGAGGGCAAGACCATCTTCCTCCCTAACCGTCGGAACTCTGACGACCTCAACGCCCGTATTCAAATCTCTCGCCAGCTGTTCGATGACTAAAAGCTGTTGAGCATCTTTCATCCCGAAATAACTTCGGTCCGGTCGAAACAGATTAAAGAATTTCATTACAACGGTACAGACGCCCCTCATATGCCCAGGTCGTGAGTATCCTTCGAGTCGTTCAGCCAACGACGGGGGAGTTATCCAAGTGTCGAATCCCGGCGGGAAGACCTCGTCCGGTTGCGGAGTCAACACGAAATCAACTCCTTCGTGACACAATGACTTCAAATCCCACTCTAAATTTCGAGGGTATTCTGTGTAGTCATTTTTATTATCGAATTGCACAGGGTTTACAAATATTGTTACCGCTACACTTGCATTCTCCTTTTTTGCCCGTCGAACAAGGGATAAGTGGCCTGCATGTAGGGAACCCATAGTAGGGACAAGACCTAGAGGACGGTTCATCCCATCCAGAATTCCTTGCACCAAAGAGACAGAGGAAACCACTTCCACTCTATTCCCTCCTGTTTCCGGTAATAGATTCAAATGTAGCCTCAATAAGGCCAAAGCTGCTATAAGTTGTTCAGTTCGACCGAAGTTTCTTTATTTTGGAAATAGCTTTGTTGATCCGTCGGAAATTGCATAAGGGCCACATCACTTATATATTCCTGAAGGGCGTTTTGCATATTCTCCTCCAGATTCGCATAACGTTTGGCATGTCTCGGGGTGAAACTGCCTGACAAACCTAATATATCGTTAAGGACTTGTATCTGCCCATCACAATGGACGCCTGCGCCTATCCCTACCGTCGGTATAGACAACCGTTGAGTGATCACTGAAGCTACAGCACTTGGGATCAGTTCTAACACCACTGAGAATGCTCCTGCTTCTTCTAAAGCGATTGCATCCTCCAAGAGCCCCTCAGCTTCGGAGCGGGTCTTACCTTGTACACGATACCCACCAAATTGATAGACCGATTGCGGAGTCAACCCGATATGCCCCATAACTGGAATACCAATCGTAGTCATACGGCGGACTGTGGGGGCAATTTGACTCCCCCCTTCTAGTTTAACTGCTTGGGCACCTCCTTCCTTCAGAAACCTCCCCGCATTTAACAACGCTTGGGCTTCATCAACTTGGTAGGTGAGAAAGGGCATATCCGCTACAATCAAAGCTCTCCCAGTCCCACGGACCACCGCTTTCGTATGGTGTAACATTTCATCGAGAGTGACCGGGATCGTGGAGTCATAACCCAAGACCACTTGGCCCAAGCTATCCCCCACGAGAATCACTGGTATCCCAGACTCCTCGACAATGCGAGCAGAGGTGTGATCATAGGCAGTCATCATCGCGATCTTTTTTGCGATCCGCTTCATCTCTTGGACGTCTTTTATGGTGATCCGCATGCTTTCCTCCGATACACGATCTGCGACAAAATTAACAAGGGGTCCTCAGGACCTGATAATCCGGTCCAAGCGCATCGCGCAATAACATTTCCAGGTTTTTACGATCAACCAACTTAGATTGCGAACCCTGGGTCAGTACAGTCAAAGCAGCTAATCCTAAATGACAATAGATTGGTAGGAATCCAGGGGCATCTGATTTCAGTGTTGATATGTGTTCGCGAACAATCGCTAAATCTCCTCTGGTCAACGGACCAGTTAGAGCATCAATCGGACCTTTTCGACTCACGGTTTCCACTGTAGTCCGAACCAAAGGCATCAAAGCAGTTAGAGCCTGGGTTTTGTTCTCCCCTTTCAACCCGACAAAGCCATCCCACAAATCTGCTGAGAGTTTTATCAAAGTAACGAGCAATCCACAAACAGCAACAGCACTCGCGTGGTAGAGGACTCTATCTCGTGGGTCCAGAGGAAATGCCCAGCCTTCCAAATTTTTAACCAACTCTTCCAATTCGCCTGATAAAATGGGGCCAGCTTCTAGCGCAAAAGCAGACCCTTTTAAATTCCTAGAGGTCAACTCCGGATCAGCAAATGTTTGCAAAGGGTGGAACCCTCCAACCAATGCACCTTGATTTTGAGCACAGTCTAAAACGCTTAAAGGAGAAGCTCCGGAACAATGAACCACGCGATGCCCGAATCGCCAATGGACCGAACAAGCAACCTCTTGAATGGACTCGTCCGGGACAGTGAGAAACACCAGATCAGCCGCATCTGCAACCCGTTGGGGATCATCATAGATTTGGCACCCGGGGATGAATCCAGCTAGATAGCCCGCGGAAGATCGGGTACGACTCGACACAGCAACTATTTGATACCCAGATTCATAAAAAGCCCTGGAAAGTCCTGTTCCAACTGACCCTGCGCCGATAAACCCAACCCTTCCTATAGTGCTTTCATTTTTAGAGCGACCCATTTAACACCTCATGCATTGCAGGGACCCCACCTAATCCAGTTGCTGTCTCAACTGCACTTATAATTGCCCGAGAAACAACCGTTACGACGGCAGCACCCAATCTGGCCATGTTAACGACCTCACCCGAGCTCCCTGTGGCCAAGGCAAAAAACACATCCCCGTCTACCATGGCATGGCATGGACGAACAGCAAGTGCTAGGCCATCATGGGCCTGCATCGCAAGTCTGTTAGCTTGCTCTTTGTCCAAGCATGCGTTAGTAGCAATCACCCCAATCGTAGTGTTCGTTAGTGTCGAACCAGGGCTTGGCCCATCTTCACGAATCAACAAATCCAACGTGCTATGGAACCCCCGACCATCAACCCGACGAGGACCCGCTAATACTTTGCCGGTATCCGGATCAACAACGTCTCCAAAAGCGTTAACAGCCACAATCGCCCCAACTACTAACCCACTGCCCAGCATGATGCTCGCGGTTCCAATCCCTCCCTTTACTGCTCTCGTAATACCTAGAGCCTTCCCGACTGTCGCTCCGGTCCCTGCGCCAACAGACCCCTGCAACACTCTGCATCCCGCTCTCATAGCAGCGTTATACCCTTCCTTCGGACCAGGACGTACTGTATGTGTAATCAATCCTAGATCAAATAAAATCGCACCCGGCACAATCGGGACCTTCGCTGGCCCAACCGGAAATCCAATTCCTTGATCCTCCAGAAAACTCATTACTCCAGTTGCTGCGTCTAGTCCAAAAGCACTCCCTCCGCTCAACAAGATCGCATGGGCCCGTTGGACCAAGCCCATAGGTCTCAGCAGATCAGTTTCTCTCGTTCCGGGAGCTGCACCTCGCACATCTACACCGCCTACGGCACCATCTCGGCAAAGAACCACAGTACAACCGGTGCCAGATTCCATGTTGGTGTCATGTCCCACCTGGATCCCCGGAACATCAGTGATGCAACCATACATAAGTGCAACCTCCAAAAAAAAAGCCCTCTTGAGCAGTGCCCAAAAGGGTTCCGTACAAACTACTACATATTCTCTGCCGTCGCGGTCTTCATTGATCCCCGCGGCCTCCCACAAAGCCAATTGCAAGCTTGTCACCTAAGCTGGTTGACAGCATCCACTATGATAGCACCCTTGGAATCCGTGTCAACAAATAGCAAACGTTTAAAATCGGATCATTGATACGGCGGATTATCCGATTTACTTGAACCATGCCCACTACCTAAGCTATCCTAGCTGGACATCACTTCGAAACTTAGGAAAACACAATATGCCCGATTTCCCTAAAAATTACAGTGCCCAGAAAATCCTTGAGAACATCGATCAAGTTATCGTTGGGAAAAGGACAGCAATCGAATTAACCGTTATAGCATTACTTTGCGGAGGGCACATCCTGATTGAGGATGTGCCCGGAGTAGGCAAGACGGTACTAGCAAAAAGTCTGGCTCGGTCGACAAACTGCCAATTCAAACGATTGCAATTCACGCCGGATCTTCTTCCAAGCGATGTTACAGGATCCTCAATCTACAACTGGCAGACCGGAGGATTCCAATTCCATCCTGGTCCTGTCCTAACCCAAATTTTATTGATTGACGAAATCAACAGAGCTTCCCCGAAAGCCCAATCAGCTTTGCTTGAAGCTATGGATGAAAATAGTGTATCCGTGGACGGGGTTACTCACACCGTCCCACAACCGTTTTTTGTTTTGGCTACTCAGAACCCTATTGAATTTGATGGGACATTCCCTTTACCTGAGGGCCAATTAGACCGATTCCTTTTACGAATCCACCTGGGGTATCCATCCTTTGACGATGAGGTAACAATTATTGAACGCCAACAATTGAATCACCCAATTGACACCCTTGAACCGGTGATCACCCCAGAAGGAATCCTCACAGCCCAACAAATTGTTCGTCAAATCCACGTGGATGGCCTCATCAATCGGTATATCGTCGCCTTAGTCGATGCTTCCAGGAAGCATCGGGACATAGAATTAGGGGCCTCCCCGAGGGCATCTTTAGCTTTATCCCGGACCT
>Ga0310342_100002733_pt1 | contig 11414 bp, 8 predicted proteins | sample S15DNA20500_MG_FD_206155 | JGI IMG/M metagenome (GOLD analysis project Ga0310342, IMG submission 206155) | Marine microbial communities from station ALOHA, North Pacific Subtropical Gyre - S1503-DNA-20-500_MG | ecosystem: Environmental > Aquatic > Marine > Oceanic | place: Pacific Ocean: North... | reverse complement strand
CAAGTCCACGTCGCCGTGAGGCCCGATGGCCGATATGCGGCCGTCGTGTACGATCACCACCGCATCGGTGACCATCTGCCGATTGATCAGCGCCGTGCCGCGAAATGCGATGTGGACCTGTTCGTCCGCCATGGTTCGTGTCATCAGTGGTCAAAAAGCTTTCGCGCGTTGTCCCCCATGACACATGCGATCTGCTGCGCATTCCAGCCCATCAGCGTGAAGATGCGCTCATGATCCTTGAGTGTGCCCTCGACCTCATCCGCGTGCAGGTCGCTGCCGAACAGCACTTTCTCGTGCGCCGTTGGCCAGTAGAGCATCTGTTTGAACCATTCGATCGGCTTACTTGATCGCCACCCGTCGACGCGCCCGGACAGGTCCGCGTAAATGTTCGGACACATCCGGCACAGCGTTGCCGCCTCGTCGTTCCAGCATACACCCAGATGCGCCGCGATCATTTTCAAATCAGGAAATTCGTGTGCGATCGGTTCGAGATGGATTGGCCGGTAGTTTTCAGATCGGATTGACCGTCCGGGCATCGGCGTTGGCGGATAAAACAGCCCCGTGTGAAACAGGCACGGCAGACCACGCTGCATCGCTTTTTCATATACCGGGAAATACTGCGGGTTGCCGTAGGGTGCAAGCGGCACATGGAACTTCAGGCCCGCCATCCCCATGTCGGCAAGGCGGTCCACATCCTCGGGTTCATGCTCACCAAGCCGAATGTACCCCCAGCCCCAGAAACGGTCACCGTACTCGCGCACCAGATTCGCCAAGTCCTGATTGTCCACGCATCCGACACGAGGCCCATGCCGGACGAACAGGTCCGGAATGAAATCGCCCATTGCGATCAGACCCGTACGCACGATACCCAGCCGATCCATCGTGCGCAGCAGGCGATCGATATAATCCGCCTCGTTTACCCAATGATGATGTACGTCCCAGACGTCGGGCATAGTACATGCATCATCACGGTCCAATGCGAGCCAGTCAACGCGCGGTCGTTACAGTGACGCAGCACCCGTACCCACCGGAATGACGCCCATGGACTATTACAGCCTCCCGTTCGAAAAGTTTGGCAAGCACATCGCCGTGCCGTTTCACCTGGTTGAGAACACCGACGCATTAAACCAGCGGATCACGCGGATCGCGGTTGATGCCATTCGCCAGGCCAACGACGTCGGTCGAGAGGTGTTCATGATCGTCCCCGTTGGCCCGATCGATTTGTCGTACTGGGCCGACCTGTGCAACCAGCAGAACGTGACGTGCGCTGCGCTCAAACTGATCACGATGGACGAGAACCTGACGGACGCGGGTCAACCCGTGTCGATGGACCACCCACTGAGCTTCCGCGGGTACGTTGAGCATGCCTTCGTACAACAACTCAAGCCCGGGTTGCGGCCGGACCCGGCGAACGTGCAGTCTCCGGACCCGGTCGAACCGGAAAAATCAACCGAAATGATCGAATCGCACGGCGGCGCGGACCTGTGTTTCGGTGGCTGCGGCATCACCGGGCACTTCGCGTTCAACGACCCGCCCGAACCCGATGAGCCATGCAACGATGACGAGGTGCGCAACTGGAAAACACGTGCGCTCACCATCGCGCGCGAGAGCATCACACAGATGTGCATGGGCGGCACGGACGGCAACTGGGACATCATCCCAACGCGCGCCGTTACGCTGGGCATGTATGAACTGCTGATGACGAAAAAGATTCACTTAACGTTCATGCGCAACTGGCACGCGGGCGTGCTGCGCCGCGTCTTGTTTGGCCCCATGAACGGCCGATGCCCGGGATCATTCATTCAGCAACACCCGAATTTCGACGTGACCCTGACCCACCTCGCCGCCGCAACACCCAGACTCAATCTGCTGCAGGCCACGGGGGAGGTGGAAGCGGACAGCGACTGATCGATCCCCAACGGGTGCACCTTTGCGGTGTGCCCGCTATGCGCATGTGCAGGGCAGAAAAGGCAACCGGTCACGCGCTGCCGGAAGTGATGTACCGCGCGATGGGTGTGAGTAGGTCGGGAATCAGATGGTCGCCGGCCAGTTGCTCGCAATGCTGCGCCAGTTCATCGTAGACGCTTTGCAATTGCTCGACGTCATTGACCGGACCATACTGACGCAGTGTCAGAAAAATGCTGATCGGCTCATCGGAATATCGCGAGCTGCGCCCGCGCCGGCTCTTTTGGCGCGTCTTGATCTCGAAGTATACCTGCCGGTCGCCGCTCTTATCCAGGGAGAACCCGAACGACGGCTGCGCATCGAGCACTTTCGATTGGCCCTGCGACGACAACTTCGCCATGTTCCCCAGTGGTGAGTCGGCCAGCAGCGATTCGAATACCACCTCGTCGTGATCCTGCTTGCACTCGAGGTCGAACCCGAACAACACCTCATGATGGTCGATGTCCAAAGGGCTGAGCGACAGGTGGTACGGCGCCAGTTGCATGATGAGTTTGTGGTACGTGTTGGCAGCGTCGAGGCTTTGCGGGTTCACGTGCCCGGTGCGCACGCTGGTACGTCGCAGCGCCAGCCACTTGTACTCCGGCTCGCGGCGCGAGGACTCGAGCGACAATTCGTCCTCGTACCGCCGGAAGCGGTCCATCGCCGGCTCGCTCTTGCGAACACGGTCGAACAGATGCAAAACCGTTTCGCGCTCGTCTGGAAGGTCCATCTTCAGCGAGAGCGTATGATTTACGTAGAAATCGGTGCACAAAGCGCCGAAGCTGGTGGGCATGATGTTGGCCTTTCTTCCTAACTCTCGCCTTTGTACCCATCGACCGCCGGGGCGCGCCACGTTCGTGCGCTTGCCCTGCCACTGGGCAATTATAACGCCTTGGCGCAGGTCCGTCGACGAGGCAGCGCGATGTCCACGGCGATATCAAACTCGATGAGCAAAACCGGTTTCGTCCAGGAACACGTACGACGATCGGATGTTTGCAACGGGGCGGCATCCAGCATAGACCTATTTAAAAATACCCTTGCGACTCCATGCTTTGCCCGGCACTCATGTATGAGTAACGTGTGCTCGCTCAGTGAGTGTGCGAAGCGCCACATCACCCGTGATGCGTGTCCGGCCTGGTGAAGTGCGCCTTGCCCGACAATACCTTCTCATACTCCGCAAGGCGCCTCGCGTGCACGAACGTCGGGATGTTCGCCGGCAGAGGACTGCCGTTGTCGAACGCATTGACCCGCGACGGCAGGCAGCCCGTCACGAATGAATGGCGCGAAGGCACACACAGCGGATAATTGCAGTACGCCGCTTTACATCAGGCGGTTATGCCCGTTTCCGAGCGTTTCATCAGCGATCGCAAAATAGACGGCATCATTGGCCGGGCCGGCAAACGCGCGTCTTTCTATCCCAAAGATGCGAGTGCAAAAAAAACATTGAGAAAACAGTCGCACCGGTGCTCCTCATTCACGGCACAGACGATGCCAGAGTCCCTTCGGGCATGCCGAGCGTCTCCACGTGTCAGCAAATCCAAGGTCCCAACTCGTGCCGATTCCGTTTGCCGCCACGTCGGCACTTGATTTGATCCCGGGGTCAGGTTTCTTACGGTTTCCCGCGGTCTGTTATCATTATCGCGCGATGAAAGTTGCAGCACTTCAGAAATTTCGTCAGAAGTTGGCGGACGATCAGGCGGTCTACGGGCTGTGGGTGGGGCTGGATTCTGCGAGTATCACGGAGATGGCGGTGGCGCTGGGACTGGATTGGGTGGTCATTGATGCGGAGCACGGGCACCTGGACTGGCACGACATTATCGAACACGTCCGCACGACCGTGCGCAGCGACACAGTGGTGCTCGTGCGCGTGGCGGAGCTGAACATCGGGCTGATCAAACGGGCGCTGGACATTGGCGCCGATGGTGTCGTCGTGCCATGGATCGAGAATACGGGCCAGTTGCACGACGCCGTGAAGTTCGCGACGTATCCGACGGCCGGGCTGCGTGGCATCGGTGGGGAGCGTGCGACCGTGTGGGGTGAAGGTGTTGCTCAGCACGTGGCTGAAGCGGACGAGAACGTACTCGTCGTGCCGCTGATCGAATCGCAGCGTGCCGGCCTCGGGATTCAAGGATTGCTGGGTGTGCCGGGCGTGGACGTGTTTTTCTTTGGTCCGTCGGACTATTCGTCGACGGCGGGCCATGCCGGGCAGTGGGAAGGGCCGGGTGTGGCAAAACAAATCATCGAAGTGAAGGACGCCATCCGCCGCGCGGGGAAACATGCCGGCGTCCTCGCAACGAGCAATGACAACCTGATCGAACGGCGCGAGCAAGGCTTTCGCATGATCGGCCTGGGGCTAGACGGGGCGCTGATGCTGCGAAGTCTTCACGACGCACTGCGCACCGTCGACCGCGACCGGAAGGCTAACACCGCGTTGGACCCGAGATCATGAATCCTTTTCACGTTGCGCTGACCGCTGATTTTTTTGAGGACGATGATCGCCCGAAGTTTGACGACATGGGATTGTCGCTGTTCGATGGCGCAGCGCACATCGATTACGTCAAGTTTGATGAACATCGGCCGCTAATCGCGCCGGACCAGTTCGGCAATGCGCATGGCGTGATCGTATTAACGCCGAAGGTCACCGTCGACACAGTCGCCAGCGCGGACAACCTGTTGGCGGTAGGCCGATTTGGTGTCGGATATGACACCGTCGACGTGCCGGCATGCACAGCCGCGGATGTTGTGGCGTACATCACCGCCGGCGCTGTGGATCGGCCCGTGGCCGAGGCGACTGTCGGATGGATGATTGCACTGTCGCACCACATGCTCATCAAGGACCGTATCGTGCGCAACGGCAACTGGCACGACCGCGCGAACCACATGGGCGCCGAATTGCGCGATCGCACGTTTGGCGCCGTCGGCTTCGGCGGCATCGCGCGGGCGACGGTGGGGTTGCTCAAGACGTTCACGATGAACCCCCCGATGGCATTTGATCCGTACCTCGACGAATCAGTCGCGGCTGTGCATGGCGTGCGACTTGTGACGTTGGATGAATTACTTGCCGAGGCCGACTTCGTATCGTTGCATTGCCCGCTCACCGACGAGACGCGCAACTTGATCGGCGCACGCGAGCTTGGCCTGATGAAGCGCGATGCGTGGCTGCTGAACATGGCGCGTGGCGGTATTGTCGATGAGGACGCGCTGTACGACGTGCTGTCTGCCGGGCGCATCGCGGGTGCGGCACTCGATTGTTTCATCGACGAGCCGCTCACCGCCCCGCACCGCTTGAGCGAGCTGGACAACGTGGTCATGGCACCGCACAGCATCGCCTGGACCGGTGAAATGTTTCGCGATGTCGGCACAGCGGTGTGCCAGGGGATGGTAGACCTCTCGCACGGCAAGCGGCCCCACGGTGTGGTCAACCCGCAGGTATTCGACAAGCCCTCGTTCATCGGCAAGTGGTCGCGCCTGATCGGGCAGGAGGTTTCGGCATGAGCGTCGGCCGGCTGGCGCGTATGGCGGGCGCGGCGATCACGATCGACTGCGGCTAGCTCGCCGCCGATTTCGTGCCGTATGCCATCAACCATCCCGAGTTGCGGCGAAGACGCAAGGTACGCGACTGGTTCAGCCGCACGATCGATTAGCGCCGCGTGTACCGGCAAATGAAAAAGACCGGCTGCCGCGGCTGGAGCGGAATCGAGTATGTGTGGATGGACTGGGAACACAGCAACGAATGCGATAATCTGTCCGGGACGATACGCTACCGTGACATTTTCAAGAAACTGGCTGGATGGAATTGCTTCAATAGACGAAAGGAGCGCGACATGTTTTCATATGGCATGGCCATGAAGCTGCGTCCGGGTGCGTACGACGAATACAAGAAAGCGCATGACGATCCCTGGCCGTCGCTGGCTGCACAGATGCACAAGCAGCAGATCAGCATGGCGATCTACAAGCTCGGTGACAATCTGATCGTGCATGCCGTAGCCCCGACCGAGGCGCTCTGGCAGGCCAGCCGCCAGGGTCCGGAGCTGGATCGCTGGCACGAATACATGGCCACGCTGCTCGAAACCGACGACGAAGGCAGCATTATTTTCGAAGAGCTGCCCAGGGCGTTCGCGTTCGGAATATTCGCGGAGTGATTCGACACCGCTGGGGCTGAATCACGAAAACTCAAATCGCATATCCGCGCGTAGAGATTGGCCAAATGTCGATGACTTGTTCGCCGTCATGCACAATCATTTGTGCGTGCAGGTTGCTGGTGGCGCAGCAGTGACTCGGGATCATCCGGACGCGGTCACCGACGCGGTGGGGGTGGTCTGGCGCGCGGACGATCGTGTGCTCCTCGGCACGGAACACGGGGATTTGTGCTTCCGGCTCGTCACGAATGCACGGTGGTCCGTATTCGTGCGCGATCGCTTTGACACCCGCGTCGAGCACGTACCGGTCCCGGTGCACGCTGACCACCGTGGCGAGTACGGACATCGCAATATCAAATTCGTCGCCGACGCGCTCCTTGTATGACCAGTCAAGCGTGACGTAACTTCCGATCTGCAGTTCGTCGATGCCCTGCATTTCACCGACGGTGCGGTAGGTCGCCGTTCCGGCACCTGAAACAATCGGACACGGTACGCCGCCGGCTTCCAGCGCCTGGCGCGTTTCGACGACGGGGAGCATCGAGTCCCGTGCCTGCTCATTGCGCTCGGCACATTGCGGCATGTTGACCAAGTGGCCGTGATACGCCTGCAGGCCGTCGAACCGAATGCCGGGTGTGTCGACGAGTTGTCTGGCAAGTGTGATGGCCGGTTCACCCGCCTGTACGCCGAAGCGGTGCGACCCGACGTCAATCTCCGCGAGTACACCAACCTCGATCCCTTTGGCAGACGCCGCCTCGGCGATGCGTCTGGCGTTGTCCATTGAGTCGACGGTGGTACGGACCGTCGCGCGCGCGGCGAGATCAATGAGATCTTCGATTCTACGTGGCCCGACGAGTTGGTTGGCGATGAGAATATCGTCCACACCGGCGTCGACAAGCCCGGCCGCTTCATCTGCGGTCGCCGTTGTAATGCCGCAACAGCCACCGGCCGCGAGTTGTGCTTTTGCCAGCGGCACACATTTGTGATTCTTGAAATGTGGACGCAGGCGAACCGGTCGGCCTTCAACAAATGACGCGGCGCGATCAATGTTGCGCTGTGCGACGGGCCACTCCACGAGGAGGCAGGGCGTGGGAAGGTCGTTGATGTGCGTGGGGCTTGGCATTGCTGTTGGGTCGTTTCGTGTGTCGTACTTACGCGGTCCGCGTTCCAACGATCAATTTCACTATGGAGGACATGAAGATCACGAAGGGTCGAGAATAAAGCCGTCTGATTTACTGAATCGTATTTTTCACGTCCTTCATGCTCTTCATGGTGATTCTCTGAGGCGTTTTCGCCGCTGTTCGGTTGCCTTTTCGTCAACCTGATACGTATCCGGGTCAACGGCGACGCCGTACACGTTTGCCGCCGCTTGGGTGGAAACGCGATCGTTCTTGACGTCTTGCGCGACGGCCACGGGGTCGCGGTCGAGCGGGTTGGCGTATCCACCGGCGCCGGGCTGGTGATGGTATAGACGCTCACCCGCATCCATTGTTGTGGACACCATGACGGGTAGAACTTCCTTCGTGCCGCCGACGTGGTGCAAGACACTTGTCGACGGCGCACCATCGCCACCGCCGCACAGTCCGTAGGGCCGATGATCGCGGCGGTCGGAACGGATCAGCAGACTTGCGTCACCTTGAAGCAGTGTCCATTCGCGCTGAATCGCCATGCCGCCCCGGTAGCGGCCGGCGCCGCCGCTGTCGCGGACGAAACCGTATTGCTCAATACGGACGGGATAGTTGGACTCGGCTTCCTCAATTGGAATGTTGCTCGCAATATTCGCCGGGTTGCACAGGCCGTCGTTCCCGTCGCGGTCCGGCCTTGCGCCCCATGTGCCGGACATTAGCTCGTAGTAGACATAAGGCCGGCGTGTGTCTTCGCGCTGACCACCGATGATCACGAGCGAATTGCCGCCGTCACCAGCGGCGGGAACGCGATCGGGCACAATTCCGGTCAAGGTTCCGAACACCACGTCCACCGTGCGGAACGCAGTGACGCCGCGCATGGAAGAGGCGGCGGGCATTTCACCGTTGAGCACCGTGCCCGATGGGGCAATGATCGTCAGCGGGCGAAACATCCCCGCCGTATTGGGTATTTGCTCGCGTATCATCGATCTCACACAGAACGCAACGCATGACGCTGTCATCGACAACGTGCTGTTGATGGCACCACGCACCTGCGGGTCAGAGCCGGTGAAGTCCGCCGTGAGTGAATCGCCATGGACGGTTATGGTGCAGGTGATTTTGACGGGGCCGGGCGAATCGGGGCACCCGTTGGAGTCCATGTAGTCAGTGAAGGTGCTTGAACCATCGGGCCAGGTGGCGATGTCGGCACGGACGAGCTGCTCCGTATAGTCGAGCAGGTCCTTCGCACACTGCAAAAATGTCTCAACGCCGTACCGGTCGGTCAATTCGATCACGGCTTTGCGGCCGACGTGGCACGCGGCCAACTCGGCGCGCAGGTCACCGAGCACCATCTCCGGCACACGCACGTTGGCGCGAATGAGCGAAAAGATCGCCTCATTCGGCTCGCCCCGGTCGTACAACTTCAACCACGGAATGCGCAGCCCGTCCTGAAATATTTCGACATTGTCGCACGCCGAACTGCCCGGCAGTCTGCCACCGACGTCCAGATGATGCGCCGTCGCGACAGCGAACGCAACACGCCGATCGCCCACGAAGATCGGCTGTGCGATAAAGATGTCCGGAAGGTGCATGCCACCGTCAAAAGGGTCATTGAGAATGAAGATGTCATCGGGTTGCATGCGATCGCCGTACTTTTTCAGCAATGTCACCATCGCATACGGCACCGAACCCAGGTGCATGGGAATGGTCACCCCCTGCGCGATCTGCTGGCCGTCGGCATCGCAGATCGAGGTGGAGAAGTCCAGCACATCGCGGACGATCGTTGACCGTGCCGTGCGATGCAGACCGACAGCCATTTCATCGCCCGCTGATGCAAGCGCGCTTTGAATGATCTGACGTGTGATGGGGTCAACCTTCGTCATGGGTGTGTTCCAGCACAATGTTCCCTGCGCCGTCCATCCGCGCGGACCAGTCCGGCGGGATGACGATTGTTGTGTCGTATTCATCGATCAGCAGCGGTCCTTCGGCTCCGTTTCGCAGCGCGGCGCGGTGGGTCACGGGCGTTTCAACTGCGCCCCGGGGCGCACCGAAGTCCGCGAGCCGACTTTTCGCGCTCGAGGTTTCACGGTGTTGTTGCTCGTATCGCATGTCATCGACGGCCACGGCGGGCGCCCTCCCAATGAGGCGAACGGCGACCGCCTCGACACCGCTGCCAGCTTCCGCACGATAACCGTATAACCGTTCGTGCTCAGCCTCGAACTCTTCGACGGCGCGATGGATGGCCGCCTCTTCCACGGGCAATCCTTCCAATGCAACCCGAAGTTCCGACGTCTGACCGGTGTAACGAAGGTCCAGGCTCGCCGTGTATTTCACCTGGCCCGGCGGGACTTGCTCCTGTTGAAACTGCCTGACCATTGGCGCGTGCATGTGGGTGAGGTGCTCATTGAGCGCATCGGGCACCATTGCATCACCCGTGATCTGACAACTGCGGACGTCGTGATGCTCGATCCCTGCGACGAGCAACCCGACAGCGCTGAACAGGCCTGGCATCGGCGGGATGATGACCTGCCCGGCGCCCAGTTCACGTGCGAGCCCGGCAGCGTGCACGGGCCCGGACCCGCCGAACGCGACAAGTGTGAAATCGCGCGGATCACGGCCACGCTGTGTCGAAACTTCGCGCAGCGCTCGCAGCATTTGAGCATCGGCGATGCGGTGAATACCCATCGCCGCTTCGGAGAGTTCAAGGCCCAGCGGTTTGGCGATGTGTTGCGCGATCGCGTCACGCGCCAGGTTCGCGTCGATGGTCACGCTGCCGTCGGCGAGTGGTCCGGGTTTGATGTAACCCAGCGCGACATTGGCATCGGTGACGGTGGGGTTGCGCCCGCCGAGTTGGTAACACGCCGGACCAGGCCTGGCGCCGGCACTGCGCGGGCCGACGCGGATGCCCCCCGCGGTATCGAGATACGCAAGACTTCCGCCGCCGGCGCCAACCTCGACGATGTCAATGCTCGGCGCCAATATCAGGTCACCGCCGCCGCCGACCAGACGGTTGCCCGCCGAAATCGCGGGACCGACTTCATATTCCGAGCTGTACGGCACGCGGCCGGCTTCGATCATCGCCGTCTTTGCCGTCGTTCCGCCCATGTCGAAACTGATGATGCTGCTCTGCCCCGTCGCTTTGCAGCACCACGCGGCCGCGAGCACACCGGCCGCCGGGCCGGACTCGAGCGAAAACACGGGACGCGCGGCCGCGTCTTCCGCCGGCGTCAACCCACCGGCGGATTGCATGATCATCAGCGGCGCTTTGATACGCCTGCGGGTGAGCCCAGCTTGCAGTGCATCGAGATAGAGCCGCATCACCGGCCGAACGTACGCGTTGACCACCGTCGTCGCGGAGCGCTCGTACTCGCGGCGCTGCGGCAACACATCGCACGAAAGTGACACGGGCAAGTCGGGCAGTGCCCGACGCAGGTAATGTCCGACCTGTTGTTCGTGTTCGGGATAGGCGTACGAATGCAAGAGGCACACGGCAACGGACTCGACCGATTCACGTTTGAGCGTCTCGACGATATCCTTCAGATCATCCTCGCGAACGGCCGACAGCACGGCCCCGTCCGCGGCCATACGCTCGTCCAGCTCCAGTCGCAAATACCGATCGACGATTGCAGGGGGCTTAACGAAAAACAGGTCATAGATTTGCGGCGCCCGAATGCGGCGTAGTTCCAGCACGTCGCGAAACCCCTTGGTGGTGATCAGCGCGGTGCGCGCGCCGCATCGTTCAAGAACGGCGTTGGTGGCGACGGTCGTGCCGTGATTGACGATCGTGGCTGACGCCGGGTCAAGTTCGTTTCCGTCGAGGACCGTCGCAATGCCGGCGAGCACGCAGGTATCAAAATCAGGTGGCGTGGAGAGAAGTTTGTGCCGGTGTACCGCGCCGGTCGAATCGATCACCACCAGGTCCGTGAACGTACCGCCCACATCCACGGCGATGCGCACGCCGCGCGGCTCAGGGTGTGGATGTGGCTGGCGGGTACTCATGCGGCCTTTGATCTCGCAGACATTTTCAATGACAGTCGCGATGGGGTGCAGGTCGATGTGCGCCAAGCCGCGAGTGGGGGGTGGTGGTTGTTTGTATGACCGGTCAGGTGGGCTGCGATTCCGTATCATACGCGGAACCGGTGTGACACGGACCCAGATTGGCGCGCTGCGGGCAAGTCTGCTTTTGACAATGGAGACTGGTGATGAACAA
>Ga0310342_100002732_pt1 | contig 11415 bp, 9 predicted proteins | sample S15DNA20500_MG_FD_206155 | JGI IMG/M metagenome (GOLD analysis project Ga0310342, IMG submission 206155) | Marine microbial communities from station ALOHA, North Pacific Subtropical Gyre - S1503-DNA-20-500_MG | ecosystem: Environmental > Aquatic > Marine > Oceanic | place: Pacific Ocean: North... | reverse complement strand
GTCGCGCATCGACCTGGCAAACTTGCAAACCCACGACGGCTAGGACACCTTGCCGCCTTTCGCGCAACAGGAGGGCCAGGTGAACCGCGCCTCACCGACAGTAACAAAGTGGGTAGAGGACGGCCTGGCGGATCCAGAGGCTTTTTGGGCGCGCGCGGCGCAGGAGCTCCCGTGGTTCCGGACTTGGGACCGCGTCTACGAGGCTGACCCGCCGACGTTCCGCTGGTTCATCGGTGCCCAGACCAACATCGCGCACAACACGCTTGACCATCATGTCGCAGATGGACGCGGCGACCGCAACGCCCTCATCTACTTCAACGAGCGCGGTGACGAGGTCACCTATACCTACGCCGAACTCCTGGCCGAGGTGAAGCGGGTAGCAGCAGCTTTGCGGGGCCTGGGTGTGGTGAAGGGCGACCGAGTCACACTTTCCATGCCCACCTGTCCCGAGGCACTCATGCTCATGCTGGCGTGCATGCGCATCGGGGCGATCCACTCGGTCATCTTCGCTGCCTTCGGGGCCCAGGCGCTAGCGGACAGGATATCCGCAAGCGGCTCGCGTGTCATCTTCACGGCCGACATCACCTACCGCAAGGGCAAGGAGGTTCCGCTCAAGCCGCTCGTCGACGAGGCCCTGAGGTCGATGGGAGATCTGGTCGAGAACGTTGTCGTGCTGCAACGCTCCACGGCAGGAATTGCGCTCCATACCGGCCGGGACATTCCGTGGGACGCGTTTCTCGCCGGAGCTGAAGGGCAGTCCGACGACGTGGAGTCGATGGAGGCCAACGAGCCGGCCTTCATCCTGGCGACCTCGGGAACCACCGCGACGCCCAAGCTGGCGATCCATCGACACGGTGGGTATCAAGTGCACGTCGCCGCGATGGCGCGATGGTGTTTTGGGCTGAAGCCCAGTGACGTGTGGTGGGCAACTTCCGACATCGGTTGGATCGTCGGGCATAGCTACATGGTGTACGGCCCGTTGCTCGTCGGTTGCACGACGATCGTCTTCGAAGGCGCTCTGGACTTCCCGGAGCCGGAAGGCAACTGGCGAATCGCGGTGGAGAAGTGCGGTGCCACCGGGATCTTCACCTCGCCGACGGCCATTCGAGCGCTCATGCGCTACGGCGACGGACCGCTCGCATCAGTCGACCACTCGAAGGTGGAGCGCATCGTCTCCGCGGGAGAAGTGCTGAACCCACCGGCGTGGCACTGGCTCCAGAACACGATTCTGGAAGGGCGCATTCCGGTCATCGACCACATGTGGCAAACCGAGACGAGCGGACCAGCCTTCGGCAACCCGTATGGCATCGAGCTTCTCCCCATCAAGCCGGGGGCGGCCACGATTGCCCTGCCCGGCATCGAGGCTGGCGTGGTGCACGCGGACGGCACGCCCTGCGATACCGGGGAAACCGGGATCATGGTGTTCAAGCGGCCCTTCCCTGGTCTGACGGCAGCTCTATGGGGCGAGCCGGAACGGTACGGACGCGACTACTGGGAGAAGATCCCCGGTCTCTACTACAGCGGCGACTCCGCCCGGATCGACGAAGACGGCTACTACTGGTTCGCCGGTCGAGCCGACGAAGTCATCAAGATCGCTGCGCACCGCATGGGCACGATCGAAGTGGAGAGCGCGTGCCTCAAGAACACGGCGGTCGCGGAGTGTGGCGTCGTGGGACGACCGGACGAACTCCGGGGCGAGGTGATCGCGGCCTTCGTAGTGCTCAAGAACGACCAGACCCCGTCGGACGAGCTTCGAAAGGAAATCATCGGCACGATCCGCCACGAGCTCGGACCCATCGCGGTCATCGGTGAACTAAACTTCGTCTCGATGCTGCCCAAGACGCGCAGCGGAAAAATCATGCGTCGCGTGTTGAAAGCGGTGACGCTCGGCCGGGACCCCGGCGACATCACGACGATCGAAGACGAGGGGTCTGTTGATGAGGCTCGCAACGCTTGGCAGCAGATGAAAGACAACATGGAGGAGGAACAGTGAGCGTGAGCGAATTCGACGCATTTCGAATCTTCGAAGACGACGGCAAGGTCGAAGGTCGCATCGTGAAGGCCACCCTGGACGAGCTGAGCGAAGGCGAAGTGGTCATCCGCACGGCATACTCCAGCGTCAACTACAAGGACGCGCTAGCGGCGACCGGCGCCGGCAAGATCGTGCGGAACTTCCCGCTCATCGGCGGCATCGATGTCGCGGGATCGGTCGTATCCAGCACGGACTCCGCCTTCGGCGAAGGCGATGAGGTGCTGGTCCACAGCTATGACCTGGGTGTCGCCCATGACGGGGGTTACGCGGAGTACGTGCGCGTTCCCGCAAAATGGGTCGTCCCCCTACCGGAGGGATTGACCGCGTTCAATGCCATGGCGATCGGCACGGCCGGCTTCACCTCGGCACTCTCGATCGTGCGCATGGAGGAGAACGGCCTGTCGGCCGATGATGGCCCCATCTTGGTTACAGGTGCGACAGGAGGAGTGGGTAGCGTCGCGGTGGAGCTGCTCGCGCAGCTCGGCTACGAGGTGACCGCGCTCACGGGCAAGGACGACCAGCACGACCACCTGCGTTCTCTCGGAGCAACCGAAGTGCTCTCACGGCACGAGCTGGAGATGGGCACTCGCCCGCTCGAGAAGTCCACTTGGGCGGGAGCAGTCGATGCGGTGGGCGGTGACATCTTGGCCTGGCTCACCCGGACGACGAAGTACGGCGGCTCGATCGCCTGCTCGGGCCTGACCGCCGGCATCGACCTGAATACCACGGTCATGCCGTTCATCCTGCGCGGCGTGAGCCTGCTCGGCATCGACTCCGCCGTGTGCCCCATGAAGCGCCGGCTCGAGGTGTGGCAGCGACTCGCCACGGACATGAAGCCGAGCAAGCTCTCCGCAGTGGCCAGGGAGATCAGGCTCGAAGGGCTGCCGGAAGCATTCTCCACGCTGCTCGCGGGCGAGGCGCGTGGGCGGTTTGTGGTGGGGCTGGGCTAGGCGGGCCTTGGGGTTACGGGGTAGATAAAATACGCTACGAAGCGTACTCCTCCAAAATCAGCCGCGCCCGGTCGTCTTCGGAAACCCGCTGCCGATACCCTCGCGCCGCGAACCAGAACCCGATTCCGGTAATACTGAGTGTGCCTAGGATGAGCCACTCCAGTGGCCACACGAGCCTGCTCGGACTCCCAGGGACGAGCATGACGAAGAGGATGAACAGCGACCCTGCGGCAGCCACATAAGCGAGCGCATTCCCACCCGGCATCCTGTAGGGGCGCTCCAAATCGGGGAACTTCTTGCGCAGTTGGATGAGTGACAGAGCCACCCCCAAGAATGCGAGCGCGATACAAAACGAGCCGACGTCGACGAAGGCGATGATCGCCCCGCGCCCCAGCAACGCCGAGAGGAATGTCACCAGGCCGCTGAATAGAACGGCCGTTGTGGGTGTCCCGTACTTGGCGTGCGCCTGACCGAACGATTCGTGGATGATGCGCCCGCGCCCCAGTGAAAAGAGCACACGAGAGCCCGCCAGGAAGAATCCGTTCCAACTCGTGAGCAGTCCGATGAGGCCGGCGATGAGCACGAGCCTCACGAGCCACTGGGACTCGAACGCCGCTGAAAATGCCGCGGCCGTGGGCAGTTCTTCGCCAACGATGTCCCGCCAAGGTCCCGCCATGCCAGCGCCCAATATGATCGCGATATAGAAGAGCGTAGAGCCGATGATGGCGAGTACGACGTAGAGGCCGAGTCGGTGGAGGGGCGAATTCTCTCGGCGTTCCTCCGCAGCCTGGGGAATCGTGTCGAAGCCCACGTACCAGAAAGGCACGGTCACGAAAACGGCGAGCATGCCCGCCAGACCGCCACTGCCGAGAGCGCTGTCCCCGAAGTAGGGCGCCAAGTTGCCCACCTCGCCACTTGCGATTCCCGAAACGACAAAGAGCACGGCACAAAGAAGGAAGAGCACCGTGAGCACGATCTGGACCCGCGAGGCGATGCCCACACCGAAATAGTTGATGCCCGTGATGAAGCCGGTGAACACGAAGGCCAACAGCAGGTGCGTCGCGTAGACCGTCGAGCCAGCGATCTCGTAGAGCGGGAAAACGTCGATCTGGGGCAACAGAAATGAGAGCACCAGCCCCACCGAAATCGCCTCGAACGCCGAGACGGACAGATAGCCGAACGCCAGGAACCACCCGATGATGAAGGCCTTGGAGGTGCCGTAGGCTTTATAAGCGTACGCGACTTCTCCGCCCGTCACCGGAAGCATGGGCGTGACCTCGGCATAGCAGAGCCCGATGATGAGCATGAGAGTGCCGCCCGCCGCAAACGCGACGATCGCCCCCACCGGGCCGGCCTGTTCGAACCAGCCGCCCAGAGCGGTGATCCAACCGACGCCGATCATGGAGCCGAACGCGAGCGCAAAGAACCCGAACCCACTGATGTCCTTCTTCAGCTCCGGTCGCGCGGTGGATACTCCTGGGTCGGCGCTCAAGCCCCCCCTGCCCCCAGCTCCGAGGTCAGTTTCTCCAGACCCGCGGAGAACATTGCGACGATGGAGTCGACATCGTTCCTAGAGACGATCAGCGGGGGTGAGAACCCCAGAGAATTGAACATCGGCCGGCAGATCAGACCCTCAGTCATCAGGAGGCTTTGCAGCCGCTTGGCAACCGCCAAGTCCGGATCGAACGCTTTCTTGGTCTCCCGATCCTCCACCAGCTCGATACCGGCCATGAGCCCAAGGCCTCTTATCTCTCCAACCAGCGGATGATTGGCGAAGGCTTCGCGAAGGCTGGACTGGAAATAGGCCCCCACTTCGGCCGCGTTCGCGACCAGCCCTTCCCCTTCGATGATGTCGAGGTTCGCAAGCGCAGCCGCGGCCCCCACGGGATGGCCCGAATACGTGTATCCGTGCGCGAAGGGCCCGTACTGGGAAGATCCCTCCCGCAGGGCTTGCCAGACCTTTTCAGAGATGATGCAGGCCGACATAGGCACGTATCCGCTGGTCAGACCCTTGGCCGCGCTCACCAGATCGGGCTCGAGGCCATACACGTTGGAGCCCCACCACTCACCCAGTCGCCCAAACCCGCAGATCACTTCATCGACGATGAACAGGATGTCGTACTTGCGCAGAATCGGGACAATCGCCTCGAAGTAGCCCTCGGGTGGCGGGATCACGCCGGCGGCGCCCTGAACCGGTTCGGCGATGAACGCCGCCACCGTTTCAGGCCCCTCGCGAACGATGCGTTGCTCCAGGTTCTGCGCGAGCAATTGCGAGAACTCGAGCTCGCTGAGGCCGTCGGGGGCGTGGCGCCAGTAATGAGGCGAGTCCACATGGAGGAAGCCGGGCAGAGGCAAATCGAAGGCGGCGTGCATGTGCGGCAGCCCGCTAAGGCTGGCCCCAGCCATCGTGGATCCGTGATAGCCACCCAGCCGGCCGATGATCTTCTTCTTTTCAGGCTTCCCCAGAACGTTGTGGTAATACCGGACGATCTTGACCTGTGTGTCGTTGGTATCGGAGCCGGAGCTTCCGAAGAAGACCCTGCTCATACTGCCCGGCGCCAGCGAAATGAGCCGGTCGGCCAATCGAGCCACAGGCTCGTTGGCCATCGCGGCAAACGTGTGGTAGTAGGGCAGCCGCCGGGCTTGCTGGGCGGCCGCATCTACGATTTCGTCTCTTCCGTAGCCGACATTGACACACCATAGGCCCGACATCGCATCCAAGTACGTCTTGCCATTGGCATCGCGAACGTGAATTCCGTCTCCCGCGACCATCAGCTTCGGAGGCTCCTCCGCGTGCTCAGCCGCCGAAGTGAAGGGGTGCAGGTGGGTCTTTCGGTCCGCCTCTTGGGCGGAGGCGGGGTGCGTCGTGGTATCAGTCATCAGGCCATGATACGGGCACGATCCGCCAGGCGCACGACGAAGGAGCCCGTCGATCAGGTCCTACGGGTGATCCGCCGAAACGCGATGGTCGCCACCAGGCCCAGGACGCCGAACACCGCGACCGACGTAAACACATGCTGGTGGCCCAGAGCGCCGGGAGAGTTGTCTAGCAGCACACCCATGAGGGGACCCATGAAGACGTCCGGCGTGAACCCAATCAGGGATACGACGCCGACCGCGCTTCCCGTGAACGCCAAGGGCACACCGCCTTCCGCTAGCAGTGCGAAATAAACGCCTCTGAGCGCGTAGACGCCCACGCTGGTCGCGACAATCGTCGAAATCAGCATCCATGCCACTCCGGGGGCCAGCAGCCCGGAGGCGATGAGCCCGCTTCCGGCGAGGAGGATCGCGAACCCCCACGCGATTACCCTCGAAGAATCGACCAAGTCTGCCAGGTAGCCGGCGCCGACGGCCACGATGGCGCGGATCCAGAACGTCAGCGTCCCTATGCCCGCGGCGGTGACCTCGTCGAAGCCTAACACGTCTCGGGCCATAAGCGAGAAGTCGTCCGTTGCTTTGTAGCCGACATAGGCGCACACGACGATCACCGCTTGCAACCACACGACCGGCATCCGGCACGCTCCACGAATACCGTCCCATGAGAGCTTCGGCTCGTGCTCGCCCTTGTCCTGAGGCGCGATGTCCGGCACGACCACCCAGACGAGCAGAGCGATGCTGAGGGTGAGGCCGGTAAAGATCCAGATGACCGCGCGGAATGCTGATGCGCGTTCGGCGGGTGTGGCCGAGGCGACGTCAGCGGGCAGAAGCGCGGCGAAGACGACGACCGTCACCGACGCGATCACGGCTGCCAGAAGGCCTCTGCCACCCTCGAGTATGCCGTACGCCCGGCCCTGTCCGGAGATGCCACCCCACTCGCGGGTGGCCCGAATCATCGCCGCCCAGAACAGGAGGATCGTGCTGAGTCCCCAGATCCCCCACAGGATGTTCAAGCCCCGAGGGGACGGGATCCCGGCAAGCGCTACTCCGCCCAGACCCGTCACGAGCAGGGCGGCTGCCATGAGTCGCCGAGCGGAATACCGGTCCGCCAGCGGACCTCCCCCAAAGTACGCCGCCATGGCGACGACGCCGTAGAAAGAGAATGCCGTGCCGAGCTCGAGGTTGGTAATCCCGAACACGTCGAGAAACGTCGGGCGGAAAACGCGAGTCAAAACGAAGGGGAGCACGAAAATCGCCTCGCCGGCGGCGATGAGCGCCACGATGATCGAAGCACGACGTGCGTTGGAAGTCTCCGTTCCGGTTTGACTCATCGATCCTCGATCACTCGCTTGTCCTGCTCAAGAGGTGGCCCCGACGACGCTCGGGGGCCTATTGTGGGCCTAAGCGCCGGTGGAGTCGAGTGCCGGCGCGGCCGTTTCAGTCGAGGTGCTACATGATCGAGATCCGCCGTCCCTTCCTTTTCGCAGTCGCATCCCTCCTCATTCTCAGCGCGCCGCCGACCGAGGCGACCGCCCAGGTCTCCACCTCCGACGTCGATGCGATCTTCGCGGCGTTCTCCGGCCCGAACACCCCCGGCTGTACCGTGGCCGTCAGCGAAGCGGGCAGGCCCGTGCTGGGACGCGCCTACGGCATGGCTGACTTGGAGCACGACGTGCCGAACAAGTTGGAGACTGTCCTGGAACCCGGCTCAGTGGCGAAGCAATTCACGGCGGCGGCCACGATCCTGTTGGCGCTGGACGGCAAGATCTCTCTGAGTGACGACATCCGGAAGTACATCCCCGAAGTTCCTGACTACGGCGAGCCGATCACGATCCGCCACCTGCTCAACCACACTAGCGGGCTTCGCGACTGGGGCTCGGTCGCGGGAATCGAAGGCTGGCCGCGGACCACCCGGGTGCACACGCATACGCACATGCTGGATATCGTCAGCCGCCAGAAGTCGCTGAACTATGAGCCAGGCGAGTTCTACTCGTATACGAACACCGGCTACAACCTGCAGGCGGTTCTGGTCGAGCGCGTGAGCGGTATGTCGTTCGCGGAGTTTTCGCGGACGCGGGTCTTCGAGCCCCTCGGCATGATGAAGACCGAGTGGCGTGACAACTACAACCGGATCGTAAAGGACCGGGCTGTTGCGTACAGCCCCACGCGAGAGGGATCGTTCCGTCAGAACATGCCGTTCGAGAACGTGCACGGGAACGGTGGCCTACTCACCACGGTGGGAGACCTGCTGAAGTTCACGCACAACCTCCAGACGGGCGCACTATGGGGACCCGAGTTCCTGAAGGAGATGCACACCCAGGGCGTTCTGAATTCCGGGCGTCAGATCGCTTACGCCAGTGGTCTCAACGTCGGTAAATACAAAGGCGTTCGTGAGGTCCAGCACTCGGGAGGTACGGCCGGATACCGGGGGTTTCTGACACGCTTTCCGGACCAGGACCTGGCGGTCGCGGTGATGTGCAACGCCGGGAACGCGAATCCTGGTAGGTTCGCCCGTCAGGTCGCGGACCTCTATCTGGGAGAGGCAATAGTCACAGATGAGCCCGCCGCCCCGACCGTCGAGGCAGTCGAGGTGTCCGGGGCCGATCTCGAGAGGTTCACGGGGGCGTACATACTGACGCGGAACCAACAGCGAAGGGCTTTCAGCGTGGTCGACGGGGCCCTGAGATTGGGGGGAGCGGCACTCGTCCCAATCGCGCAAAACCGCTTCGCGTTCGAGGAGGCTGTCTTCGAGTTCGATGTTGAGTCGGGCGAGCAACGACCGAGCGCCGTCTTTACCACCCCGGACGGCGACGTCTTCCAAATGGAGCCCGTCGAGGACTTCGACCCTTCGACGGACGATCTCGCCGAATTCACGGGCGAATACTCCAGTCCGGAAGCAGAGGTCACGTATTCTTTCAAGATTACGGAGAGCAGCCTCGCACGCGTGGACCGCTACGGTCGGGCGATTCCGGTCCGGCCATCCGGGCCGGACGCATTCGTCGGTGCGGGCGGGACCTGGGTTTTCCACAGCGAGGGCGGGCGGGTCACGTCAGTCAGCCTCGTCAGCGGCCGGGTATGGGACCTACGCTTCGAGCGGGTCCGGTAATAAGGAGCCTTCGGCACAAATGGATGGACGACACAGGCGGCACCGTTTGACGGCAATCGCGGGCCTCACCCTCCTGGTGGCGGCCTGCGAGCTAACGCCACGCACGCCGACGCTAGATCAACCGCCCAACATCGTGATCATCACAGCCGACGATATGGGCTATGGCGACCTCGGCTCCTACGGACACCCGAACATCCGGACACCCCATCTCGACCGCATGGCGGCAGAAGGGCAGCGCTGGACCAACTTCTATGCCCAGGCCCCGGTTTGCTCACCGAGTCGGGCGGCCTTGCTCACCGGTCGAGTGCATGTCAGAAGTGGGATGTTCGGGCGCCGCCAAGGGGTGTTCTTCCCAGACTCCCGATCCGGTCTCCCCGACGAGGAGGTCACGCTGGCCGAGGCGCTCGGGGAACTCGGGTACGCGACCGGTATCGTCGGTAAGTGGCACCTCGGCCACTTGCCCCAGTACCTGCCGACGCGGCACGGCTTCGACTCCTGGTACGGCATCCCGTATTCCAACGATATGGACCAGAACCTGCCGGAGGGCCTGACGAACCGCTCGGCGCTCTTCGAGCCGGAGATCGACTATTGGCAGGTGCCGCTGATCCGAAACGAGACGGAATTCGAACGCCCCACCGATCAGACGACCCTGACGCGTCGCTATACCGAAGAGGCCGTGGCCTTCATCGAAGCAAACCGCGACGGGCCCTTCCTTCTCTACCTGCCGCACTCGATGCCACACGTGCCGCTGTTCGCTTCAGATGAGTTCCGCGAGCAAAGCACAGCTGGCATCTATGGGGACGTCATCGAGGAGATCGACTGGAGCGTCGGGCAGGTGATCGCGGCACTCGACCGCGCTGGAGTTTCCGAACGCACACTAGTCGTGTTCACCAGCGACAACGGCCCCTGGCTCAGCTTCCAGACGCATGGGGGCACATCTGGTTTGCTACGGGGCGGAAAGGGCACCACGTTCGAGGGCGGGATGCGCGTGCCTGGTATTTTCTGGTGGCCCGGCACGATCGAGCCGGGCGTCACGCAGGAGATCGGCTCGGCGATGGATCTGTTCACCACGGCCATCGCGCTTGCGGGCGGGCAGGTACCGGACGACCGGCCGATCGACGGCGTCGATCTGAGCGCTGTGCTCTTCGATGAGGGTCCGAGTCCGCGCGACGTCATGGCGTACTACCGGCTGGGTGAACTCTACGCGTTTCGGCAGGGCCGCTACAAGGTGCACTTCGTCACGGAAGGACGTTATGGGCTACCGCCCGAGCGCACCGATCACGATACGCCGCTGCTGTTCGATCTGGACCAGGACCCGTCAGAGCGGTTCGACGTGGCGGCGGAGCGGCCGGAGGCGTTTGATGCAGTCGTGGCGGCCGCCGAGCGGTATCGTGCGAACATGACATTCGCTGAGCCGCTATTCGACTTGAGGGGCGGGTCGTAGTCCCGAGGCGTCAGATCTGCGCGAACGGCTCCGATCCTACCGCGAGACGTCGTCGCCAGCTGGTCGACATGATGATGTGAAGACGAGCCGGCGGGGGCGCCGTTCTCTCGAAGTGCGTTAGGTGTGTAATGGAGCAGGCCACCCCTGTCCCCCCGGCCTAGCAGACGGCAACTAGCCCCCAGTCCCCCATTGGCACCCAGCCACACCTAGCTATCCAGCAGTGTTTTGCGCGTCCTGAGTTGCCCTAATCGGTGCTGTTGTCGCATTGAAATAAGGCCGAAATTCAGCTATATTTATAGCGTGCAGAATGACATTGTACCCCGGCGAGTTGTTGCGATTGCAACCGGGTTAACAAGGTGCTAAACCGCTCGAAAGGGTCTCGTGCGAAAGCCGTACGGGACCCTTTCGTTGTTGGTAGCATCGCTGAACGGAGAACATTATGCCTTACGTCAAACCATCAAAGGAAACAACGGAGAAGTTGCGGGGGTGGCTGATCCTGAATCCAAACAAGCCGCGTAAGAAACTGGACGAGCGTAGCACCCCTATCCCAGAGGAAAAGAACCCCGAGCCAGCCGCAACTGGAGAGACACCATGAGCAATCCCAAAATGGGACCCAACGAAACGATCACAGGACTAGAGTTGTTGATGAAACTGTCCCCGAAGGATCAGAAGAAGCTCATATCCAAATTGCTTAATGGAGAACTCCCCATAGATCGGGGCTCCAAGACCCAGCAGAAACCCTCGCCTGCCTCAGAGAAACCGCCGTCATCCTGAACCTATGGCCAGACGCCGCGCACAAATCACCGAATCCCAACGGCTCACCCGCGAGTGGATAGACGCGAATCCGCCCGACGGCAACTAGCCCCTAGCCCTCCCGTCAACAGGAGTTAACGCATGGCCCATTACGGATCCAAGGAACTCGCGCAGAGCTTTCGCACCGTTCGGAAGAACACCCTCGAGGCGGCGCGAGACATTCCGCAAGACAAGTACGGCTTTCGCCCGACGC
>Ga0310342_100002731_pt1 | contig 11417 bp, 8 predicted proteins | sample S15DNA20500_MG_FD_206155 | JGI IMG/M metagenome (GOLD analysis project Ga0310342, IMG submission 206155) | Marine microbial communities from station ALOHA, North Pacific Subtropical Gyre - S1503-DNA-20-500_MG | ecosystem: Environmental > Aquatic > Marine > Oceanic | place: Pacific Ocean: North... | reverse complement strand
AGTGGTTGCCGCCGCCGAGGATTCACCGCGGGCAGCAGCCAGCATGTCAGCGACATTCATGCTTTTGGGATCCTTGGGTGCCGCGGGAGCTTCGGTCTGAGTTGCCGGAGCTTCGGCCGGTGCGTCAGTGGTGGCCGCTGAGGATTCACCGCGGGCAGCTGCCAGCATATCGGCGACACTCATGCTTTTGGGATCCTTGGGTGCCGCGGGAGCTTCGGTCTGAGTTGCCGGAGCTTCGGCCGGGGCGTCAGTGGTGGCCGCTGAGGATTCACCTCGAGCAGCTGCCAGCATATCGGCAACGCTCATGCCACCGCCGGTGGCAGGTGCCGCTGGTTTCGCGGCTGCTGGCGCCGCCTTCTTGGCAGGTGCTGCTTTCTTAGGGGCTGCTGTCGGTTCTTCGTCTTCGACCTTAGGCAAGGGTTCATCGATCACTTTCAGGTAATCAATGTCGATGTCATACCAGCCAATATTCTCGAATCCATCGAATTCAACCAGGGCCCGGCCATTCATATTGACGGTTCGGACGGTTCCGGTAAGTCCATTGAAGCGGTACAGTTCGGGCCGCTCTTTGTCGACAATGACGTATTTGTCCGTGTATTCAGTTTTTAGTTTTTCAGCGTGTTCAAATACCATCCGGAATTTACTCCTGCCGCGGCAGGTCCTGATCTTGATTGTGGTGTTTGAGGATTGCTTATTCTGGACCTCAAATCGGTGGAAATCAAGACCTCCTTTGAGCTACTCGGTGAACTACGGCTGCTGGTCTCACTGATCAGTTGCGATATTCTCATGGGATAGCACTGTGGATAAAGAGTGCTTGACCGATGGGATCGGGGAAAACATGCGGTTTCTCAGCTTTTCCTGGCGAGGGCTACCCTCGTGAAGCGAAAAAGAATTTCTAGGAAAGGCAACGGATCAGATGAAAAACAATCACTGATCGGCAAACCCCGGCAAGTTCATCTCTGTCGCGAGCGGTTGAGATCGGAGAGGATTCAGCAGATTCCAGCGCAAACGGGTTGCCACGTTTGTTTCCGGGGCCTCGAAATGCGAGTTGGTCTCGAGGGCAACTGGCGGAGTTAGCCGATAACGCGGTATCGCCAGCGTATCGTTCGCGGTAGTTCCTGGTCGAGTGGCTCTACGGTCAACTGCAACTGGTTCTGGGCGAGTTCCAGTTGCAGTTTTTCACTTTTGGCAGATGCGTCGACTTCGACTCGACAAGGGTGGCCCATGACATTGAATTCGCACGTTCGTGATTCGACGGAACTAACGGGTGCGAGCAGCTGGTAACAGCTGGCGAGACTTTCAAACGGTGTAGTAACTCGACAAGCGACGTCGAAAATAAGAGTTCGTGATTCCGGGACGGTCTCGATACTCATCGACCAGTGACTTTGTCCAGACATGCCGACAGCCAGGGCCACTTGAGTTTCCATGCCGCGTGATTCCACACTCACTTGCTGAAATACGGGTCGTTGCGCTGATGAATCCTCGGCGACTATTTCAGTCGATTCGAGTAGTCGGGTGACGAGATCACCGGAGATCCAGTCGATGTGATGATGGTAGCGGTCCTGTTCCCAATGGAGTTGCAGACGAAGTCCTGTTCCATCATGGGCAACTGAATTCAGCGTGTGGGTACTGGTCACGGGCAATGAAATCCAATGTGCTAGGGGTTTGCTTTGATACGCCAGCGCAGATAGGCATCCAGGAACGTGTCGATATTACCGTCCAGGACAGACTGAAAATTTCCGATACTGACGCCAGTACGAGCATCTTTTACGCGCTGATCCGGGTGCAAGAAGTAGTTGCGTATTTGGGACCCGAAGCCGACGCGGGCCTGGTCCTTGTATTTTTGGGCCTGTTTCGTCTCCCGTTTTTCTTCTTCCAGGCGGGCCAGCCTGGCACGCAGCATTTTCCAGGCGGAAGCCCGATTCTTGTGCTGGCTTCGTTCGTTCTGGCATTGGACGACAATTCCGGAGGGTTCGTGTGTCAGCCTCACAGCGCTGTCCGTCTTGTTGACATGTTGCCCACCGGCACCGCTGGCCCGGTAGGTATCTTCCCGAACATCTTTGTCTTCAATCTGGATGTCGACGGTGTCGGAAATCTCGGGGGAGACGTCAATAGCAGCAAAGCTCGTCTGTCGTTTTCCTTCAGAATTGAAAGGACTGATGCGAACTAACCGATGGATCCCGGTTTCACCTTTCAGGTACCCGTAAGCCATCGGTCCCCGGATGGCCACGGCGGCACTATTGATACCCGCCTCGTCATTGTCGTTACGATCGAGTAAGGCTATCGAAAAATCATTCTTTTGTGCCCATTGGGAATACATGCGTAGCAGCATTTCAGCCCAGTCGTTGGCGTCCGTACCGCCATCGCGAGCATGCACGGTCAAGATGGCACCGGCACTATCGTGTGGACCGTCGAGCAGTGACTTGAGTTCCAGTGCTTCGACCAGTGTTTCAAGTCGCTGGACTTCAGCAGCGACTTCTTCTTCAATGGCGGGATCTTCCTCTGCCATTTCGATGAGGACGGTTAAGTCCTCGCTGCCTGCCTCGGCATCGTTCCATGGATCGTGGATCGCCTTGAGCGACTTGAGCTGCCCCACGACTTGCTGCGCATTTTCGGAGTTGTCCCAGAAGGTGGCAGATGCCATTTGGTTCTCAATGGATTTTATGTCAGCAGCTTTCGTTGCGCAGTCAAAGACTGTCTCCCAATTGAAGGATCCGGTCTCGGATAGTTTGAGCGCGATTTTGTAGTTCTGCATCCATGAATAGACTCGTGGGGGTTAACATGGTGATGATCCAGGAAGATCTGCCAGCCAACGGGCAGCCCTGTTCATCGTTCCGTCAGAGAGTGAATATAGCGAGAAGTCTCTTTTCAGGGAATGTCGAGTCTTGTTTTGCTTTCCTGACAGTCCTAGACTGGCAGGAGAAGGTTGTGACCGCTGCATCGCCGGCCAGGCTTGTCCTGCAGTGGTTTTGTGCCCCCAGTAGAGGAGAATGCTGCGCGATGGCTCGTGTTGTTTTAGCGATGTCTGGAGGAGTCGACAGTAGTGTCGCTGCCCACTTGCTGCTCGAACAGGGTCACGAGGTGATTGGTGTTTTCATGCGGCATGGGGAGGAGTCGGTAGAAGCCTGCTCAACCGATGAAGACGGTAGCTCACCGCTGCTTCCCTTTCTTGATACGCGTGCCGATCATAAGCAGGGATGTTGCAGCGCCGTAGATGCCGCCGATGCCAGACGCGTGGCAGATCAATTAGGCATTTCCTTCTACGCGCTGAACCTGCAAGCGGACTTCAGCCGAATCATTGACTATTTTGTTGAGGAGTATTCCACGGGTCGAACTCCCAACCCTTGTGTGATGTGCAATAACTGGATCAAGTTCGGTCGACTGTTTGACTACGCTGACGGTATTTCCGCCGAGTATGTTGCCACCGGACACTATGCTCGGCTGGTTGCCGAAGATGATCCGCATCAACCTCCTGGGATATTCTGTGGAGTGGATCAGTCGAAAGATCAGTCATATGTGCTTTTCGGAATTGATCGCGACTACCTGTCGAGGATGATGTTGCCGGTTGGCGGTTATCAGAAAAAGAAGATTCGTGAACTTGCTACTGAACTGGGGTTTGGCGTGGCAGATAAACGTGACAGCCAGGAAATCTGTTTCGTCACCAGCGGAAATCACGGCGAGTTTGTCCGGGCGCGACGGGAAGAAAATGATCTGTCAGGCGAGATTGTTACCTCCGATGGGCGCGTCGTTGGTGAACATCCGGGTATCGAACAGTTTACCATCGGACAGCGCAAAGGTTTGGGCGTTGGATTGGGTGAGCCTTACTACGTGGTGCGGATTGAAACGGAAAGCCGACAGGTCGTGATTGGCCAGCGTGAGGAGTTGCAGCGTCTGCAATTAACAGCAAATCGTACCAACTGGCTGGTCACGGCTCCGCAAGGAGCATTTCAGTGCCAGGCGCAGATTCGTTACAACAGTGAAGCACAGCCGGCGACAGCGGAAATACTGCCCAATGGCGATCTGCAAGTTGATTTTGAACAGCCTGTGGAAGGCGTGGCTGCCGGACAGGCAGTCGTTTGCTACCAGGACCAACGGGTGCTGGGGGGTGGCTGGATTTGTTGACACCGGATCGCCGGTCAGAGCACTCCCAGCTTTACGGCCACTCGTGGTACAATGCCAGGCGAAACTGGGGTGAGATAGTTGGTAATACGGGTCCTGATTTGCAATGGGTGGAAGACTTTACATCGAGACGGTCGGCTGCCAGATGAATGTGCTGGACAGCGAAATGGTAGTGGCCAGCTTGCGCAAACGTGGCTATTCGCTAACCGATCAGTTGGAAGAAGCAGATACGATCCTGCTTAACACTTGCAGTGTCCGTGAACAGGCTGAGAACAAGATCTACAGCCTGTTGGGAACGCTGCGGGAGTTCAAGAACGAGCATCCGGAAAAAATCCTCGGCATTTTGGGCTGCATGGCACAAAAAGACCAGTCGCTGGTCTTTCAGCGGGCTCCCTTTGTTGATTTCGTGGTCGGCCCGGGACAATTGCAGGCGGTGCCGGAATTGATCGAAAAGGCACAGGCAGGTGCCACGCGGCAAATGGCCGTCGGCCGCAGCCGAACCGATGGGACCGTCGAGCAGGTCAAACGAACCCACGAGACCTTTGACCCACTGCGGGATCCGACGATGCGGCCTACGCCATTCCAGGCATATCTGCGTATTCAAATTGGCTGCGACAAGTTCTGTACCTATTGCGTGGTCCCCGGTACACGTGGCCCAGAACAGGGTCGGCCACCAGCACAAGTTGTCAGCGAAGCGCATGTGCTGGCCGAGCAGGGGTGCCTGGAAATTGTCTTGCTCGGTCAAACGGTCAACAGCTACTGCTACCAGGAGAACGGAAAGAAAACCCACCTGGCCGATCTTTTGAAGCAGCTGCACGAAGTTGACGGGATCGAACGGATTAAGTTCGTTACGAACTATCCCAAGGATATGACCGTTGATCTGCTGGAGACGATTCGTGACCTGCCCAAGTGTTCGCCTTACTTGCACGTTCCCCTGCAAAGCGGTTCAGACGCCATCCTGCAACGGATGAAACGGGGTTACAGCGTGCAAGACTACCGCGATATGATGGATCGCATCGGTACCATTTTGCCCGCGGCGGCCGTGGCCAGTGATTTTATTACCGGGTTCTGCGGGGAAACGGCAGAAGACCACCAGCAATCGATGGATGCCTTGCGAGAGTTTCGTTTCAAGAACAGCTTTATTTTCAAGTACAGTGAACGCCCCGGCACGTCCGCGGCTGGTCGCCTGCCTGATGATGTTCCCTATCCTGTTAAGCAGCAGCGTAATAATGAACTGCTGGCGATCCAGAACCAGATCAGTGCCGAGGAAAATGAAAAGTTCGTCGGCCAGGTCGTGGAAGTGCTGGTCGAGGGGCCCAGCAAGAATGCTTCCCGCGATGCCAAGGAGGGGCCCATCCAGCAACTGACCGGTCGTACCCCCTGTGATCGGATTGTCGTGTTTGACGGTAATCAGCGCCAGGTCGGAAAGCTACTGCCCGTAGCGATTTACGATAATCTTCCCCACACGTTGCTGGGTAATATTGTTACCCAGCACATTGGACCTGATGTGACATCGCTCCAGTTGAGCTAAACGTCAGCTAAAACGGGTCGATAAACTCCAGCACCTGGCCCTCGGCGGCAGATGCTTCGGCTGTCTCCATCACGGCCACCACGCGAGCCGCTTCCTGGGGAGTAATGATCTCAGAGGGTTTGTCCGCTCGGATACACTGCGCAAAATGTTCGAGCTCGTAACGCAGGATGCCCACCCCCTGACCATGTTGCACCGGCCAAAAGGTGGTGTCGATCTGTTTGGGGCCGCTGGCATCGAGTATTTCCAGGCCGGTATGGCTGCAGTCGATGAGCAGTTTTCCTTCGCTGCCAATGATTTCCATGCGAGCGTCAATGACCGTGGGAGTTGTCTCTGGCAAACACCAAATCGTCTCCACGATGCCGACCGTATTGGGGTTTGCAGCGTCACTGCCGAATTCCAGCATTGCCCAGCCAAGATCCGGGTAATGGAAGTCATGAACTCGCACATTTTTCGCGTAGATGCGTTCCGGGGCGCTGCCCAGTATCCACATCATCAGGTCGGCATCGTGAATGCCGTCACCCATCAGTGGTGATACCTTGTCCAGTCGTAAACTGCCGGGCGCTTTTGGCAAGTTGCGTTTGGCATGCATCGAGACCACTTTACCGATGCGACCTGCCTGGATCGCTTCACGGGCCAGCGTGATGCGGGGATCAAAACGACAAATATGGCCCACCAACAGTTGTCCCCGACTGGTGTCGGCTGTTTCCAACACCTGTTGACACTGATCGCTGGTGGCCGCCATCGGTTTTTCCAGCACCACGTGCTTGCCGCTGGCCAGGGCTGCTTGAGTGATCTCAAAATGTTCCTGCCAGTGTGTCGTGATGCTGACGACGTCCACGTCATCCCGCTCTAAAAGCTGGCGGTAATCGGTGGTGATATCTTCGATACCGACTTGCTGGGCATGCTCTTGCAGTCGCTGCGGGTCGCGACCACAGGCGGCTACGAGATTGATGTCGGGCAGGCCCTGGATGACCCGCGCATGGATTTTTCCGAAACGGCCTAAGCCGATAATTGCCCAGTTGAGTGGTTTCATGACTTGCCAGTTGCCGCTTAGCGGGATTTCGGTGTCCCATTTTTAAAACCGGGTGGCTGGGGAGTTTCCTCGGTGATCAGCTTCCAACTCTCACCCATCTCCCGCATGGCTCGAAAATCTTTTGGCTGGTAACCAAATTCAAGGTGCGGGGTTTTTAGGGTCCGTGACTTGGTTTCACGGGCTCGCATAGCAGCCTCGAGCATGCCGGTCACTAGCAGCGTGCGTTCCACAGGGTAGGGGGCCTGGCCAGTGCGAAAGTGTACCTGGATCGCATGTGACAGTGCCTTGAACAGGTTGCGGTTTTCCCAGGGGCCCACGTAGAAGGCGCTCGCCCGTGGAGAGGATTCGCCTTTCATTTGGCAGGCAAAGTTCCAACGCGTGGAGTCCTTGCCAACCCGCAAGACAGTCCCTTTCCAGCCATCACGATACGTTACTTGGATCGCATGCGGTTCGATCTTATCTTCTCCCTTGATATGGGCCAGGTCCTGGGGGACATATCCCAGTTCCGCTTCCATCGCCTGGTTGACCAGGTTCTGCGACCAGTATCCCTTGGTGACGTTTTCCTTGACCTGCTGGGAATCAAAAAACTGGACCTTGCTGACACCCGCTTCGCCTCCCCGGCGGGCTTCGACCATCGATTGCAACAGTTCCAGGCCGTGGAAATCGTACGATTCGACCGGGCCACCATGAATCGAGACGGCTTCCTCGATAACTTTGCCGGCGGGAAGCTCGAGTGCCGGCTTGCGCTGCGCCAGCGGAACCGAACTGCCAGCCAGGAAGGGAATGTTGTACTGTTGAGTGACGTCGTACATTTCCTTGGCCCAGTCCCAGCGGTAGGAGAGGTGCTTGTCATTGAAGAGGGGAACGAACTTCTTCGATCGTTTCATGACGGCTACGATTTCATCAAAGAATCGTTTGCGGGGATACATCGTCTGGCCCAGTTTTGTCTTGGGATAGCTGCCATGTTCACCGATCGAGAGGACCGCGTCGACGGCCATCTCTTTGCCACCGCAACAGACGGCCTTGTCAATGCTGTCGTAGATCGGAATGTTGTAGTCCTTGCTGACCTGGCGAGACATCTCGGGGTTCGGGAACTGGTCCCCGTAAAAAGAGACGACATCGACTCCCGGGTCAGTGACCTGGCCGTTGAAGTAAAAGGGTTGCAGGAAATTTTCCAGCAGGACGTGAGCATGCGAACGGTAGGTAAAGACCGTGAAGATGACCGCTACCCGCGGCCGTCGTTTGTCGGGAGCAGCAGAGAGGCGATTGGCCAGCGAACTGGCTGCCAGCGCGCCGGCACTCGTTGTCAGGAATTGTCTTCGTTGGATTTCCCGGGGCGAGATTAATTGCTGGTGGCTAGAGGGAGTTACGTTGGACATGGGAGCTCCTCTTATCTTTACAGGCGGGTTGTTTGCTGATTTGAGTCGTTTTGTTGATTAATAGAAGTAGTACATCATGAACATGGCGGTGGCTGCCAGTATTCCAGCCAGCGTCCGCTCGTCGTGTAGTATGCGTTGAATCGGACTTCTCGATTTCTGCCCGTCTCGATGAGAGGATTCACCTAATAACTCCAGGGCTGTCTGCAGAGGATGCGCATCATCCGCGGCAACTGGCTGCTCGGATCGCAAAACTTGCCGCAGGTAGACTGCCATCGTCCAACCGGCAGCGATGAAACCGGCTAGTACCTGGTTGAGTGTGCCGCTGACCATCAGCCAGCCGAGCAAAGCATAGATCGCGACTGAGAGCAGGATAATGCAGCCAAGTGATTTCAAGTGACCAGGGTCGTGTCCACCCAGGTCGGTCCAGGTGATACGGGATTTTTCCGGATCGGGCTGCTCCAGATAGCTGATACCGATGTATAGGATCGCCGTGAGACCAATCACGAAGACGACCCGATGAAAGAAGTTGAGTTTCGGTCCGAAAGTTTTCAGCAGTGGAGTGATTGCCGGACGAACCTGGGTATCCAGGTGAGTGTCCAGTTCTTCGATGGTCATCTTTTGAACATCTTCGAGTCCCTTGAATTTCTTGATCTGCATGCCGGCAACCACGGATTCCAGGTCTGGTTCTTCCGATAATGCGAGGTCGTATTCGGTACGACTCATTTCCGAGTTGTAAACTGCCGGAACGACATATGAAAATGCAACACCGGCCAGAATTGCGACGAAGGCAGCGTTGGTTGTGCCACGTTTCCAGAAGATGCCGAGGATAAAAGCGACCAGCAGACCAGGGGTCAGGTAGTTGCTGTAATCGGCAATGGTCAGGAAGAAATTGGCTTCAGAATTCGGATTGATCACGTAAATCGCCATCAGTGCGGCAGCAGCCATCAGGATGATAATGATGTAACGACCCATGCGAATCATTTCCTGGTCGCTGGCAGTTGGCTTGATGTATCGCTGGTAAACATCAATCGTGATGATCGTGGCAGCGGAGTTCATCATGGAATCGATCGATGACAGGATCGCTCCGATCAGTCCCGCCGCAATCAGGCCAACCAGGCCCATTCCCAGTGGCGAGATGAGGGTGTTGACCAGTACCGGGAAGGCCGTATCCGGGTCAATTTGTTGTCCCTTGAACTCGGCAGCATTCTGGAACAGGTAGTAAGCTGCCACGCCGGTGGCGATGGCAAAGAAGGGGATCAGCAGCTTAAGAAAACCAGCCGCAATGATTCCAATGCGAGCTTCCCGGTCACTGGTCGCCGCTAACGCCCGTTGCACGATGAACTGGTTCGTTCCCCAGTAGAAACAGTGCATGAACATCAGCCCGCTCAGGACACCGGTCCAGGGAAGTTGGGGGTGATTGGTGGGCAGGTAGAGGTTCATCTTGGAACTGGCGGCTGCATTGTCAAACGTCATCATGGCTCCCCAGCCACCGATCTCGTTGAAGGTGAAGAGGGCGACGGCGATTCCTGCGATGAGCATCAGGACCGATTGAATAACATCGGTATAGACGACGGCCTTGAGGCCTCCCAGGATGGTGTAGCTGGCAGCAATCACCCCCAGGGCGATAACGAACCAGCTGTAGTAGGTCATGTTTACAGAGCGTTTGACCTTGTTGGGCTGCGCGATTTGGGCAATGGTTCGTTTCCCATCATCGTCCGGCTTGGCCTCTTGCGCGTCGCTTGCTGCGGTGTCCGGCTTGTTTGCCTGTGTGATGATAGCGTCGTTGCCCATCAGTTCGCAGATGGTGCGTGAACCGATGTAGAGAGCCGGGACCATTTGTACGAAGGCCATCAGGATCACCATGATGATGGCGTACATCAGTCGGCTGCGGTGGTCGTAACGGTGCTCGAGAAACTCGGACAACGTGTAGACTCTCAGCTTGCGATAGACCGGCAGGAACCCGTAACACATCAGTAGCAGGCCGGCGATGGCCCCCAGTTCGAAATGGCTCTGGGCGAACCCGATACTAAAGCCAACTCCCAGCATGCCGATCATGTGATTGGCGCTAACGTTGCTGCCAAAGATCGAACCCGCAACCCCGAACCAGCGGATACTGCGACCGGCCAGGAAGTAATCTTCCGAGGTGTTTTCCTTGCGACCGACGATGAATCCGACCAGCATGGCGCCGATCAGCGTGGCGAAAAAGATGATGTAGTCAAGTGTTGAAAGGTCCAGCGAATTGGTCATATTGATTCCGCGATGATAATGGCTATTGAAGGCCAGGATGATTTGGTCGTTATTGGATCATTCATTGAGCAAGGTTTCCAGTCGTTGCCGGCCTAACTGGGCAACTTCCAGCGGATCTTTTTCCCATAGTTCAGCATTGAATAGCTCCAGGCTGATCGTTCCCTGGTAGCCAATGTCGCGCAGCAGCCGGATTTCGGCTGCCAGGTCAATCGGACCATCACCGATCATCACCCGGTCAGGATCGGTTTGCTGACAGCGTGGTATTTCTGGGTGACCATCATCGATGTGGTAATGGCTGATGCGCTCGGCTGGAATCTCCGCCAGCAGGCCCTCGGTGGAGGGGCTGTTCCAGGTATGAAAGGCGTCAGGAATCAGCGTGGCATCATCATCAGCCACCTGCTGAACGACCTGCCAGGCCACGTCCAGCGTTTGCGCCCCGGCAAAGAAGCTGATGTATTCAAAGGTCGGCTTAATTCCCACGGCGCGGCCGATTTCCAGCAACTCGCCGTAGCGATCGACCAGTTGGTTGACCTCGCATGGTTCCCGCGGTGGCGTGGCGACCACGTACGGTGATCCGATACGGGTGGCCAGTTCCATGCGGCGGCGTGCTTCGTCGAGCATCAATTCGTATTCTCGTCCCAGGGCTTCACCCCATCCGCGCAGGGCGATCATGCAGGGAACGATTAGTCCGTGATCTTGCAGGGCCTGTTCCACATCGCGCACTTCGCCCCCTTGTCCCACGTACTCGTAAATATCATTGATCCACAACTCCACGCCGGCAAAGCCAGCAGCCTCGGCGATTCGTATTTTCTCCAGCAATGGTTGAGGTTTGATCGTGCTGGTGTTGAGACAGAGTGTAAAGCTCATCGTCAGAAATTTCCGGTTGTAGTCGAGGCCTCAAAAGGGGCCGAGTCGCTCGGGCAGGGGATCCATCGTAAAGACACTTGCATCAAAGGCACGCTTTAATAATTGGTGTCGCAGTTCGGCATGGTCTGGCTGATCATAGAGGTTGTTGAACTCATCCGGGTCGCTGGCCAGGTCGTACAGTTCTCCATCTTCTACTCCATGGTAGACCACGATTTTTTGGTCCCGGGTGCGCATCATCGTT
>Ga0310342_100002730_pt1 | contig 11418 bp, 21 predicted proteins | sample S15DNA20500_MG_FD_206155 | JGI IMG/M metagenome (GOLD analysis project Ga0310342, IMG submission 206155) | Marine microbial communities from station ALOHA, North Pacific Subtropical Gyre - S1503-DNA-20-500_MG | ecosystem: Environmental > Aquatic > Marine > Oceanic | place: Pacific Ocean: North... | reverse complement strand
AAAGGAGATGATATGAGACTTAAACAGTTAGTCAAAGAACATAAAGATTCAATAGATAACACTCGTGTATGGCAGACACAGGTGCATGATCGAATCCGTGAGTGGGCTGATGATGGTAAAACTCTTAGTCAACTTCAAGAAGAAACAGGGTACAGCTTCAGGCATCTTGGATTTATTGTAGGCCGTAAGAAATACGAAGAAATGGTGCTTAACCGTGGCTAATCAAAAGGCTTCTTGTAAAGGGAAACCATCAGCAACTTTTTATAGTAACGGATGCCGATGTGCTGGTTGCCGTGAGGCTTGGCGTGTTCACTCAGTTGAGTTCAATGCCAGCAAACGTAAAAATAGTAAATATAAAGCTGATGAAGTTAAAAAGCCGGTACAACCTAAATCTGGTAGTAGAGATAAGCCGATTGTGTTTGCTGATGCGTTTACTCGTGAGGAAATAATTAAAGCAAGAGCAGAAAAATAAATAAAATGGGAGAAATAATAATGGAGAAAGCAATTAAGGAATTTGTGGTTGAAGAAACTGTGGATCATGCTGTTCAGGTAATGGTTGATGGCATAGTTCATGTTGCTGAGACAGTTCTTGAACCAGAGGATGCTAAGTTGTTCTTAAATGAACTTGATAAATGGTTCGGAATTAAGAATGACCAGTTAGAACGTGATCTTTCGGATGCTTAATCTGGTATAAACACAGACTCGAAGGAGTTTTTGTGTTTATTGCTGGTACAATATACTGAAAGATCATAAGAAAGGGAGAAACGCTTGGAGACATTAAGTGGATACCAAGAGTTCATCTCAACTTTGTTGAGGTGTGGAGGATAAAGGTTTTGCCTGCCTCCTCTCCCGAAGATCTCAAACATAATAAAGGAGAAAGAAATGTCACATCGAATGACACAACTTGATGCTGAAAATGCTTTATATCGTAAGGCTGCTTGGCATCAATTGGGTAATGTTGGACCTATTGATTGGGAGAAAGCTCGTGATGCTTTCGACTGGTGTGAGGTTGAACGAAGCCCAATATTAATTGAGCATCATGGAGTAGAAGAAATTCTTGAAGGTCGAGAGGTCTTGAAGATGGTTAATTTTCCGTTTGCTCATGCTGAAGTAAGTAAGCGGTATCAGATAGTTCAGCATCGGTTTATGGCTGATGATTTAACTGGATTACTTATTGATACTGGGCTCGTAGAGACTATTGAATCAGTTGGTACTTATGATAATGGTGCTGTTGGTTATGTCTCTTTAAAGTTTAAAGATGACATAGAAATTCCGGGTTGGTCAACGGTTCAATCGATATTCAATATTGGTAATGGACATGACCGTCACGTTCCTTTGATCGCTACTCAATCTGCAACTGCTGTTGTGTGTGCGAATACTTTCAAATGGAATATCTTAGATGCGGATGCTATCTTCAAGTTTAAGAAGATGGGTGATCCGCAAGGCATGATGCAAGAAGCGGTTCAAGCCTTGTGTGATGGTTATGAACGTCACGAAGAATATGCCAAACAGATTGAGCGTATGGCTAACGAAGAGTTTGTTGATGAACAATGGGATAAGTTGGTTGTTGATCTGATTGGTCCTCGACCCTTATATGTACGACCGATAACAGATAACCGGCCTCTTAGCGAACTAAATACACAAGGTTATTTCAATAAGCTAACTCGTTGGAATAACACTAAAGCTGGCATCAATAGACGATTCAGACATGATGAAGATATTGCTGGTATACGTGACACCAAATGGGGTGCTCTCATGGCTGTTCAGGCATGGGAACAGAAGGACAAAGCAGTTAAAGGTGTGAAGAGCAGCATAGAACGTGATCGTAGGCATCAAGCCAATGTCATGTTCGGCAAGCTACCGATGACTGAGAAGGCTGCCAAGATTCTGGTAGCTAACTAAATCGGAGGGGGAAGATACGAGTTACGATTAAAGTGCACCTCGTCGTATCTTCTCCCTCTTTAAATCTCAAATGAAAAGAGAGAAAATGGTAGACCAATGGACTGGTGAAGATTGTCCAGCTTGTCGTGATATTGGAAGAGTTACCTCTGTCCAAATAAATTACGACATGTTTGAGAACTGGTGTGAAAGATGCCATGTTCAATGGAACAGTGTTGATCCAGTTGAATTAGTGCCAAATGCTAGTCAAATTATAAAAGGAGAAAAGAAATGAGTATAGAAGCAACAGTAGATATAGAAGTTGGAGAATTTGCTAATGATGGTGGATTCTGCGACATGATTGGTGACATCTGTGCTGATGTGATCCGAGACAGTGGCGAAGTTGAATCCATTGTACGTGACATATTGGAATCAGACATCAGTGATTACATAGATGACGCAAAGGGAACAAAAGTTGACCCTGATGATGATGACTTCATTAACGCTGTAGCTAAAGCCTTGTACAACATGGCTCGTAGCTATGTCGGAGAATAAAAAGGAGAAAGTAAATGATTGATAATTGTATTAACCGTCCGTTGATTACTGCGGAAGTTGTCGGGATGGCTTTAACCCGACGAATCAATGAGTTGATAGATGCGTCTGTACGTTGGATAAGTATGCATGATGACAACCGAATGGAACAAGCTGAAGAATTAGGTAACAGCGCATTTTGGGTAGTCATTAATGAACTTACACAATGGCGTGACTTCATTGACCGAGACATTAACGCAATGTTGGATGAACAAGCTAAGGCATTTCAAGATGAATGATGGAATAAGGGAACGTGATATTGGGATGGCGCGAGTAGAAACATCGGCTCGCCCATCCCAGAAGCGTGCTGCAAAAATGGCAATCAAGAAATGTGTCATCAAGAATGGGCCGTGGAAAGCATGGACTACTGATGAAGTTCACATTGAATTGGAAAAGATGGGAGTCAAGTTAGATAATGCTCGACTCTTAGGTCCGTTAATGAAACGGGCGCAGAGAGCCGGGATGATTGAACCTGTTGTGTGTGGATCATGCAATAGACAGGAGACTCGGTTGTCAAGAAGAAAGGAACGTCATGCTGGTCCGCAGTATATGTGGCGTTCAACCGCTGAGTATTACCACGAGTATTGGGAGCACGATAGTTATGTTCCCGATCAAGAACTAGGAGGAGAAGGGTAATGGCACAAGTATTAGAAAGTTATGATTTCAAAAGGGTAGGTAGGCAACCTCAATACCCATATGACCAATGGTTTGATGGACAAATATGGGGGCTGCAATACATGGTTGACTTTGATTGTCAAGGAAATAGTATCCGTCAAAGTCTTTATGCAGCAGCGAAACGAAGAGGGGTCAAAGTGAGAGTATCTGTATTGGCTAATGGTGATGTCGTTGTTCAAAGGACAGATTGATGGAATACTTTTCAATAGACCCACCCGACGATCCGTATGCAGATTTGAGTGAAGAAGAATATGAACAAATGCTCAAAGCTAGAGAGATTGCTGAATCGGATTATTGGGATCGCCGCATTGATGAGGCCCGAGGGAACTGATAAACTGAACCCTGAAAGGGAGAACAATGCAGTACGAAACGGGCAGGGGTCCAGCGGAGCTAGCTCTCCGTGAATACATACGGCACCCAGAGAACAAGCCAACGGCAGACGGATCGTTCCTAAGAGTATCTAATATCACCACGTGTGATAGGAAACAGGTGTTCGATGGGATGGGTGTGCCTCGGGTTGATGTTGGGGAGAATGCTGTCAATGGGTATGTTGCTAGAGAGTTTGGCAACACGATGCACAACGATATACAGCAGGCGTTTTTGACTAACCCAGATTTTGAATGTGAGGTGCCTGTCAGTATGCCTGAAGTTATGACTTCTGGTCATGCTGATGGAGTTTATTATGCATCTCCCCATGACTTCGGAACTGTCTTAGAAATTAAGACGATGCGTAACTATGGGTTTCGTAAAGCGAGAAGGGAAGGTCCAAAGGAAGAGCATTTGTTTCAAGCATGTGCTTACGCATTGGGTCTTGGTCTTAACAAGATTCATCTTGTGTATGTGTGTACTGATGCGACACCGGGTAAATGGAAAGATAGTGCTCGTGCTGGTGACATGGTTGAGTGGTTGTATGACATACACGAATCATTCGATGAAAGTGAAACGTCTATAGCGATAGCTACTACTTATTTCTTGGAGCAGCACGCTCAAATGGCTAAGAACTATTTGGCTAGTGGTGTGATACCTGAAGGATTGAAGTCATGGTGGAGTACAGAGATCCCGTGGGAATGTAATTACTGTCCTCACTTTGATATCTGTGAACAGCATGGCGATGTGGATATGTTAGACATTATCAATTTAGTAATAAAGGAGACTGATGAGTCAGTTAAATAAGTTAGCAACACCATTCTCGGAGAAGTTCATTGAAACTAAACCGGGCAAATTTGCGGCAGCATATGTACCACACGGTATCGTGTCGCAATTCTTATTAGGAATAGTAGGTCCATATGATTTTGCTATTGATACTCTTGTTCGGGATGCTGACGGTACTCTTACTGGTTGCCTTTGCACTCTTACTGTTGATGTTGATGGACGAACTACCTCGATACAAGAGGTTGGTGAGTGCGAGAATCCGAACAATTGGAAAACGGACGGAGCACGTTTGAAAGCGTGTGCGTCGGATGGTATTAAAAGATGTGCGATGAGATTGGGCTTAGGTCTACATCTCTGGCATAAGCATGACGGGAACTATGTTCTCGCAGATATTCTCGAAAAAAGAGAGGAAGAAAGTAATGAGTAATATATCTATAGCAGGTAATGTTGGTACAGATTTGGTGTTACGTTACGCCAAGTCAGGTAACGCATTCGTCACTGTCCCAGTAGCTGTAACAACGGGGCGTGATGACACGAAAGAAACCCACTGGTTTGATGTGAAATGTTTCGGTGATTTAGCTGAACGTATTGCTGAAGTTCCTAAAGGTAGTCGTGTCATGTTTGTTGGTCGCATGAAACAAGACAAATGGGAATCAAAAGAAGGTGAGAAGCGCAGCAAACTTTGTCTCTATGCAGACGAAGGTGGGCCTTCATGGCGTTGGCATCCTAAAGGTGGCTCTAATGATAGAGTGGCAAAAGCAGCAGTTGAAACTGTACAAAATGCTTTTGCGGACGATGAGGAGCCCTTTTAATGGACAGTGTTATAGTACCTATTCTTAATGAAGAACTCACAATTTTATCGTTTGTTGTCCCAAAAGATTTTGCAAATCGAATAGAGATGAAAGCAGCAAAAATTATTGAAGGATTCGAGAACCACCCCGGTGGAGAAATGGATCCGAATAATAAAATGATGCAAAGTATGTCTTTTGTAATTCAAACTTCATTTGATTTCTACGATAATTATGTTGAAGGTGATGAAGATTTACCTCCAGATATTGAAGAATTTGAATGAGCAAATCCAAACAGAAGGGGACTGCTTGGGAAACCGAATGTGTTCGGTTCCTGCAAAGCTATACGAAGCATGAGTTTATGCGGCTACCTCTTGTCGGTACTAAGGATGTAGGCGATATAAAATGTTTTGACCTTCCTGAATTTGTGTTTGAATGCAAAAACAGGAAGGATGCTTTATCTTCTTTGTCTCAGATAATGAAAGAGACAGAGCAAGAACGAGTGAACGCTGAAGCAAAGTTTGCTGCTGCTTTAGTTAAGCGCCGAAACTTTGGAACAGGCGGAGCCTATGTCGTTATGGAAATGCATACTTTTGCCCAATTAATTAAGGAGAGAATAGATGGGACAGGTAATCAAATTGAACCTACCACCGAAACGGGAGTTCAAAGATCTGACACAGATGTTGAACACTTGGTGGAAGGAACTTGAAAAGAAACCATTTGGTGTTAAACCAGTCAGGATTCGTCATCTGGTAGAAACCGCTCATAATGCTGGGTGGACAATTAATGAATGTTATGAGGCTTTGAATTTGACTTGGGCTTTTACCGAGGCAGCATTTGAAACTGCATTACGTCGGATAGCTGATGAAAATAAACCGGTGCAAAATCCTACGAATGTTGCTAGTATCGAGAAAACTTTGAAAGCTATAGAGATAGAGAAACGAGAAGCGTTGTCTATCGATGAAAATGTAAAGAAGTTAAAGGAGCTACGCAAATCTTTTGAGGGCTAGCCGAGTGGGTTCTCGGTGACGGGGTATCAAAGGTTTTCACTCTCCTTTTACCTTTGATACCCTGCCCTTAACACTTAGCGTGGTAAAATAAAGGAAGCATCGTGATTGGAGAATAGCGATGGATATAACAGTTGAAGAAATGCCTGCCCGAATTGTTGGAGGACCAACAGTCAAAGGGTACGCAGTCCTATGCAACAAGCAGGTACGAGAATGGTTTCGCAGTAAAGAAGAAGCTGACCGTGTAGCTAATCTATTTAAAGACGACGCTCACAATCCCGAAGATTACTAATGTTTACCGACGATCTCGGTCACATTCGTTGGGAAAAAAAAGACTTCAAAAAGCACGGCACCATAGCTAAATATCTTGTTGGTGAATGTCGTTGCCACAAATGCAAGAAACGTATTCTTGAACCTGACATGGAACGTACTTTGCCAGCTAGGTATAACGGTTATTAAACTACTTCAGGTCGTTCAACTTGTTGCGCCAACCGCTCTCTACAGTACGCTTTACAGCGGTGGCATTGGTATTGCTGGTAGGTCAGTGTGCGTGTCCGCCTGACACCACGCTTATGCAACCTGTTGCCGCCGCACGTTGGACAAGCAAACGTGGTTTGGTCGATGACGTTTCTGTTCGGGTGGTTTGTAGCCCAAGGACGCAATCGTTCATAGACATCGATAAGTAAATCGACATCTTGTTTGGCGTACTTCTTCATTACTGCCCACGCTTTAGCGTCACCCCTCATACATCCTGCCCATGTTTGAAATCCTCCTGTTGTTTCTTTTGCACCGATTCCAAGATGTTCCCCAATGTGACCTAGTTTGTTACTGTTGAATTTGAAGTAACGTCGAGCCAACTTTAATGTGTCAACAGAATTGTAATGACTTGGTGGCCCAAAGTTATGGTAAACAAATCTTGCATTAGCTTTCTTGATATCGAATGCGTCTGAATTATGACCGATAACAATGTCAGCTTCGTCGAGTAGTTCCCAGAGTTTCTTAACTACTTCAAAATCGTTCTCAGAGTTCTCATTGTAAAGATCGAAGTCGTCTAAAGAAACAACATGAGTTTTCTTTTGATCTTCCCACTTGTAAGAAAAACAAAGGATATACCATTCTCGTTCATGGTCAATAACATCCTGTTGCCATTGGCCCCACACGTATGCCAAGTTAGGTGCTGTCTCTATATCAAAGAACAGTACTTTAGCCATTTCCCCTACTGCTATGTCGGAACTGTCAAGAGCCGTGCCATTAGAGTACCTTCCCACCAGCTTCCATCATCGGATAGTCGCTCAGGTTGCATTTCAAGACGCTCTATAGTTACCGTTTCAGATCGGCTGCCTTCTTTATATGATAAAGAGTTACCGCTTTCCATAAGATTCCGAAGTTTGGTGAAAGTTGAACCGGCAGCTAAGGCAACTGGAGCACCAGAATTTCGTGCAGTTAAAACATTACGTCGTAAAACAACTGGCAAAATAATTTCATCGATACGTCTAGGCACAGCTACGGCTGTTAATTGCCAGTCGTGACAAACGGGTGCTTTCGTTGCGTCGCTTGCTGATCGAGTGAGTGTCACAGTTAAGTCATAAGAGATAGCAGTATTTACACCATCACTGAAAGTAAATGTTTCAGGTATGCCCGTTTGTAAAGAGCCTGTAGATGGAATAACTGATGCAGTATTAGCACCGTTTCGTGCTGTCAAAGTTATTGAACCTACTGGTGTGGTTGTTTCAGAGCCCAACGTATAAGTGCCAGTAGCAGCGTTGTAAACAACACTAGAAGCAGGATAAACACGTTTCAAATTTTCATATTGAGATCGGTCAAGGTCTATTACGCCTGAACGTAATAGTTTCGGTACGACAGTAGACCAAGTTATTTCACCGACTATCAATGAACCAGAAGCAACTCGTTCATTGTTGTAATGCTCTCGTTGTAGTACGGCATCACCGGAACTTTCGATACCCATAAATAGTTTGGGTGATCCATCATTTCTAATACGTGTTAGGGAAGTTATTTTATCTGAAGCTGTGGCTGATTCAGCCGAGACAAGATCGGTTGCGTAAGCAGGTACAAGTGTGTCGGTGAATATTGCCAAGTTTGCTCTGTAAGCAGTTCCATATTTTGTGCCCCACCACATAAACTTCTCGTCAGCTTCGAGTGAGAATGCTTCTCCGCCGGTGTCGATAACTGGGCCGATGGTGATACCTGAAGAAGTTTGATCGATAAGACCTAAACGAAAACCAATATTTGTTGCAATGCCGAGCACTCCACCGTAAGCAAGAATCTCGTTGATGGTTTCATTGCGAGGGAGGGACGCTGCAATGGTTGGAGTTGTAAGTGTTCCGTCGGTTGAGCTAACTCCGATGTAATGGATAGAGCCAGAGTTGTCGGTATTTGCTGCTGCATATATTCCGTTAGCGCCTGCTGTTACAGAAACCCATTTACTTGTAGAAATAGGAAGCGCATAATCAAGTGATGAACTTGCTTTAGCACCTGCAGAATCTAATTCAAAGATTGTGTTGTCGTCGGCTCCGATGATGCGACCTGCCACAATTTTAATAAGATTGGGGCTCAACGCACCGAATGCACTAGTCGAGCTTGAACCTATTGTTGTTTTTTCTGCAACAATTACACCATCAAATCCGATATATACATCGGTACCGTCGCTGGTGAGGCTAGTGATAGTTCCCCCAACGGTAATACCTGCACTTGCATCCCATGTAGGTGCAGAACCAGCAGGATTAGCTGTCCAAAAAAGTTTGTTGGCTTGCCCAACATAAATATATTCAGTACCCGAAGAATTAGTGACAGCTAAAGTGAAAATTTCACCGGTTGTGTATGAAGGAGTGTTGGTTCCGTCTGGACTTTCTGTTACTGGAAGTAAAGTAATTTGTCCTTTAGTCCATATGTCAATTCCAGAAGAAGAATAGAAGCGCCGTCTATCTGAATCTTCATTATCTAAATAAAGTTGACCTGCACCATAAGACCAATCTGTTTGTGAGCGAACCCACGCACCAGTTGTATCTAAAGTATTTTCACCAGCTTCTTTGCTGTTGTCTCGTTGTTGACGGGCAACAGGAACCGTTGTACGTCGATACTGAGTGGTATCTACTAAATAAGAGACACCATCCAATTCAACTGGTAACGATTCAGCATTAAAACTCACGACCAGTACCGACCCCAATTGCCAACTGGTCGGCTTGACGAGTTGTCTTTAAGATTTTGTGGGTACATAGTCGCTAATCGGGCTGCTTCTGCTTCTAAACGAGCCCTTCTGCGTCCCATCAGATCTCTAAAGGACGCAGAGATAGCACCGGGAGGTACTTCTTCAGCCATTCGAGAAGTACCTTCAGCGTCGAGGAACTCTCGTCGGATAGGTCGAGTAGTCATTAGCGCCATCGCTGCCCCTAGCGGTGGAAGATCGTATGCCGTAGTAGGCAATCCTACATCTGATAACGGAGTTGTGGCATCAGAAATAGCAGTAAACGGTGACTTATAACTTACAGTTACTTTCTTTCCCGGCCATGCGGCACCGTAAAGAATAAGTGCCATGCCACTAGAAAAGGTAGCAGTGTCACGATTTCGTTTTAGCTTCCAAGAACTTACAGCAGGTTCTCGTGCTTCAACACCAACTTCTGCATAAGTAACTGAGTAAATAGATTGTACTTCTTCGCTTGTTAATGGTGTCACTCCGTCTGGTTTAAGCATATTGTAACCATCAACAGGCGCATTATAAGTAAAACTGGTTGTTAGCATTTGGAACAAACCAGAATTTGGTGCAGAAAGATCTCGCAAGTCATGGTTAATGGCATCGATAATGCGGTGTGCCGGGAATTTAGGGGATACTCGTACAATGGAATCAACTGAATGACCCGTAGAGGATGCAGTAGAGCCACCATATCCACGTAAAACATTGACAGTTGTGCCGTCTACAGATGTGACATACATCAATTCTTCGTTTATTTCTATAACAACACCTTTAACAATTCCAGAATTAGCAGCTTCGCTAACAGTGAATGCTGTACTAGTTGCATTTGTTACTGCTGGAGCACCCACTAATAGCAACTCTTCAACATAACCCGAGAGAAGCATGTCTCGTGTCTCGTCAATCCATATTTGTGCTGTCATCATTAACTCCCGAGAACGTCGTTGAGGGTACGTTCTTTACGTTTCTTTTCTGATTTCGGTCCTTGAAGAAGCGTCCCTGCTGTGATTTCGTGTCTTGTCGAAGCGTCCCGTTCCATTTGGGCAGCGCCATCAATGCTCTTCGGCTGAATACCTTCAGATCTAAGACGTTTATAGGCTGCCATATCCCTTTCTTTTTCTCTTTCTTTAGTTTTACTCCCAGCCCAATCGATCGCTTTTCCATCATGTGTGCCTCTTGTTGGTGTAGCTGACGCAGCAATATGTACTTCACCAAAGTACTTACGAACAACGCCTCCACACGCATCACAGATTCCCTCATAGGTTTCATCAAACCCATGACGAATTTCGTGTGACAATCCACAATCGAGACAACGATAACAATAAATAGGCATTATTCTGGTCCTGCGTTAAATGAGTATCCGGCGGAAGCTAAAAGTGATACTTCTGAAGATGTTAAATCAGTTGGACTGGAATGTCCTCCATAGATCCAACGACTAACAGTACTCCAATCTGCTGGTAAATAAGTTTGAACTGTTGTTTCATTAACAATGAAAACATTTGTTCCCTTAGCGCCGGGTGCGAAATGTCTCATCAATGCATAAGCCGCTGGGGAGCTATCTTGTGGATTAATAGCTCTAGGTAACGTATCTTCGGAAGGCATAACTAAACGCTCAAACATCGGAATTGTCGGTATTGCTACTTGAATACCAATAACTGCTGGAGTTGCAGTAAAGTTGCCACTCGGTGTTTCCGAAGGCATCGTTGTCGTAGCTGCAATGACTCCCGGTGTTGCATCAACAGTGATGTAGAGCGAGTGGCCGGGGAACGTCGCTGTAGTCGCCACCGTAGCCGCTGTGAAGGTCGCTGAGATGGTGGGTGTGGGGAGAGTAGCTGGAGCAGTGATGCCGCCGTGTACGCTGATTGAGTTGGCAGTAACTGAAGGTACAATTACTACCGGACAGGCGACTGTTGACGGAGTAACTGTCGCTGGGACCGACGGGCTCGCCGAAAACGTCGTCGTAACACCGATTGTGGCTGGCGTCGCAATGACCGTAACAGTAAAACCAGTATCAACAGGCTGGGAATAGCCAACACCCGACTGGCTGTAATCCACCAAGATACGGTTGTCTGGTACCGAGGTGTCACGTTCGTTGTAATCGAACCCGGTCTTGTTGTAGTCA
>Ga0310342_100002729_pt1 | contig 11418 bp, 8 predicted proteins | sample S15DNA20500_MG_FD_206155 | JGI IMG/M metagenome (GOLD analysis project Ga0310342, IMG submission 206155) | Marine microbial communities from station ALOHA, North Pacific Subtropical Gyre - S1503-DNA-20-500_MG | ecosystem: Environmental > Aquatic > Marine > Oceanic | place: Pacific Ocean: North... | reverse complement strand
GTCGGCGACACGGTAATACAAGGGATTACGTCGCTGCGTGTGCCCAAGGGTGGCTGGATCCTGGGAATCGACAGTACCACCGGTGCACAAAAGTGGCGCTTCAATACGATTCCCCGTCCCGGGGAATCTGGCGGTAATAGTTGGAATGGTTTGCCCATTGAAGAGCGTAGCGGCGGGTCTGTCTGGAACGCGGGCTCATATGATGAAGCGCTGAATCTTGTGTATTTCGGGGTGGCACCGACCTACGATACTGCGCCGCTACTGTCACCGGTAAACGTCGATGGCATTACCAACGACGCCCTGTATACCAATGCCACGATTGCCTTGAATCCAGATACCGGAGAACTGGTTTGGTATTACCAGCACCTTGCTAATGACCAGTGGGATCTTGATTGGGCATTTGAACGCCAGATCGTCACCATTCCCTTTGAAGGCAAGTCGCGTAAGGCTGTAATCAATATGGGTAAACTGGGGATTCTGGATGCTGTGGATGCAGCAACGGGCGAGTATCTGTTTTCAATGGATATGGGGTTGCAAAATGTCGTGTCGGCAATCGACCCTGACACGGGGTATAAAACCATTAATCCGTACACAATCCCCCAATTAGAAGAGACTCGATTGATCTGTGCGAATCACTACGGCGCCAAGAGCTGGCCACCGGCGGCGTTCAATCCCAACACCAACCGCCTTTATCTACCGCTGAACGAAGGATGTATAGAGGCGGGTCCGGACGGAAGATATGAAATCCTGACCACGGGAGTGCAGATGAGGGAGGCACTGCTTCCGGACAGCAACGGCCGGATGGGTCGAATTCAGGCATTGGATTTGGGTAATCAGGAATTTGACTGGTTACATCGGCAACCCAGCCCTGTGATCAGTTCCATACTCGCCACTGCTGGCGGCTTGGTCTTCGCAGGCGATCTGAATCGAAACTTTAAAGCTCTCGATGAAGCGACCGGAGAGATTCTTTGGGAAACGGTGTTGGATGACATACCGAGTTCTACCATTGTGACTTACTCTGTGGAAGATATTCAGTACGTAGCAATTGCTACTGGACAGACTGGCTACCATGTGAATGACTGGGCCCGGATGTACGACATTTTTGCTGAACCACAGGGTATGCCGGTCAATGATTCTCCGAAAGGTGGAGCGGCAATCTGGGTATTTACGCTCGCTCGCTGAGCTGATAGTTAAGAGCAAGAGCCATCGCAGCATTTGGTCTCGTACTTCCTATTGGTTTGTTGATTCGGGAACATCTGGAGGTGCCAGCTGGCAACAGAAAATAGGCCTGGCCTTTCAAGGGGATGTGGCGACGTAATACGCTAGAAATGACAGAAGAAAACATTGATGCTCCCCTTCACCTAGCCGCTGTGCGCTGAGTTTTTTGGAAAAAGTTACACAAAAGTTACACAAAACGATCTGAGAGGACGGCGGTTATCGCCGCCCTATTGCATGCCTGCTAAAATTCCTAAGTAAAGATATGGTGCGGAAGGGGGGACTTGAACCCCCACGAGCCGAAGCTCACTAGCTCCTGAAGCTAGCGCGTCTGCCATTCCGCCACTTCCGCAGTAGGGCAACCTAGGAGAGCGCGAGTATATCACTCGCTTTTCCAGTTGCTTTCTCTTGCTCATATACTCGCTGAAGCGAGTATTTCTTCAAGGAGACTATGTAGTGATGTCAAGAGGTATGCGTTTCATTCTGTCGTTTGTTGTGATGGCTGTTCTCGTAGTCATCTCCGGTGTTGCGTTGGCGTATTTCCTGGGGAGTGGCGGTCCAACGATCGAGACGAACTCAGTTCTATGGCTACGTGTGCCGGACAGTCTTGGAGAGCAGGAGGCCGACGATGTCTTTGGGCTCATCAACCAGAGAGACACGGTCATGTCCCTGGTCAGCACCCTTCAGAAGGCGAAGCTAGACGAGCGGATATCGGCCGTAGTTCTCATTCCGTCAATTACTGAAGGTCTATGGGGGAAGGTCCAGGAGATACGAGACGCCGTAATCGACTTCAAGGCGTCAGATAAACCGATCGTCGCGTACATGGAGTATGGAACGGGGCAGTCTTACTACTTAGCGTCCGCGTGTGACGAGGTATTTATGACACCGACAAGCCCACTTAATCTCATAGGCGTTAGTAGCTATGAAGTGTTTTTAAGAGAGGCGCTGGACAAAGTCGGTTTTCATGCGGATATGTTGTCCGCTGGTGACTACAAAACGGCCGTGAATCTTTATACCGAAACAACGTTTACGCCAGAGCATCGTGAGATGGCTCAATCGTTGAATCGAGATCTCTATGACCAGTTAGTTACTGGCATTGCGGAGGGGCGCGAATTGACGCTGGCTCGTGTACGCGCACTGATTGATGACGGTCCGTATAGAGCGACGGATACTGTGCGGGTGGGCCTTGTGGACGCGCTGGTGTATGAAGATCAGTTGATAGATGGGTTGCCGCTCGGTAGTAGTCCGTCGATCGTTGATTATGCAGACTACCGACAGGTGACGTTGCCCGGTGAAGATGGTTCGCGAGTTGCGCTTGTCTATGCTGAAGGCGTTATCAATTTTGGAACCAATGGAAATGATTTGCAGGGGAACCAAACTGTCGGTTCTGAAACGCTGACGGCAGCGATTCGAGCTGCGCGTGAAGATGATGAGATTGAGGCAATTGTTCTGCGAGTTGATAGTCCTGGGGGTGTTGCGGTGGCCGCCGACGTGATGTGGCGAGAGATCGATTTGGCGAGTACTGAGAAACCACTGATTGTGTCGATGTCCGATCTCGCAGCGTCCGGTGGTTATTACATTGCAGCACCTGCCGATGTAATTGTTGCGCACCCGGGGACGCTTACTGGTTCGATCGGTGTTTACGGCGGCAAGTATGTTGCCGGTGAGACGTTAGAGAAGCTTGGTGTCAATGTCGAGGTCGTGACAGACGGGACGCACGCTGATCTGTTTTCGCCGACGACTCAATTCTCAGATAGTGCACGTCAGGCGGTACAAGCTCAGATCGATGATACCTACGAGCGATTTCTGCAGGTTGTCGCAGACGGTCGTGGGCTCAGTCGTGACCAGGTGCACCAGATTGCGCAGGGACGGGTATGGACTGGTCGCCAAGCTTACGACAATGGCCTTATTGATGAATTAGGAGGGCTGCACCGAGCTGTTGAGGTTGCGAAGACAGAAGCCGGCATCGCCGCAGAGAGTCCGGTCACCTTGGTGACGTATCCGCAGCCACGTTCATTCTTCGAAGTGATCCGTAATTCGTTCGGGGTTGGCGTTGCGAGGGGGGCGTTTGAGGTGTTGATATCGCCGTATGCTGATATATTGAAAGACGTACTGGGGCCTTTGCCTCTAGGCTACGTGCAGGGTGCGCCTATGGTACTCATGCCTGTCCGATGAGCACGAACCTGGTCGCTAAACTGGATTTAGGGCTTGGTCTAAAACCTCTAAGTCGATATCAATATCGATGCGTTCTTTGACGTTCTCCATGTAGGCACTAAAGAACTGATTTTGTCGTGAAAACAGCAACTCATTGCGGAGTGCATCTTGGGTGGTTGCGAGGTCATCTTCAGAGGCATCTTCCTTTTCTACCAAATGGACGATTGCTGCGGAGTTTGCCGCTTGAATGACATCGCTCACTGCCCCCGGTTCCATGGCGAATGCGACGGCTTCAACCGGTGAGCTAATACCTACCTGCGGGAATGAGGCTCCACGCGCAACGAGTTCACTTGTCCCGACTGCGAATTCGGCCGTTTCAGCTGCTGACACGAAGTCGTCGGCTGATTTCAGTGCCTCAGCCGCTTCATTCGCACGCTCCAACGCCAGTACCAGCGACTTCTTTCTGATGACATCTTCACGTACCCGATCGCGGACTTCTTCGATTGGTGGTATATACGGGTCTTGAGTGGCGATCACCGTAATGAAGGCGGGCCCAGAAGGCGTGTCAACCCCGGCGACTTCGTTTGGTTCAATGGAAAATGCTTGAGCAGAGACTTGTGGCGCCATTCCGAGACCAAGGATTGGTTCTCCACGAGCAGCGAAACCTGATTCCTGTAGTTCGTAGCCACGTGAAGCGGCAGCCTGCGCTAGATCTTCTGGTGTCTCCACTTCGGCCGCGATCGCTCTGGAAAGCGCTGTCGATCGCGATGAGGCTCGTTCCTGTTTCAGAAGATTCTGAATCGTTGTTTGCACAGTTTCAAATGGTTGTGTGATTTCTTCTTGTTTTTCGTTCACTTGAATGACGTGATAGCCGGCCGCACTTTTCACTGGGTCCGAGATGTCACCTTCACTCATTGCAAACACAGCAGCTTCAAGCTCTGGCACCGTCCGTCCACGTACAAGGGGCCCTAAGTCTCCTCCATTAACGGCTGTACCTTCGTCATCAGACTGTTCTCGGGCAAGCTCAGCGAAGTCAGCACCACCGCGAGCTTGGGTCGCGAGGTCGGCCGCGCGTTCAACGACTTCTTCCTCGCTGTTTTCGTCATCAACGCGAAGAAGAATGTGGCTGGCACGTACTTGCCCTGGAGTTTGGTACTGCGAAATATTTGTATCGTAGTACTGACGCACCTCATCATCGGTGACGGTCAGGCTGTCAAAGATTTCTGATTCATCAACGAGAAGGAAACGCAGTTGCCGTTTCTCAGGAACTTCGTAATTGGCTGCTTCTTCTTCGTAGAGAAGAGAGATGTCATCGTCGGTTGCGTCCGCCTCGTCACGAAATTCTGAGGCTCGAAAAGAAACGATATTGACTTTCACCTTCTCGTTACGCCGACGATGTTCTTCGGCGATTTCTTCATCCGTGACAGTCATCCAGCTGGTTACGGCCGTTTGTAACCGTTCGAGCATGATTTGTTGCCGGATTTCTTCTTCGAATTGCGTCGGATTAATCGGTGGTCGCTGCGTCTGAAGTAGTTGGTAATAGGCAGTATCACCAATGAACTGTCCGTCAACTTGCAACTGTGGAAGCGTAATGATGCGTTCTCGAACTTCAGCGTTGCCGACGACAAGACCGAGACGCTCTGCTTCAGTGATTGCAGCGTATTCGTCGATCAGTTGCTGGAGGATCTGTCGGTCAATTCCAAGTGAGCGAAGAATTTCTTCGGACACATCCCCACCTGATTGCAGGCGGTAGTTATTGAGTTGCTGCATATAGATCTGTTGGAATTGGAGTAACGAAATCTCATGCTCGCCCACCCTGGCAATAACGTTCGAAGGGAGTGTCGGGTCGGTCACCGGGCTCATGGAAACGCCAGGGATGATTGCGATGAACGCCAGCACGACAAGTCCGAGACTCCATTTGAGCCACCCCTTATGTCGTCGCATTTGGTCAAGCATGGTCATGACGCGCGCTACTCCTCTCTAGTTACTCAGTCGCGTTAGAGCGAACCCTCATTTTAGGGGGAGAAGTTCAATGGCGGCAAGCAGTTCAGACAGGTCTGTACCTCGTGGGTCAATCGCAGTCCACTTCGTGCGACAGGTTTTGTCACTACCGGAGATTCAGATTGAATTCTTGGGGGTCGAAGCGCCTGTTTTTATGGATGGACGAACAGGCACCGCAATATTTCTTGGTGGTCTGGGTGCCAGATGCACTGGTTTGCACAGCTCCGTGTGATATATTTGCGAGTAGTTAAAGGACTTAGGGGAATTATCAGAACCCGCCGGAGCGATGGTTATTCGCTTTTATAGTGCTACGGTTAGGCAACGACGTCTCGCTGACCTAGCGTCCGCTCCGTCAGTGAGACTCCCACGACACTCAATTCCAATTGAGCTATAACACGACGGATATTAGAAATTGAGTTTTCGTTCAATTTTTTCACTGTTTTCAAATGACCTTGCGATCGACCTTGGTACAGCGAATACGTGTGTGTTCGCGCGTGGCAAAGGGATTGTGCTTAACGAGCCGTCGATTGTAGCTATTAATATGCGCGATGGAGCCGTAGAGGCCGTCGGCAGTGAAGCAAAGCAGATGTTGGGGAGAACGCCCGGAAATATTGAAGCAATTACACCCTTGAGAGATGGTGTCATCGCAGATTTCAAACGGACAGAGATGATGCTCGGGTACTTTATCAAGAAGGCGCACAATCGTACGATGTGGATCAGCCCACGGATGATCATTGGAGTGCCATCCGGAATTACTGAGGTGGAGAAGCGTGCGGTTCGTGACAGTGCCGACAAGGCTGGTGCCTCAGAAGTACATCTCGTTGAAGAGGCGATGGCAGCGGCGATCGGCGCTGGCATGCCGATCACGGAACCGTATGGGAACATGATTGTCGATATCGGTGGTGGGACCACTGACATCGCCGTGATTTCATTGGCAGGGATTGCATATAAGAGTTCTTCTCGCGTGGCTGGTAATGAGATGGACCATGCGATTACTGAGTACATCAAAAAGGCTTATAGCTTATTGATCGGCGAACGAACAGCCGAAATGATAAAAATGCACGTAGGGTCTGCTTACAAGCTCGACGAGCCCATGACATATGAAATTAAAGGGCGGCATTTGATTGAGGGAGTTCCCAAGACTATTACGGTCACCGATGGGGAAATACGCGAGGCTTTGTCAGATACAGTCGACCAGATTGTCAAAGCGGTGCTCGATGCTCTCGCGGGGACTCCTCCAGAGCTATCGGCAGATATTGTTGATCGGGGTATTGTCATGACGGGCGGCGGGTCGATGTTGAAAAATCTTGATATACGACTACGTGAGGAAACCGGCGTGCCTTTGGCGATGGCGGAAGAACCACTATCTTCTGTTGTGCTTGGTGCCGGGCAAATGTTGAATGACTTCAATTTGCTTCGGAAAATATCCATCCCTGAGTAATTGAGTCGCTCTATATATCTTGGTGTGTCCTGGAAGGACGCGAGGCGTACGTGTTTAAGAGACAGCAACGTATTGGTTACCTCGTTCTGGCTGTAGTTCTCGGCCACGTAATCTTGATATCAGCGCAGGTAAATGTACGCCAGGAAGGAAATTTCCTTCAGGTGGTTAGCTTTAGTGCACTGGCTGGAATAGAGGAGATTATTTCGTTCGGGACAAACGCAGTAGGTACGGCGTGGTCACGGTATGTGTCTCTTCGTGATGCAGAAGAAGAGAATGCTGTGCTCCGAGAGTCGATCGATCAGCTCGAACTGGAATTGCAACAACAGAATGCGTTAGCACGGCGAGCTCGATCTCTGCAGCGTCTACTTAAATTACGTAATTCGGTAGAGCTGTTGACATTAAGTGCACAGGTCATCGCCGTAGATGCGACGCCGTGGTTTCGGACGTTTACGGTTGACCGAGGAACTGGAGATGGAGTTCGGCAAGACCTTGCGGTTATCGCGCCAAATGGCGTGGTGGGACGAGTTGTAGGGACGCCTGGTCCACGGGCAGCTAAAGTACAGCTTCTAATCGATCGCAATGCAGCAGCCGGTGCCATGATCGAGCGGACACGGTCGGCCGGTGTTGTCACAGGCGTAGATGGACAGTCGCTTCTACGCATGGATTATGTGTCAAACCTTGAAGATGTAGAAATTGGTGATGCGGTCGTAACGTCAGGAACTGACGGGATTTATCCGAAGGGTTTTGTTATTGGTACCGTTGCAGATGTGCGTCGGGGCGACGATCTTTATAAATTGATCTTGGTCGCTCCAGTAGTGAAATTTGAAAACCTTGAGGATGTACTGATCGTGCTAAATGATGAGCGATTTGTGCAGGTAGAAGAGAACGAATGAAGGTTGTTATGTTGGTGGCAATGGTCGTTGTGTCAGTGACAGCACAAACGACCTCTGCGCGTGTTTTTGATTTAACGTTTGCAAATATTGATTTACCTCTCGTGGTCGTTGTGTTGACATCATTATCGGGTGGCCCAATTGTTGGACTCTGGGCGGGCGCCCTCGCCGGCTTTCTGCAAGATGTAATGTCGGGCGGCCTGGTTGGTGTTAGCGGATTGGCGAAAAGCCTCGTAGGGGTAACTATCGGGGTTTTGGCGACGCGGCTAATGTGTACAGGGCGATGGTATCAACTGCTTTTAATCGTCCCTGCAACGATTATGAATGTCGTGTTGTTTGTTGGTGTTTATCGACTTATTCCATTCGCAGCCCCTGCAGTTGATGGGGTGAATGTGTTGCAACAGGCCGTCTTTAATGTCGCTGCAGGGTTTGTGGCCATAGGCGTTAGTGAACAAGTTCCGGCTTTGTGGAGCCGTTTACGCAGGCGGCGAATAGTGCTTGCGATTCAGCGGTGGCGTACTAATTAGTCCGATGTATATAAAGGTTCCAGTCCAGGAGGGGCGGCGCGCAAAAGCACTCATCGTCTTATTTCAAGGTGCGGTTGTTCTCGTATTTGTGATGCTCCTCGGTGCTTTTTGGCATTTCCAGGTCGGCCAGCACGAGAAATTTCTTCAAATGGCCGAGAATAATCATCAGCGCCGTTTGTCACTGCGTGCTCCCAGAGGAGTGGTCTTTGATCGAAATGATCGGGTATTAGTTGAAAATCGTCACTCCTTAAATATTTCCCTTGTAAGGGAGCGAGTTGCAGATCTGAACCAAACTCTTGCGCGACTATCCGAAGTAGTTGCTGTCAATGAATCTGAATTGCACCGTGTCCTTGAACGCCAACAAGATGAACCGTTATATCGACCGGTTGTGTTAGTGCCGGATGCGACCTTGTCTCAGGTATCGGCGGTATCGGCCCGTAGCCTTGAACTACCCGGTGTGGTGGTGGAGCAGAGTCCTGCTCGCTACTACCCAACCGAACATCTTGCTGCGCATTCCTTTGGGTATGTTGGGGAGGTCACCGGTAATCAGCTTTCTCTCGAAGCTTTCGATGACATGCAGAGTGGTGACATTGTTGGTCAGGCAGGTCTTGAGCAAAGTTACAATCAGTTGCTGATGGGAGTCGATGGCTCTCGGCACGTTGTTGTTAACAGTCAGGGTCGAGAAATCGAGACTATCGGTGAAGTGAAGCCGTCAGAGGGATCGTCACTCAAATTGACAATTGACTATGACCTTCAGCGCGCAGCAGAGGACGCATTTCGTTTGGCTGGTTTCGACGGCGCCGCTGTGGTGCTCGATCCTCAGAATGGCGAAGTACTATCACTGGTTAGTTTGCCGGCATATGACCCCAACGCATTCGCCACTGGTATCAACCGCGATGACTGGTCGAGGTTGAATAATAATCAGCTAAACCCGCTCCAGAATCGTGCACTACGGGGACGTTACTCACCGGGTTCGACCTTTAAGATTGCGATGGCGGTCGCGGCATTAGAAGAAGGAGTGATCGAGCCGGATTTCAAGGTGGCCTGTAGGGGAGGCGGAACGTTTTATGGAAGGTTTTTTCGGTGTCATACAACTCATGGTACCGTGACACTGGATGAGGCCCTGGAAAAGTCTTGCAATACTTATTTTTATACCCTCGGCGAAAAACTTGACGTCGATCAGATTCATAAATGGTCGACTGCTTTGGGCTTAGGTCAAATCAGTGGCATTGACCTTCCTCACGAAGTTCAGGGGCTGGTGCCGTCCAGAGCCTGGAAACAAAAAGAGGTCGGTGAGCGTTGGTACCCTGGCGAAACGATATCGGTCTCCATCGGGCAAGGTCAAGTATCGGTGACTCCGATTTCTATGGCCGTGATGATGGCGACGGTAGCAAACGGAGGGCGTCGCGTAGTTCCACGATTATTGCATTCATATAATGACGGTAGTGGCTGGCAGTTAGTGAAATCGAACAATAATCTTCCACGTGTAGAACTAGCATCGACGACCTTAGATGCAGTGAAGCGTGGTCTTTGGATGGCGGTCAATCGAGAGGGCACTGGACGGCGTGGACGGATTACCGGCCGCGATGTCATCGGAAAAACGGGAACGTCGCAGGTGATCTCGCTATCAGGCCGAGAAGCTGCTGAGGGAAGTACGCAGGACCTCCGTGATCATGGCTGGTTTGTTTTTGCGGCGCCACGTGAAAACCCTAAAATTGCCGGGGTTGTATTCGGTGAGCACGCAGAGCACGGGTACCTTGCAGCGCCGATTGCACGTCACGTAATAGAAACATTTTTCGCGAAGCGCGAAGGGCGAGATCTGCCATCGTTACCGATGCCTTCTAAAGTACTGCCGGTTTCACCGGCACTCACGAATATCGGAGGTGGAGAGTAGTGTTTGAAAGACGCCTCTACGCGAACGTTGACGGAAAACTGTTGTCTGCTGTTGTTGCGTTAAGCCTGATCGGGTTGGTCATGATATTCAGCACCACGTATGACGCCGCGACGGAACAGGTTGGTAGTCAGTTTTACCGACAACTGGGGGCATTGCTGATCGGATTAGTAGCTCTCGTTGCTTCTCTTACGATTGATTACCGGACCATCGTCAATCGCTCATTACTTATATACGGAGGCTTGGCAGCGTGTTTGCTCTATACGTTGTGGTTTGGCGTTGAACAAGGAGGAGCACAACGCTGGATTGGTTTGGGGCTAGTGAATTTCCAGCCGTCTGAGTTCGCGCGTCTTGTTGTTGCATTGGTTCTTGCATATATTTTCGCAACAAATCATCGGGGATCTAGACGACCTAGTGACTGGTTGATTGGTATTGTAATTGTCGGCTTACCGGTTTTTCTTATTGCGAGACAACCTGATCTTGGAACGGCAGTGACGCTTTTGCCGGTATGTATGGTTATTATGTTGTTTGCTGGCCTGAAACTTAGAGTATTGGCTGTTGTTTCTGTTGTGGCAATTCTCGCCGTGCCGGTTGTTTGGGCGTATGGCATGGAGGATTATCAGAAAACACGAATCGCCAGCTTCCTTGATCCCGAGCAAGACCCTCGAGGGGCTGGTTACCAACAAATTCAAGCCAGGATTACCGTGGGCTCAGGTGGTTTAACCGGTAGAGGTTTTTTGCAGGGCACGCAGAGTCAGTACGATTTTCTTCCAGTCGCTCATAACGACTTTATCTTTTCGGTGTTGGCAGAGGAGCACGGATTTATTGGAGTTTTATTTACTCTGGGTTTGTATCTATTTGTCGTACTACGTTCTCTTGAGGCAGCGCGATTGTCCAAGGATCGAATGGGCCAATACCTTGTTGCAGGGGTTCTGGCTGGGTTTACGTTTCAGGTGATTTATAACGTCACGATGTCGGCAGGTCTAGCTCCCGTTAAGGGGCTACCTTTGCCACTGATGAGCTATGGAGGCTCTTCTGTCATTGCGACATTGCTTGGGTTTGGGCTCATTCTGAATGTGAGAATGCGTCGATTCACGAATTGATGGTGTCTAGTGGTTGGTAGGTTAGGGTTGTGCAATGTGCGAGGTATGACGACGGAAACCGTTGTCAGCACGACGGCATATTTGTGCTTGTGTAAGGTGCCTATGACTGTATCGCTAGATCCACGGGAGATTGGAACACATGAACAAGGAGATGATTGTCTCCTCGAATGGTCACGAAGTGGTGGCTTCGATTCTC
>Ga0310342_100002727_pt1 | contig 11422 bp, 10 predicted proteins | sample S15DNA20500_MG_FD_206155 | JGI IMG/M metagenome (GOLD analysis project Ga0310342, IMG submission 206155) | Marine microbial communities from station ALOHA, North Pacific Subtropical Gyre - S1503-DNA-20-500_MG | ecosystem: Environmental > Aquatic > Marine > Oceanic | place: Pacific Ocean: North... | reverse complement strand
TATTCAGCCTTACCTTAAAAATTAATACATAAAAAAAAATGACATCTATGAAAAAACATAACATAAACAACTCACTAAATCTTTATAAAAAAGCAGAGAAAATAATACCTGGAAAAACTCAATTAATTAGTAGAAGATCAAGCCAGTTTGCTCACGGTATTAATCCTATTTATGCAAAGGAATCAAAAGGTGGTTACTTTATAGATGTAGACGATAATAAATATCTTGATTGGATGAATGCTGTTTCTGCAATAATTTTGGGGCACTCCCATGATTATGTAGATAATGCAGTAAAAGAACAAATTGATAAAGGAAGTATACATACAGTCAATAGCGCATTAGAACTGGATCTTGCAGATCTATTAATAGAAGAAATTCCAAGCGCTGAAATGGTCCGTTACACAAAAGGTGGAGGAGATTCATGTGCTTTAGCTGTCAGAATAGCCAGAGGTACTACAGGTAGAGATAAAATTTTATTTAGTGGTTATCATGGATGGCATGATTGGTATCAGTCTGCAAATTATCTTGTGAATCCTGAGGATGGTGAATTTCCTTTTGCAGGAATAGAACCAATAGGAGTTCCTAAAGCTTTAGCTGGGACAGCTATTCCTTTTATTTATGAAGATATAGAAAACTTAAAAAGCTTAATCGATGAACATGGCGAAGATGTTGCTGCGATTATGCTGGAACCAATGAGATCAGAATTCCCTAGGCAAGGATATTTAGAAGAAGTAAAAGATTTAGCTCACAAAAATGGATCATTATTAATTTTTGATGAGGTCAGTTGTGGATGGAGAATGTCAGTAGGAGGAGCTCAAAAGAAAATAGGAGTTACGCCTGATATAACAGCTTTTGCAAAAGCAATGTCAAACGGGTATCCAATGGGTGCAGTTGTAGGTTCTTATGAATCTATGGAGCCAGCTGATAGGATGTTTGTTTCAAGTTCTTATTGGAGTGATAATATTGGCTTATCAGCATCTAAAGCAACAATAGAATATTTGCTATCAAATAACTCCGAAAAATGGTTTGAAGACTACGGAAACGATTTAAAGAAAAAAGTAACTGAAGTAATGGATAGTTCTAGCGTTAATGTAAAAATATCAGGAATTCCTTCTGGACCAATAATACAATTTATTAGTGAAGAATCTTCAGAAATTCCTTTAATGAAAACTTTATTTGTACAAGAAATGGCTAAACAGGGTGTTCATATGAGTACAGTTTTTCATCCAACTATGTCACATACTGAGGAAGATATAGATATAACTGTAAGAGCAATAGATAATAGCTTATTAACTATTGAAAAAGCACAAAAGTCTAACTTTGAAGATTATTTAGAAGCACCTATATTGAATGAACCATTCAGAAGACTAGTTAAGTAATTTATGAACTCGACCTCTATGTATTACAGATTTTACATTTCTAAGGTCAGTAATATTTTTTTCAGGTTTTCCTTCAACAGAAATAATACTAGCAACTTTTCCAACTTCTAAAGAACCCACCTGATCTTCAACCCAACAAGATTTTGCAGAATAAATTGTTCCAGATTGTATAGCTTCCATAGGTGACATACCTATTGAAACATGTGCATGGATTTCATCCTGAAAGCTTGTTCCTCCGAGTTTGTAATATTGCCAAGATGCATCAGAACCTGAAACCAGTTGAATACCTGCATCCATTACCTTCTGCCATACCCCAGTTGCCTCTTCCCAATTATTATTAAACACTGCAATCTCTTCTTTTTCAGAATCAGTTAATTCGGATTCATCTTTTGATTGAAGTTGCCATATTCTATCTCTTCCTTGGTGTAGAGTTGCGTTTATTTGAACTCCTTTTTCAGCCATATCATCTGCTAGTTTTTGGTCAAATTCAAGTTTACCTTCAGTATTAACAAATCTTCCATGGATTATAGTATCTACACCGGCTTCAAATGCTATTCTTATACCTTCAGTATTAACACAATGAGCCGCTGTGTGAATCTGGAATTTATGAGCTTCATCAACAATGGCCTTCATTTCATTAAGATTAAATGAAGGAACTCTAGTGTTTGATGTTCCTGTACTTCCACCAGTAGCCGTAATTTTGATCATATCACTACCGTCTCTAACTAGTCTTCTTACTGATGCAATACATTCATCAACACCAGTTGCTACCTCTCCAAACCAGTTTAGGTGTCCACCAATAATCGTTATTGGTCTTCCAGACATTATTAGATCAGGAGTTTGAATGATTCCTCTATTAGAAGCTTCTTTGATCATGTAGCCTGACATATTTTTGGCTCCTAAATCTCTGAGAGTTGTAACTCCAGAATCTAGATGTTTTATAGCATTTTGAGCTCCATTAATTGCTAATAGATTATCATCTGTTTTTACCAAAACATCTCCAGGTGTTCCATCACCAAAACCTATGAGATGAACGTGACAATCAACTAAACCAGGTAATATAGTTCCACTTAATTCTATTTTTTCAGAATTTTCAAATAATGGATGAGAGGATATTTTATCAGGACTATCAATCGCAACTATAATTTCATTTTCTACCAGTATTGAGATTTTTTTTTCAATAACAGAACCATTAACTGTATCAATCATTCTGTTTCCTGAAAAAACCTTTACACTCATTTCTTACATCCTTTAAATATTGATTCTGTTAGCCTTGTTGGTACTATATACCATCCATCGTTTTTTTCAAGCATTAAAGGTTGATTTCCAAATTCAACATTCCATTCCAAAGTGTTAGAGTCAATTAAATTAAAAGTATCTTTTTCTAAACCAACAGCGCCTTCTGATCCAAGCACATGGATTATTTCTGATGGTAAGGGGAATAATTCAAAAGGATCTTCTGTAGGTTCAGAAATTTGTATTAATAGTTCTACTGCACTTAGTTGAGATCTGATTGTTTTTTCAAAAAGTTCATCGTCACAAGTTTTATCAACATATCCATCAGCAAGATGATTCTTAATCCAAATATAAAAATTAATAGTCTCACTTACAAAAATTTCAGACCTAATTGTAAGATCACTTGTTGAATTCACATTTCGTCTTGCTTCTAATATTTCTGTTCTTAATTCAGATCTCCAATCTTGTAATTGGGAATAGTCTTCTTCCTGAGAACAAGCGATTATTACAATTAATAAAATAGATAATATAAAAGTAAATTTATTAAGCATTTTTTATATAAGACCTGAAAGTTTTATATTTTCTGCATTATGACAACTAAATGTTCTACCTGATTTATCAATAGTCAGACTAGGGTTAGTTTTTTTACATTCATCTGTAGCATAAGAACATCTTGGGTGGAAATAACAACCACTGGGAGGATTTGAGGGATTTGGAATTTCACCAATCAAAGTTTTATGGTTCTTAACTACATCAGGATCAGCTTGAGGTACAGCAGAAATCAATGCTTCTGTATATGGATGCTTTGGTGAAGAGAAGATTTCTTCAGGAGTTCCTGTCTCTACCATTCTTCCTAAATACATAACATTTATTTCATCACTAATTTGCCTAACAATACTGAGGTCGTGTGAAACAAAAAGATAAGACAATCCAAACTCATCTTGAAGATCCATTAATAAATTAATTACCTGAGCCTGAACAGAAACATCTAACCCTGAAACTGGCTCATCACAAACAATTAATGAAGGATTCAAAGCAAGGGCCCTAGCTATACCAATTCTCTGTCTCTGTCCTCCACTAAAAGCATGAGGATACCTAATCATATATTCTGATCTAAGGCCTACTTTTTCTAAGAGCTCTTCTACTCTATCTTGTCTTTCAGTTTTATTTTTTACCCCGTTTAATAATAGTGGTTCACTTACTATTTCAAATAAATTCATTCGTGGATTTAGAGATGAAAATGGATCTTGAAAAATCATTTGCATTTCTTTTCTTAAAGGTCTTAGTTCATTCTCACCTAAAACTGCTAAATTATGGGATCCATCATCATTATGTAAATAAATGTCTCCTTCTGTAGGATTTATAGCTCTTAGGATACACTTAGAAATAGTTGTTTTTCCACATCCAGACTCTCCAACCAAACCAATTGTTTTTCCTCTTGGGATTACAAACGAAACATCATCAACTGCTTTAACAACACCAGTTACTTTTCTCATTATCCCTGATGTAAGTGGATAATACTTTTTAAGGTTTTTTATTTCTATTATATTTTCACTTAATGTTTTTGTTGATGACATGAATACCTACTTGTTATATAGATGACAATTGACTAAATGTCCTTCTTCTATTTTTTCTTGTTCTGGGAAGACTTTATCACAAGTTCCCTCTATAAAATCTTTACATCTTGGGTTGAAAGGGCATCCGTCAGGCCTTGCTTGAGGATGAGGGATAGATCCTTCCAAGATTGGAAGTCTTTCTCTATGTCCTGTAGCCAATGAAGGTATAGAGCTCAAAAGAGCTTGAGTATAAGGATGCTTTGGGGTTTTAAATACCTGTCGAATTGAACCACTCTCGATAACTTTTCCTAAATACATAACATTTACTTCATCTGCTAGCTCAGCAATAACTCCTAAATCATGAGTAATCATAATAATTGACATTCCATTTTTTTCTTGAAGCTCATTTAGAAGATCAAGTGTTTGGGCTTGAGTTGTTACATCTAGAGCTGTTGTTGGTTCATCAGCTATAAGAATATCTGGATTGGTACATAATGCCATTGCAATCATAGCTCTTTGCCTTTGTCCACCACTTAATTCGAATGCATATTGTTTTAGTCTTTGCTTTGGGTTACTCATTCCAACCCTTACTAACCAATCTTCAGCTAATTCTGTTGCTTCTTCCTTGGTGTGATCCAGATGAAGAGTTATGGCCTCTGTAATTTGATTCCCAATTGTATGGATTGGACTAAAAGAAGTCATAGGTTCCTGAAAAATCATTGAAATTCTTCCACCTCTTACTTTTTTTAGTTCTGTGTTGTTTAATGTTGCTATATCTTGAGGATTTTCATGATCTTTATCATATAGCGTCATAGTTCCATCCAAGATTTTACCAGGATTATCAATAAGCCTAAGTATAGATTTAGTAGTTATACTTTTTCCACAACCACTTTCTCCTACAATTCCTAGAGTTCTTTGAGGGAAAACATCTAAATTTACTCCATCAACAGCCTTTACAACACCATCGGCTGTATAAAAATATGTATGCAAATCTCTAACCTCTAATATAGGTAATGTTTCTTTTGCATCTTTTTTCTTTGTAACCATCTATACCTCCTGATATGGATCAGCAGCATCTCTGATTCCATCGCCCATAAAATTCAATGCCAATATTACCAATATAACTGCAATAGCTGGAATAAATAACCAAGGCATATTGGCAACTGATTGAACATTTTGAGCATCTTTTAATAAAACTCCATAACTTACAGCAGGAGGCCTTAAACCAAGACCCAAGAAACTCAAAGAAGTTTCTGTAACTATCATCAAAGGAAGTGAAAGTGATGCTTGTGCAATTATGTGACTGTAGAATGATGGCAACATATGAACAAAAATAACTCTCATTGTTTTTGCACCATTTAGTCTTGCTGCAGTTACAAAATCTTCATCTTTTAGAGCTAAAAATCTACCTCTAATTACCCTGGCAAGATCTGTCCATGCAAATAAAGATATAATAACTGTGATCATAAAATAAACCTGATTTATCGTCCAGTCATCAGGAAATGCGGAAGATAATCCCATATACAATGGGATTGTCGGAACAGATCTAATTATTTCAATAAATCTTTGTATCAATGAGTCTATTAGACCTCCATAGTATCCTGATATTGCACCTAGAAATATTCCAAAAATAATACTTAAAGCTACTCCAACAAGACCAATTGTTAAAGATACTCTCGTTGCATGCATTGTTCTAGAAAACACATCTCTTCCCTGTTTATCTGTTCCAAATAAATGAATCCATGCATTAGGATCCTTTGTTTGGTCTTTCATACCAAGAATATGTCTATCAGTACTAAGAATTCCCCAGAGTTTATATTCATAACCTTTTCCAAAAAATGAAATTCCTTCAGCATTATCACAATTTTCTGTAAATTCCATCAAGAAAGTATCCATATTTCTTTCACCTGTAACTTCACAAGTACTCATAAAATGACCATTTTGAAAAAACTTAACAGGTTGAGGTGGCATGTAACCTCTCGCAGCAGCATAATCTACTGGAGGGGCTGTCGACAAAAAATCTGCAAACAGAACTACTAAATAAAAAAGAACAACTATGATTGAGGCTGTAAATCCTAATCTGTGTCTTTTGAACCTTCTCCATATAAGTTGTCTTTGAGTAGCTAGTTCAATAGCATTATTATCTAGATTATCTTCATTTTTTTTATTCTTACCAAAGAAAAGATTTTTTACCATTGATACCATAATTAACTTCCCTCTAATCTAATTCTTGGATCAACTAGTAATAAAAGAATGTCAGAAATAAAAGTACCTATAACTGTCATAAATCCAATAAGTAATATAATTCCGCCAGCTAAAAACATATCTTGTGCTACCAAAGCCTTAACAAGCATAGGACCAACTGTTGGTAAAGATAACACTACTCCAACAATGATACTTCCAGAAATTAGATAAGGAAGTATATAAGCCGTTAAACTTATAGCAGGGTTAAGAGCTAACCTAACTGGATACTTCAAAATCAGCCGCCATTCAGACAATCCTTTGGCTCGAGCAGTAATAACATATGGTTTACTTAATTCATCTAAAAGGTTTGCCCTAGTAATTCTCATTAAAGATGCAGTACCTGCAGTTCCTAGAACAACCATTGGTATCCAAATATGATCAATTAAATCTTTGACTCTACCCCAACTCCACGGAACTCCAACATATTCAGGTGAAAATAGCCCCCCTGGACTAAAATCAAACCACACAAAAAATAAATACATTGCTATTAGTGCAATCATAAAATCAGGGATAGCTAAACCTACAAAACCTAAAAATGTAAATAAGTAATCCCAAACTGAGTATTGCTTTACAGCAGAAAGTATACCGAAAGGTATTGCAATGACCCAAATAAAAATAACACAAAAAATAGCTAATACAATAGTAAGTAATAATCGTTCAGAAATCACTTCAGTAACAGGCATATTATATTCAAAAGAAAAACCTAAATTTTGTTGCAAAAATATTTGATTCATCCATTTTAGGTATTGAACGTACAAAGGTTTATCAAGTCCATAAAATTTTCTTAAGTTGTCAGCTTCTTCAGCATCAACCATACTGCCAGTTGCTTGAAGTTGAGCAATGTATGCAGTTACATAATCTCCTTCAGGAAGATTTATGATAAAAAATGAAATAAGAGTCACTGCCCACAAGGCAACAAACATAAACACAATTCTTCTTGCAATAAAGTTAAGCATTTAAAGTTTTATCTCCTGATTTATCTTAGGTTTATTATCTAACAAAAATATGAAAAGAGGGTACCAAAAGTACCCTCTTTTCAAAAATTAATCAATTTATGATTATTGGTTACCACCTTCTAACCACCAAGTCTCAGGGAAACCATTTCCTGAAGTTTGTGCGTGGTATGAGAATGGTAGTGGGTTTGGAACGTTTCTAACGTTCTTCTTGATTATAGCTGTGTATGTAGGCTTGTTCATCACTGTTGTGATTGGGTTAGCATTTACACAGTTAAGCTCAACAACCTTTTGTAGGTTTGGAGCATATGCAGCGGCATCACTTACAGCTTCATCATAAAGTTTCTGCCATTCACCAATCCATCCTGGTGCGATTTTACCGTCCATATGTTCGTCAGCCCATTTAGGAGCAATAAATCCTCCACCACCAACAATACCTAGGTGGTTAGGAGTAATGATAGCTCCAGCTCTTCCTGATGACTCCCAACTATTAAGCATAGTTTCGTTTTCATCTCTTCTAGAAGACCATAGACTTCTCTCTTGAGCGTCAAGTTTTCCATCAATTCCTAGATGCTTTTTCCACATTTCGATTACCATTGAGTCAATACCTTCGTAATCTTCGAAAGCTGCAACAGCTACGCTGTGCACAACTACAATTTTCTCTCCAGTTTCAGGCATTAATCTCATGCCATCAGCATCTTTTTTATCAAGTCCAATTGCATCTAACATTGCGTTAGCTTCATCTGGATTGAATTCAACTAAGTGTTCACCAATATAGTGACCAGGGTCATTAGGGTCGTCCCATCCGGCACATAGACCACCAGTTTCTCCTAGTCCTAGGAAGAATACTTCGTTAATTTCATCTCTTTCAATACCCATTGATAGAGCTGCTCTGAAATCTCTGTTGTTTAGGAATTTAGCAGTTTCTGTATCTACAGCTCCGCCATCACCTTCCCAAGATTGGTTAATGTATAGGTTTGCTATACCAGATTCAGGTTGTCTCCAGAATTGAATTCTGTAGTTACCTTTGTCAGAGTTCTCTTTGAAAACAGGAAGTTTTGAAAGATCAATGTGTCTACCTTGAACAGTAAATTCACCAGCGATAGCCTTAAGGTTTAGAACCTCTAGGTTTTCTGCTAGATCTAGAACTACACCATCCATATATGGTAGTTGGTTTCCTTCTGTGTCAACAGCCCAGTAGAAACAGTTTCTTTCTAGAGCCCATTGGTCAGAAGTAATTGGCTTTGTAACCTGCCAAGCTGTCATCATAGGTGAGTCAGGGTTAGCGTTAGCGTGGTTTAAGAACAACATGTACTTAGCCCAGTTTTCGTAACCTGCAGCTTCTGCTTTAGCATTAGCTTCATCAAGACCTATAACGTCAGGGTGGAAATCACTCAAGTAGTGTGATGGTGCATAAAGTCCAAGTCCAGAGTCACCTCTAGTGTGAGGACCAGCAACAACAACAGAAGCTAGAAGAGTAATCAAAAGACCATAAGGTTCTTTTGAGTTAATCTGTAAAGTTTCTTTTGATACTTGTGTGAATTCAAGCATTTCTCCTCCAGACTTCATCCAAGATGGTGGAGTCGGAACAAGATCTTCGTTTTGAACCATGTGGTTATACCAAAACATGATGTCATCTGTGTTGTAATCATCTCCGTCAGACCATTTTAGGCCTTTTCTTAGAGTTAGAGTAAACTCAGTTGCATCAGCGTTTGATGTCCAACTTTCAGCGATGTTTGGCTGAACGTCAGTCATATTTGTTCCGAAGAACAAAATGTGGTCTTTCATAGGTCTTTCCATGTTTTGTCCATCAGCAGGACCTGTGAAAGCTCTGTACCAAGTACCACCATATTCTCCAATGCTTTCAGCAGGCTGAATAACAAGTGGGTTTTCAGGTAGTCTATCTTCTAGAGCTGGGATTTCTCCAGCTGCAGCTTTAGCGGCACACATAGGAGACTCTTGGAATGAACTTGGCATTGAGTCTGAAAGACTTGGCCATGATACATCACCTTCTCCTAATCCAGCAGCTTGGTCGTCTGCTGTAGCAGCTTTAGAAGTCTTAGAAGTTTCTACAAGCTTAGGCTCTGCTTTTTTCTCAGCAGGCTTTTCCATAGCAGCTTGAGCTTTAGCAGGAGTAACTCCTGCATCTTTAGCTTTTGCAGCTGCACCGGTAGCGCTAGTAGTGTTAGTTGCTTCTTCAACTTCTTCCTCTGAACATGCTATAGCAAATAAACCTAGAGCGGCTATTGCTACTACAACAAGTCCAAATCGGAATTTTTCTAACATACTTTCCTCCGTAGTCATAGTTGTTATTTATTTATTCCTTCCAAAATAAAAAGGGGCATTAGCCCCCTAATATGAATTTATTATAACCCATATTATTAAAAAAAAATCAAGCTTAATGCTTTTAATAGTTTTTTTATAAGACTTTGAATTTAATTTGATCAATATATGAGTAAGCTTAGAAAAAAAAATATATATAATCTATTTCAGAATAAAGCCTCAAATTAATTAATTAATTTTGACAATTCTTCTTTTGAAATTTTCCCAGCATAAGTCATTGCTATAGATTTATCACCCTCTGTAAATACCCATGATGGGAAATATTGGACACCAAAGTAGTTAGCAATACTATTATTAGAATCATCATATATAACTGGATACTGCCATTTTTCGTTATATAACCAATCTTTAGGAGGATAATTTGGCTTAGAAGAATCGGTGCTTGTTACAACTAACAAAACACTTAGACCTTTTTCTAGAACCCCGTCTTCTTCAATCCACTTAATTACCTCTGGGATTTCTTCTTGACAATAAGGGCACCAATGAGCAACAAATAGTATTATTGTTGGATTGTTTTCAGGATAAGTGACATAAATTTCATCATTAGGCAATTTATATCTAATAGTTGGAGAAATTTTCCCTGCAGCAGTATCTATACCTGTGCTAGGATTCATGATTTTAACTTTTTCTCCACTCAGTTCTATTTCAGAAGTATTATTTTCATTTTCAGATGAACAACTAAAAAGAAATAGAAAAAATATGATAGTTAATAATTTTTTAATCATAAGTTTATCCATTGATTTTTTTGTAAAGACAATTCCATTGCATTTGAAATATTTTGGAGCGTCTCAATTTCATTAATATATTCTTCCCTTGGTACATCATTATTAAAGAAATGTTGTAAAAATTCATTCATTCCTGGCCAGCCTTGAACAGGAGTAAAAAAGTCTTCAGTAAATTTATCTACAACTTCATTTTTCACTATCTGATACTTTGAGTTAATTAAATCTACCTTAATAACTGCATTATCAAAAACCATATCAAGTGTTACTGATAATTTCTCTGAAGATTCAATATCATAATCCCAAAAACCCCAATAATCATCATAATCAAGTATAGTAAATCCTTTTGATTCTGATTCATATGTTGGATTTTTCTCGCCAACACTCAGGACTCTTTTAGGAGTAACACCAAGTATTTTATTTAATACATCAATATACCATGGAGAAATAGAATAAATTGTTTTAATTGAGGTTTCTATTGGTCCCCAACCCGGAGACAATAATTTGAGGTTTACTCTACTTAATTCTCCAAAAGATTTGTTTATGACATAGTTATTCAATTTACTAATTATAGGTAAGTGTGAAAATTCAAGATTTGGAACTATAAGATTTTTTTTGCTTTTAGTTATTGCTATTAATTTTTCAGAAATTATTTTTTTTTCAGCAATAGGCATTTCAAAAATGCAATCAATATTTTTAGACAAAATATCATTCATTATCTGACCATGCATTTCATCAGGGACACTCAGAATTACTAGATCTAATTCACTATCTTCTAATAATTCATTATAATTACGTGTGTATTTGCATTGATCACCTATTATTTTTTGTGCTTCTAAAATTGTTGATTCAGATCTAGCACAAACATAAGAAATCTCTGCATCTTCTAATTTTTGAATAAATGGCAAATAAGCATTTTTTACCCATTTACCAAAGCCTATAAAACCAATTTTTTTATAACTCATATTTAAATTTTATATTATGTACAA
>Ga0310342_100002726_pt1 | contig 11423 bp, 8 predicted proteins | sample S15DNA20500_MG_FD_206155 | JGI IMG/M metagenome (GOLD analysis project Ga0310342, IMG submission 206155) | Marine microbial communities from station ALOHA, North Pacific Subtropical Gyre - S1503-DNA-20-500_MG | ecosystem: Environmental > Aquatic > Marine > Oceanic | place: Pacific Ocean: North... | reverse complement strand
AACATTTGGCACCCACCTCACCCTACTATTTTTTTGTACCACACGACTCTTCTATCCGCAGTGAATTTGAACAAGGATATTCCTTACCAGACATCATGCCGCTTTTCTCCACAGCTGTGGTTACAGCACGAGATGCCTTTGTGATCGATGTGAGCCGTGATGAATTGATCCGTCGCCTGTCGGATTTTCGCGATCTCACAATTGAAGACACAACCATTCGTACTCAATATTTTACGCGTAGTCGTTCGCAAAAATATCTACCCGGTGATACGCGTGGCTGGAAAATGGCCGATGCACGCCGACGAATGTCACAATTAAAAAACTGGAAACGGCCCATCCGCACCTGCCTGTACCGCCCATTCGACCGCCGTCATATTTATTGGGCGGACTGGATGATCGATTGGACACGACCGGATATCAGCAATCAACTGCTGGTTGAGGGCAATCTGGCATTGGTTGCACGCCGGCAAATTTTAACACAGGGACCTTCAAATTATTTCTGGATAACCGACTGTATTGTGATTGACGGCGTCGTGCGATCTGACAATCGTGGTACCGAATCAGTTTTTCCCTTGTATCACTCATCCAACCATTCCTCCTCAATTGGCACCGTAAATTTTACGGACAGTTTTCTAAAGAACTTGTGCCAGGCAACGGACCTACGCTGGGTGCACAGTGGCAATGGTGATTTGCACGACACGTTAGGGCCGGTAGACGTATTGGCCTACCTCTACGCGCAACTACAAAGCCGGATTTACCAAGCACGTTACAAAGAAATGATGCGCAGTGATTTTCCACGTATTTTTTTACCAAACAGTAGAAAGCTGTTTCTTTCTATGGTTCGTGCCGGTCGCAGGCTAATGGAGTTACATTTATTACGAACCACTTCCACAACTGGCAAGAGCACACCAGCCTGGCAGGGCAATTTATCAGCTACGGTATCCTCCGGTTATCCGAAATTTCAAGAAGGATGCGTCAAAATCAATGAAACTTGTTGGTGTCAACCCGTGTCATCTGCTGTGTGGCAATACCACGTCGGTGCACACCAGGTTTGTCGCAAGTGGCTCAAGGACCGTCGCGGACGTATTCTTTCATCTCAAGAACGTCACCAATATATCAACATCGTGAATGCAATTGGTGAAACTCTTTTTATTTTGGATCAGATCGATAAGGACATCATCGCTTCCGGTGGTTGGGCCGATGGATTTCAACTAACAAAAAAACAACCAATCTCAAATCGAAATTAACGAATTGATACTATGAACATTGCATGGTCGATATTACTGGTTCTTGTCTGCGGGACCTGTTGGCTAACGAACCTGGTGGGATTGCCTGGAAACTGGCTGATGGTCGGCGCCAGCGCCCTTTATGTCTTCCTGATACCCATTGAATCTCGTCTTGCTTTAACTTGGCCGTTGGTCGGTATGCTGTTGGTTCTAGCAACAACGGGAGAACTTGTCGAAATCGCAGCTTCCGCCTGGAGCGTAGGTCGCCATGACGCAAGTCGGCGCACCAAACTCCTGTCAGTCGTGGGCAGTATCATCGGAGCCCTATGTGGTTTTCTTATCGGCGCACCGGCTCCTCCAATCGGTCCAATCCTCGGATCGCTACTGTGCGCTTGTACCGGGGCATTCCTGGGCGCCTTCGTAGGCGAAATCTGGAAGGGTCGAAATTTAGACGAGACGTGGAAAATCGGAAAAGCCGCTTTTTGGGGAAGACTTCTGGGAGCCGTTGGAAAAATTGGCATCGGCTTCGTGATCATTCTATTGATCCTGGTGGGACTGGTCACGAAAACGGTATGACACCGCAGCCTCTAGGATCTAATTTAAAAATGACACAATTCAATAGCAATCTCAGCCAACTTGGAAAAATCATCGACTGCGAGAAATCTGGTCCAGCAGCACCGCCATGGCAATGCTAAATCAGGAAACTCCTGCTTTGATCGTGCACCAAGAAACCCCAGTTTTCGAAATTAGAACGACAACCATGGAAGCTGTTACGAATCGATGGCAACATCACTGATCAAAAGCTCATTGTTGTTTTGCACTGGCCGGCACCACGGCCCGGGTTGCAGTCCTTGCAGCGCGCTGGCCGTCGTCACGTGGGGGCCCTACCGCCTGTCTTACCTTCGGTTGGGCAGAGCCACGGGGCCGCCTACCTGCCTGGGTAGTTCCGGCAAGAAAATTGTCGATTTGTGCAGCACTATGAATTTTTTCGAAATGGTCAGCCATCGCTACCCGAGTCTTTTTTTCCCGTAGATCTTCCAGCAGAATGTCTTTCACATCATCAAAGCCGGTGATATCAGGTTTCGTGTATCCTAAACAACGAAGAATAACGAACTTGTCGACAACGGCGATCAATCCCGAAATTTCTCCAGGTTTTAATCGAAATGCCTCATCCTCTAAATGGGGTTGGCCACCATATTTTCGAATGGGGGGAATCCGACCCAGGTTGCCTCGTGACACCGGCTCGATCGAGTACTGTTTAGCCAATTGCCCAAAAAAGTCATCACTCAAGGGGTTCTTATTAGCCATATTCCAAACCTCTTGCGCTCGGTGCTGGTCATTCATCACGATGGCCATGCACTCGACGCGCGGTCCATAATTGGATGCAAACCCTTTTTTCAGATCTTCCTCGGTAATTTGCACCGAACCCTCTGTAAGTTTCTTGAGTGCTGCCGACGGCCAGACCATATCTTCAATATATAGATCGAGGCTAAGTCCTTCCTCCTGCATGACCATTTTCTGCCACGACTTGGTGTCCGGTCTGCCATCTTTCAATATAAATCCATTCGCCAAAGCCGCTCCAGCAATTTCTTTGCGGAGGTCTGCCTTGCTGATCTGTTTTTTGCGGCGAGCCAGTTCATCGACTAAAAGGCGATGATTGATCAGGGCACTTAGAACCGATTCACCGTGGCGGTCGAGACAGTGCTCAGCCAGATATCTCATTGATATCTGATGTCCGTTAACCATCGCAGCGACTCCAGGTGACCGTTCGCGAAGCTGCTCGTTATTAAAAATGTTTACGATCTCAGCTTGATCCTGTAGAGTTTCAAATTCTACAGAAGCAACGTCACGTAGTTTACTTTGGGTGATTCCCTCGGCAAGCTGATTGCGTGCAGCAGCCTTGTGCTCGGCGCTAACGCCGACCGCTTTGATATGTTGTTCACATTGTAGTATGAGATACTGGTTAGCCACGTGAATCACCGGTGAAATCTGGTCTTCTTTCAAGCCAAAAGCTGTCTTTTCCAAAACTGGATCACCACGGTAGAGACGTATAGGAGGCAGACGACCACCATAGGGAGCACTCGGCTTGTCTTCCGAATATTTGCGGGCCAATTCAGCAAACGAATCCGGTTTGGCCATCACCAATTTATGAATCCTGGAAGCCCGCTGTTGACTCGTCACCGAAATGATTCTGATCTGAACTTTCGGACCATATTTTGACTGCCAGGCACGCTCCATTTCATCTTCACTGATTATTAAATCACTGGCACCAAGCTGCCTCAAAGCTAGAGTTGGCCAAATGATTTCGTGACGATATTGCTTGGGAGTAATCCCGCGCTCCTGACGTAATGTCTCGAGCCAACGGTCTGTTGACATTCCGAACTTCTCGGCCATCTTTTTTACTTCTGCTCGAACATCCGCAGCGGTGACATTGATTTTTCGTTTTTGACATGCCTCAAGAATCAACCGTTTATTGACAAGCGTTTCAAGTACTTTTTTTCCAAAACGTCGTCGGCATTGTTCCGCCAATTCGTGACGCGTAATCTTCTTACTATTCACAACAGCAACGACTTTGTTGGTTGCTGATGATGCTGGAGGCGCAAGCTTCTGACTCTGCGGAGACTGCACACGTTGGGTCACGGTACGAGCTTTGGCGGACGTCTCGGCGCCTGCGTTGTCCGGTCCCCAAAGAAAACGCACCGCGCCACATATAGCCAGTACAACTGCAACGCCAAAAAAGATCGAAAACCGTGATCGCCAGCCGGTCGAGGACTGTATTAGTTGGGCATCGCTGCGCGTCATCTTGACCTCTCCAATTTCCTTAAGGACCACGTACTTGATCCAATTGAAACGGCGGAGTATAGGAAGGCCAATTCGAGAGGTCAACACGGGTAAGAGCAGCAACGGCAGTGTCTCGAAAAAGAGGCCAAAGTTTAGTGTTGAGAGGTTAAAACACAGCGATTAGAAACAAAGGAGCAAGTGCAACATGTGCATGCAATGCTAGAATTCACACTGCGACAAATGCAAGCAACCCACGAGCCATGCTCTCTAGCCATCCAGGACTTCTACTTCACGAGCCTTTGCTGATTCGGCAGCTTGTTGCTCGTATTTCCTGGTTAGTTCCTGAACCTCTTCTTTCAACTTGTCCCGATCGTCTTCACTGATCGTCTTGGATTTCTCCGCCTGATCCGCTGCTTTGTTAGCATCTCGTCGGATATTTCTGACAGAAACCTTGGCCTCCTCGGCAAGTTCCTTGATTCGTGAGACCATCTTCTTGCGAACTTCCGTCGATAAGGCCGGAATATTTAAACGAATGACACGCCCATCATTCTGTGGCGTAAGCCCAAGGTCACTGGCAAGAATGGCTTTTTCAATATCCTTAATGGTTCCTGGGTCATACGGACGAACAACGATTTGCGTTGCCTCAGGAGCGCCAACGGAGGCCAGTTGCTTAAGCGGTGTTGTCGATCCGTAGGCTTCGACTCGCAACGAATCCACGAGCCCTGGATTGGCTCGTCCTGTACGAATTCCCAACAGGCTGGATTTCAAGACCTCGATCGCCTTTTCCATTCGCTCTTCTGCATCAAGCAGAATATCGTCCACGCTCATGTTCCGGACTCCCATTAAAAGCTGCTGTCCAGTTCGTTCGACTGTCCGACTTGCTCCGCAACACTCCACATGCCTGGCTAGGGTTGATTCGGACAGCCCAATCAGGCGTTCGCCGGAACCTCACTACTAATCAGCGTTCCTACTTTTTCACCCTTGACCGCACACAGGATGTTGCCATCTTTGTTGTAATTGAACACTAAAATCGGCATATCGTGTTCCATGCATTGTGCGATCGCAGTGTGATCCATGACGCGGAGATTTTGCTCTCGAACGGTGTTGTAGTCAAGATCTCGATAGAGGACAGCATGTGGATTTTTTTCAGGATCATCACTGTACACACCGTCCACTCGTGTTGCTTTTAGAAGGATGTCGACCCCCAGTTCAAGAGCACGCTGAGCGGCAGCAGTATCGGTTGTGACAAACGGGCTACCCGTCCCTGCAGCGAGAATGACAATACGTCCTTTTTCAAGATGTCTTGCAGCTCGACGTCGGATGTACGGTTCCGCCACACCATCCATACGGATCGCCGACATCAAACGAGTGGCACAACCAAGCGACTCCAGTGCATCTTGCAATGCCAGTCCGTTAATTACGGTAGCCAGCATTCCCATGTAATGCGCAGTTGCTTCTTGAATACTTGCGTTGGCGCCCTTAAATTGCGCACCCCGCAAAATATTGCCGCCTCCAATAACAACCGCTATCTGAACACCAAGTTCCCGTGCCTGAATGACCTGACGGGCCAGACATACAACCTCATCCATGCTTATGCCGCGCTCACCAGCGTGACTGAAACTTTCACCCGACAGCTTTAAGACAACACGACGAAAATGCGGATTTTCGGACGACAATGGTACGATTGGTTTGGACATAATTAGCTCGATATCCTATTGAACCCGGTATCAATCATTCGACACACGCCCGCATTCGGCACAACAACCTTTCCGCGTGAAATCATTCTCTATGCTGAACATTCACCAGCAAAAGCAGCCATTATGCCGATGCCCAATCAACCTTCAGTTCCCAATTCCCAATGGACAAATTGCTTCACTTGCATGCCATGCTGAACCGCAAACTTTTCGACTGTTAACTTAGGTTCTTTGACAAACGCCTGTTCCAATAAAACGTTTTCAGCATAAAAACTGCGCATGCGGCCTTCCACCATTTTTTCGACAATATTATCCGGTTTACCCTCCTGGCGAGCCTGTTCGGACAAGATCTCGCGCTCGCGGGAAACTATCTCCTGATCTAACTCTGAAGTCTGTAAAGCTTGGGGCCGCATCGCCGCAACGTGCATCGCCACATCTTTGGCTGCCTCAGCATTGCCACCAGTCACTTCAACCAACACACCCGAGACAGTACCTAAATTATGACTGTATCCTCCGCAAGGACCGTCGATCCGTGTCATGCGTCCGACGTTGAAAACTTCACGAATACGGTTGAACATTTCGTCCTTTACGTCACCCAATGTCTTTCCAGACTGACTGGGCGAAGGAGCTGCGAGCAGCTGTTCAGCCGTTGTAATACTAGAGGTTAATGCAAATACCTGAGCTAAATCATCAGCCAACTGAATAAATTCCTCGCTCTTGGTAACCGGCGCACTTTCGCACTTCAGTTCCACCATCGCACCACTGCCTGGATCCATGGCAACGTAGATTCCCAAGCGACCAAAAGATGTTTCGCGATCGGCTCGTTTTTCAAGTGTCTTGGCACCCCGTTCGCGCAGCCATTGCACGGCCGATTCTTCATCTCCGTCACATTCCTGTAGCGCTTTCTTACAATCCATCATTGGTAGCCCAACGCGATCTCGTAATGACTTGACCGCTGAGGCGGTTATATTCGCCATGTTATCCACTCCTATTACTTTTTACGAAAACCTGCGGCGGCAATAAGCTGGCTTCCCGCAACAGCGGCAATCGAGCATGACCTTCATCGCGGGTTGAACCATTTGCGCAGGACACTTTATAAAATCGCCATCGTCGATCCAACAGAGTCGATGAACCAACACCGGTCAAACCGAGCACACTGATCCCACCGTGCAAAACTGACGCAGCATGGAACCAACATAGCTTAAATCCAACACGGTGAAAACCAACAATCTGCCGATCAAACAGCTGCCACTTTAGTACTGTCAGACGACCCGTTCGTATTTTCACCCGCAGCGGAAGACTCTCCGTTACCGGCCTTGTCCGCTGCCTCTTCATCCACATCGGGCGCAGCCTCCTGGCGTCCCGCGTTCACAGCGTCGGCCAGATGACCAATGATGAGTTCGATAGAGCGAATGCTGTCATCATTGCCTGGAATCGGCAAATCAACCTTGTCCGGATCGCAATCGGTATCGATCAGTGCAACGGTCGTAATCCCCAGTTTCCGTGCTTCGATGATCGCGTTTTTTTCTTTGTTGGGATCGACAACAACCACGGCTTGCGGATGTCGATTCATGTCACGCACTCCGTTTAGATTGCGGAACATTTTTCTGTATTCGCGATTGAGCGAGGATTGCATCTTCTTGGAATAGGATGCCAGTTGATCACCCTGCAATAAGGTTTCCAGTTCCTCGAGTCGTGTGAGCCGACTACGAATGGTTCTGAAATTCGTAAGTGTACCACCCAGCCAGCGATCACTGACAAACGGCATTTTACACCGCGAAGCCTCTCGCTCAACGGTTTCGCTGGCCTGGCGTTTGGTCCCGACGAACAGTACGAGTCCACCTTGGCTGGCAATATTTTCCAGAAATTTTTTAGCCCGGAGTAGCCCCCGAATCGTTTCCCGCACGTCAATAATGTGAATCAAATTCTTGCGGGTGTAGATGTAAGGAGACATCTTCGGATTCCACCGACTCGCACGATGGCCGAAGTGGACACCCGCTTCAACCAGACTCTTAACCAACGTCTGCGACACGAAGAAATTCCCCCATTAAACGGCCGGGCTAACTAAGAACCAATCGCTGAATTTAGCACGCCGTCGGCCGTCGGTCAATTGGGAGTGATATGTATAACAGTCATTTTCAGTCGCTAATTTGCAAAATAAGGCAATTGAAGACGATTCTTCTGGATAAACCGTTTATAGAAGCTAGCCAGCGTGCCAAGTCCGCTGGAGGGGACAAAATGACCCAAACTGGGTGCCCCACACCGACCCAAACTGGGTCCGAAACGAACCCTGTTCCATCAGCTACTTTTCTGCAAACACTCTCTGTTGGCTGATTCTTAAATCCCCTTTCTCCTTTCATTTCAAGGGTTTGCGATTTGTCTGAAACAGGTCGCTTTTCGCTTTGGTACACCCCTTGCTTTAAGTGAACACCGAACAACGGACACAGGCAGAGTCAAAAACGACCCTCTCGGCTTAACAGGACAAGTTTCATTTCACAACTCTCACACAAAGGTGAAGAACGATGATTTGCGGACCCAAAAAGAAAGAAGCACGAATCTTTGTTGTCGACGGTGAACCCAAAGATTACTCACACGTCGTCGACGCTGTCCAATACGACAAAATCCAGTTCAAGTTCTTCACCTCAGGGCGAGACGCCCTTCGGCACAACCCGGAAGACGAGCCAGAAATGTGGGTCCTGAACATGCGACTCCAAGACATGTCTGGTGTCGAGCTTTCCTCAATGTTGCGTTCACGCGGCACCAACGTCCCGATGACTTTCGTTGGTGATAATTACGACGTCGACGCAGAAATAGATGCCCGCACCAATGGTGCCGCTCTTTACTTCGCCAAGCCGCTGATGAGCGAGTGGTTAATTGAGGCCGGTGAACGTGTCGCTATCGAAGACATGTAAAGACACTGAAGCTGGTGGAGAGAAAAGAATTTAGAGATTTGAAAACGCAGGCAATGTTGATTGAGAAAAAGTGTGACAGAGATCTAGGCAGAGAGAACCTTAACCTTACTGAACCTTACTGAACCCTTTTATTTTTGGAGCGACTACGATGAAAATTTTACGCTATGCAATGTTCGCAACAATGGTCATGATTAGTTCTTTGACAGCCTACGGGCAAACCGGTGAAGGTGGCCCAACTCACTTCCGTGGAATTGAAAAAGTTCAAACACGACCTGATGGGAGTGACAACTATTATCACCCATCAGGTGGCGTTGTTCTGGAACGAATCAATTGGCATATCGACTTACAAGACGACTTCACACGAACCAGCACTTCCACATTGGACCATTCTGAGGTCGACGGCTGGCAGGTAGGGTTTGTCCCTCCCGTTAAACAATACGATCTCCCCGAACCGTATGGGGAATTACCTGAGCCGTACGCCACGCAACATGGAACCTGGATGGGCGGCTCTGACTACGAAGTCTCCAACGAATCAGTTCACCGCACAAACTTTTCACGTGAGAATGCTCTCACCTGTCTTCCCTGGGAAGTCACCCCCGAGTTGGGCGACGACTATCTACTGGCAATCGACGCCAGCATCGCTCCAGGTGAAACGGTTCGTCTGGCCTATTTTGGTGATGTGGCCGCCAACGGCAGGTTTGAGGGGTTGATGGAATCGGCTAACGGCCAGCTCGTACTGCAAGTGACCAGAACATCTTCTTCTGCAGCTAATTGGACTGTCAAATGGGATGGTACCGCACCCGGAATGATCTCAGGAAAAGCCAACGGTCTTGATTTCAGCGAGGACCTCAACATCATGTTGGGTTGGGACGACGGAAAGAATACAAATGATGACAGGTTTGATGCCTGGATCGGAAATGAACGAGTAGCAGGCGTCTTCGGAATGGGTGGCCAAATTGAAAGCCAAGGTATTGGCTTTGAACTGGCCGGGCCAAACTCATTCGTAACCAGCTTCACTGCCGCGGTTCCTGAGCCCGGCACGTGTTTGCTGACGATCATCGGAATGGTTAGCCTCTGTGGCTTCCGCTTCCGCCGAACAGCATAACGCAAAGCACATCGAGTCGCTTCAATGAAAAGGGTTCAGTTAGGTTTAGTTGCTCCGAGTAAGTAAGGTTACTCGAGGGAAGTAAGGCTGCTCCGGGTGTGTAAGGTCACTCGAAGAAGCAATGTAAGGTTTGGTTAAGATGCTCAGAAAAAAGGTCGCCTAACGGCGACCTTTTTTCATTGAGTTATACCAAACATTTTTACTGTTAACGACTGTCCGGATAACGGGCCAACATCTGTCGTGCCATATCACGGCGCTGGCGAGCTACACGATTTTCTTGATTAAGACGTAACAAAGATTCAAAGTCCTCACTAGCTTCTTCGTACCTTCCCAATTGCATATAAACCAGTCCTCGATTACTGTAGGCCAATACATAATTTGGGGTAAATCGCAACGCTTCTGAATAGGCACTCACTGCCTGTTCATGCTCGCCTCTTTGAGACAAAATGATACCCTTCCAAAGATTGGCACGTGAATCTCGTGTACTGACGGACTCAAAATCTGCCATTGCCATGTCAAATTCACCTAAATGAAACCAGACGATGCCACGTCGAAACACAGCCTCAGCTGTTTCCAAGGGTGAAAGTCTGTTGGCTTCGGTAAACGCATCAATGGCATCACGAAGATTTCCCATCATGCGCAGAGCAATGCCACGCGTGTGGTGCCCATTCGCCTGGCGGGGATCCAATTCGATGGCTTCGTCACAATCGGCAACAGCTGCCTCGTATTTTGAAGACCGCTCGTCGCGGGGCAAATAACTGGCCAAACTGATCTGCGCAAACGCTCGGGTTAGCAGAATCTCTGTTCGCAACCGCTTTTCTTCTTGTAAATCGTACTGTTTGGCAGGTGGTTCTGCCCCTTCATCAGCATCCGACGCAACCTCTAAAACGGACGATAATGCGGCAATACCTTGCTGAAAATTAGCCGTGATCTTATCGTAATCATGTCGGTGAATGAATGCATCCGAATTTCCCTGTTGTAGATAGGAAAGCCCTAACTGACGCAGGTATTCTGTGTTGTTCGGCTGCAACTCCGACGCTTTTTGTAGATCATTCAATGCCGCTTCGCTGTCGTTTAAGGCCTGCTTAGCCAAACCTAGATTGTAATAGGCCTCAGCTAAACGCATTTGCACCACTTCAGGGTCTTCCTGAGGGGCTTGCTGTGGTGGCGATTCGGCCGTCTCTTCACCTTCGTCATTTGTGGGGTCTTCGGTCGGTGTTGTGGGGTCTTCGGTCGGTGTTGCCGGTGACTCTTGTGACTCAATCGCTTCAATAGCCAAATTCAACGTGGTCACAGCCCGAACGTAATCGTTAACAAAATCTGCACTTCCCAATACAGCACCTTCCCGCGCAAAACTCACCAGAGCTGCACCAAATTTTGTCATATATTCGGAACTGATCGGATCTAATTCAACCGCACGTTGAAAATCCTCGATCGCATTACTGAATTCGTCTATTGTTAAATAAATCTTTCCACGTTCAAAGAATATGATAGGAGCCGTTTTTTGGATCGCTTCGGCGCGACTCAGCGAATCCAAAGCCATTTGATTCATTCCTAGACTACCAAAAGCAAGTCCTCGCTGGAGATACGCCTGCCAAGCTCGACTTTCCGAAGCGATGATCGCAGAGAATATTCTGATCGCCTGTCCGTGTTTGCCTTCCCCCATCATTTCCATACCTGCGTTGAAGGCCTGAGCCAGTTGCTG
>Ga0310342_100002725_pt1 | contig 11424 bp, 4 predicted proteins | sample S15DNA20500_MG_FD_206155 | JGI IMG/M metagenome (GOLD analysis project Ga0310342, IMG submission 206155) | Marine microbial communities from station ALOHA, North Pacific Subtropical Gyre - S1503-DNA-20-500_MG | ecosystem: Environmental > Aquatic > Marine > Oceanic | place: Pacific Ocean: North... | reverse complement strand
TTGGTCCACCGCGAACCCGCGCCGGTGACCGTCGCCTCACCGGTCGAGCCCGACTCCCAGGCGAGGGAACCGTTGACGTTGGAAACAGTGCCTCCATCGGTGACAGTCAGTTCACCGTTATCAAAGTGCCCCACATACAGGTCATCCGAGTTGTTCCACTGCGATCCGGCGCCGCTGACCATCGCGCCTACTCCCTCGTCAAAAAAATCTTCGGAGAAAGAGAAATCGATGTAACCGGTGGTATTGGAGACCACGGCGCCATCTAGGATGTTCAAGAAGGCCTTATACCCGCCAAGTTTCAGGGTGCCCATGTTGTTCCACTGCGAACCTGCGCCGGTGACCGTAGCTCGGCCGATTTCACCATTTCCGAAACCGATGTAACCATGGTGGTTAGAAACCACGCCGCCATCTGTAACGTTCAGCGTACCGTAGCCTTCGTTGCCCACAACGAGGCTACTCGAGTTGTTCCACTGCGATCCGGAGCCGGTGACCGTAGCAATCCCGCTTGAGATGGAATCGTAACCGATGTAACCCGAGTCATTTGAAACCACGCCTCCCGCCTCGACGTTCAGCGTGCCGGCACTCTCATAACCTACAAACAGGTCATCCGAGTTGTTCCACTGCGAACCGGTACCGGTGACCGTTACGTCGCCCGCTGAGAAAACATCGAGACCGAGGTAACCCGACCTATTAGAAACCACGCTGCCCGCCTTAACGATGAGTTGCCCCCCCCTGAAGGTGCTGAATCCAACGGTCAGGTTCCCCGACAACGTGGCGGTGGCCGTGTTGGCAAGCACCAATTCAGGCAGGTCGGTGGGAGAATAACCGTTAATCTCGAAATCACCTGGACCTGGATCAAAAGAGCCGCCCGGCCCGTTGACCGTTAACGTACCATCACGAAAGTCCAATGTGCCTGCTTCGCTGTTATCAAAAGAACCGGTGGTCAGGCTGCCTCCATCGAGTAAGAGGGTTCCTGTGGACCACAGCTTGGTGATGTTCGAAACAGTTACCAGTCCACTGTCGTTAAGGTTCAATGTTCCGCTGCCACCCGCGCCCGAACTATTTCCACCGATGAACAGGTTGTCCGAGTTGGTCCACTGTGAACCGGACCCGGCGACCGTCGCCTCGCCTGTCGAGCCTGAATAACGACCGATGTAACCATCGTCAGAGTTGGAAACCACGCCGCCCGCCTCAACGTTCAGCGTGCCGTCGCCCTGGCGGCCCACACTCATAACGCCCGAATTGTTCCACAGCGAACCGGACCCGGCGATCGTTGCGGCGCCCGTTGAGCCGGAATAGGAAGCGATGTTACCGTTGGTGTTCGAAACCACGCCGCCCGTCTTGACGTTCAGCGTGCCGTCGGCAGTAGAGCCCACATGCAGAATGCCCCCAACCGCCCAAGGGTCCGGCTGCGAGCCAGCCCCGCCCGGATCGACATCGCCAGTGGTGATCACATCCGCGGCAGCTGGAGTACCCACCGCTACAAGAACAACTGCCAGGGACACATAGCACACAACACGAAACATCAACGTCAAACTCATCGGTATCCTCCAGGCCAGGCAAACATCCAGTATACCGGTAGCGGCAGCCGAAGCAACTTTTTCCCGAGGGTGCCGACTACACTGCTGCGGTCAGGCAGGTGCAGCAGATTCTGGCTGCTGCAATGCAGCAGTTTTGCCCCGACATCCCCTTTGTGACGGAGTACCTGCTGGCCGATCGCTGGTACAAGGGCCTGGATGATCAGCCCACAGATGAATCAGGGCGCATCGTGCCCTACAAAAATAACTGCCTGGCAAGCCATGGGCGCTAGGCCTGCGCACCGATCAGGTGGTGGCAACTCCCGGATTGCCAAAAGCAGGGGCCTATCCTCGTGAAAACTGCCCGCTTCTCGTTTGCGAGGGCGCTGCTCAACTGTTCGGAGCGGTCCGCAGGAAGTCACGGCCTGGATCGTTCCAAAAGCCGCCCGGATTGCCCCGTGACGTGGCCAAAGGGAAGAAAAATAGGTAGACTTGGAAGAAAAGGAAGTCGAAAACCGGTCCATCCGGTGCGTGGGGTGTCTGTATTGGGATTGGAATCGCTATCATTTGTTTCCATGCGTGCGCAGGGAAGACAAGCCATGCTGCGCTCACTGGACGCCTGGCAAATGAAGAGTATCTGGTGACGTATTCACCGGGCACGTCCCTGGCGTGTTAGTAATCTCCCAGCCATCAGATTTGTACTGGTTCTGGTCCCCTGCATCTCATATGCTGGGATTTCGGCACAGTCCAACTGAGGCTCCGCAAAGGAGACGGCGATGACTGATGCGAAGAGGACGGGGTTGGCAGGCGCATTAGCGATTGCGGCGGCCCTGGTGGCGCACGCGGCATTATGTGCGGCCGAAACCGAAGATACCCAGCAAGCCCAGGCCGAGCGCGGGGTTGTATACAGGGAGGGCTTCGAGAGCGCCGGCCGGATGACGATCTGGGCTCACAACGGCGACGGTTGCGAGGTCAATTTCGCCGGCTCGACGGATGAGCGCGCGGCTTCGGGCAAACGCTCGTTCAAGATCGACGTGACGTGGAAAGACGGCTGTACATACCTCTACTGGTGGGTCCGTCGAGGGAGGATCGGCTACTACGGCAATCCCGTTGCGCGGGGGAAAATCTACGCCGAGCGTGGTGGCGCCACTTTCGGTCACGCCTACGCCGTCCCGGAGGCGAAGACAACCGGCAACAAGGGGATTGGTGTGCACATTCGCTCCCTGCCAGACGGCTGGGCCGAGTGGCGTTCCAGCGCCGTCAGCACGCCCGTGGATACAACGCCCTATCTGCAAGGGGTCGCGGTGTACCTCCACCCGGACAAGGAACGGCGAACGGTCATCTACGTTGACGACCTGGAGGTCGAGGCCGCGCTTGCGGAGGGGTACGAGGCCGAATTGGACGCGCGCATCGCGGAAACCGAGGCCAATCGCATCGCTCGCCTACGAAAGGCGGCGGGCATGCTCCTCAAGAGATTCGCAAAGCTGGCCGCAGAAATAGACGCAACTCCGTTGGAGTTCCCGGCCTCCGCCCCGGCGGAACTGAAGGATTATTGGGAGCGTCCGTGCCGGCACCGGGATCAGCTGCGCTCGCAACTGGAAACTCAACTTGCAGAATTGCAGACCAAACTCACATCCCCGGGCGTGGGTTCCGCCCGGGGACTGCTCTCGCAGCTGGAAAAGGCTCACCCCTACTGTATGTCCTTAGCTGCGTATGCGGCGGCTCACCCGGCACTGCCGTACACCGTGTGGATTGTTAACCCGATCAGCAATGACCACGTGCTGCCCGAGCGGTTCCCCGTGCCCGGCAGCGCCGGCACGGAGCTTTCGCTATTCGCCTGCCCGGGCGAGTACGAGCCGGTGAGTTTTGCGCTCCAGGCAATCAAAAAGCTGCGTGACGTTACCGTGGAGTGCAGCGATGCCCGATTGGGAAAGTTGACTCTACCCGCTTCCCAGATTGACGTCCGCATCGTGAAATGCTGGTGGCAGGGCGGTGTAGACCTGCGGTATGGCGGCGGGCGGCAACCGACATTCACTCCGGAGCTTCTGCTCAAGGACCCGGAGTTCGTCAGCGTCGACCACCAGAAGAAGAGCAATACGCTGAAGGATCCACAGGCGCTCCGCGACGCGGCCGAACTGCAGCCGGTCTCCATACCGGCGGGGACGACACAGCAGTTCTGGGTCACCGTCCACGTACCCGAGAATGCAAAGGCGGGCATTTACCGGGCAGCGCTGACCCTGAGGTCCCGAAACGCCCCGCAGGTGGTCATGCCGCTGAGCATTGAAGTGCTCCCTTTCCAACTGGAGGAGCCGGTGCTCACCTACTCCATCTATTACCGTGGTGTGTTGGCCGCTGATCTGACGGGCACCATCGATGTAAACCGGAAATCGCCACAGCAATATCTGGCGGAGATGCGCAACCTGAAGGCCCACGGTGTGACCCACCCCAACTGCTACGGTCCGCCGGGTACCGGGTTGGACCGAACGATCGAGCTGCGCAAGCAGGCCGGTCTGGCCATCGACCCTTTCTACTCTCTGGGTGTCCTGACTGGACGTGCAAAATCCCCCGGAGAACTGGAAGCTTCCAGGCGGCAAATTCGATCGGCCGTGGCCTGGGCGAGCCAACACGGAATCAAAGAATTCTACATCTATGGCATTGACGAAGCGCACGGCGAGGAACTCAAAGCCGAGCGGCCCGCATTCAAGGTCGCTCACGAGGCCGGGGCGAAGATCTTCGTCGCCTGCCGCCGCGCCAGCTTCCCCGTGGTCGGAGACCTGCTGGATTTGGCCGTCATGAGTCGCGCGCTGATTCCGGGTGAAGCAGAAAAATGGCACAGTGTCGGCCACCGCATCTTCAGCTACGGCAACCCGCAGGTGGGGGAAGAGCAACCCGAGACCTACCGCCGCAATTACGGCCTCGGGCTCTGGAAAGCGGGCTACGACGGAGCCATGAACTACGCCTACCAGCACGCCACCGGCGACATCTGGGACGACTTCGACGCTGCCCGGGGCTTCCGGGATCACGTTTTCGCGTACCCGACGGTGGACGGAGTGATCGACACCATCCAGTGGGAAGGTTTCCGCGAGGGGGTGGACGACGTGCGTTACCTGACCACACTTCTGAAGGCCATCGAGAAGGCCAAGGCAGGGAAGGACAAAGACGATCCGGCAAGAGAAGCGAAGGCCTGGATAGGAGAAATCGATATCACCGGTGACCTGCAGGCGCTGCGAGCGAACATGGTGGAGTGGATTCTGAGGCTCGGCAAATAAAAAAGCAGAAGGAGAAGTAAATGGCCGCGGATGCCCAGACGCGAGCAATCTGGCCGACGTTGGTCCGACGGCCATGCGGTGCGATGCCGTGCTGACCATCGCCAGAAGTGTAGATTCCCGAAGTGTTACCAGCGGTCGACAATTACCGACACCCAGCAGTCGAAAGCATCCTATGAGCACGTCGACAGGGTAATCAGAATCCGCACGTCACGGGTAGGTGTGTCAGATTTGTATCACACGCATGGCCCGAATGTGACACACACGAGACTGCCACTCCCGGCGTCTGCGGTCCCATCATTTGACCCAAACAAAAAGGCCGTACCGACTTATCGGTACGGCCTTCAGTAGCGGAGGAGGGACTCGAAGGGGGCCCGTTTTCTTCGGTAAAAGAACCCCTTTTCCATCAGGGTGGTGCAAAATCGGGTGCAGTGCCGGACGATCTACTTTAGGTCATAGAAGCCTGGCCTAATCTTGAGAGTAAAGTTCGAGAGGCCGTTGTCGCACTTGTGAAAACAAGTTTTAAAGGGCCGAAAAACGATTCTTCTGGCAAATCATCACATTATTAGCCCACGACAGGAGGCTGAATCATGGCACGTAAGCGTTATAGCGTGGAGCAGATCATCGCCAAGGTCCGTGAGGCCGAACTCCTTGTCTCGAAGGGTGGGAGCCTTGCACAGGCCTGCAAGAAGATCGCTGTGACCGAGCAGACGTACTACCGCTGGCGCAAGGAGTCGGGCGGCCTCCGGTTTCGTTCAACGCTATCGCGGGCTCATCCGCCTGGACTATTCCTGTTGCCAGGACAGTAGCAAGAAGGAGCGTCATTAAGCCGAGTGTTCGCATCCGGTTGTTCATCCTCAAGCGTTCTCATTCTTTCCCAGACGCCCCCATCTTCGCCCCAGCTCTCTGCGCGAACAAGTCTTGAGGCAGCAAACCCGTAATGCCTGGGTGACATCCACAATCGCCTTGTCGTACTCGCCTAACCAGCCTGGCAAGCGGGCGAGCAGGACAGAGATGAAGAAAGTGTGACCGATAGAATCACGAGGATCTAACGGACGATGGCAAAGCACCTCGTTTAGTCATTTTGCTTACGAAGAGATTCCAGAAATGCGAGCAAGTCACTCAACTCATCTGGCGTGAGCGTGCGGTCCAATCCTTGCGGCATGATCGACGTCGGTTGGCGGACCAGTTCATCGATATCGTTTCGATCGAGTTCGATTTCCATGCGCTGGGCATTCCGCAGTACAATCGAGCGGGCGGTTGCTCTTTGGATAACGCCGTTGTGGGTCTTGCCACTGGTCGTGATGGCCGACCATGTTTCGTAGTTGTTGACGATCGTGGCGCTGGGAAACGCGATCGCTTCCAGCAGATCACGTCGTTTGCGAATACCGCCAATCCCCGAGAGATCAGGGCCAATCGAACCGCCACGGCCGGCGACGCGATGGCACGCACTGCAGGCCGACTGGTTGTTGAAAAAAATCGTGCGGCCGCGCTCCAGATCGCCTGCAACAAGTTTCGCGCTGATGGAATCGAGTCTTTCGGTTTGTTTTGTGTCACCCTCCTGTAACTTTTCGAAAAGCGGATCTACCTGTTTGCGAATATTAACAGGAAAGCCGCGCGCGATCGCATCTAGTCTGGCGCGCGAGAGACTTGTCAATCCAGGCGACTTGCCGAAGGAGGCGAACAATGTTGAAGCGGTCTCGGGCGGAAGTTGTCCCCCGGGTGGCACGGCAAAGGCGTCGAGCAATGCGGGCAATTCGATCGGTCCCGTTCGTGCGACGAGGTCAGCAACTGACCGAAGTTGCGGCCTGGTGAGCTTGGCACGTGCGATTGCTCGTGCAGCATCCAAGCGTTCCAAGGGACCAAGCAACGTGTAATACGTCACCTGCTCGCTGAGCATTGACAAAGCTGCATCGGGAATTGCGGAGCCCCGTTGGCAAAGACAGATCCACGCACTCGAGCGGAGGGATTGCGTGTGCGAGTGGTTGGTCGCAACCGCCCGCAGTTGTTCGTCGAATTGATCTGTCTCCGAGACCGCCAGGACGGCGATCGTCTCACGGATTAGCGCCGGGTTTTCATCGTCGGCAAGCAATTCACGGATCGGCTTGACCCACCGCATGGGGAACGACGAAAGGCGAGCCAGCGCTTCGAGCAGGACCGTTCGAACCTCGGGCGCCGTGTCGCCTGAGGCGAGTGCCAGAGCCACCATCGATTGCACCCGTTCGTCTTCAACATAATTCACGACCGCGCCGCGCACGCTTGCTTCGTGTTCTGGCTTGGCTTTATTTTGAGCGACAAACTCTTTCAGGAACGCGATGACCTGATCGCTCCAGCCTTTTCGCTGGCTGACGAGATCCAGCACCGTTTGTCGAAGCCGCTCGTCATCGGTCTCCAGCAGCGGAGCGACGTGTGATTGCGTCAGTTTGCTGGCGTCGATCCGCTCAAGTGCCACGAGCGCCGCATGCTGGACCTGGGGATTGCGACTCGCGAGTCCCTTGGTCGTCGCATCAAAATCGCTGATTTCGATCAGGGCGTAAACCACCGCGTGCCGGAAAAAATCGTCTGCATTCGCCGCGGCTGCGGACAGCAATGCCGGGACAGCATCGGCCGCTCGGATTTGGCCAAGCGAGGTGGCGCTGGCTCGCCGCAAGGACCACGGTGCAGCTTCATCGAGCAGGATGCCGGTGATAATTTTCGCCGCTTCAGGATCTTTCAGCATGCCGGCACTGCGAACGGCGGTGTGGCGCACTGTCACGTCCGCGTCCAACAGCCCGTAACGGATCAGCCGCCGACACCGTTCACTCCCGATGCGCGATGCTGCCCATACAGCATTGCGCCGTCGTCGCGGGGACGATTGCCGGGTATGCTCTGACTCGTAACGGAACTGCTCGACAAGAAATTCGGTTCCTTGGTTTTCACGTTCATGCCAGGCGGCGATCGCTCGATCGCGAACGACAGGCCGCCGATCGTCCAGTCGCTCCCACAACTCGGTGGGCAATGGATTCTTCCAGTCCAAAGCGAGGCCACGCGGATCGTCGACAGCGTCGGCGTCCACGCGACGGATACGGTAGATCGCTCCGGGAATCTCCGGCTTGGCTGTTTTGGAAAACGGACAACTGATGCGGAACCAGCCACCGGTGTCGATCAGCAGCAAACTGCCGTCTGCATCTTCCATGATGTCGGTCGGGTGAAAGTCCGGATTTGACGATGTGAGAAACTCGTCGTCGAACGACCGATACGTCGAACCATGTCGCTCGATCCGTGTCGAGATGACGGTTTGCGAATTGAAATGGGTCGCGAAGAGCCGACCAGTATAGTTCTCACCGAGCGCACTGCCGCGATACATCATCAGCCCTGATGGCGCGACTTGTCCCCAACGACTCAGCGGCGGCAACCGATAGCCGGTCTGAGGAAGCGGCGGCGGACGAAAGTCTTGCGGCCCAACCGTTGCCCCACGAATCCAGTGAATCAGCGCATCGTGTCGGCCATCGATCTTGTCGATGATTGGGCAGGTCGTGAACAATTCGCCTTCAGGTGAGAAAGCAACTTCGACCGGATTGATACCGCCTGTCGCAAAGATCTCTACATCGCTGCCATCGAGTCGACAAGAGAAAACACCCGCCGCTGTTGCCTCGCCGACCGGATAAGCGGGCTTGCCATCGGAGCCGACAAGGTTGTATCCAAACGTGCCTCCCGAAAAGTACAAGCGGCCACACGGTCCGAGGTAGGCTCCATGCTGGTTGGCCTTGCCGTTGAACTCCATCTGGCCGACGAGCTTTTCACGAACGTCCGCCACGCCGTCGCCGTTGGTATCCGTAAGCCGCCACAGATACGGCGATGACAAAACGTAAAGCGACCCACGATACCAAACCGCGCCTTCGGGCATCACCAGGCCGTCGGCGAAGATGGTGCTTTTGTCAAAGCGACCGTCACCGTCGGTATCTTCGATCAAGCGGATGAACCGGTGCTTTGCCTGGAGTAGCCCTTCCTTGTCGAGGTTTTGCCCATGCGACTCGGCGATAAACATCCGCCCGTGTTCATCCAGACAGCCCATCATCGGATACTTGACCAATGGCGGCGCTGCCACCACATCGACAACAAATCCATCTGGGACGCGCATCTCGGGCGACGTGAACCTGGCTTCGTCGCCACACGCGAGTGCAGCCCATGCGTTCACCAACAGCAACACAACCGAGTGTCGTCTGCAGCGAATCTTTTGAAACATCATTTGTGCCTTTCACTCGTGGGCTACATACAAGTTGTCCGAGTTGTTCCACTGCGAGCCCGTATCGGTGACCGTTACTTCGCCCGTGGAGCCGGAGCTATAACCGAGGTAACCGTTGACATTGGAAACAGTGCCACCGCCGGTGATAGCCAGCGTACCGTTACCAGTGTGGCCCACATACAGGCTGGTCAAGTTGTTCCACTGTGAACCGGTGCCGGTGACCGTCGCCACGCCTGTTGAGCCAGAGTTATAACCTATGAAACCGCTGGTACCAGTGACCACGCCCCCTGCCTCAACATGCAGTGTGCCGTTGCCCTCGTAGCCCACATACAGGCTCCTGTTGTTCCACTGCGAGCCCGTACCGGTGACCGTTGCCTCGCCCGTTGAGCCGGAGTCATAACCCATGAAACCGCTGGTACTAGTGACCACGCCCCCTGCCTCAACATGCAGTGTGCCGTCACCAACTTCATCCCCCACAGCCAACCAGCCCGAGTTGTTCCACTGCGAACCGGTACCGCTGACCAGTGCCTCGCCGGTCGAGCCAGATTGGAGACCGATGGAACCGTTCGTATTGGAGACCACGCCACCGTCAGCAACGTTCAGCGTGCCGCTGCCATAGCTGCCCACATACAGGTTGGCCGAGTTGTCCCACAGGGACCCCGCACCGGTGACCGTTGCTTCGCCTGTACCGATTGAGCCGCCGCCGATGTAACCGTCTGTATCGGTAACCACGCCTGCGGATTCCACGCTCAGCGTGCCGCTGCCATAGCTGCCCACATACAGATGACTTGAGTTGTTCCACGCTGAGTTTGCTCCGGTAACCGTCACTTCGCCGGTTGAACCAGCAATGCGACCGATGTAACCGTAGGTATTGGAAACAATGCCTGCGGATTCCACGTTCAGCGTACCGGCGCCTTCGTCGCCCACTTCCAGATCGCTCGAGTTGTTCCACTGCGAACCTGCGCCGGTGACCGTTGCTTCGCCGGTTGAACCCGGAGAAAGACCAAGGTAACTCGATGTATTGTTAACCACGCCGCCCGCCTCAACGTTTAACGTGCCGGTGCCAGAAAAGCCCACAATCAGAGGACTTGAGTTGTTCCACTGCGAGTTGGTGCCGGTGACCGTCGCTTCGCCGGTTGAGCCAGATTTGTGACCGATGTAAGCGAAGGTATTGGAAACCTCGCCGCCCGCCTCGACGTTCAGCGTGCCGTTGCCTCGGTAGCCCACAGTCAGCTGGTCGATGTTCCACTGCGAATTTTCACCGGTAACCATCGCCACGCCGGTGGAATCGGCTCCGTAGCTGATGTGGACGTCGGTATTGGAAACCACGCCGCCCGATTCCACGGAAAGAAACCCCCGGTGTGTCGTCCCAACTTTTAATTTTCCTGCCAACGTGGTGGTGGCTGTATTGGCGATGACCAAATGGGGCGCATCATCTGCCGCGTTACCAGTGATACTGAAATCATCGACACCTGGATCGAACACCCCTCCCGCACCGTTGACCGTCAGCGTACCGTCATGGAAGTTCAAGATCCCCGCTTCACTGTTGTCAAAGGATCCGGTGGTCAGGTTTCCGCCATCGAGGTTAAGTGTTCCCGTGTCCCACAGCTTGGTGATATTCGTAATCGTCACCAAGCCGCTGTCGTAAAGATTCAATGTACCTGCACCACCGGCCGCAGAATCATTGCCACCAATCCACAGATCATCTGAGTTGTTCCACTGCGAACCCAAACCGGTCACCGTCGCTTCGCCTGTTGAGCCAGCAAAGCGACCGATGAAACCATCGTAAGCATTAGAAGTATTAGAAACCACGCCGCCAGCCTCGATGTTCAGCGTACCGGAGCCATAACGGCCCACACTCAGAACGCCCGAGTGGTTCCACTGCGAATCGGTGCCGGTAACCGTCGCCTCGCCTGTTGAACTCGAATAATAACCAAGGTAACCATGGTGGTTAGAAACCACCCCACCCGCCAAAACGTTCAGTGTGCCGTTACCGGAGACACCAACTTTCAAAGTGTCCGCGACGTCCCAGGGATCCAGTTGTGTGGCAGCCCCACCGGGATCGACATCACCGGTTGTGATCACATCCGCCGGAGCAGAATTTTCCAGCACCGTAAGAATAACTACCAGGGACACATAGCACACAACACGAAACATCAACGTCAAACTCATCGGTATCCTCCAGGCCAGGCAAACATCCAATATACCGGTAGCGGCAGCCGAAGCAACTTTTTTCCCGACGGTGCCGACTACACCGCAGCGGTCAGGCAGGTGCAGCACATGATGGCCGATGCAATGCAGCAGTTTTGCCCCGACATCCCCTTTGTGACGGAGTACCTGCTGGCCGATCGCTGGTACAAGGGCCTGGATGATCAGCCCACAGATGAATCAGGCCGCATCGTGCCCTACAAAAATA
>Ga0310342_100002724_pt1 | contig 11426 bp, 9 predicted proteins | sample S15DNA20500_MG_FD_206155 | JGI IMG/M metagenome (GOLD analysis project Ga0310342, IMG submission 206155) | Marine microbial communities from station ALOHA, North Pacific Subtropical Gyre - S1503-DNA-20-500_MG | ecosystem: Environmental > Aquatic > Marine > Oceanic | place: Pacific Ocean: North... | reverse complement strand
CTTGTTCGGGGCCAGGGCTCGGCCATGTATCGCAAGGGCACCGGCTCCATCTTCGTCCCCCTGATTCGCGCCGCCGCGGATGCCGGCGTGCGAACGATCTGCTTTGCGCGTGCTCGCCAGCAAGTAGAGCGGCTCTATCGTGCCGTCGTTGACGGGCACCCGCATTTGCGCACTAAAATCAAACCGTACCGCGGCGGACTTCTCCCGAACGAACGCAGAAGACTCGAACAGGATTTGTTCGAGGGGAAAATCAACACCATCATCACCACGAACGCTCTCGAACTGGGAATCGACATCGGGGATCTGGATCTATGCCTTCTTTCCGGACACCCCGGGTCCGTAGCCAGCTTCTGGCAACAGGCAGGCCGAGTGGGTCGAAAAGGGAAACAGGCGGTCATTGTTTTTGCAGCGAAAGATACGCCGGTCGACCAGTATCTGGTCAACCATCCTACCTTCATTTTCGAAGCTCCCATTGAACGCGCATGGCTAAACGCAAATAATCCCTACATCATTCTTCAGCACCTGCCCTGCGCCGCTTATGAACACCCATTGCGGCCCGAAGAGACTCTCTTTGACGGCCCGGCCTTTGGTGTCGCAACCCAGGTGCTCGCGGTTGATGAAACCCTGGTCCCCTACCACGACTGCTACCGGTATGCGCTTTCCGATTACCCGGCACGGGGTGTCAATCTTCGCGGCATGACGGATTACAACATAGAGATTTTCCACGGATCCGAAGTCATCGGGGAAATCGATCCCATAGGAGCCCGCGGCACCCTGTATAAAGACGCGATCTATCAGCATCTTGGAAACCGGTACATATCGATGGATCTCGATCTGGAGAAGAAGCTCTGCCGCGTGGATGCTGTGAATGTTGACTATTACACCGAGGCGGTATGGGAAAATCGGATCGAAATGACCGAAGTCGATGAGCAGAAAGAGGTTCAGGGCGCAGCGCTGAGTTTCGGATACGTACACGTCAACAAGCAACCAAAGCTCTACAAGAAGATTCGTGAGCGAAGCTACGAAAATATCGGCTATGGGCCCATCACGCTTTCAGCGTTCGAATACGATACGACCGGATTCTCCCTTTTACCGCCGACGATTTGGCGAGATGACATGGCCACGCGGGACAAACGGTATCGCGATGCAGCACTTTATGGATTGAGCTACATCCTGAAACACGTTGCACCCGGCCTCTGCATGGCCGACATCAAGGACATCGAAACAGACGTGTCTCTACACGAGGAAGCAGCGCTGCAATGGAAAAGCTCGCTGTACCTGTACGACGCACATGAAGGGGGCGTCGGATACGCAGAGAAAATATTCGAGCTGATTACCGAGGCGCTCTCCCTGTGTCGTCTGATTCTGAATGAGTGCGAATGCCCCGCAGGATGTCCGTCCTGTGTTCCGCCCCTGCCGCCCGGAGTCAACGACGAGGAATTGGAAGATTTTCTCGTTGAATCCAACGCGGCAGTGCAATGCACGCACAGTTTGCTGGTGATGCTTCTCGACGGGAAAATCGTCATGCCGGATATCACGATTTTCCGGGAATCCAGGCAGTCCGCGATCACGGCGCCGCCCCTGGACGAGGACGCCGTAAAACTCCAGAACCGCCTGGAGAAAGCTTCTGCAATTCTTTCCCGCAAGCGGGAACGGCAGCATTGATCCGGCAGGCGTTTCAGCATTTCCGGGGCATCGGCGCTGAGCGGCTCCGGCGGCTACAGGAAGCGGGAATTCGCGACTGGGATGAGCTCGCGGCCTTTACGGACAACCTTTCGCTGGGTGACACGGGCCGGGCGCGGCTTCGCGCCGAGATTGAGCAATGCGACCGCGCCATCGCCGAACGGAATATGCACTACCTGGTGGAATCATTCGGCGGTAGCGATCAATGGCGTATCCTCGCCCATTTCTTTCCTTCCGCTTCCTATTTCGACATCGAGACCTCGGGGCTCGATCTCGACAGCCACGTAACTGTGGTCTCCTGCTACCATCGCGATCGCGTTTACAATTTTGTGCATGGCGAGAACATGGAAGCATTCCTGGATCTGCTCGAAGACGTAGAACTGCTGGTATCCTTTAACGGAGCTTCATTCGACGTCCCGCAGATTCTCAAATTGTATCACATTCCCGATCTTCCTTGCGCCCACATCGATCTTCGGTGGCTTTGCTATCACGCCGCCATGCCCGGTGGACTTAAATCGATCGAAAAGAGGTTGGGCATCAACCGGCCCCGGGATCTGCAAGGCGTGGACGGCGAAGAAGCTGTCTGGCTGTGGAGACTTTGGGAGAACCAAGGCCAGGAGAAAGCGCGACAGCAATTGCTGCGCTACTGCTCGGCCGATTCGGTGTCCCTGAAGCTGCTATCCGCGAAGCTCCTCTCCATGAACAACGTACAGGTGGAATGTCCCGCACCGGACGAGCTATGGTCGATGCTGGGCGGAATTGAAACGCCGGAGCTGGGGTTTCAAACGCTGCCGCCCGCGGCGGAAACATCCGGGCTCATGGCGCAGGATGCAGCACACGATCCCATGAGGGAGCGAATGGTCCGGCACTTGCGCATGATGCGGAATCGGAAATAAAGCGTTCCGAATGTCACGGCCTACTTCAAGAACTTGTCGAAGAGCTTTCCGCCTTCACGTTCAAGGAATTTTCCGGCCTCTTTCTTGAGCGCTTTCTTGCCGGCTTGCGCCGCGAGGTCCGCGGCGGCTTCGGTCAGCACGCTCGCATTGAGAATGGGTTTGCTGACCGTGCCCCGAATCGGGACATTGATGGTGGTGCCTTCCAAATACTTCAATAAATTCGAGCTCACGAGTTGGTCCGTAACCGGAACCGTGGCGACATAGTCCAACGACCCGTCGAGTCCGATCGTACCGGACAGAGTCACTTCGTTCCCCTCCACTTTGAAACTTGTGGGAGACGTGGATATCTTCCCATTCTCACACTGAAACTCTATTTGTCGCGCCCCGACTTCCACGCTCTGTTCCTTCACTTTCATGGCGGTCATAATTTTCTCCGAAAGACCCGATGCGCCGAGCCGCAGATCATGGAATTCCATGACCCCCTGGAATTCTGCTTCATTCCGCCGCTCCGCCTCCAACGGCCAACTGAAATTGTCCATGCCCATATCGAACCGACCGCCGATTACCGATGCGCCTTTGAACAGTGGGTGAATCCTCCCCAGCAATCCGTCCGCAATTTCCTTCGTGAGTTCAACGTTGGAAATAAAATTCGTGGGATTTCGCAACACCAGCGTCCGACTTTCTTGCGAAAAATCCAATTCAGGGAGGACTTCTATGCTGCCCTGGTTAACGTCCGCCCGCAGTTCCCCCTGGAACAATCCACTCGCAATCGATACGGGTAATCGAATGGACTGCAGATCAAAGCCGAAGGCTTGTATCCGGTCGGCACGGAGGGCCGCCTGCAGATTCGCGCGGGTGAGGATATTATCTCCATTCACCGGGGACCACGTTGATTGAAATGCGAACGGCTCGTTCCCCTTACCGCGAAGGACAATGTCCAATCCGGCAAGGTTTCTGACATAGGTCTCGGCCGCCTCCAGATCCAGACCCAGTTTTCCCTTCACATCAACCGACGGGTCTGTGTCACCCGCCTGCAATTCGCCTACGGCGGCAAGCTGAAGGAACTTGGAGTGTACAGCAAGTTCTTCGATCACGATGATCCTTCCCAGCGGTTCGCCGACGACCACTCGCACTTTCACGGTGGCGCCGTCATTCTCCAGCACGGCTTGTCCTCCCGACACCAGGTCGAACTCGGCGAGCTCCGCATCCATGGCGAGCAGCCGTCCACCGGCCGGGGCGTCTGAAATGTCGAGGCGAATGGAGGCGCTTCCGTCGATGGAGGTTTGATCCGGCAGCGCGAGGAACCCTCCCAGGACATCCTGGACGGATTTCAGTGCGAAGGACGCCTGCATCGACGCCTTTGCGCTTGCGGGGTGATTGACCGGGACCTCGAGTGCGCTTATGACGATCTCCCCCATTGTCGTTTTCAATCGTGCTCCGTTTACAGAAATCAACTGATCCGGCACGGCCCGGAATTTTTTTACCGAAAGTGAAATCTGCGGGTCGCTCAGAGTTTTGTCTTCCTGTTCCAGATACAGGCGCTGAACAGAAAGGACGGATGGTCCGACGTCCAGTTGCTGGTTCTTGATACCGAATGCAAGATTCATCCGTGCATCACCTCGCAGCGACAGCCCCTCAGGAGCCGTTTCGATGGCGTTCATGACCGCGAAAGCGCGTTCCAAATCAACATCGGCCTTGATGGATCCCCCGATGATCTCCGGCCCTTCGCCCGGCCCGGCGCCCCCGTCTTCAGGTACGCCTATCGACTGCGCCGCGATCTTTCCCTGGCCGACTGGAAGCTTCCAGGAGAGCGAAGGATTGAGGAACTCGATTTTGAACCCATCCTGATTGGTGGAGATCCCGGACGCGATCTGTACATTCCACGAACCGCGTGGCATCAAGGCCTCCGACCCATGGGCGATCTCCGCATCGTTAAGAGTTATGTCACACCGAACCAACGGGACGTCGCCGGCCGTCGGGCGATCCAGCTTCGCGGAAAACATCAGCTTTCCGGCAAACTGCCATGGTTCCAGATCGACCAGCTTCCCGATTTCTTCTCTCAGTTCACCCAACTCCGCGGATCCCGATACCTCCAGGTGGTTCAGATCCCCTTTCCCGGTAACCGACGCAAACGGGGCGTCCAGACGAAGGGTTTGAATGGTAACTTCCTGCGCATGCTTCTGCCCCTCGAACCTCAATACGGTGGGTTGATCCCAGGCAATATCCGCCACCATTGATTCTGTTGCCACCGTGCCGCGCAGAACCGGCAGCAAAGCAGTAAGGCTCACCGATAGGTCCTCCCCGCGCGTGCTGATTTCCGCGCCCAGTTCGAGCGCCCCTTCCTCTATCTGCAGCCCCTCACGCACGCCGAGGGTGGCGGGAAACTGAGCGAGTAACATGATCAGGTCCACCCTTCCTTCGAGCTTGAGTTGACTATCTTCCGTGCTGCTCAGATCCCCGGAGGTGGAGATGCGGGCCACTGCAGTTTCGAAATTGAGGCGGTCAATTCGGATCGAGTTCGAGTTCACGAGGCCTTCCACCGACAGAACAACATCGCCGAGCGACGGGGTGTCGGAGGAGAGCGGCCCACCGGACATGCGGAGATCAGGCACGCTCACAACACCTGACATCCGGAGGTCCTCGGTTGCCGCCCCATCCACATTGACCTTTGCGTTCAGGATTCCATCAACGACAGGCACCTCGGCAAATTGTGTGGCAAACGTCGTCAAGGGCGAGAGATCGAGGTCGTTGGCTTCGATGCTTGCATGTACCCGGGGCCAGGCGGCAGCTCCGGTCGGATCTGCCTGGAAAGAAGCAACCAGATCCAGACGCCCTTTGTCGTCGGGTGACGTGAATCCGGCAATCACATTCACGGGTGACTCCGCGCCTTCAAGAACGGTAGCAAGATGAACATCCGTGGCGACGGTCTCCGGTGCTTGTCCCGCATTGGCTAGGGCAAAGGTCCCGTTGGTGACAATGAGGCGCACCGCGAGGTCCGGCATGGCGGAGAGCTTGTCGAGCGTTGGCGCCGGCGAGGTTTCGTCAGGCTTCGAACCCTTTTCCGTCTCAAAAGCTTCTACGGGCAATGATTCTACCGGGGGACTCGGCTCGTCTTCAGGGACCGTTGCGGTAACAAACGGAGCATCGACGTAAACCGTTCCAAGATTCTTGCGGTTCAACAAGAACCCAAGCAGCCCGCGATCCGTTCGCACCTCATCGACTACGACTCGCGTGGCGGACCCAGGATCTTCAAATACGATCCCCCGAAGCGAAATTTTACGTGTCCAGCGGAGCGACCACTCATCGACCGACACCGAACCGTCGATCTTGTTGTTGGCTATACCGAGAACCTTGCTCTTAACAAATCCCGTCGAACATAGCCAGGGAAGGCAGACCACCAGGAGCACGAGTAGTATGAGCATCGCAAAAAATATTCGCCTCAGCTTCTTCATAACCAATTGTGTCCTGACTCTTTTAGGATGAAAATCTTATGTGCTTCCTACTATTCATCTCCTCATACCAAATTCCCACAAGGTGATGTCGAGCTTCGTTATATCAGATGAAGAGGTCTCTTCGAATTTGCTGAATCGCGTCTTCGAGTACTTCCACGCCGGATATCCTGGCGAGTTGCGCCGCACCCTGCAGACAACTTTTTACCGCGATCGCCTTATCGCGGGGCGGTCCGGGAAACCGGTAAAACCCCTGGTCTCGACCCAACTCCAGAACGCGAGTCAACCAGGCGATCATCTCTTCAACCAGAAGTTGGGCCTGTCTCTTCATTCTGGGAGGCATTGTATTGTAGTCAGCCGCCATGATGCCCATCGGGCAAATCTCCCCGCGCTCTTTGAAAGACTCCATGGTGAACTGGAAATAGCTCTCGAGTTGATTGAGAGGATGACCGCCACGCGTCATGAAATCCGTCGTTTTGTCCCGCAGAATCTCTCGATACCGGTCCAACAGCGCAACCCCAAGGTCTTCTTTAGTAGCAAAATGGTAATGAACAGCAGCATTCTTGATTCCCATAGGGTTTGAAATGTCTTTGTAGCTGAACCCATTGAATCCTCTCTCCAGGAGAAGCCTGTCCGCTCGGTCGAGAATCGTGTTTCGGGTATCACGGTTGGTCGGCATGTTTATTTCCTATAAAAAGAGAGCTTTTCAATGAACTTACTTATAAATAAGTCAGCTGTCAAATAGTTACCAATATCCCGTTAACAGGAACTGCGAGATATTTGCCATGCAATAATTCATGGGCCGGATCGTTTTGCAAACAGAAACGCCCCTCCAGTCATGAGACCAGGGGCACAACCACTAAAAGATGGAGAATCATATGAATCGCATTGGAACTCTTATCCTGACCACCGCGGTAGGCATCACAATAAATGCGGGCACTGCGCTTGCGGGTCCCGGGGAAGAAGAGCGAGAAGGGCGCCGCGGAAGGCCGAATTTTGAAAAAATAGATGAGGATGGTGACGGGAAGATTTCGATCGAAGAATTTGTACTGGCCTCGGAGCACCGTATTGACCGGATCCTTGATCGAATGGATTCCGATGAAAATGGCGTTATTACTATTCAAGAGTTTGAATCTGCGCGTGCGCAGCGAGGGAAGGGTGAAAAGTGCAAGCGTGGCAAAAGCGATCAAGATCGACGGCCACGTGGCGGAAAGCCTCCCTCATTCGATGAACTCGATGAGGACGGAAACTCGGAATTGACGGAAGACGAGTTGGTCGCGCACCACGCGGAGCGGGCAGCGGCCCACTTCGAGCACATAGACAAGGACGGAGATGGTCTTCTCACCAAGGATGAATTGGGAAAACAGCGACGCCAGCGCGGTGGAGGACATCCCGGGCGTGGTCGGGGTCCCGGACCCGATGGGGACAACGAAGAGATCTAGAATCGGATCCGATTTCGCAGAACCGAACAATTAAAATTCTTCTCCCCACCGCGGATCGAGGCTGGAACGAACCTGCCCGGTCCGCGGTTTTCTTTATCTCGGATTATTCTCCCACCGCATTCGAGCCCGTGACAACGGTAGGCGAAGGTTCGCCGACTGCGGCCGGGGACATGGTGAACCAGAAAGTACTGCCCGCCCCTTCGGAGCTGATCAGACCAATTTCTCCCCCGTGCACCTCTACTGCCATCCTGCAAAAGGCAAGCCCCAGCCCAGTGGATCCCTTACGCTGGTGCCCCTTCAGTTGAACCTGTCCGAATTTCTCAAAATCTTTTCGTAATACTCCTTCGGCACACCGGGTCCCTTGTCGGTAATGCTGATGCGCACGAAATTATTTTCTCCCGTATCCGCGGATACCTGCACCGTTTCATCGGCAGGGCTGTACTTGGACGCATTAAGAAAGATGTTGGCAACCACTCGCTGCATGACATCAGGATCAAACGTGGTTTCCTGAATATTTTCTTCGAACGGCATCGAGAACTCCACGTCGGGCCGCATCGTATTCATTAAGCGGGTTCCTTCCGTGAGGCTTTCGAGCATGTCCCTCTACTTCATTAGCAAGGGGAGTTTCCCATCTTCCATCCGACGAGAATCGAGCATCGAGTAGACCATGACTTCGAGTTGCCGAAAGTACGCCAGTATTGCCGAATCCATGAAGACCTGGAGTGTCATCCGACAGTTGAATGCTGAAGTGGTATATGACGACCACAATCAGGATGCCGGCGATTGCCCAGAGCTCCATGGCACTCGACTTCCCCTTTCTCATTACAAATGATGACCCAAGTGGCCTCCTCATGGCGGCGGGATTTACGGGGACTTCATCAGCAGATTGGTGGGCCACTGAGCCCGACAGCAGTGGGAGTCGGGCAAAGCACGGACTCCAACACGCTGCATTTTAGCGTGTTACAAATCAGGACAGCCTGAATAATCAGGGCCCCGGCGAGCGTTCGCGCCCCTGGAGGCAAGGGACGGTTTTCGATAGTGAGAATCGAAGGTGAACGGGCGGGTGAGAGCGTATTACTGGCCCTTTAAAGCACGTCTCAGAATTTTTCCAACGTTGCTCTTTGGCAATGAGTCGCGAAATTCGACCTGCTTTGGAACCTTGTAGGCTGACAACTGTCCCCGGCAGTGGGCGATTACGTGATCTTCCGTGAGTTTTGGGTCGTTCCGAACCACGAACAGCTTCACCACTTCGCCGGATCCGGGATCTGGCATGGCCACCGCCGCTGCCTCCAGAATTCCCGAGTGCAATGCCGCGACTGCCTCAACTTCGTTGGGATACACATTGAATCCTGACACCAGGATCATGTCCTTTTTCCGATCTTCGATGAAAACGTAACCCCGCTCATCCAATCGACCGATATCCCCGGTTCGCAACCAACGGCCATCCAACATGACGTTCTCGGTCTCTTTTGGGCGATGCCAGTACTCGCGCATGACCTGGGGACCCTGGATACAGATTTCTCCCACTTTGCCGATCGGAAGTACGTTCCCGTCATCATCCCGAATCGTCACTTCCGTGGATGGAATCGGCAGGCCGATCGAACCATTATAACAATCGTTCGTCATCGGATTCATGCAGGCCGCCGGCGAAGTTTCAGTCAGGCCATAGGCCTCGATCAAGGGCTGCCCGGTCACTGCTTTCCATTTTTCGGCCACCGCACGCTGTACCGCCATGCCACCGCCGAGGCTGACGTGAAGGGAGCGAAAGTCACACTCCGCGAAACCTGGCGTGTTCAGTAGCGAGTTGAACAACGTATTGACGCCCAGAATACCCGTAAAGCGCGATGTTTGCAGGGTCTTCACGAACCCCTTGAAATCCCGGGGATTGGTGATGAGCAGGTTTTCCCCGCCGAGGGACATGTAAGTGAGGCAATTGGCGAGCAGCGCGAATATATGATACAGGGGCAACGCGCAGACGATGACCTCTTCGCCCTCCTTCGTGACGGGCCGGAGCCACTCGGACGCCTGCAACACGTTGGCCACCATATTTCCGTGAGTGAGGACGGCGCCTTTTGCAACTCCTGTAGTTCCTCCAGTATATTGCAGGAACGCAATGTCCTCGTGAGTCAACCTCTCATCGGGAAGTTCGCTGTCGTCCCCCTGCTTCAGTGCATCCCGAAATTTGACCGCATCCTTCAGCAAAAATGGCGGAACCAATTTTTTGATCCGTTTCACGACAAAATTGACGGTCGCCCTCTTGATCGGTGGAAACATATCGGCGAGTTGGGTCGTAATGATCCGTTCAATATCTGACTGGTCTACGACTTCCTGCAGCGTGGCGGCGAAGTTTTCCATCACCAGAATCGCCCGCGCACCGGAGTCCTCCAACTGATACTTAAGCTCTCGCGGCGTGTACATGGGATTGACATTGACCACAACGAGTCCCGCGCGTAGCACCCCCAGGACCGCGATTGGATACTGCAAAACGTTCGGCAGCATGATGGCGACCCTGTCGCCGCGGGATAAGCCGGCGACGCTGCGCAAATAGGCGCCGAATTGCAGGCTCAACCGGTCGAGCTCCGCAAAAGTAATAGCGACACCCATATTCGAATAGGCGGTCCGGTCACTGAACCGAGCGCAGTTCACCTCAATGACTTCCTTGAGGGATGGGTGGATCGACGGATCAATCTCAGCCGGAACACCCTCGTCGTATTCAGCTAGCCAGGTTTTGTCCATTTACCTTCCCGTATGCTCCGAAATCGCCCGCTGTGCTTCCCGTTCCGCGGTACGGCGTTTAAGTGTTTCGCGCTTATCCTGTCCCGTCTTGCCTTTGCAGAGCCCCAGCTTCACTTTGACGCGACCACGACGAAGATAGAGTTCGAGCGGAATCAGGGTCATCCCCTTTTCCGACACGAGGCCGATCAGCTGGTTAATTTCCCGGCGGTGAAGGAGCAGTCGCCTGGGGCGGACGGGGTCGTGATTGAACTGGTTGCCGTGGGAGTATGGCTCAATGCGGAGGCTCTGAAGGAGCACTTCACCATTCCGGATTTCCGCAAAACTTTCTCCGAGGCTGGCCTTCGCTGCACGCACCGATTTCACTTCGGTGCCGCACAGTGCAATCCCGCACTCAATATCCTTGAGGACAAGAAAATCCCGTCTCGCCTTTCTGTTAGTAACCAGAACGCGCGAACCGGAAGAGCTGTTTGACGAGGCGGCCGCCATGGGGCCGTCCAAACCTCACAATTGGATGAGGTTATCGGCCTCCGGCTTTACGCTGGGTGCGAAGGCGATTTCGGCCGTGAGTTTACCTTCCGCGACTTCTGCGAGCGCCACATCCATATTGGACATATCCCGCTCAGGCTTCAGCAGGGGGCGCTGGCCGCCATTAAGCTGGCGGACACGGCGGCTGACCACGTTAATCAGAAGCGGAATGTTGTTAATTCGTTCTCTGGCCTGTTGCAGCAAGGTTGTATTCAAAATCAAAGGCCTCCAAGTGGGAATTAGGTGAAAAATGAACGGGGCACTATATGTACCCCGTTCATTTGCGTCAATCGTGTTTATTTCGGGTTGTTTAGTACCCCATGCCTCCCATATCCGGGCCGCCGGGTCCACCACCTCCGCCGGGCATCGGCGGCTTGTCGTCTTCCGGCAGTTCCGTCACCATGCACTCTGTGGTGAGGAGCAGGGAGGCAATGCTGGCCGCATTTTGCAGCGCCGTACGGGTCACTTTCGTGGGGTCGATGATTCCGGCCTTGACCATATCCACGTATTCGCCGTTCGCAACATTGTAACCGCAGGAAGCGCGCTGCTTCTTGACTTCCTGGACCACGATAGATCCTTCACCGCCGCCATTGGCGACGAGCTGGCGCAACGGGGACTCACAGGACGTATGTACAATCTGGGCTCCAATCGCGGCGTCGCCACTGAGCTCAAGCTGGCCAATCGCTTTCTGGCAA
>Ga0310342_100002723_pt1 | contig 11428 bp, 7 predicted proteins | sample S15DNA20500_MG_FD_206155 | JGI IMG/M metagenome (GOLD analysis project Ga0310342, IMG submission 206155) | Marine microbial communities from station ALOHA, North Pacific Subtropical Gyre - S1503-DNA-20-500_MG | ecosystem: Environmental > Aquatic > Marine > Oceanic | place: Pacific Ocean: North... | reverse complement strand
TCCTGCACGCAGCACGCAGCGATGAGGTGGTAATCACGACCATGAGTACGGCGCGGGAATGGATCGATTTGCCTCCCCATCCACTCGACTTTGTTTACGTACCCTCGAGCATGGGCCAAGCTTCGTCGCTCGGCCTCGGGATGGCGATGGCTCAACCGAACAGGCGCATCGTCGTTTGCAACGGAGATGGTTGCACGCTGATGAACCTGGGATCGCTAGTCAGTATCACGGCGGCCGCTCCCAAAAACTTGGTGGTGCTGGTATTTGACAACGAAGTCTATGAGATCACCGGAGGCCAGGGGACAGCTGCTGCGCACCAGCGGCGCGCTGACGGCGCTTCACTGGACTATGCTCAAATGGCCCGCGCCTGCGGTTTCCAAAAAGTCCACGTGATTGAAAGCTGCCAGCAGTGGCAAGAACAAGTTGGGCAGTTATTGAGTGAAGAAGGCCCCGTCTTCGGTTGGCTCAAGGTAGCCCCGGTCCCCGGAGGTGCGGGCCCCCGTTCTCCAGGACCAGGTCCGGAACGGGCCAGGTCGTTTGCCGCTGCCCTGCAAGGGCACCAGGCCAGCACGTAAAGCGTAAAATGAGCTGGCAAATCTGCCGGGATTGCTTTCGGGGGCTTCCACGAATCACTCCTGTCCTAGAACTTCTAAAGCAATTTCATGAACCGTGGTCTGTTTATCATCCAGCCCCGCGTACCATGCATTTAGGGCATCGAGTACAGCGTCATTGGCTTGGTTGTCTTCCACTCCTACAACACAAATGACTGTTGATAAATTGACTTTGGGATCTGTCGGGTAGCCCATAGCGAGAATCGCGTCTTGAAGATCCGATTCTTCGTTAACCGTTCCCACGACATTTGGCGGGTCTCCGTTGTATTGATCCTGAACAACGTCGTTTGCCGCCAGTGGCGTTGTAGCGTTGTTTCCCTCGGCATTGTGGAGATTGAATGTTTGAACGGCTCCAAGTCCACCATTTTGATTTCGATAAGCCAAGTACAAGGTGGAGTTTTCGGTTAGAGCACCAAGACGGTTATCGGAGGCCCAATTATCACCGACTCGAAAGAAGGGCTTAGCGATGACCCCGTGTTGTACGGCGAGATCAAATGTTTCTTGTTGGCTTGGCCCTGAAGGGCCTGCAAGGTAAACAAATGGCATCGGGGATTCTCCGATATTGATTATTGGTTTGATTGTTGACCGATGGCAAACACGAGTATACCACTCCCAAAACACTTTGACATCAGCTACAACGTCTTCCTTGGCCTTCTTATCGTCGCATTAGTTTTTGTGTTGTGTATTTTTATCTACGTTGTTCGTAACGTGTAGATTCGATTCTCATTTGAAGAGAAAAAGCACCGTATAACTGTAGGTACGGATAAAGCGTCTGAATAACGTTACCTTCCGAACAGAAGGTAAAACTACCCGCTGCAATAGCATTAAGGAAAGAAGTAGGCGGGGCGACGTTTTCAAAGGACTTACGACGACGAAAAAGAACTATGGAAATCGGAAAGAAATGACACTTCGTTTTGACCAACCTAGTCACTCAGATAGCGATAATTTAAGTATTGGAAGGTATAAAAATGCCTAAACGACTTACGACGATGCGGAAAACAAAGGACTTACGGATTGCTATCGCCCCGCTCCGCTGCCACCGCTAGAATAATCCTGTTGTCTTAACGACGTGTGCGAAAGCAAATTCAACCAGCAGACCAGCGGGTAACCATGAGCAACGATCCAACCCCCGTCGATGACACTACCGAAGAGAAGACCACTGCCGACACTCCTGCGACCAGCCAGTTCGCAGACCAGGCCAGTCAGCAATCGGTCGGCATCATCCGAGAATTCTGGGATTTTTTGCGCTACAACAAAAAATGGTGGCTACTGCCAATCCTGATTGTACTGCTACTAGTCACCGGACTGGTCCTGCTTAGCGGCACCACTGCCGCACCATTCATCTACACGCTCTTTTAAACTGCGCTGCGTGTGATCAGAGGAAGCGACGTCGCCTGTTGATGCGGCCGGTTCGTCTAGTTCGTCTTCTCGAAACGGTAGATCCCCTGCCCCTTCGGATCGACTACCAGGAAGTAGACCTCTCCGGTTTCGTCTTCACCGTAGGAGATCACTTGCTTGCGATCCGACTGCAGGGCGTGGTTCGAAATCACCTTCTTACTAGCTGCATCGTAGCGTAGTGCCCAGAGACGTCCGGAGACGTAGTCGGCGTAGAGGTAAGCACCGACCAGGCCTGGCAGCTTTTTACCCCGGTAGACGTAACCACCCGTAATCGACTTGCCCACTTCGTGGTCATACTCCCAGATGGGATCGACCAGGTCTTTACGGGCCTGTACACCCTTGGCCCCAAACAGATGGGCGCCTTCGCGGAGGTTCCAACCGTAGTTGCCGCCGCGCGTGACGATGTTAATCTCTTCCCAAAGGTTCTGGCCAACATCCGCCACCCACAGGTCACCATTGGCACGATCGAAGGCCAACCGCCAAACGTTCCTAAAACCACGAGCCCAAATTTCGCCACGGACATCCGCCTCCATGGCGAACGGGTTATCCGCAGGAATGGCGTAGTTTTTATTACCGGATTTGCGATCAATGTCGATACGCAGCACGGAACCAAGCAAGACCGTGAGATTTTGGCCATTGCCGTGGGGATCATTCCCGGCCCCACCATCACCGAGACCGATGTAAAGGTAACCATCGGGGCCAAAAGCGATGGTCCCACCATTGTGGTTCCAGTAGGGCTGCTCGAGTCTCATGATCTCTTCTTCAAATTGAGGATCCGCCTTGTTGGAATCGTCCTTGGAAACCCGAAACCTCGAAATCACCGACGTATGGGGGGATTTCCGTGTCGTGTAGTAGGCAAAAAACTCACCTGTTTTCTTGTAATTCGGATGGAAGGCAAAACCGAGGAAGCCTTCTTCGTTCTGACGGTCTGAATAGGAGACTTTCTTGCTTAGATCAGCATACACCTGCGTGCTGGTTGCCTTTTGATCATTGTCAAAGACGTGAATCACACCCCGCTGTGTTGCCACGAAGACACGATTGCTGCCGTCTCCAGCGTGCGTCAAAATGATCGGGCGCAGCGGCTGCGGCTTACCCGCTTCATTGATCGGATCCCAACCAGCCCATTGTAAGTTCGGGAAAGCGAGTGCTGGCTTGTAGGCCAATGTGCCATCTACCGGATCAAGATTTGTTCCTTCCTTGAGGTTTCGGATCTTGATGTTCCGGTACGAGACCAGGTTTCCATGGTCCTGCAGGCAAATATGTCCAGTCGTACTCGCTCCAAACGTGGCGTACTTCGAAAACTTACTTTTCGCTACGCGTTTCTTCCAGTCTTCGCTCCCTTTAACAAAGCGAGCGTACCGCAAACCGTTCATATAAGTCGCGCACTGCTTGGGAGTGATCGTCATGCGGAATTGATTCCACTGACCGGCCGGTTTGGTGGAATCGTCCTTGGAACTGTAAAGCTGGTACAGCCAGCCACTTTTCTGCGGATCATGGCCATCAACGTTATCCTGGATCTGGATTTCCGGGCCGGAGTGCCAGGCACGTTTTCCTTTTTCGTCAACATGGAACATGATGCCACTGTTGCCACCCTTGGAAATATTGAATTCCAACGAGAGTTCAAAGCTGTCGTACTGCTTAGCCGTGATAATGTCGCCAGCACCTTTACCCGCACGCGTCAGGGCGCCATCGACGATCTTCCAACCATCACTGATCCCCTTGGCCTGGTAATTGCGCCAACCCTTGGTCGTCTTGCCATCGAACAACAACTTCCAACCTGCCTTCTTCTCGGCCTCGCTCAACGTATTGACCTCTTCCGCGGCTACGAAGCTGGTGCTGGCGAGAAAGAAAATTGCCAAGAGGCCCGTGACTACCGAGTGATTGCGATTGGTCATCGTATCGTTTGCTCCTGATGGGATCGTCGCTGCCAGCGGTGGCAGCCTGTTGTTGATGAAAAACCCTTTTTCTGTGCCACTCACAGAGCCACCAGTATAAACCGCCAGTTAACGGGCTGACCAGTTACCTAAAGGCCCAGGAAAAAAGCATTTGGCCCCTACCTGAGAGCGATTTCAAGGTCCCTAACCATAGATTTAATCGTCACTTAGATAAATCCATCGAAAATCAGCCCGATTTCCTGTCCGCTTTTGATCGGCCACGGCAATCTCTAGGTGAGGCAGGAAGCAATCAACACATTTTCGGACCTTTAACCAATACGAAAGAGGTAAGCCATGAAAGTTAACAAACAACGTTACGCAGGATTACTTGTTAAAAACTTGTTACTCGGAACGCTGGCGATTGCTGTCAGTATTAGCCCGGCCGTTTTAAGCGAAGCCCTGGCTGACCCACTGGACAAATCGAGCCCTAAGATTGCTCACGGCATCTACCGGGATCGTGGCAAAAGCAGTCCCAAAATTGGTCACGGCATGTACCGGGACCGCGGCAAGAGCAGCCCCAAGATTGCTCACGGCATGTACCGGGATCGTGGTAAGAGCAGCCCCAAGATTGCTCACGGCATGTACCGGGATCGTGGCAAGAGCAGCCCCAAGATTGCTCACGGCATGTACAAGGAAATCGACAAGAGTAGCCCCAAGATTGCCCACGGGATGTACAAAGACCGAGGCAAGTCGAGCCCCAAGATTGCCGAACGGACCTTGCAGTCCCAACGAAACCGGCTGCACGAGGAGATCAAATGGGCGATCGAAACGGGAAGACTGACGATGGCCGACGAAATGCTCTTCGAGCTCGACAACCTTAACCGAGCCGGCAGGTAACAAGCGAAAATACTTAACGCTCAGAAAGGAGCGCCCAGCAAAAAAGGGTCGCAGCGCAAGCTGCGGCCTTTTTTATTGCGCCAGCAGCGGCGGCGGCTGGTCGACAAACCGTGTCGCCTGCTGGAAGGCATAGGCCAATTGCAAGACGCCCACATCCTGCTGGTGCCGGCCAACGATTTGCACGCCGACGGGCAACCCTTCCGGCGTGAACCCACAGGGGACTGAAATGGCCGGCAGACCTGTCACCGTGACGTAATAGCAGGACTTCATCCAATCGATGTAGGTTTCCATCGCGACCCCATTAATCTCTTCGATATATGGCTGATTCACATCGAAGGGGGGAACTTGGTTAACGGGCAGAATGAGATACTCATATTCCTGCATAAATTCCCGCACCCGGTGGTAGAGGGACGTCCGTTTGACCTCTGCCTGGCTCAGATCAAGCCCTGTAAGTTTGAGACCCTCCTCCGTATTCCAGATCACCGAATCCTTGATTTGCTCACGGTTAGTTTTGATCAGTTGCTGGTAACCGATGGCAAATCTCCAGGCCCGCCAGACCTTAAAGACCTCGTCAGCATCCCGGAAATCGGGCAACGCCTCCTCCACCTGGCAACCGAGTGATTCGAACGTGCTGCGCTGCGTCTCGATCACGCTACTGACGCGCTCATCGACCGGCAAATCACCAAACGAAGGGCTCCAGGCGATCTTCACATCTTGGAAATCACGTTCGAGGGGTGCTGCGAAAATTGAACCCGATTCCCTGATGGAGATCGGATGACGGTCATCGGGGCCGGCAATGGCGGTCAACTGCAGCGCCACGTCTTCCACCGTGCGTCCCATGGCCCCTTGCACCGAAATTGGAAACCAGCCAATATCGTTGGGCCAAACCGGCACGCGACCCGGTGAATTTCTAAACCCAACCACGTTACAAAAGTTTGCCGGGTTCCGCAGTGATCCACCCGTATCACTCCCGTCGGCGATCGGCAACATCCGGCAAGCGAGCGAAACCGCGGCCCCCCCACTGCTGCCACCACAGGTCTTGGTCATGTCATAGGGGTTTAGCGTGGCGCCAAAAACTTCGTTAAACGTCTGTGATCCCGCGCCGAACTCAGGCACGTTGGTCTTGCCAATGGTGATGGCGCCCCCCTGCCGCAGGCGTTGTACGATCAATCCATCCTCATTGGGAATCTCGTCAGCATAGATGGGGGAACCGTAAGTCGTGCGGATGCCCTTGGTCGGTACCAGGTCCTTGTGCGCAATTGGCAGACCGTGCAGTGGTCCCAGGTCGTCACCACGGGCAATCGCATCGTCGGCGGCCCGAGCACCTTCGATAGCTCTGTCAGGGAGCAGGGTAATGATTGCATTGACTGTCGGGTTAATTTGTTCAATCTGTTGCAGGTGGGCCTGCATGACTTCCAGGCAAGAAACCTCCTTGTCACGAATACGCTGGGCCATCTCGGTGGCGGTCCAACTGCAAATCTCCTGGTTTGCCATCTCTGGGTATCCTTTTGTTTTTGAAATCCGGCATTTCCCGGTGGTTCCATCTTACGTCAAACCGGCCCGGGATGACTATTGCCCTCGGCCTCGTTGGCCATTGTTTTTCCCGGTCTGGCCTGCCCTGATTGACGACGCTCCGTACAGGCGTCACAACAACAGGTACTAAATCCAAATCATTCCACGCTATCCGAGGATCTAGATCATGGCACCCCGTACCCTGTTGGCAGCCGTCTTCGCGCTGGCACTGTTCTTCTTGAGTTTTCTAACAGTCAACGCGGCACCACCGACCAACTACGACGAGTCGAAAGTCCCGGACTACAAGTTGCCAGATCCACTGGTCCTGCTCAATGGAGCAAAAGTAACCGATGCCAAGACTTGGATTGCCAAAAGGCGCCCGGAGATCTTGCAACTATTTAAAACCCAGGTCTATGGAACGATGCCGGCGGCGCCCAAGGCCATGAGCTTCCAGGTCACCTCCAGCGACAAGGATGCCCTCGGAGGCAAAGCCACTCGCAAGGAAGTTTCCATTCATTTCACCGCCGACAAGAAAGGGCCGCGACTGGACCTGCTGCTCTACTTGCCCAATGGTGTCGACGGTCCGGTGCCGGTCTTCATAGGGCACAATTTCCGGGGCAATCACACGGTCCATGCCGACCCGAAGATCAGCTTCAACAAGGGATGGATGCGACGGGGGGACGGGATTACCAACAACCGGGCCACCGAGGCCACGCGTGGCACCAGTGCCTCACGATGGGATATCGATGCTATCCTGGCAGCCGGCTATGGCCTGGTGACTTGCTACTACGGAGACATCGACCCGGATTACGATGATGACTTTCAGAACGGCATCCACCCACTCTTTTTGAAGGAAGGCCAAAAGAAACCGGGACCCTCTGAATGGGGATCGATCAGTGCCTGGGCCTGGGGACTCAGTCGCGGACTCGACTACTTGGAGACCGACAAGGCGGTCGATCATAAGCGGGTCGCAGTGATTGGACATTCACGTCTGGGCAAGACGTCTCTCTGGGCAGGGGCCAGTGACCCCCGCTTTGCCCTGGTCATCTCCAACGATTCCGGTTGTGGGGGAGCAGCGCTGAGTCGGCGGCAGTTCGGTGAAACCGTCAAGGTGATCAACGACCGCTTTCCCCACTGGTTCTGTGACAACTACACCAAATACAACGAGGACCTGGCATCGATGCCGGTCGACCAGCACATGCTGATCGCCCTGATGGCACCACGTCCGGTCTACATTGCCAGTGCACAAGAGGACCGCTGGGCGGATCCCCACGGTGAATTCCTGGCCGGCCTGGGAGCTCATCCCGTCTACAAGTTACTGGGCAAACCCGGTTTACCCGCTACCAAATGGCCGGGCGTGAATCAGCCCGTAGCCGGGACAATTGGCTATCATGTCCGTAGTGGTAAACATGATGTCACCTCCTATGACTGGAAACAGTACCTGCTCTTTGCCGATCACCACTTTCGTCACGGCAAGTAACGGCTGCCAGCAGAAACAGCCGTTATTTTTCCGACAGGGCAGCCACTGGCACTAGTGCCGGGTCACCCAGGACTACGTAGAGCAGAATGTTTTGCGGAATGCGGCGACCCGCCTCCGAGGGGTTGGGCAGGATGAACTTGCCCGGGCGCAGTCCCCGCATCGTCATGATGGCGTTTATCAACTGCTGGTAGGATTCCCCGACGGTCTTGCCGGCCATCCACTGTTCGAGGACCGGGTAGAGGTGTGGGAAACCGGAACTCAAACGCATGTGGCCAAAAAAGACGATCGCTCCCTGATCGACGCATTGGGTCGCAAACGCCGGTCTCTTGGAGACCGTGTAGCCCCCCGGAGCCCGTGACATGGCTGGTAAATCCGACTTCGCTGGAGAAGCGGCAAAGCAGGAACCACTGAGCACGATCTTTCCGGAAAAATCAATCGGAATGGCATCAATGTCAACCGAGCATGACATGCCGGGGATACCATGGCCATGCATCACCACCAGAGATGATTTTTGTAGTGCCTGCGCTGGTTGTTCGGGAAACTTTTTGACGAATTCCCGTGGCCCCTTAGTGTAAATATTCCAGACCCGACTGCCCTTCAGTTCCGGCGCTCCTTTGGCTTCCGGGGCATAGATTGCCACCACGGGTGTCTCGATCCCGTAGGACTGGAAAACATTGCGCAGGATGCCTGCTTTCTGCAGCGAACGCAACTCGCCGCGCGTGCGGACCTGGCTGATCGCCAACGGTTTTAAGGTTTTGGCCGTCTTGGGCTGATGGTCAATCGATTGCTGGACCAGCCGAGCCAATGACTTCGGTGTCGACGCCAGTAAGATACCCGGATAGACATCCAATTCCGGGTCAGCATCGAGCGTGGTTAGGACCTCCCACAATGCGAGCAGCGTATTCTCACGAAAAGAAGTCGCTCGCGGTGCGATCGCCAAATATTTTACTTGCGCGTCTGAGAGTCGTTTTTTGAGTTCCGTACGTTTCGATGCTTGCTTTGGCAATTGGGTCAAATCTTCAACCTTCAGCAAAACACCCTGCCGATGTTTGGCCAGTCTCTGCAGCGACGACAGATACGCTTCTTCCTGATGGTCCGTGAGAATCACGTAGTTCTTCCCAACAACGGGATGGCTCTTAAGCTTCAACGCAAAAGCCGAATTTCGCAACACCTGCACCGGGGGCCGAGGCGACCTGCGGTCAAGACGAGGCACATCTTCAATGGCCGGAATCGTCAACTGTTGGCCGCTGACTGATAGGGGCACCAGAAAAAAGCAAAGCATCAAACAACCAATATGTCGCGTTGCTATTGTCATGCTGAGTACCTTCTACTAATGGCTGAATCCTGTTTAACCCCATGCGTCCCGATCAACTGCGCACCCATGATAGGCAGGCAATAGCTTGCATTACCCATTTAATGTAGGCAGCGGTCACCATCATGTCGAGGCAACGATTTGACCCTTTGTCGCCTGCTGCTCCTTAGGTGCATGGCTTTGCTCGAAACCTCTCGAACAACGTATCCCTAGAAATGTTTCCAGGTTTTTCCGTGAGCGAGAGGACCGTCTTTCGTTAAACACCGGGCACAAGCTGTTTGACTTGTGTCTGACCATTAAAAAAAAGAAAGGCGCATCATGAAACGAATAATCATTGATCCCCAGACAGCTTCCCTCAAGCCACATAACGGTGATCCGCACAGATTCCGAGGTGACGTCACTCCGATTTACGATGTCCTCATTTTGACGGCACATGGTAGAAATCCAGTGAACCGTGAAAACCTTCCTTGGCCCTGCAAAAAACAGCACTCCGCAGTAGAAATCAGCCGCTGCGCACCACCCCGGGACGCCGGGTCGAGCCACTGTGGCACAAAAAATGCATTTTCTACTTACTCGACGGAAGGCCTGCATGAGGCAGCCCACGACGAAGTCCGTTCCCCACCCCATGGATTATCAGGCAAGGTGACCATCATGTCCAAAATGCCCCTACGGAATATAGCTCTTACTGGTTTGACCGCGGTTCTGCTGTTCCTCTTGAACCTGGCTGCTCTGAACCTAACGGGGTTGGCCCAGGAGGAGACCCTGCCTCTACAACCTGGCAGTGAGAACACGGCAGAACAACCTGAAGTCTTGACACGTGGTCCGGTCCACGAGGCCTTCGCCGAACAGATCAACAACAATCCAGCAGCGGGCGTCTTGATTCCCAAAGCGCCGCCGCAGCCGATCGGAGAAGTTCCCCCGGAATTCAAACCCGAGGGAGAGAACGTCCTTTGGATTCCCGGCTACTGGTCTTGGGACGATGAGCGCGAAGATCACGTCTGGGTCAGCGGCGTCTGGCGAGTTCCACCACAAGATCGACGCTGGGTTCCTGGCTACTGGCACCAATCTGATGGAGGTTACCATTGGGTTTCTGGATTCTGGATCTCTACCTCCCAGGGTGCTGTTCAGTACCAGCAAACGCCACCATTAAGTATCGAAGCAGGCCCGACGAGTGTAGCACCGGACGAGAATCATTTTTGGGTACCCGGTTGCTGGCGCTATGGAACGACCTACCGCTGGCGCCCCGGCTACTGGCGCCCATTTCGTACGGACTGGATTTGGATCCCGGCCCACTATATCTGGACGCCTCGCGGAACTGTCTTCGTAGATGGTTACTGGGACTATCGCATGCCGCGCCGTGGCCAATTGTTTGCCCCCGTCTATATCCGGCACCACCGGCACCGCCATGTAAACTATCGTTATTCACCTTCTTGCGTGATCAACCTTGGCAGTATCGGCATGCATCTCTTTGTACGTCCGAGCTACCACCACTACTATTTTGGCGACTACTACGGAGCCACCTATTCCTCTCGCAACTTCTACGCAAGTTTCCGCTTCCACGGAAGTGGTTTTGGCTGTGATCCGTTCCTGACCTATTACCAATGGCATTTCGGACGCCAGGGAATCAACTACAGCCACCGGTTGCATCAATCACACGCCTACTATGCACGTCATCAGCATCACCGCCCCGCCCGGACGCTAAGATCTCAAACCAACATCACCGTAAATCAACAAAACAACACGAATATCAACATCAACGTGTTGGGCCGTACTTTGCGAGATGTGGCGCGCGACACGAAGACGCCCACCAAAATGGTTCGTCTCGCCAACGAACAGCGAACTCGCCATAACCAGGACCTGAAGCAACTTAGAGATATCAGTAGCAAACGCCAAGATCACGAACGTTCCCGCAACCGATTGCCGGAATCCAAACTGGCTCCACAGGATGGTCCGAGAAAAACAACCGTGGCCCAGGCTGACCGCCGTGAACCACGCAAGGATTTAGCCTTACCACCGGTGCGACCGAATCGTCACTCGACCGGATCGCGCGACGCCAACCGCGGGGAAGAATTCCGCCGCAAGCTGGCCGAGCAAAAATCAGCCACCAAGCCGCCGACCGTGAAGACCACCCCAGCCCAGCCCGCGCCGCAGAAGGGTTCGCCCGGGAAAATCACGCGACCGGCAATCACCAGCAACCGGACCACTCCGATCGTCGGCGGCCCCCTGCCCTCCCCCACCACCACTGCGCCTCCCGAAAAGTCTCGCACTCCGAGTCGTGGTGAAGAACTGCGCCGCAGGATGTCCGAGCAGCACACGGCCAACCACCCGACGCCCCGGAGTAACA
>Ga0310342_100002722_pt1 | contig 11428 bp, 16 predicted proteins | sample S15DNA20500_MG_FD_206155 | JGI IMG/M metagenome (GOLD analysis project Ga0310342, IMG submission 206155) | Marine microbial communities from station ALOHA, North Pacific Subtropical Gyre - S1503-DNA-20-500_MG | ecosystem: Environmental > Aquatic > Marine > Oceanic | place: Pacific Ocean: North... | reverse complement strand
ACTATATTATTCAGGGTACCGAAGGGGAAATAGTCCAGATGGCTATGGTGGATTGTCACAAGTACCTAAAGACTAAGAGCGTGCACAAGCGCGAGTATCAAAGTCCGTACATCTGCTTACAAGTCCACGACGAACTTGTGTTTGATTTCCCTAAGAACGATTGTACCTTTCGGGATATCGAAATGCTTAAAGAGAAGATGGAGGACGCAGGGACTTTTTACGGAGTTACCACCCCCGTAAAAGCAGAAGTAATTACTCACAAATGGAGTGAAAGCGAACCATTTACCACCTTACCTAATCGGAGAGTAAAATGTCTAAGTTAGATTCCTTCTCATGTCACGGACTAGAATTTACAACCAATGAAACCCAAGGAAAAACTTCCTGCCCATTTTGTTCCGATACAGGCGAGCATTTCTTTGTCAGCTTGTCTACTGGACAATGGGACTGTAAGCGTGGATGCGGTTCAGGAAATACCTATACCTTCCTGGCTAAGTTACATGGCTTACTCTTATCGCAGACCAAGGATTACAGTTCACTGGCTACTAGCAGAGGAATACCCATCAGAACGCTACGAAAAATCGGATTAGCCTTTAATTATTTTTCAGGTGACTGGCTTATTCCTATTCGTAGCGATAGCGGTTCCATTACTGATTTACGTAGATTTAATCCCACCGCTAAGAGACCGCGCGTCCTTTCTACTACTGGCTGTTCGGTTGGTCTCTTCCTGCTAGACAAGTTAAAGACTACAGGACCAATCTTTATGTGCGAGGGTGAATGGGATGCAATGGTATTACAATCCATTGTAGATCGTCTCTCTAAAGATAAGAAACGCGGAGAGTATATGCGTAGCGTCTCCGTACTAGGGGTACCGGGAGCTAACACCTTTAAGAAGGATTGGTCTAAGCACTTCCAAGGACGTGATGTTTGTCTCGTCTATGACAACGACGAAGCTGGCAGGGACGGAATGACTAAGGTGGCTTCGATTCTGGTTGGTTCCGATATACGTAAAATCTCTTGGCCTGTAGATACCAAGGATAAGTACGACATTCGTGATTTAGCCAAGGACATAACCGAACCCGGTAAGTTCTGGGATACCCTAGTTGATTCTCTCCAGGAAGGATCTACCCCCAACTACAAATCTAACCTCCAGAGAACTACCTTCGGTCAGGTCAAGGAAGACTTTTCATCCCAGCTACATTGGAACAAGCACCTGGAGGATGCTCTTGCTATCTTATTCGCTACTATGGTTGGAACTCACCTACCATCCGATCCAATATGGATGTTTCTGGTAGGGCCAGCAGGAGCAGGTAAGTCTCTCCTCTTAAAAGCTCTATCGGACCCCAATGGTAGAAATTCCATATTCCGTGATACCCTCACTACCGAGACTCTGGTGTCAGGATCTTCTTCTGTAGAGACAGATCCATCCATCTTGCCGGTACTGGATGGCTCTAATCTCATCATCAAGGACTACACAGCAGTCCTAGGGCTACCCCAGAGCGTCCAGGATTATCTCAACGGTGTTCTACGAGCACTCTATGACGGGGCATTCTCGCGTAGCTACGGGAACGGCGTAGTCAGAGAATACAAACCCCATTTTAACATCTTGGCGGGTGTCACCCCTCGTATCCATGGTCTGAGGCAGGCGGAATTAGGGGAACGATTCCTCAAATACGAAATGGTACCTCATGATTACGATTCGGACATGCATGTCTCAGCTAGCGTTAACGGGAAGTCTGTAGGCCCGAAGAAGGAGAAATTCCTCCTGGACTCGGCACAATCCTATCTAGACCATCTAAATGCCCGTCTAAAGCCCGAAATGGGTAAAGATGACTCAATGCCCATATTCCCAAAGATGCCCGTAGAAATGAACTCTCGCATCCTGGGGCTGTCCCAACTGATAGCCCATCTAAGGGCGGGAGTATCCAGGAATAGGGACGATCTGGTGTACCGCCCACAAGTGGAGATAGCTACCCGTGCTGCCAAGCAGCTAACCAAGCTATCCAGGGCATTAGCATTTGTCCTAGATACCCCAGTTGATTACCGGATCTTCCGGATCATCCGCCAAGTAGCAGCAGATACTTGTGTGGGTTGGACTCTGGAAGTTGCTTCTGTTTTGAGGGGATACCCAAGTGGGTGTACCCGGAAAAAAATAGAGCTGAAACTACAGATTTCGGAGTCCACAGTGAAGCGTGCCCTGGAGGATATGCAGATGCTTGGGGTGGTAGTAAAGCATGAGAAAACGGTACATACCGGAAGGAGGGGAAGACCGTCAGAAGTGTGGTCTCTCACACCTAAGATCAAACGTTACTGGAAGATGGCACGGTTCGATGGTGCTGAACGTGTCCAAAGGTTTTGTCCTCCACATTCTAGGAGGAGGAAGAATGAAACTGCCGATAATCAGGTAACGCATACTACCCCGGAGTGATAATTTTTTTACGTTGCGTATGCGATATAAAAGGTCCGCTATAAGTTCTCAGACGCTAGGAGGAAACCCTAACTTGAGAGAGGAGGAGTAAATGTTTCAATGCGAGATGAGAATCATACAGCGGTTACCTAACGGTGGAATGGAACCGGTGATAGGTAAAGGCGCTATTGAAGTAGACAAAGAAGAACTAACTCGTATGTCACCTTTACTAATAAATCGGTTGCATATGGCCTTGGATGGGCTGTTAGCGGAAGCAGTTTCCTTGTTATCTAAACGTACTCAAACAAAAGGAGAACGAGCATCTATTGAGGATGTACTGTCCTTGTACCAGTTTGGAAAAGCTAATCCAGACAAGATAGTAGGGGTTACTAAATGGACTGATGTTGCTGGAAAGTCTTACTTACGATTGGAGATTGAGAAATGACTCCTTACACAACGAAATGCCACAGGTGTAGTTTTGAATTTGCAGTAGAGCATAAATCACCCGCTTGGAGGTTAGATGGTTTTTGTTCAGTTAACTGTAAAAATTTTGGTTGGATTAGTACGGAGGATATGAACGACGGTCTACAAGAGATCAATGACGGTTGGAACCAAACAGAGTACTTAACCGAAGGCTGGGATAATTACACCCAGGAGTCTGTCGAAAGTAAGATTGACTTGGATGAGATACAGAGCCAACACGCTAGATGGACCTTTAAAAACTTTGGTAGGGAACTTGGGCCAGAGAGATGTCTGCAACCATTGGCTGGAGTAACAGAGGAAGCAGGAGAATTAGCCCACGCCATTCTCAAGTTAACCCAGAGGATACGAACTGACGAACCTCACTACAAAGAGGGTCAAGACGCTGTAGGAGATATAGTGATGTATCTCTTAGATATCTGTACTCGTATGGGATGGTCATTTAATGATTGTGTTGACCTAGCTTGGAGCACAATAGAAAAGAGGGACTGGACTAAAGAAAGAGAGGAAATGAATGCCTGATCCGAATGGACTTATGACCCCCGGTGAATTACTGAACCAGTTGACTAGGGGACAATCTCCTGCCCCACGGTACGATAATCAACAGACTGGTAACCCATTTGATATACCTTGGGAATCTCTATCACCCAAGGTCTCAGAGGCACTACGAGCTATGAACGCTCGGGGTATCTCTCTTTATTCCCCCTCATCAATACTACTGTACCAAGTCATTACCAACCAGACTGCGATAGTAGAGGCAGTTCAGATGCTGATGAACTTAGTTGGAGAATTAACAGATGCCAAAGATAACGAAGAGGAAGAAATCTCAGAGCCAAAACCAGAGCCAAAACGGAGACCAAGGACAAGGCGTACTGGATCTAGTGTGGCTAGACCCAAAAGAATTAAGCGATCATCCTGATAATTGGAACCTACATCCTGAGCGTCAGGTATCTGCTATAGGTGCGTCTATTGACGCTAACACCTTCTTTAATCCCATTCTCTACAATCTGGAGACTAACCGTATAGTAGGTGGTCATGGGAGAAAGAAAGCAGCTATCCGTAAGAAGTTATCTCTTGTTCCTGTAGTACGTGGTCGTTGGACTAAGGAACAGGAGTTAAGGATTCTAAGGGATGACAATGTTCTATCGCGTATGTCTGAGGTAGACCCCAATGCTCTGGATGCTCTCAATGAGCGCATCAATAGGGCTAGTGAATCTGTCAAGAATGCTAGCCAAAGGACTAAGCTGGACCTGGAACGTCTACAGAAGGACACAAAGGATTTAGCTTCTCAAATCTCAGGGGGTATCATCCCTGCTACTTTTGAACCCTCTGAGGACCGTAGGGTAAGACCTACCAATAAGGAACGGACAATACTAGATAAGGAGAGGGAAGATGATAGAGGGGATGTTATCAAAGTCAGTATCAATGAAGACGCTATATTTGAGTCATCTAATAAGTTTGGAATCCCAGATCTCAGAAGTGATATGCTCGCTCCGGAAGGTCCAGTTGGGACTTACGCAAGACAAGCCGATCTCTCGGACGAAGGAAACCTGTGGTATTGCATATCAGCTAAACCTTTCCCGAAACCGGATCAACGAAGCGGAGGAACTCTTGGATTCTTTACGGAAGATTACCGTTTCCAGCGATGCTATGAACGACCCTCCGATTTCTACGGAGAAAACATAGTAGAAGCGGATTGGACTGCTGTAGTAGAACCTGACTTTTCTATTTATGGCAACTACCCGTTTGTCCTTAAATTGTACCATCTTTACAAAAATAGGTGGTGTGCTCGATTCTGGCAGGAACTAGATATTCCCATCATTCCACAGATTTGCATAATCACTGATTGGAATAAAAAAAGCCTTTTTACTGCGAAAATGGTGTACGAAACTTTGCCCAAAGATATCCCGGTTATGGCTGCACAATGCAGACCTTTAATCAATTTGGATAGTGGCAACCACTGGATAAATTTCTTTAGATCCCTTGATTTGGCTTGCAACATACTGAATATAGGCACTATAATTCTTTACGGTGGACCTGAGTCTGAAAAACGATTCAAAGATGAATTGCCAAAAGGTCCAAACTACGTTTTGATTGATTCATACATTACTAGCCGAAGAAATACCTTCACAAGCGGAGAAAGTTGATATGGGCAAAGATGACGATAGGAAAGCGAAATCCGCCCTGAGAGCAAGGCTAAAGAAATCGCGCAAAAAAGTAGCGACTGAGTCCTCGTCAAAAGTTGCTGCGACAGCAGGAGCAAAAAAAGTAGCTAAGAAATCTGGCAAGGCGGTAACCCCTAAGAAAAAGAAGAAATCTGCTAAGAAGGCGAAGAAATCTACTAAGAAAGCGAAGAAATCTACTCCAACGAAGAAAACTAAAAGGACGAAGAAAACTAAAGGGACGAAGAAAACTACTCCAAAGAAGAAAACTAAAGTGACGAGGAAAAAGAAAAAAGCTAAGAGGTAGGTAATATGCTTCGTCCTCTGAGCCTACTCTTGGTACTTGTCTCCTATGCCCTGGGAGACAAGTACCCCTCTGTTTCTATCCCACCCCAGGATAGGGTTCACAACAGAACTGGTATGCAATGCTGCTATGCTTCTTTGGAGACCTTAGCTAGATATCATAAGATTGAATCTCTTTACGATCTGACTGCTAAGTACAAAGGTACGTCTTCTCCTACGCCCATTTGTAATTTACTTCAACGCAAAGGCATACCTCATGTGTGCCGCGTACCTTCTGACAAGCGTAAGGAAACACTAGCTTTCCTACAAAACGCTTGCTATAGCGGTTACGGAGCGTTGATTGGTATAAACGGAAACCATGCTTGTGTATTGGTAGGTCTAGATAACGACACCGCAAAGATCATTTCTAACAACCATCCTAGTAAGGAGACTCAGACCCTTCCTACAAGCAAGTTCCTACAGATATTCCATGGTTGGGCTGTTGTGATCTGGAAAGAAAAGACCATTCGTCCTCCTCGCTCTCCTCCCATTAGACGGCCAGAATGTGAAACCTGAATCAACAACTAACTGGCTGACCGTGAGTCAGATTATGAGAAAAGCACTGTTATTTTTCTTCTTGATTCTCACCCCTGCATACGCCATAGACACGCAGGAGATCCGTAACCAAGCGTTCGATAAAGCGGATTGGATCAATGCTATAGTTCGCGTTTCTATGCGTGATAAGCCTACGGATAACTTCCTTGGCGAAAGACCAGGAGGTAGTGGAACGCTTACCTACCACGACAGTAAACGCGGATACGTACTTACTAATCGCCACATAGTAATTGACGAAAATCGTAACCACCGGTATCCATACGCAGTAGTTAAATGGCTCAACGGAACTAAATCTCTAGGAAAAGTCCACTATGTGGATAGCGATGCTGACTTCGCAATTATAGTAGTGTCTGTAACTCCAGACATGCCCTATTTATCTTTGGCCCGTTCCGCTGAGTATCCAGTCAAAGGACAGAAAGTTTGGATGTGCGGGTACGGGGGTACGTCAGGGCGAATTACTAGGTGGAAAACCAATTACTTAGGTAAGGAAACACAATTTTTATCCTCTACCGACATAGCCTCTGCTACCAACACAATCAGCGGTGATTCAGGTGGAGCGCTGGTGCATCTTTCCCAAAATGGATGGAGGCAGATAGGTGTTCACTGGGGTTGGAGGGGTTTCAAGCAAAACAGGGCGCACGCTGTTTCTGCTGCTTATATCAGAGCCAGAACAAAGCAAGATACATTTCCCAGACGCAAGCACCCCAATCCTCCTTGGGAAGGTACCCGTCCTCCAGAAGGAACTATCCTTCCCCTTCCGGATGAACTTCCAACCCCTCCCGTCAGTAGTCCTGCAATACCTCCTCCCCCTCTTGCTAAAGCTCCCATTAAAGTTCCTGTACAGATTGAACCAGCCTCAGTACCTTTGGCTATAGTCGCTACGATAGACCCTCTGGTACTCCCTATCAAAGTAACCCCAGAACTACTGGATTGGACAGAAAAAGACATAGAAAAGCTGGCTAAGATAGTAGCGATCAAAGTTGCCGGCGAGGTAGAAATAGACTATGATTTAATCGTTAATAAGGTAAAGGATCAAATAGAAGTTCCAGAAGCTGCTTACAGGGAGAAATTTGTTTTAGTCCGTGGGGTTGGAACATCCTACTGGCCTAGAACTAGGAACTTTCTACGGGATGCCAGAGAGTCTTTTACGCCAATTGATGAAGTGCCCCCGGCTGACGTTAACTATACAGGACCGCTCCCAGTCTTGGTTTACTATATAAACGGAACCCCACAAACTGTGTATGAAGGACCAAAAAACGTAGATGACACCCTTACCCTTATCTCAAGAGGCGATCTCCCATGAATGCTATAGTAGCAGAATTGTTGACCCTAGAAATTGTCCTTGGATCTCGTCACTCCAGCGACCTAACACGTCTGGCGGATAGAAATGCTACCCAAGGATTGGCTATTATCCAGAACACCATACTCCAGTCTGTTGGTGCTACTGCTGATGATGGTCAGCTTATTGCAGCTTTACAAACTGCCTCTCGCACACCCAGACAAGGTGCTATAGAAAGTTAGCCCCCCCCTGAAACGGGAGGGGAGCTAAACGGATTTGACAACAACCCCTCCCGTTTCTTTTTAAGTCCCCACTATGACTCCCGATGAGCTATTAAATCTGATCCATAAGGCAGCAGAGAAAGACATAGAACTTACCCATCTAACAGCAGAGCTTCATAGCAATGAGTTGCAAAAAGCAACGGGCTTTGTTCAAACTATGTTGTCCGCTAACCAACAGCTTCTATTGGAGAGGGTGCTTGAAAACCCTCCCTAACCCCGGCTATGAAAAAAGCAGTTCTAACCCAGATATTACGCCTTGCTGATAGAAATATCAGTTGGAATCAGTACTATCAGGACAATTCCCATCTGGTGCATGGGGTACCTCATAGACCGGGGGAAACTGATAACACGTTTCAAAACGTCTTTAATTCCCTAGAAGAAGATGAACCCAAGCCTCCTTCCGGACCCGAACCTATTACCCCTAAACCCTCGCCCAAGCCTCCACCGATCCAAGCAGTGCCATCGGTCTCTACACCAAGTCCGACTCAACTTCCGCAAAGCGAAATTAAAGATTGGAAGGACCGGATTGTACCGGTACTCGGCTCTCTCTTACTACTGGGAACAGGAGCAGGAACATACCACCTTTTTACCAAAGAAGGAGACGCCCCTGCTATTGATCCGCCAGCAGTAACTGACTCTACCTCTCGTAGGTCATTGCTACAGTCCCTGGAAGATGGAGGATACCATGTCGGAGGAAGAGAAAACGTTAGTTCCCGAAGTAGCGACCTTGATCAGTGAGTACTCTAAGAGAAGAGAACGTCTACACAATCGTTCTACTGCCATAACAGAGGCTCTTTGTCTTGCAGCCAACGTAATGTACTACCGCATCGGTACTGCTCAGTTACCCAATTGCGACAAGGAAACCCTATTTGACAATGAAGGAAAGATCTTTACATCTATCCTTTCCACAGGGGTCACCGATGAAGTTGACAAACATGAAAGCGTTCTCAAATAGGATTCGTAATAACCCAGTCGATCCTGCATGGCTACGTGGCTATTCTGCTGGCTTTGAGGATGCTATGGAGATATCTAATGCGAACCATGGAACTAGTACGGGACCAACTACAGAAACAGCTAGAGGAGGACATAACGGAGCCGACCCAACTGACTCAACAGACCCAACTAGACCCACGGGTAACGGAACTGTTCCAGAATCCGAAGATACTCCAGATCCTTAAATCTCTAGTAAAAAACCCCCTGATGATCCAAGCAGTATCCAGCTTCACCCAGAGAAAAGAATCTGAGATAGCTTTAGCTCAACTTCAAGCTCTTTATACGCCTGAGGAACTGGAAGAAATGACTAAGAATCTAACGAAGGGTTAAGAAGCTATGAGGTATCCCAATAAGTTCCGCGCCCTGCTATGGTCCCGGCGGTTCCAGTCAGCCGTAGTCGGGATAGTCGTAGTCCTGCTACACGAAACGTTGGAAATCGACGAGGAAACCGCCCGCACAATAGCAGGCATAATTATCGGCTGGGTTATCGGGGACTCTATTATGAAGACGACTTGAACTTACGTTACCCGAGAAGATCACTCTTCCCTTTCCCCGCAAAGTAATAGATAATTCCCCCGTGGTAAAGCACCAAGTGGTGTGGCAAGCTAGGGAGTTGCGTATCGCGGAAACCCCAAAGCTTAAGGATAAGGGTAATCGTGGCTAGACGACGTAAGAAACTAAAAAAGAGAAGTGAGTCTTCCGGGTCAAAGAATACCCACGCTGTCGCGTTAGGTAAGCTTGGTGGAGCTAGGGGAGGTCCAGCCAGAGCGGCTATACTTTCTCCAGAGAGACGACAGGCCATAGCTAGAATGGGTGCTAAAGCAGTTAATTCCCGTGGTAGAGATAAGCCTGGACGAGTAATATGACCCGCCAAGAAGCACTAGAAATCGTCCTAGGTATGGCAGAAGCTTATTACGGTAGAGAACCCGCTTATCCTGATACTCTAGCTAGACAGCACGAAGCTATTAACATTCTGCATTCTTACCCCATAGAACAAGGGCCTCAGAAAACATTTGCTTTCCTTGACACTGCTCAAGACTAGGTATAAACTTTAACTGCATTCTTCACTACTCTCCGGAAACGGACTTCGCGGATCTCCCCTGGTTGCTAGCCCTACCAGGGGAGATTTTTTTATGGACACACTTATGGGTGCTGATAGAATCTACAGTTTCCCCGTCCATTATTGGGAAATAAAGGACGGAGACACCATAAATCTCCTCTTAGACCTGGGTTTTGACACTACTCATTGGGTATCATCTCGTTTAATGGGCCTAGACGCCCCTGAGACGCGATATCTCTACCAGAGGGCTACTGGCACTCTAGTTAAGAATGTGGCTTTAAAATGGCTTCTAGAGGCTGAGGCAAAGCATTCGCTTCTCCAGAAATCTGATCCTGACGGATGGCCTAAGAGATACCCGGAATGGGATAAGCCTTTTGAATCTAGATCTAGACTAAGGTATAACAGTACTCAAACAGAGAAAGATAAGTACGGTCGTAGCTTGGGGATCATAATAGACCCAGGTCATGATATTTCTCTTAATAGGTATCTATTAAATCAGGGTATAGCTCGTCCTTATGATGGAGGGCGTAAGGGAGTATGGACTGAGAAAGAGTTAAACGGTATCAATGCCCGTTGTAAAGCTATTTTGACATCATAGAGGGAATATTTCCGTTTTAATCTTCGTTGCAATTAGCTAGGGCATAGTGGAGTTTCTATAAGATGGGCAAGCTATGGAATACGTTGAGTACGGCATCGCAATATTACTTGCAGGAGTTATTTATGCTTTGGTTGACAAAGTCATCGCACCACTCGTTACCAACAAATCAGGAAAAAACGGAGTTGGCAAACAAGAATACATCAACCATCGAACCGAACAGCGACTCGATAAGAACGATAGAGACATTGAAGGACTTAACGCGACAATGTCAGACGTTAGAGTCAAAGCTGAAGGGTTAAAAGAGATTCTTAAGCGAGTAGAAGCTGCTGTTAGAATCAGGGAAAATTAAGGATTACTACGCTTTTGAGGTAGTAATCCGTAAAAGCTATAAAGAGAGCCCCTGTAGAAAGGTCTCTGGAAGGCAGTACTTGGCTGCTGGACAGGGTGAATAGCCTGCTGGACAAACGGACCTGCACATAGGCCCTTTCTTCTTCGCACCATACTCAGTATACTACTAGAACTATGGCTAATCGCTCTACGCACACCCTTGATAGGTTCACGTTATCCGACTGCTCCTTATTCGTCGAAAGTAATAGGTTTGGTACGTACTTAACGTTTATTTTAGCTGGTGCAGCACCCTCTTCTGCTGCTGCTGCGGTAGGTCTCCCAATCAAGACACATTCTAAGTGGTTAACCTTGGGGAGACGTGATCAAGACCCTGCTTGTATTTCTCTATATCAGAAGACTATTGAGGCCATAGGGCAGGCTACTGTCCAAGCAGAGGCTGAAATAAAAGAGAGAGATCCCAAGTGGTGGGCTATTAATGGACCTAGAATGCTACTCTATGATGGGTTCTACGGTAGCTCTATACCTGACCCACAGGTGGATCAAATAGAGCAGGAGATAGATGAGGGGGGTGAGGATAGCATCACTCAGCAGCAGCTTATGGAGACTCTATCTGAGTTGCGTAAGGCTGGTCTATCTATTGACGCTATGGTCGACGCTTGGATGGGTGGTAAAGCACAGATAGCGTTCAGAACTGAGGAGTCATCAGATGAGCGTGAAGCTGTAGCATCTGTATTCGGTGATGGCCAAGCTGGTTTGCTGAATACGTCTAGGGAGAGGATACCTGATTAAGGTATCTCCATTCGCTGATTTATATTCAGCATTAGTACCCCCTCCCCCCCCCTGGGGGGGGGGGGGGGGGGGGGGGGGTTTTTGGTGTTTATGTGTAAGGAGAGGGCGGAAGAGAACAAAGCAAAAAGGAGGGTGGT
>Ga0310342_100002719_pt1 | contig 11432 bp, 7 predicted proteins | sample S15DNA20500_MG_FD_206155 | JGI IMG/M metagenome (GOLD analysis project Ga0310342, IMG submission 206155) | Marine microbial communities from station ALOHA, North Pacific Subtropical Gyre - S1503-DNA-20-500_MG | ecosystem: Environmental > Aquatic > Marine > Oceanic | place: Pacific Ocean: North... | reverse complement strand
GCTCGCGAAATTTGTCACTAACGCACTCGCCCGGTCATCGTCGAGCATGCGACGCGTTTGACGTTCCAAGATGTCGGGATCACTCAGTCGACCCATAGTCGCCAAGTCGATCAACTCGTCATCAGGGAGACTAGACCACAGGAAAAACGAAAGCCTTGAGGCTAGTTCGAAATCAGTGATTTCGTAATTTGCACCGGCCGCAAGTCCGTCCGGGTCTCGCTCGACACGGAGAACAAACTCCGGACTGGCTAACATCCATCGCAACGCGAATTCAATACCGGCATCAAACCCCTCTGCGGCGCGGCCGTCTTCAAAAAACCCCAGCAACACATCTAGGTCATCCGAAGTTACCGGCCGCCGATACGCGCGTCGGGCAAGTGCCGACAAGATTTCTCTAGCGCACGCGGTTTGCTCTGGTACCGAGGCAGTCTCAGATGGCTCACAAACAAAAATTCTCCGTCGACTCGGCGTCGACCCCACCGGTGAGGCATCGTTCGTATCGTACGGACCCGTTACGGTTATCTGGCCTAAATATGGCTGATGCCTCGTGTCGGTTCCGGTATACGGTCGTAAGTAGGGTTCACGGATCGCTTCCGGATAGGCCCATGTCCGTCGCGCAAAGGTCACCTGAATATCCCGAGGACCCGCACGCACAGGCAGACGAAACTCCCAGTCACTATCGACCGTACGTTGCCTGGCTTGCCAGTCGCGATACGCATCACTAGCCCGCGGCGTATCCACCGGAGGTGATTCACCCACGGTATAAGACTGAATGCCCTCGTTGTCGAGACTGACTTCGAGAGTATGCGGAACATTAAATATCGCAAGTCGACCACCGGCATTTCGCGCCAGCGACACCTTCACAACGTATTCCCCGGCCTGGGGGAAGTTGTACTGAAACGTTGCTCCACCTCGCGTGCCAAACGGCATGCCCGCGACCCAATCATCTTGTGAGAGATCATTGACCACGCGAAACGTTTCCGTGGTGGCCGACGGCGCCGGTCTGCCCACTGCAATCCGACTAATTTTCCGCGCCGCGCCCAAGTACCGTTCAAGTAGTGTCGGGGAGATAGCCAGCACACCGGCGATGTTGTCGAATCCGTAACTACCACCGTCGGCCGGCAGCAGCTCGGTCACGTCGACCTCCAAGTCCAGTAGATCCCGAACGGCATTGTGATACTCGGTTCGGTTCAACCGATGAAACGCCTCCGTGCGACCCGGATTCAGGTCGACAGCGGCGGCCCGATCGAGCTCGCCCTCCAACCAATTGACGAACCGTTCGTAAGTCGCGGCATCAGGACGGGGTCGAGGCGGTGGCGGCATAGCACCCGCCCGTAACTTCCGCACCACCGTCTCCCAAACCTCAGGCGCGTCTCCCACCCGTGTTAAGTCTTGGGTGTCGAGAGTCAGTCCACCGGTGCGCAGTTGCTCGTTATGACACGTCTCGCAGTAGCGACCGAGAAGTGCCTGTTGCCAAGAAGTGGACGGGGAACTCTGAGAACCAGAAACAGACTGTGGACCAGCGGCATCCAGCCGAAGCCCATCCCCGGACAAAGCGGCCAGGGTGCCCATGATTAGAACAATCAGCGTGTCTCGACTAAGCATATCTACTATATCCAGAGTAGTATCCGGGGAACCAACGGGGCTGTCAATCTACCGTCAGAATGCTTCTCCGCTCGCCGCTTACTGACTTTAACAGCCGGTCCACCGATACCAGAGTGCGTTGCAGTCACAAGGAGTTTTTGAAATATCTCAAAGTGCGCGGCACCACAAAATATCTACTGCTCACCGCTCGGATCGTACCGCAGCGCCCCGTTTCCTACTCGCGACCATCAGATTGCCTGATCGCTCGATAGCCGCCCTTATATGATCTTTTACAGCTTGTGGTATTTTCGGGCCGGCACGGCAGTGCCCTCCCTGAATTAATCAGTTGCGTTCCGATCTAAGCCAACAACTCAAGTAATGCAGCCGAAACCGTATCCGGTCGATGCGCCGGCAGATCGTGGCCCGCACCGTCGACGATACGTCGAGCAACAAGCGTGGTGAACCTTTTCTGGTCACCGATCGGATCCGCCGAAGGTCGTCCCAAGCCGCTTTCCTCCCCACGCAAGACAATTGCAGGCACAGGCACCTGCGGCCGCTCGGCTAGCTGGTGCTCCACAGCTAGAAAGCGCTCTTCGCCGGGCGCGTTCAGATGGCGATGCCGGTAGGAGTGGATCACAACGTCGACGAAGTCCGGATTGTCGAACGAGACAGCTGAACGGTCGAATGCCTCGTCCGTATATTGCCAGCCTGGCGACCATGTATCCCACAGATACCGAATGATGCCACGTCGATTCGCCTCTAGTCCCGCGCGCCCACGCTCGGTGTTGAAATACCACTGATACCAAAGGCGTGCCTCGCCGGCCGCGGTCCCCGGACTCCCCGGGGTAACGGTATCCTGCACCGAATACCCGCCGATGGCCACCTGCGCCCTCACTCGTTCAGGATGAAGGATTGCCGTGATGCACGCCGCGCGATTACCCCAATCGAATCCTGCTAGCGCAAATCGTTCGAGCCCAAGTGCATCCGCAAAGTCGATGACGTCCTGGGCGATCGCGGCCTGCTCCGCCATGCGCACCGCCGAGGGATCACGAAACCGTGTGGGACCGTAACCGCGAAGATACGGCACGAGTACGTGGTAGCCACCCTCGACCAGCGACGGCACTGCTCCATCCCAGGAACGAACATCGTACGGAAAACCGTGCAGGAGGATAATTGGAAAACCTGCGCTGCTCCCATGTTCTTCGTATCCGATATCGAGGTATGGAGTCTGAACCATCTGCACAGCCTGATCGGTACGTGCCTGGGACATAGAACCACTGGAATCCGAGGGCCTAACACCTACCGCGACCGCACCTGCCGCTCCCGCGCTCTTTAAAAAGTCTCTTCGGCTGTGAATCATGACAATTCCTCCAATGCTTGAGAGATCGCTGCTACAAGCTGCGGTCTTTCTAACAACACAAACTAATGTGATATGAATTTTTCATGAGTGACACCGCCAACGAAGGACTATCCATCAACAACGGCAACCAACATCAAAGGATAATGTTCACACTGCACCCGCACCTTACAAACCGCGCGCTACCTCAAATAGAAGCTTAACGCCAATCACGAACAACGATACGTGCACCACTCGGAAGAAGATAGCGTCATTCACGAACTCATGAGCACGCCGGCCAAGAGCGATCCCGACCGGTGCGAGCGGTAGTAGGACGCACGATGTGAGTAGGTTGTCCGCATTCCATTGCTCGAGCCATGCATAGGGAATGACCTTCGACCAGTTGACAACGAAAAAAAATAACACGCTTGTTGCCTGAAAGGTCGTGCGATCTAATCGTTGCGGTAAGAGATAGGCCTGGAGCGGTGGTCCTCCAGCGTGTATGGAGAAACTAGTAAAGCCTGCTGTCGCTCCCCAAAACACGCCCGCGCCTATTGTTGGTTGCTTCCCATGTATTGGCGTGCCGCCAGCGAAATACCGAACTGAGTAGACAAGTGCTACCACTCCAACCAGAGCACGCAGACCGTCGACAGAGAAATACTGAGCTGTGAGGAAACCGAGCGCCGTACCAATTACTGAAGCCGGCAACAGCACCCGGAGATTCTGCCAATCCCATAGGCGCCAGTATGACTTAAGCGCAAGGGCATCCATGACCAGCAGAATCGGCAGTAGGATCGCAGCAGCGCGCACCGGACTCACTACCATCGCCATGAGAGGGACGCCAAGGACAGCAATACCGCCACCGAGACCACCCTTGGCAATTCCGACGATAAGTACCGCAATCGTTGCAGCGAGATAAAACCAGGGATCGACAATCAACTAGAGACCAAGCCACTTGAACGCGGTGCGGCCATTTCCGCAGACCGCCTGACGCAAACTCGGTCCGTGTCTCATGGGCTGATAGATGAGGTTATCCACCACATGACCGACAACAATCGGAACCAGTTCCTACGCTCGACAAAAGATCCTTCTTCTGCATCGAGTTGAAGAGTAAGCGTCCGTGAGACCTGACCTGGACCGTGGTAACGAAAAACAGTTATCCGTGAGGATGCGACGCCCGTCGCACTGGAAACCAACAGAACGGGGCGTTTCCCATCGCTGACCGGGCACCGAAATTGTGACCAGGCCCCAAACATTCACAGCAGCAGAACCGGAATAGCAGATTGACATAGGGTGCACTCCGAATGTTCGCGGTTGTTACGGTTTACTCTTTTGGACGATCGAGTTAACCTCGTCATGCTCAGTTACAATCGAGCATAAGATATCCTGTGTCAATACGACCAACGATACGCATCACCGATACGACCCCAACCATTGAAGGCGCAGGCGTCAAGATCCAACGTGCGTTCGGTTTCAAAGACACAACGGAATTCGATCCGTTTCTATTGTTCGACGACTTCCGTAACGATCACCCCAGTAACTATCGAGCAGGGTTCCCGTGGCATCCCCATCGAGGTATCGAAACCATCACATACGTGCTCGCTGGAAGCGTGGACCATCGTGACAGCCTGGGCAACCACGGCAACCTCAATGCTGGAGACGTGCAGTGGATGACGGCAGGTGGAGGTATTCTGCATCAAGAGATGCCACAGGGAGATGAACTAGGACGCATGCACGGGTTTCAGCTCTGGGCCAACCTACCCGCGACACTCAAGATGACTGCACCTCGATACCAAGACGTCCCGTCGCGCGACATTCCCGAGATAATTGACGATGACGGCACACGTGTTCGGATCGTGTGCGGTGACTTTTGGGGTAAAACCGGCCCCATCGAGGGGGTTTCGTCTGACCCGCGATACCTCGACGTCAGAGTCCCACCGGGACACCGCAAGCGTCTTCCCGTCAATCGCGAACGTCATGCGTTTGCGTACGTGTTTGCTGGAACTGGATCGTTCCGAGATGCCTCAACACCGCGCACCGTGCAAACAGAACCCGCCGGCCCGCCCGAGAATCTTCACGCCCACCTAATTGGTAATCGGTCACTTGTCCTGTTCGACGCTGGCGATGAGGTAGTGGTCCAAGCCGGTGAGAATGGGATTAGTTTTCTCCTCGTCTCGGGCAAACCACTCGAGGAACCGGTCGCCTGGCTCGGCCCCATCGTAATGAACACCCAGAAAGAGCTGACGCAAGCCTATCGTGAGCTCAGGAACGGGAATTTCATCAAATCGCAGTAAGCCGTCACCGGACAGAGGGGAACATTGGAGCAGGTCCTATTTCGTATTTCAAGTCTAACGGGCGAACAACAATCCTTCCTTCTGACCATCGTGGCTAGTCACCGTATTACGGATACACGGACGCGATTAAGATATTGTCCGTAGTTGATGTCAGTGTTTTTTTGATCCGCGCCCTCACAGGTTCGGTCTCAACGTTAGGAAACACTATGGCCGATCGCCCACGCTCCGAACCTATCATCTCCGTGTAGATACTGTCGCTATAGGATTTCGACGGTCACCGCGTGTGCTATCTCGTTGGCGATCAGAAGCACGATATCTACCGTCCTGTACATCATCACCTTTCCCCTAGTAGCACCATCTCATCTTTCTAAACTCCGACCCACTAGCGCCTAGGACTAGAACAGCGGTTCCACTTGGCGGATCTGGTGGTATGACTGCATTATTGCTAACAACATGGTCCAAGCCGTAACCTGCGTGCAACCTGACGGCCCGTTGTTGCCATTCCTGAATTCTCTGAGAGGACATCAAAATGTTAACGAACAATGGAAGGCGACCTCACCAATTGGGTGGAATCACAATCTTGACTCTCCTAACTCTAGGCTGCGCCAACGTCGACGAACAGCGAGAATCAACTGCGAACCCGCTGACGACCACTCCGTCGGAAATCCCGCAGTTCCGGGTAGACGCGTTCTGGGCGAGAGATCTACCAAACGACTGGATCTTAGGACAGGTATCGGGGGTGTCGGTTGATGACCGGGACCATGTCTGGATCGTACACCGACCGCGAACTCTCGACGACCGACAGCGCGGTAAACATGGTATGTGCTGTGTGCCCGCTCCACCGGTAATCGAGTTCGACCCGGACGGTAACGTGGTGCAAGCGTGGGGTGGTCCGGGTTCAGAATTCGAATGGCCCGAGAGTGAACATGGTATTCATATCGACCAGCAGGGCAACGTCTGGATAGGTGGAAACGGTCCGAATGACTCCCACGTACTTAAGTTCACTCGTGATGGTAATTTCATTCTTCAGATCGGAAGATCTGGCCAGAGCAGCGGCAGTAATGATCTGGAGAATTTAGGCCGGCCAGCATCAATGGAAGTCGACCCTGCCGCGAACGAGATCTACATCGCCGATGGCTACGGCAATCGACGCATCATCGTTTACGACTCTGAAACCGGAGAGTACAAGAGGCACTGGGGGGCATACGGAGATCGACCGGACGATACCGACCTACCACCGTACGACCCCGCGACTGGACCGATCCGTCACTTCCGTAGTCCGGTGCATGGGGTGACCATAGCCAACGATGGCCTCGTGTATGTCGCTGACCGGACGAACAATCGCCTGCAAGTGTTCCAGAAGACAGGACAGTTCGTGACCGAGGATTTCGTACGAACAGCGACGCTTGGGAGTGGTTCGGTGTCTGGAGTGACTCTGTCAGAGGACGTTGAACAACGGTGGTTGTTTGTTCCAGACGGGACCAACAACGTGGTATGGATTCTAGATCGGGAGTCACTTAATGTGGTGAGTCGGTTTGGGAGACTCGGGAAGAGCGCAGGTCACTTCTATAGACTGCACAACTTGGACGTCGACTCCCGGGGCAACATCTACACCACCGAAGTCAACGTAGGCCAACGCTTGCAAAAGTTTGACCGGATTAGAAGATAACATCCTGTCTATCTGTATGGTGTCCACTAATACGGACCCCGCCGCCTAGAAGGGCTGAGCTAAGAAGAAACCTTAACTGTTCTCCTGTTCGAACAGCTCTTTTCTAGCGACCTCCACGAAGGCGGCGTACCCACATATCGATCAAGACAACGGTAGCCCAAGGTGTCGTCAAACCTAATGTGCTGTGAACACCGACCTTCCACCTATTCATGCAGACGTGCCGGACCCAAATCACTAATGACTTCAAAATCTAGAGTTGCACGAGACGTATCCCTGCGGTACAAGCAAGCATCTCCCGAAACGAGGATCCATGTCATCTTCACGACGACCGCGCACTCCGAACGGGCACAGACCAAGAACACGCCAAGACGCCGAGAGTGCGCGCCGCCTGAAACGCCCCCCCACATCGCACCGTGGTTTCTTGGCTCCACTTGCGCTAACACTCAGTCTCGTCCTTTTGACATTCACTCCTCGTGTGCAGGACAACCAAATTCTTACCTGGTCTTTCTGGGGCGCGACCATCCTGCTACTCGTGTGGCAGATCACTCTCTTCTTGCAGGTGAAACGTTCATCCACTGGCGTTTCGCTCCGCACGGAACTACGGCCCCAGCATTACGTCCAGGCACTGGCACAGGTGGCCGTGCTTTCGTACTGGGGTTGGCATTGGCGGCCTGTCTATGACCACGCCTGGCTCCTGGTAGCGCAGCTGCTGTTCGCCTATGCCTTCGATATGCTTCTGGCGTGGTCACGTCGCGACAGCTATACGCTCGGATTCGGTCCGTTTCCCATCATCTTCAGTACCAACCTATTTCTCTGGTTCCGCGACGACTGGTTCTATCTGCAGTTCCTGATGATCGCTGTCGGATTTATGGGCAAGGAATTTGTGAGGTGGAATCGCGAAGGCCGATGGACACACATTTTCAACCCATCTGCCTTCTCGTTGGGGTTGTTCTCACTCGTACTGATTGCGACAAACACCAGCGACCTAACTTGGGGGCAAGACATAGCAACAACTCTAACGCTTGCTCCTCGTATTTACCTGTTTCTGTTTCTAATTGGCCTGGTCGTTATGTATTTCTTTTCGATCACGCTGGTGGCTGGACTCGCGGCCGTCGTGCTGTTCAGCTCAAGTGCGCTGTACTCAGCGTTGACGGGAGTGCCTTATTTTATCGATTCCGAAATACCGACCGCCGTATTTCTCGGCTTGCACCTACTCGTAACCGATCCGTCTACCTCACCACGAACGCGGCTCGGCAAGAGCATGTTCGGAATACTTTACGGATTAGGTGTCTTCGGTCTCTATGCGCTACTCGGAGCTATCGGGGCTCCGACGTTTTACGACAAACTACTATGCGTGCCACTCCTAAACTTGAGCGTTCAACGAATCGACCGTGTTGTGCGTTCCATTCAATCTAGTCCCCTATTGACAAGTCACAACTTGGCTCCTACAGATAACAACCTGGCCCAGATGGCCATCTGGATCTTGTTCTTCGTCATAATGACCGTCACGGGATCGACCGACGGAATGCACCGCGGTGATACCATCCCCTTTTGGCAACAAGCGTGTACAGACGGACGTCGCCACGCATGCGATCGCCTCATTCAAATCGAGTCATCCTACTGCGGCGACAACTCCGCCTGGGCATGTAACGAACTCGGGGGGCACTTCACGAGGGGCAATATCGTAGCACCGGATGCTGAACGTGCATTCGGCTATTTCTCACGGGCATGTGAGCTGCGGTTCCAGGCCGGCTGTGCAAATCTACTGACTCCCGGCCGTTTCAACCAAGCCGTCCCACGCATCATCGACCTCAGGTTACTCTTACGTGAAGGGGGGCAGAACCTAATGACAATGCCTGAATCAGACTTGTACGATCGTGCCTGCGATCACAACTGGTCCTTTGCATGCGACATAAGCTCACGTGTGCCATAGACGTCTTCCGGGGTGCCAGAACAGGTGTCTAATTCTACAGACCAAACAGTAGGTTCAACCTCAATCGGAGGACTAGTAATACTAGCCGTCCTTGTTGTAAGTGTTGCAGTGTGGATGTACTTTCAGCGCCCACAGCTCGTAGCAATAGATGAGGCAGATAGCGTGCCCGCGGCTAGCCCTGAAGTGCTTCCCGGATTTCGATCGGATGCATGGTTTCTCCCGGACGACGATCTCCTCGGCTTCGTCGAAATTCCGGCTGGACCATTCTTGATGGGAAGTGACCCAGCAATCGATCCCCTAGCCTTCGAAAACGAACGTTGGACGCCCGATCAGTCACAGGAACTCGTAGAGGTCCCCTCCTTTTACATCAGTCGATATGAGGTCACTGTTGCCCAGTTTAGCGCGTTCGTTGAGGAAACAGGTTTCAATGTCGATACCCAAGCCCTCCAAGAATCTCCCGATCATCCTGTGGTGGCCGTGTCATGGCCCGATGCACTCGCTTACAGTCGATGGCTCGAAACGACACTACGGGCGTGGCCGCAGACACCCGAAGAATTGGTCAAACTTCTCCACTCTGGCTGGAAGATCAGTCTGCCAAGCGAAGCAGAATGGGAAAAGGCTGCCCGCGGAACTGATGGGCGAATCTATCCCTGGGGAAACGAACCAAGACGGGACCGGGCCAACTATGCCGGGCAGCGAACAACGGCGGTAGGGACCTTCACCTGCCCGGAGTGCCCCTTCGGTCTTGTCGACATGAGTGGGAACGTCTGGGAGTTAACACGAAGCGCCTATCAACCTTACTCCTACGACTCGACCGATAGTCGTTGGGACCTCAACGCAGACGCACTCTGGGTGATGCGTGGCGGGTCATTCGGGGACCCTGTACGGAACGTCCGAGCAACTGTGCGCGGTGGCGCCGATCCCGGTGCTCGTCGTCCCTTTATTGGGTTCCGCGTAGTGGTTTCACGCTTCTGAACTAGCGACGCGTTTCGTTAATTGTTACGGAAAGAATTGGTCCCAAACAGCCTACCCTTACGGCTGGTGTCCAGATTTACCAACGGAATGCCTCTACCCGCACGGCCGGTGATCACGCAACACAAATCCATCGGGTAGTTCAGGTTATCTCTCGACATTCCAACATGTCGACGAATGACACACCGATCGTTAAACGAACCTAGATCAACGCTAAGCCTGACGATGTTTACCCTACTGGCTGTTATCAAGTCCAACTTAATTACTTGCTACCTGGGACGTTGATCGGCAGCATCCGCTTCGGTGCGAGCACCAGCGAGGATGTTGTAGAGCCCGTAGTTTCCTTCGTGGCAAGCGTACTCGTACACGGGATATGGATTCTTCTTCATCGGAACCGAAAACGTCCAGGGCTGCGTCCAAACAGTAGGATCGTTGACCGTAACTTCATACTGAAGTGTGTCCTCATCAATCCGAGTGAAGCGCTCAATTAGGTTAAGGTGCTCAGTGGTCGACGCTCCATTGAAGTTCGTCTCACGCAAGAAATTTCTGGTCTCGACAACCAGCGTATCACCGTCCCAGTGACCACGCGCATTACCGGTCCACTGACGGATCCTGGAGTCGACATGATCACGTCCGTCCAAAGGCACTATACGAGCTTCGTGGTTCATCTCGGCAAAGAGAACCACCGTCTCTTCGGTCTGGAACAATTGGAGGTTGTTGTTGTAGGCACTGGGTGCCATCGGTGGCCCTGAGTTGAAACCCAAGATACACCGCACCTGCAACCCACCTGGACCCAGGTCTTCGACGAACCCACCTGGCGTTGGCTCATGCCGATTCGTGCCCTCCCGAGCCTTGGCAGTGGTAGCTCGTCGATCTGCTGCTGCGGAGGTCAAAGACGGGATCCTGCCGTTTGGTGGATCGACAATGAGCGACGTACGATTCGTATCAACTACGGTGGTTCCACGGTCAAACCAGAACTGATTGTAGTTGCCAACAATGTCTGCCGGCTCCTCGTCATCGAGCGCAGCGATCTCCGCGAGGCGCTGCGCTTCGAACGCTGCCGCTTCCTCCGCGGTGTAGACGCCCTTAGTCTCCAGATCTATTGGCCGTTCCATCGGCGTCAGGCTGCGGAAGTCCCAAACCCCCTGCAGGTCTGGAGCCCCCCAGGGAGTCCGATCTACCGCAGCCGCACCGGAGGTCACCGACTGGGTCTGGCCCGACACCAGTATCGGCGACATAGATACGACGGCGAACAATGAGAGTAATGATGCAAGGAATCGACTTTTCATCTCAGACCTTTCTGTGCACTCGGGCGCCTATGCCCCTCTTAACCAGCCTACCGTAGACCGCTAGTGTAGTGCGATTCACTCAACTGTTTTCGGTGCGGCTCGACCGTGTGATCCAAGTTTCCAGTATGATCAACCCTTGCACATTTGGTAGATAAGAGGGTGAGTATGAGTGCTTATCAGTTGCTCGCTTCGACACGTGGCTGGCTCTCGCTGGCGTTAATTCCATTGGCCGTGCTGATTGCGTGTGGCGGAGGAGAAACTGCCGCGCCTAATAATAATGAGGGTACGGAAACGACGATAGACGCCAACACGACTCTCATCAGTGATAAAATTCATGTTCTCGTACCAAACCCCA
>Ga0310342_100002718_pt1 | contig 11432 bp, 6 predicted proteins | sample S15DNA20500_MG_FD_206155 | JGI IMG/M metagenome (GOLD analysis project Ga0310342, IMG submission 206155) | Marine microbial communities from station ALOHA, North Pacific Subtropical Gyre - S1503-DNA-20-500_MG | ecosystem: Environmental > Aquatic > Marine > Oceanic | place: Pacific Ocean: North... | reverse complement strand
ACGGTGCTACAGGCGCGTTCTCCCCGCGATCGGAGATCTTATTCGGAAGAATCAGCGCGTGTCGGTAACGAGAGGGCTTGGCGCCGGAATCCGGGCCAAAATCAAGGAAGCCGGATCTGCGGTGCAAAAGTTGGCCACCCAAACCCTGGAAGGGACCTTCACTGGTTATGCGGGATCAAAGACCGCTCCCGGAGGCCTGGACACCACCTCAACCTTTGAGTTCCACCTGGAAGCCATCGCCGAATCCCTGGCTGACGTTCCGGGTGGACTGGATGTGCTCTACGAGATCGCTCGACAGCGCAAACCAAATGAAATTCTGCCCTATAAGGAGTTCTTCCTCAGGGCCGACTCAAGTCGCTTTGGCCCCAAGCTGAAAAGGGCGATCCAGCCGATTATCATGGAGGAATTGATTCCCGAATTTGTCGGTCGAAACCGCGCGAAGTTACATCAGTTGTCCGCCGGTGAGATTCAAAGCGGCTATGCCGGTGGATCCCGCGATGCAATTGATGGGTTGGTGGCTCTCTACGACCGGGCCGATTACAAGGATTACGGGTGGCACATGTTCATGGATCTGCGAAACGCCAAGTGGGCCTACCATAGCTTCGCCCCCATTCCTTCCGAACAGGTGCCCTTCGACCAGCTCATCACCCGTTACCGCAAGGTGACGATGCCCAAGGACATGGACAAGTGGCATGAGACCGGCTTCGAGGCCAATGATGCGAATGACTGGAACGCATTCAAGCCGGGCAAGAGTCCCTTCGGGCACTACATGGGTAAACTCCCGACCGGACCGGTGCACAAGTGTGGCGCTGGTTGCACCGGCCCGGGCTGTTATGGCGGCACCAGGATCAACACCTTCTGGGAAAAAGAGGTGCTCTTATTGCGCCAGCATTTCGAGGTCCCCCCCGTGAAGCCTGGTCACCGGTACCGCCTGCGGGTCAATGACGGCAACCATGTGGGATCCGGTGGGGGACATGTCATCTATATTAACGGTGAGCTCTTGATTGAGGCCAAGACCTGTAATGGGCGGGGTTCGGGCGGATTGCCCAAGGGAGCCTATATCACCAGGGATTTCATGGACGATTTCAAAGGCGGCAAGGTCTGCATCGCGGTGATGACTTTCCTGCGCAACAACGACAAGTACAAGGTCAAGCCCAGCAAGCCCGTTCCCCAGGGCAAGTTCAGCCTGCATATCGAGGAACAAAAGCTGCCGCCCATGGGCGATGACCTTGTCTTCAAGTCGGCCGCCCTGGTTCCCATGCTGTCCTCCGAGTGGCAGGCCAAGCAGGATCCGGAGGACCGGGAACAGTCGGCCTCGGCCGTCAAGTTCCGCTGGAATGGCCGGTTTGTAAACAACCCGCAGGTTCGCGGAACCTGGAAAGCGGTTGCGCAGGTGGCGGACGTCGCCGACTTTGATCCAAGCAAGAAGACCCGGGCAAACCGGCCTCCGTTCTCCAAGCTCACCTTCAAGGATGGAGGCAGGACTGACAACCCGGTGTGGACATGGTCAGGAAACACGCTGATGGACCTGACCAGGTTCCAGGCCCTCAGGATGGAAGCCAGAAACCTTGACGGTAAGGACTACCTCTTCGTGGAAATCGGAGGATTCGGCACCCGAAACAAACCGGGCTGGAAATCGCAACTGTTGGTCCTGGCAAGGTAACGGTCTGCACGGTTCTGGAATTCAATTTTCACAGTATCACAGCATGAACAACACACTCTTCTCCTGTTTCCTGGCACTATCGATGGCACTCAGCGTGTCGGCCGCCGGGCAGCAACTGGGACTGGCGGCCACGATTCAGATTCCTGTCCTGGACACCAGGGGCGATGTCTACAAAACCGAGGGCGCCAATGATCCGTTGATCTATGACAGCACCATCGGCCACAAAAAAGCCATCATGCTCTATGCTGACTTTTCGGATGCGGTGATGAAGATCGATACGAAGGAACGGAGCAAGGTCGTTCTGGGCAACGGGACATTCCAGAAACTGTTTCATGAACAGTCTTATGGGAAAATGTCTATTGAGATCGAGCATGTTCACGGTTGGCGGCGCTTGTCCAAGTCTGCCAAGAATTACAGCAGCAGGACAACCGATTCACACCGTGAACTGTTTGTGGAAATATTTGATCTCTTTCCGAAAGTCGATTTTCTGACCTACGACTACATCATGGTCAACATGCCGCGCATCGGGAACACGGCGTTCGGGGAGCGGGATGAGATCGCCATTCCGTATAACGGCAAGAAGATCAATGTGGCGCTGAATATTTCCAGCGGCAGCCCGTATGTGCTCGCCCATGAAACGGCGCATCTGATGGGTCTGCCCGATCTATATACGTATGGCGGTGTCGAAGGGCCGAAAAACCCCACTGGTCCATGGGACATCATGTCGTCGGCTGGGCGGGCGAGCGGCTTCCTCGGCTGGCATCGCCACAAATTTGGCTGGCTCGACGCCAACAGAAAAACCTATATCGCCTCGGGGACCCATCGATTCGAACTGACGCCATTGAACGCGTCGTCCGGTGTCTCGATGATCACCGTGCCCGTAGATGATCCGGTCAAACCCAGCAAGGTCTTTGTCGTTGAGATTTCGCAGCCCATCCGAAGCAAAGACAAGGTTCAGGATTCTGTCGGGGTCCTTGTCTACAGCGTCGATGCCAAGCTTGCTACAGGACAAAACCCGGTCGTTGTTTATCCGAAAGCAGACCTGTTGAAGGCCCCGTTCCAGCCGGGCGATCGATTCGATCACAAGGACGCGCCCATGAGCATGAAGGTGCTGAAGAAAAATCGGGATGGGTCCTACTTGATCGAATTGAAGGTAAACTAGAAGGCATGAGGATATATCCAGAACTGTTTTGTGCCATTCTGTTTGGGGTCTGCAGTGGTCATGTGACTGCCGCAGACGCTGAAACGCGCCGGGCAGATGGAGTTGTTTCCCGAAACCAAGAACGGCGAGCGGATCAGGGCGAACTCAGTTGCTTTCAGCACCTCAGCCACCCCATTGCCCCATACGGCAACCTGGACCAGAAAATGGTGCGCAAGAAGATGGTTCAGAAGGGACCGGGAATAAACCTTTCGCCTCCAGACAAATAACATGAAGAAGACACTTTTCTCCGTTTTTCTGCCGCTATTGATGGCTTTCAGCGTGTCGTCCGCCGATCAGCAACTGGAACTGGCGGTTCCCTTTACGGACAACATGATCCTGCAGCGGGAATCCAAGGTTCCGGTCTGGGGTTTTGATGAACCGGGAAACGAAGTCAGCGTAAAGTTTGCCGGGCAAACCAAGACCGCCGTGGCGGATAAGAACGGTGACTGGATGGTTAAACTCGATCCTCTGCAGGGTGTCGGGGAGGAACGGGGGTTCGAGGTAAGGAACAACAAGGGTAAATCGATCTCTCTCAAGGGTGTGCTGGTCGGAGAGGTCTGGTTCTCCTCCGGGCAATCCAACATGGTCTGGATTGCCGGTAAGAGCATGTGCAATGAGCTGGCCAAGGAAATCGCCTCGGCCGCGGAGGACGTGCCCATCCGGGAAATCAACATCAACACCGTGTCCGCCCTCTATCCACAGAAGAAGGCCACGACCGAGGAAGGCTGGAAGAAAGCCAGTGCGGCGAGTGGGTTTTCAGCACTGTCCCTTTCCTTCGCCCACGAGCTCTACAAGGAACTGAACGTGCCCATCGGTATCCTGCTCAGCGCCCACAGCAACACCCGCATCGAGGCCTTTACCCAACGCAAGGCGATAGAGGATCATCCAAGTCTTAAAGAGGACGCTGACCTCATTCACGATGCGGACCCCCTCACCAAGCAAGGCCGTGACGCCTTTGTGAAATACTACAGGGACTTAAAGGTATGGCAGGAGGAAGCCGGCAGGATCGCGGAAGCCGGAGGCAAGATGCCTACTCGTCCGAACCTTCCCGGGATCGCCGGGATGTGGCGTGGGCCGTCCCAGTTCTTCAATGGCAAGATTACTCCCGTCATCCCTTATGCCATCCGTGGTGCGATCTGGTGCCAGGGGACCAGCAACAGTGGGGACGGCAGGATCTACGCAGCGAGAATGGAGGCCTTGGTCCAAGGCTGGAGGGATGCCTGGGGGATGCCCGGGATGCCTTTCTATTTCACGCAGATGCAATGCTACGGGGCGCCTGACCCCGATAACGTCGGCTTTGCCGACATCCGTCAGGTGCAGCACATGTTTTTTGCCAACAATCGCGAAAACGTGGGGATGGTGGTGCAATCCGACCTTAATTCGGCCAACCCCGGTGGCATCCACTACTACAACAAACTGCACCCCGGGATGCGCATGGCCCGGTGGGCCCTCGCCAAACAATACGGCAAGGAGGTTGCCTGCACCGGCCCGATTTATAAAGGGCACAAAGTGGAAGGGGAAAAGGTGTTGGTCTCCTTCGAGAAGGAAAGCCTCTTTGGTGGCTTGGTGGTGGGCAACAAGGGAATGGCCAAGGACTACCGGGAACCGGGTAAGTTCGTTGAGCCCGCCAAGCCCACCCCGGGAGCCAAGCTCAATCACTTCCGGCTTTGCGGCAAAGACAGGAAGTGGCATGGCGCGGAGGCGAAGATCGTCGGGGATGCCGTGGTGGTCACCTCTGAAAAAGTGGCTGCCCCAATCGGCGTGCAATATGCCTACAGCGCGGTTCCCGAAAAATCCAACCTCTACAACAAGGCAGGCCTGCCCGCGACTCCCTTTGCCGTGATCGATGGCAAGTTGATCTTCGAGGAAGACGACCTGGAAAAAGCTGCTGCCCTCAAGGCGAAGTATGCTCGTTGGACCGACCCTGACTATCCCATCCTGCAGGTGGCCGAGTATTATCGCGATGGAGCCATTCTTCAGCGCGATCACCCGATAGAAATCTGGGGGCATGCGAACAAAGGCGTCAAGGTAACCGTTACCCTGGATGGGGTTACGCAAACCGTTTCTCCCAATGACCTGGAGCAGTGGTCGGTGACTTTCCCGGCAAGGAAGGCCGCGGCCGAGCCGATCACTCTTGAGATCAAGTCCAGTCATGGCTTCAACCGGACGGTTCGGAACATTCTCATCGGGGACGTCTGGTACCTGACGGGGAGCACACTGTTGTCCACTGAGTGGCCTTACGACAGGCGCGCCAAGGAGATCGAGTTGCCCAAGACGATGCCGCTGGTGAGGGAGTTTTGCAGAAAGACAAAGGCCAGTAGTTTTCCCACCCCGAGAAAGCGCCGTTTCGAGACGGGTAGCGGCAAGTACCGTTCCCATTGGTTGAGTGCTGATTTCTCCAAGGAAGGCAGCGGAGTCACCATGTTTGCCTATGAGTTTGCCAAGGCCCTCAACCGTCCGGACATCCCGCAGGGCTTCATCACCATGTCATCCGGGCAGGGAGGGCGTAATCGCCAGTTCGCCTCTCCGCTGTCCTGGACCTCCTTCCACGGCGTAAAGAATGTCAAGAACCCGGCTTTCAAGGCCCGACTCGACGAATTGTTTCTTCAATACCCCAATTCCGGGGTGGCAAGAAAGGCCGTCGCCAGACACGTTGATGAGATCAGGGATTTTGTTCAAGGCATCGCCCGGGCAGCCCAACAAGGTGCGGCTCCATCGACCTTCGCGCTCCAGGCACCCGCCTTCCCGGAAGCGGGCAAAGGTGGGATCGTTGCCTCCGATACCATTCCGACCTATGCCTACAACTGGTGTGTGAGTCCGCTGACCCCCATGGGTGTCTCGGGGGTGATCTGGGTGCCCTCGGAAAGCAATCTCGGCGAGGTTCCGGCCCATTATGCGGCTGAGTTGGAGATCTACGCCAAGCATCTGCCGGCCACCTACGGACAAGAGAAGATCCAGTTTCTTTATGCTCAACCGGCGAACTCTCTGGTCGAAGGCATTACCGCCCCGAAGATTGCTGGTGCCAAGAGTGTGACCTTTGATCAATGGCCGAAAAGCTTGAAAAGCATCGCCACCGGGTTGGCAGGGATTGCTGAGTGAGGCTGATTACTTAAAACAAACAACAATGAACCCCTTCCACATGATCCGATTAATTCTATTTTCACTGGCCACGGCGTTTCTGTTCCTCCCAACCCAAGCCGCTGAGATTCCCTCTTCCTTGCCCGACCCGGACGGAAAGCCGGGTGATGTTACCAAGCCGGTAAAGGTCTACATCCTGGCTGGGCAGTCGAACATGGTCGGGATGGGCAACCTGAGTGGCGCCAGGAACGTATATGACGGGGTCTACCTCAGCTCCAATCCCGAGGTGCCTGATGGACCGTTACAGATTTATAAAGTGGGTAACTACAAGACTGTTCCCTTGGCCGTTTATTTGCCCAGTGGGGAAAAGACAGGCAAACCGATTGGTGAAGGGCAGTTGGAGGTGCCTCAACACGGGGTTTATCAAGTGCACTGTGGATTCGGTGAGAGTTCCTACGGCGTCATGCAACTCGACGGCAGGGAAGTTTACCGCCGCGAATCGGGTGGCAATCCTGTCAAGCAGGACCTCACGCTTGAAGCTGGCAAGCGCTACGAGTTCAAGATCTCCGGTTTCAAGGGCACACCGCCGAGGTTCTGGATGGAGAAGACCGACCTGCTGGGTAATGGGGATCTCGAGGCAGTGGTCAAACGGGAGGGGAACTTCCCCTGGTTGCTCGATGCAAAAGGCGAATGGACGATCCGCAACGACGTTTACTTTCAGGAGGCCCGGCTGGCGAAGGACGGCAAGGGTTCACCCCTGAGTGCCACCTCAAACGGCAAATCGATCGGTCCGGAACTCGGATTCGGTCACGTGCTTGGCACGTTTCATGACGAGCAGGTTCTGCTGATCAAGACCGCCCAGGGCAATCGCTCGCTGGGTTTTGACTTTCGTCCACCATCAAGCGGTCGGACTGATCCCGGCAATCAGTTCGAGTCAGCCGAATACAAGCTGATGGTTGAGGGTGTGCGCAAGACTTTGGATAACATTGCCAAGGTCGTCCCCGGTTACAAGGGGCAGGGCTATGAGATTGCCGGGTTTGTCTGGTTCCAAGGCCACAAGGACAGCTTCAGCGAGGTGTTGATCGAAGAATACGAGAAACATCTGGCCAACCTGATCAACGATGTCCGCAAGGAGTTCAAGAAACCGAAGCTGCCCGCGGTGGTCGCCACGGTTGGATTTGGTGGGCACAACATGCAGGAGAAGTTCCTGAGAATTCACCAAGCCCAGATGGCGGTTGGCAATCCCAAGAAACATCCCGAATATGCCGGCAATGTTGCTTCAGTCGATACCCGCGCCTTCTGGCGCGAGGTGGACGAGTCGCCAAAGGGCGAGGATTATCACTACAACCGCAACGCCGAAACCTATATGTTGATCGGGGACGCCCTCGGTCGTGCGATGGTCAAACTTCTCGGGGGCAAAGCTGAACCGTTCCCGTTGGCCCCACGTCCTAAACGGGTCACTGCAGAGCAGGGAGCTGAGCCGTCGGAAGAGGAAAAATCCGCCGCGCAGAAGGCACTGAAGCCAATTATCCTCGATGGTATTGCGGCCTCCTACATTGCCAACCCGCGTTATAGCAAGGCCCTGCTTCAAGAGGCTGCTGGCGAACGGCCACAGCGGGCCAACCAGTTCCTGCGGGGGGCGATGTACGGACTTGAAAACTGCTACCGGGCAGCCGGAATCGACGACTACGACTGGCATTCCTTCGGCCCGGACCTCAACAAGGTGCAGTGGAGTTATTACAGCTTTGACCCGCAGGAGATCCAGCCCAAGGAGAAAGGCAATCGCTATCGCAAGATAACCTATCCAGCCGGTATGGAGAACTGGTTCGTGCCCGTCTTCGATGCGGGTGAAGCCGGCTGGAAGCAAGGCCTGCAGCCATTCGGGCAACTGGATGGCAACCTGGCACCACTGTCCGAGACATGCACGGCGTCATTTTGCCGTTGCGGGGAGAAACCCGTGACACTTTGGGTAAAGGAGGTCCTGCTCGTTCGTGGCACGGTGGAACTGCCGCCACTGAAGAAAGGACATCGTTACCGTGTCGTGGTGGGGGGATCGGCTCACGTGAATTCCGGCGAAGGTTATGCGATCTATCTCAACGGCAAGCTTCTTACCGAGTCAAAGACCGGAGTCGCGGTCAGGCAGGGTGGGCAACCTCGGGGCGCCCATGTCTACAGCGATTTTCTCGACGAATTCAAGGGCGGCAAGGTCACCCTCGCGACAACCAGCTTCCTGCGCTACAACCATCCTCGTCGCGGTCTTCAACCGCCGCGCGGTCATATTTCCCTGCAAATCGAGGAACAAAAGTTGCCTCCTCTAGAATAGTCGACCTGCTGCGGTTGGATTCGGACCAGCTAACTACAGGTTTGGCCCGCCTGGCGTCGGAACAAGGTTTTCATAGGCGGAATCATCGCTGGAAATCCTTCCCAGGGAGATGTCCTGTTCCTGGGGACCGAACTCAACCTGATCCATGATGTGGTTATCCGCCCCGTCTGGTGATGCTAACGAAAGGGACTCCCCATCAGCTGACAATTTAAAGCTGGCATGCAGCCCCTCAGGGGCATTGCCGTCCTCATCGGCCCAGATGATCAGGTAACCATTGGCTTCTATCACAGTGTTGGCCGGCAATTCCCACTTCCGTGGATTGCCCGGGTTGTCACTGAGGTGCCAGCCGGACAAGTCCACCTGATCGCCGGTGACATTGTGCAGTTCAATCCAGTCATCGAATTCCCCCTGGGGATCCATGATGATGGTTTCATTCGAGGCCATCAGCTCATTGATGATGACGGGTGAGTCCTGATCCGAGGGGAGGGATGTAACCCGGTAGGATAACGGGGCAACCTCCGCCTTGGCCGGGTGAAAAACCGTAGTGTTGGAGGCGTTCGCCGATCTGGCTTCCACGTAATACCAGACCTTTTCCCCTGCGGGAAACCCTGGAATGGAAGCACCATAAACACCGTCATTTTCCTGCAGGTCATCATGGTTTCCGTCATCAAACATCTCAGCACTCTCGTAGGGGTCGATACGCCCCTCCGGCGTGTAATAGACAAACACGGAATTCACGCCTTCACCTGAAGCTCCCGTGACCGTTGCCATGACAGGGGTCGGGCTGTTGGAAGTGGCAATCGATGCCAGGGAAACAGAGCTGATTACCGGAGGAGCCTTTGAGAGATCGGGATGGGAGATCAGATATTCATGGCGTGTCTGAATGGAGTCCTTGAGGGCGGCAAGGGCGGATCTGAACTGCGACAGGGAAAAGTCCTTTTTTGGATCATCCTCCACGGCGGACTCAATAACCTTCTCATACCGGTCAATAGTGGCATTCAGGATTTCCGGGTTAAAGTCCTCCTCAAGCACAGTGCGCATGTGGGCAACGTATCGTTGCCGGAATTCCGGAACTGCCAGAAGCCTGCTGATCACCGGGCGGTTGGCGTTGTTCTCCTGCTCAAAAGGATTCAGGCGCACATCCCTCGCCGTGAAGGCCTCGTTCCCGTCATGCTCGATGGGGAAAATGCGGCCTGATTCAGGCTCAAAATAAATCATGTAATCACAACCCTTGTGCCAATAGCTGTCATCATCGGTAAAGACATTCTCGAGCACCAGGAACCAGAGCCAGCTGTCCACTGCCAGCACTTCCCCGATCTTGTCCTTGAATTCCGCCCCCGGGGTGTTGTTCAGAACGTCCGTGGCATGCATCAGGTTTCCCCAGGGATCATCCGTGTTCTGTTTCTTCAGTTCATACAGGCTCTCGTAGGTCGCCGGGTCATTTCCAAGGTAGAGGAGAGCCTTGTCTCCACTGGCCCAACCCCCGCCTCCACCACCGGGAGGCCTGCCACCACCGGGAGGTCTGCCACCGCCGGGAGGCCTGCCTCCACCGGGACCCGCGTTGTTTCCGTTTCCGCTGCCGCTGCCGCTCGGAGATTTCCAGCGGTCTCCATCGTTTTTATCAAAGTAGTCCTTGATCAGCGTGCTGTCCTGCTGCTGCACATTGGAATAAACCCCCCAGTTTTCCCCGTTGATGTTTAATTGCGCAAACCCGGCCCTGGGACAGGGCGCGTACTTCCTCATCGCATTAAAATAAAGCGCCTCCTTTAAAAGCGTCTGGTCACCCGCTGCGTTATTCAGGTTCAGGGTCTCATAACCTTCCAGGTCTGCATCCTCGGCAACAGCATCAACACTCAGGTTAATGGATTTCTTCTCTCCATTTACCCTTTGATAAGAGGTATTGCCCTTGTAGCGAACGCCCACGCCCTCGATAAGCTCATCCCTGAATTGCATCCCCCCTGGAATTTCCTCCCCCGTCGAGTAATTCGCAACCAACTGGCTAAGCCAGTCATTGTCCTCAAAAGTCAATTCAATGGTACGCAGGCACCGCGGATCATAAAAACCCTCGGTCTGCACGGCCCGGAAAAATCCACGGGGTTGCGCACCCGGCAAATCCAGGCTCACCGTGGAAGTCTCTCCTGGGAACACCGGCGGCAATTCGTAGAGCTGATCCCAGCTCTGAAGGTCCGTGGAAAACTCAAAAAGCCACTCAGAGTCCTCGTCCCCTATCGGACTCAGGGAAATCAGTCCGTTCTCCAAGCTGAATTCAATGTCGTCGCCCAGGGCGAAACCACACAGGGGAAGACAGAACAGTGGGAGGAGCAGGGGTTTCATGACTGACACGATAACATTAAACGATTTAGGGACCTGATGATAAAAGGCGGGAAAACGGGAAGCTCTCTACCCTCTCCCCCGGGGGGGACAGAAAGTCTCCTTATAAGGGCTGACGAGGGTGATTTGCTCATGGTTACATCGGGAGAGGGTAAGGAGGTGAATTCATTCCATTTCTCCCTCAATCGGGGCAGGCGTCCGGAAGTTTGCTCTGACGGCATGGGAACCGTTAGAGGGGTCATGGAGAACGATGAAGCCTGTCATCCCCATGGGTTCCCTTCCCCTGACTCCGCCTGTACGGGGTTCACACAATCTTAAGGGTTGTTCACACCGCTTGGAGGGAGGGCAGGCGCTGGGGATTTCCTTTTTTGGGCTACCCCGGATGGCGGTCCGGGAGGCGGGGCTGGTGATGGTGCAGAATCTTCGATTTCTTATCTTTCCAAAACAGGCCCTCTTTTGGGATCTTTTTCCCGAATGCTTCAGAATAATCTTGTGGGACACCCGGATTACCTCAGAATTTCTAGTGATCCGGGGGCTGTCCGCCCAACATATTTTCTTCGAAGTCTTACTGAAAACACACAGTGCATCCCGTGAAACTGAACAAAAATATTTTAGGCGGTTTTGCCCTGATGATCGTCGGGTGCATCTCGATTGCTCCGACTGCGAGTGGGACTGTGGTCGTGGCCGCAGGACGGCAAGCCGGTTATAACTACACTTTCGAGGATTTTAATCTCGGTAACGTCGATGGCCAGGGTGGTTTCCTCGACTCCGGTCCATGGGGGAATTGTGGTGGTGATGGCTGCTGGTGGAATAATGGTTGGACCGATTTCGGGGGG
>Ga0310342_100002717_pt1 | contig 11433 bp, 22 predicted proteins | sample S15DNA20500_MG_FD_206155 | JGI IMG/M metagenome (GOLD analysis project Ga0310342, IMG submission 206155) | Marine microbial communities from station ALOHA, North Pacific Subtropical Gyre - S1503-DNA-20-500_MG | ecosystem: Environmental > Aquatic > Marine > Oceanic | place: Pacific Ocean: North... | reverse complement strand
TATCATTGGCGTTTCTCTGGGCGGCAATACTAGAAGTGTTGTATACGACACAGAAAAGATGGCAGAAACATTAGTAATGTCAGAAGATATGTCACACGAAGAAGCATGGGAATACCTAGAGTACAATACTTTCTGTGCTTATGTAGGCGAGAACACGCCAATTTTTGTAAGCACAAGTTTATATGTATAGGTACAGACTAAACAAAGTAATGGAAGATAGGTTTTCATTTGCTGTATTCGATTTTGAATGGAATCTCATTACAGTGAATATAGGAAGAGCAGGATCAGTGCAAAGGATTGCCAAAGACTTGGGTTTTGATATTAAAGAGGAATTAAAAGAATGGCAATCAAAGAACACTTCACCAAAATGTTAATTACTGTTGGATGGTTTGGTACTGGCGCAGCAATTATATCATTGTCAGTGGTTTTATACAGAAGTCTTTCAGCAGGTTGAAATGGATTACATATACAGGGCAAAGTTAGTTCGATGCGTTGATGGAGACACAGCAGTGTTTGACATTGACTGCGGTTTTCATATATCTCATCGTATATATGCTCGTCTATCAGGAGTAGATACTCCAGAAAGAGGCCAGCCTGACTTTGACACAGCCACCCAGATGCTACATAACCTAATAAAATTTCAAGAAGATGAAGAAGGATATGTTTTAGTACACACCAACAAAACAGGGAAGTTTGGTAGGTGGTTAGTGACTATCAATGAAGTAAACAAGGTTCTTGCTGAGAGGTGGCCTTATGAATCCTGAACAACCAGCATTTGATATAAACTATATAATTAGCAAGACTAAAAATAAATTCGGCTCTGAAGTGGCTAATGCCGCTGTCGCCAATCTAGTGAAGCAAGGGTTATTGGAACAATACGTTGACCAAGATGGAAACTTTAGATTTGCTTTAACGGATGAAGGTGAACAAGTGGCTGAGTTTCTTGAAAAGAATCCTGAAATGCTACTTGATGATGATAACGAGAAATACGAAAAGGATTGAGTATGTCTCATAATTTCCAAGAAGATATGGCTATTCATCTTTCTGTTAGAAACAGAAAAGATTACCAGTCTAACAAAGTAAACAAAGGAATAGTTCTACTCGGATCGAACAAGAATCTTAAAGATTCTGGACATCCAGAATATATGGAAGCTAGAGTCAATAAGCTGAGAGAACTTTATGAACAATGCGAACCTGAATACGAATATTATTACGAGCTTCCAGAAGGTGAAACAGATGGTAGAAAGTCTGTCAGGATGGAGAAGATAATTGGAGAAGACATAAGCCCTTTTGATCTTCCAAACTTTGAAGAGTTAATGCCAAAAAAAGAAGACTATTTGGATAAATATACAGAATGAAAACATACGAAGTAGAATTTGAAGACCTTGATCTACATTGGATCGTTTATCAAGTTGAAGAGTCTAGTCGGATTCCAATGATGAGGTTTGTTAATCGTGAACAGGCTGAATCATGGATTGAAGACTATTTGAATTTTGATGAAGGAAATATTGATGATGAGTAAAAGAAGAAAGTCCAGCATGACTCCAACTCCAACACCGACCGTTGTTAAAACTGACGAAATACAAGTTTCGCTCGAACCGATAATTAAAAAACAGGTTCTTGATGCGATTGGTTCGGTTCCAGATATTTCTATGTTTCGCGCAAAGAGACTTTGGGATTATAATTGGAGAGTAAACATTTGGTGTGAGTATGACTCAGAGACAGAGCTATCCATACTAAAGAAGACAAGAATAGCGTATAGCTACTTTATCCGAACCGATAAAGAAGGTAATATCTTAAAATGCGATCCTGAACTTGGAGAGAAATGCGATGAATGAAATTCAATTTTTACTTGAACTACAAAAAACCAAGAAGTCTTACAAGTGGCATGTTGCCGGAAATAAGATTCGTGGTGTAGCACGAAACGGTAAAGACAAAGGTGAACTCTTTGATCCAATTACGGCAGTCTCAAGATATACTGGAAATGGAACATATGAAGTAACACAACGTGGTCGTAAACGTGCTGGGAGATCAGCCGGACTTAGTACCACCTTAACCAACACGGTTATGAACGCATCAGACGCAAAGTATAATCGTGGTGGTAGTCAGGTTCTTCGTGGAAGAATCAAACAAATTTTAGAATTATAAAATAGCCAAGTTTAGTAACTTATTCTTAGAGAAAGGAAATGTAATATGGCTGCTTTTAACAAATCCGTTTTAGTTGGTAATCTTACCAATGATCCAGATTGCGCTCAAGTTGGCGAGAAGAAAACTACAAAGTGTAGCTTTCGCATTGCTGTAAACAACCCACGAAACAAAGAGGAAGTTCTGTATATGAACATTGCTGTTTGGGGTAAATCAGCAGAATCTTGCCACAAGTATTTGCAAAAGGGTAGTTCTGTGTTAGTCGAAGGACGTATTCGACAAGCAAAGCTAGAGAATGGTTCATATTGGACTGAAGTTGTTGCTGATACAGTACAATTTTTGGGTAAGACGAAAACAGCGGAAGAAGCAAATGTAATTGCTTCGGAAGGTATTGAAGAAGATTTAGCTTTTTAATTAGGTATTGAAGATGAACTCTAAACAAAAATTTATAATCGGCTTAGTTTTTCTCACGATGACAAATCTGGGAATTCTACAACAATGGCAAATATCAAATCTTTCTAATCAATTAGAGATTTCTGATATGCGTGCAAAAGTAAACACAGAATTCGCTGATGAGCTTCTGTGGTTACAACTTAATGATGTTGAACAGTTGACTAAGGACAATCTGATTGCTCAAGGTAAACTGGAAGGTATGGTTGAGTATTATGCCCAAGATGAAGGTACTCGAACTCAAATCGACAACCTTTGGCATGAAGGGTATATGAGAGGTCTTGGTCAAGTTGAGTGGGAGCATGACATGCTGTCAGAATCCAACTACAACAGAGGCTACAGAGAAGCTCTCGATAAGGTTTTTCCTGATGGAAAATATCCACAGTATGTGAATTATCCACCAAGAGAAGTCAAAGGTAATGCGATTAAAACTCCAGAGTTTGACAACAAACTCGAAGGTCTTAAAGACAATACCGAAGTTGTTGACCAGCTTAATGATAAAATCAAGCAGATCAAGAGTGAGTAACAACCCTTAGTTGTTGCTACAATAGCGATGTAGGCTTCGGTTTACATCGCTATTTTTTTTAGCCATCGCTCATTTATAGACCTAACGGCTATATCTGTACAGAATGGGCGGTGGCTATAATAGAGTGTATAATAGTATATGACATCTACAGAAAAACTAATAATAATTATGGAACACAGGAATTCATTAGCAATGACTGTTGGTTCTGACTTAATAGCACTTGGTTTGTCCTTGATGTTGTGCAGTTTTGTATGCAATGAATAAGGGGGTGAATAGGGTTCGACTGGTTGTTAAAATAATAGTTGCATTGAGTAGTTGAACGAGGGGCTACTTAAAAAATCGTTCAAACTTTTTAAGTGTAGAAGAGAATTTCTCACTAGCCGCTTAATGCGGCAGGGGTATCACAGCCCTGTAAACCAAATAGTGATGACTCAGATAAATCTGATAGAGATTGTGCGCTTTAACATACTGCACATGATGGCAATAATTTGCTTGACTCCGATAATCGGATAACTTTGTTTGTTGTGTGATTACAATAAACTAACAATGTAGATACTATTACAGAGGCAATACAGCACGGCGGTTCGATTCCGCCCACCTCCACTGAAAAAAATGAGTAATTATACTAATAAAAGAAAATACCGCAAAAAGAAAGCTAAAGAAGAAGCCCGTAAAAAGAAACAGGCTAGAAGAAGCAAGGCCATTAAGTCAGAGAATAGGCAAAAAAAGACCATTGAAAAAATACAATGGAAAAACAGGTCTAGGATAGCTCCGGTTAGGAACAAAGAAGAGGATTGATGGCCTCATAGTTAAATGGATATAACAAAGGTCTTCTAAACCTTAGTTCGGGGTTCGATTCCCTGTGGGGCTACTGAAAGGATAAGCATGGGTTGGATTGGATTAGCGATAACTGTTGTTTGCTACATAATAGCCGCCTATGAATTCTACAGGAAAGGTAACTACGGGACATGTGTTGCTTTTATTGCATACGCAGTAGCCAACGCTGGTTTCATATATGAGTTAGTAAAAAAATGAAAATAACAGACGCAGACTTAAATGAAATATTAGCTGCGTATGACGATCCTAACTTACAACAAGCCGCTGTTGAGTTTGTTGGATACTTGAGAAGATTTGATAAAACAGAAGATGATGAATACATCTATAAGATGGAAGACGTTGCCAACAGGATAAAAGACAGGATTCCATACGACGAAGTTAAGTTTAATGGCGAATGGACTAAGGAACCTAGTTTTGTATTAATGGCTACTACAATGAAAATGATCTCTCTTGAGTATCTTCCGAGCCTGAAGGACGAAAAAGAATTCTAAAAGTTTTCCTTTATTTTTGAAAAAGACTACTTCCTCTTTTCGATTCTGTACGATAGACTGTGTATATCGTTGATAAACACTCTCTTTCACATTGAGGAATCGAATTATGAAATTGCAGAACGAAGTAAACAATGTTGTACGCTCAGACGACTTTGAGCAATCAAATTACACGATTGAGGCATCGGCTAAAGCCTTCTCAATCCTCTCAGATGGCCTGTACTCAAACAAGATCAGGGCTGTGATTCGTGAGCTATCTACAAATGCTTACGATGCTCACGTTGAAGCTGGCAAACCTAAAGTGCCATTCAACGTCACCATGCCAGATAGGTTCAATCCTCACTTTGCGATTCGTGACTTTGGCACTGGTCTATCTCACGAAGATTGCATGAATCTTTACACTACATACTTTGGTAGTACGAAGACTAATACCAACGATGCGGTTGGTTGTCTTGGTCTTGGTAGCAAATCACCATTTGCTTATACAGATAGTTTCATTGTTACTTCTTACCACAATGGTAAAGTGCGTGTTTACAATTCTTTCAAAGATGAACACAACAAACCTGTGTTTGCTTTGATGTCAGAAGATGATACTACCGAGGTTAATGGATTGCATGTATTGTTTAGTGTAGACACTGATGATGTACAAGAGTTCGAGGAGGAAGCTAAAGAAGTATACAAACACTTCAAAGTTAAACCTAACTTCAATAGTGATATTGAAATAGAAGACTTCGATTATGTCTTGACTGGTAGCACTTGGGGTTTGCTGAACAGTAATAAACAGCGACGATGGGACATTAAAGCTAAAGCTATCATGGGTCAGGTTGCATATGATCTTGATGCAGAGCAGTTTTCAGACAATGAAACTGTCACTGCTGTATTGAGAACCAATTTACACATTCACTTTGCTATTGGCGATGTAGATATTACGCCAAGTCGTGAATCTCTTAGCTACAATGAGTATACCAAGAAGGCTGTTGTTGAAGCCTGCGAGTTTGTCATTGAAGAAATGAAAGAGACTCTTGGTGAGAGTTTTGATGACTGTCCTACACATTGGGATGCACGAATCAAATACAAAAACTTTCGTAGAGAAGGTGGTCACTTGAGCGAGATCGTTAAAACATTCAGTGACAAGATTCAGTGGAATGGCAAGGACTTATTTGATGATGCTTACGATAGACTGTATGCACCAAAGAAGGTTGTCCAAGATGTCACTGGTGCAGATATGGAAGTTCCCAAGTACAAGATGCGTAAGGTGTATCGAGAAAACTGGAAGGCCGCTATTAGTTGTGATGATATAGATTACATTCGATTTGATAGTGGTACTAAAGATATAGTGGTAATCTTGGACGATCTTAAACGAGGTGCTATTTCTCGTGCTAAGAACTATGCTAAGGGACAACTTGGCGATAAGCATGACAGAGAAAAGAACAAGTTTGACTATTACCTAATTAGTGATGGCGACAAGCAGTCCGTTATGAAATGGTTGGGTTGCACTGAAGAACACTTGATCCTTGCCTCAAGTCTTCCATCAGTTACTAGAAGCAGAAGCAATAACTCTGGCGCTAGTTATAGAAGTAAAGTGTGTATCTGGGATTACTATCGTGGTCAATGGAAAGACACTGAAGTAGACATGGAAGAAGGTGGTCTATACTTCGAGATCAATCGCTATGAGATTGTTGGTCGTGATGGCAATCGCATGGGTGATTGGAATAATATCAGAAGGTTCAATGAGCTACTTACAGATATTGGCTGTGAGATTGATGAAGAAGTTCCTATCTACGGCATCAAGAGCCAAGAGCTAAAGAAGAAGAAGTTTAATGCTGATGGTCAGTGGACTAGCTACTTTGATTACATGCAGTCGGCATACAATGATCGCATTGCTGAAGTTCTTGAGTGGAATGTTGAACATATCGCTTGGAGACAACATGAAAATGCTTCAAAAGAACTTACTGCTAACTGGCTGTCTGAAGTAGACAATCTGCCTGAAGAGATACAAGAGTATGTCGATGACTACAAGTGGTATCGTTCAAACGAGAAATTGTGGGTTGCTATGAGTGCGCTCAAAAGACATCTTGGCTTGGGTCGTGGACTTCAGGATGATGTCACTGTAGACCCTGATGAGTGGAATAAGAGAGAAAGTAAAATCACTGATACTTTCCCTGTACTGAACTACACCGAACTCCACTCATACTACGACAATGAAGCAGAACGAGAGATTCGCAAAGCACACATTCTGGACTATATCAATTTAGTCCTTTCCAGTAAATAGTTTTTTAATTTTAGGAGTATTGATATGAGTTACATTGTAAGTAACAAAGGCGTTGTAAATTGTGTTGTCGCTGGTAAGACCTACACCTTCGACAAGAACCATCCGAACTATACCAAGTTAGTAGGTCACTTGATTGATGATAATGTTGAATACTTTGAAGCTGACTATGATGTCATTGCGGCAATAGACAACTTCTGTGAAGGATACATTGACGTTAAGAATGGTACACTTCAGTGGGACGGTATTGAGATGCCAGAACTATTCACTGAGCGTATCTTGAAGATGAAGACTGAAGGGTTTAACTTCCAACCAATGTTGGAGTTCTTAAACAATATGAATGAGAATCCTTCTGACCATGCTATTGTGGAGTTGTTTGACTTCATGCAACATGAACACTTACCTATCACTGATGATGGTCACTTCCTTGCATACAAGGCTGTGGACAAAGACTTCAAAGATAAGTGGAGTGGAACCTTTGATAACTCAGTTGGTAACACAGTTGAAGTTGATCGAGGTAATGTTGATAGCAATCGTAACAACGGTTGTAGCAAGGGGCTTCATGTAGGCTCTTTGGATTATGTCAAGGGGTATGGAAGTGAAGATGGTGGCGATCAGTTCTTAGTGGTCAAAGTCAATCCTATGGATGTAGTGAGCGTACCTCACGACTCACGATACCAGAAGTTGCGTTGTTGCAAGTATGAGGTTGTGGCTTTGTTCACTGACCCACTCAAGGATTCCGTTGAGATGAGCGACAAAACTCCTGTAGAGGTCGAAGTGACTCACTACGATGAGGCATGGCGCAACAATGTTCGTGAGCGTATCGAGTCGCTTACGGCTCTCATGACTGTGTAGCTTTCACAGGGAGGCCGATGCTCGTTGTATCGGTCAGGGCGGCAGGTTGTGTTCCAGCCTGTCGTCCTTTATTTTGCTTGAGGATTGTATTAAATGGATGACATAACAATAATTATACTTAACGGGCTATTTTGGGTGATTGTCCTACCCGTTTTCTCTTTCTTCTTTCCAAGAACAGCTACTTTTTTGAGGTTTATACCTCCATGTGTTATTCGTAATCCTGAACCTGTTGTTGATGAGGAAGAAGAGGTTCAAGAAGTCTCTGTGCATATTGATGATGTTCTTGACTTCAAACCAACAATGCCAATAGAAGACTCTGAACCAATAGAATTTACTGATAAGCAGCTAATCAACGATGCTATACTCGCATTAGTCTCTACTGGTTTTAAGAAAAGAGAAGCTAAAATTGCAGTCGATAAAGCTGTTTACAATAGAAAATTTGACAATGTTCAAGACATCATAATTGCAACATTGAATAGAACTGATGGTTAATTGTGTATAATAAGGTGAGACTATGAGTAGATTAAAAGGTATGACCGCATACTTGTGCGGAGCTATGGATAGAGTTGAAGATGGTGGGGTTAAGTGGAGACAGTATATAACCCCTAAACTTCAAGAGCTTGGTGTTGGCGTGTTAGACCCATGCGATAAGCCAAGCGACTATGGCACTGAAGACATTGATACAAGAGATCATATAAACAGCTTAAAGAAGCGTGGTAAGTACGATCAAGTATCTGAAATAATGAAACCAATTTGTGCTATAGATTTGAGGATGGTTGACATCGCTCACTTCATTGTGATGAGTTTAGATGTTGATTCCCACCTGTGTGGCTCTTACCACGAAGCCTCAGTCGCCATAGCTCAGAAGAAACCTGTTGTAGTAATGTGCAAACAGGGGAAGGAAAATTTGCCAAATTGGATGTTTGGTGTAGTTCCCCATGAAATGGTATTTTCAAATTGGAGTGAACTATTGGAGTATTTACGTCACATTGACGAAGATGATGATGCAAAACATATGAACCGTTGGCGGTTTTTTGACTTCGATAAGGTTTACAATAATGATAGATTTACAATTCAACCGTAGAGACTTTATGAGAGTGGGTGGTATTAGCGCTGGGCTAAGTGCCATTGGATTATCAGATATAAAAGCAGAAGATGCTCCTTTATGTTTATCACCAAATAATAAATCTGTTATATGGGTTTGGCTTGGTGGTGGAGCAACGCAAGTAGAAACATTTGACCCAAAACCAGATGCTCCTGATAATGTCAGGGCAGTTAATGGTTGGGTTAAAACAAACGCCGGTTATAGAATTGGTGCTGATTGGGAAAATCTAGCAACAGTTGGCGATAAGATGACTGTCGTAAGATCATTTGCTCATGGTAATGCTAGTCATAGAACTGGTACTCATTGGGTAATGACTGGCTATAACAGCACAGACAATACGCCATTATCACCGGCTTATAATCCTTCATATGGTTCTATCGTTGCTAGTTCGTATGGATCGAATAATCCAATCACTGGTATGCCAGCTTATGTAAGAGTTAATAATATTACTTACGATGGTGGAGCTTGGTTAGGCACTGATTACAAACCTTATGAGGCTACTGGCGAAGGTGTCAAAAACCTACAGCTTAAAATTGATAGAGAGCATTTTCTCGGTCGTCAGGATTTACTGACGGGTCTTGATAAATTGCGAGACAATACTGGTCTGCGCGATCAATCCTACAATATGCTTCTTGGTAATATTGCGGATGCTTTTGATGTTAAAAAAGAAGACCCAAAGAATTTAGAAGAGTATGGAAGTGGTATTGGAGAACAGCTACTTCTAGCTAGAAGACTTGCCGAAAGAGGCACTAAATTCGTTACAGTCCAATATGGCGGCTGGGATATGCACTCTAATATATCCAAGTCATTAAAAGGGAGAGTTCCTCCAGTCGATAAAGCTCTTACTGCTTTAATCAAAGATATACACGATAAGGGTCTTAACAAAGATATTATGGTAGTTGTTACCGGAGAGTTTGGTCGAACATATAAAATTAATGCCAACTCCGGTAGAGATCACTGGCCTAGATTATCACCATTAATGATTTCTGGTGGAGACTTCTTTATGGGTTATGCTCTTGGTGAGTCTACTTCTAAAGCAGAAGAGCCAAAGACAGACCCATATAACCCACAAAATTTAACAGCAACATTACTTAAACATTTTGGTATTGACCAGCATACACAGAGATTAGACATGGCTGGAAGGCCACGTTATTTCTTGGATGTTGGCACAGAATCTATTATTTAATAGGTATTGAGGAGGATTTGTCACTAGGAACATAACATTCGAGGTGGCAAATGAAAAATTTTTGTTCAATAATAAACTTTATTTGTGCTAACGCTTTTTATATAAGTGGCACGATGTTTTTCGTGTCTTTAATTCACTTCCTTAAAAAATTTACATTATTGGGGTGGTGATATGAAGATATTAATTTTTGTTTTATTCTTTGGGGTTAATGATTGCCCTGTAGAAAAAGAGATTTACAGAAACTTTAGTGGAATCAAAAGGTTGGATAATTTTCTATATAGGGAACAGAAAAGGTTTTGGAAACAAAAACAAAGAGAAGATAAGAAAGAGATGAAAGATGACAAAGAATCTTATTTTATTCGCAATGTTATTGACGTTCTGTTCGATGTTAAACGCTGATGAAACACAACGAAAGATTATTAAGCCTCCAACTACAGCGAGGCCACAATCAAACCAAGAACGAAGGATTGTCAATCCTCCAGTCACCGTGAGGCCGCAATTACCTCAAGGTTTTGGAAGACCTATACAAAGACCTATGGGGTTTGGCAAACAAGAATGGCAACAACCACAACAGCAAAAACTTCAACAGCAACAGATTAAACCTAGCCACAACTATAGACATAGAAGCATAATAATTGGTAGACCATATGTTCATCCATTTTATTATCCTTCTGTAGAGACTAGGTTTCATCCAATACATGGCTTTTACAGAGTATATCACCCTCCTGTTATTGTACAACCGCAACCTGTTCCGGTTTATCCAATGCCGTTTAACGGGTTCTACTTTCAATTTAGGTTTTAATTATGAAGAAACTAAACATGCTTTGCCTAGCAATAATGGCAATTACTATAGGATGTTTAGGATTGATAAACTACAAGCAAGGAAAAAGAATCACTCAACTTGAAGGTGAAATGTATCTCACTAACACGTATCTTAATAACACTTCAATGAAACTTGAAATGTTTTTAGAGATGATAGAAGAAGAGATGCACTCATCAATTAGAAGAATATCAAGACCGATAGCAAGAGAAGAGGTTATAAAGGGCTTCCAAGAATTTGCTGAGAACTTCCGTAATGCAGGAGTTCAGAAAGGTTCTTCTAATGAAATCCCTAATGAGAAATCTGACGGGGATAAGTAAAGAGGACTGCGTACTTTTTAGAAGATATATAATTTTGTTAGCTCTGTTTTTAACGCCCATCTTGCTTGCGGCTTTATTTTTAGGGCTTTTGATAGATATATACCTAAACGTTAAGTGAGGTTTGATATGAAATTATTAGATAGACTTAACAGGGAATTGATTACCGTTTTGGTTTTAGCCGGATTCTTATTTACTTGTGTATTCATTGTCCTTGCCTTCTTGATAGAATTAGAAAATAAAGCTAATAGGACAAAAAGGGCAGATGATAGACAAAGCGGATATAATATATACGAAGTCTTGGATGAATCTAGCGGAGACAAGCTATGATTCAAATTCAGATGACGGTTCAATACCTGAATCTGGAGTTGTGTACTGTAATATAGAACACATTCACAAGTTCTTTGAAAAGTGCAAACTTACCGACAATAAATA
>Ga0310342_100002716_pt1 | contig 11435 bp, 7 predicted proteins | sample S15DNA20500_MG_FD_206155 | JGI IMG/M metagenome (GOLD analysis project Ga0310342, IMG submission 206155) | Marine microbial communities from station ALOHA, North Pacific Subtropical Gyre - S1503-DNA-20-500_MG | ecosystem: Environmental > Aquatic > Marine > Oceanic | place: Pacific Ocean: North... | reverse complement strand
AAGTCGTTTTCGGCTGGATTTAGATGAGAGCTGAAATTGGTTGAGTGCCTAAGGCGTGTTCCACTGGGAAGCTTTGCAGCCATGACGAAATCGAAAACGACAGATTCTTATTCGAGCCGGATTGCCATGGGTTGTCGATGCTTGATGATGAGCTTTTTGGTTGTACAGGCTTTTTCGTTGGCTGGTTTTAATCGACCGGCGCTTGCCCAATCGCCAGAATCGGTCGTCAGGAATCGTTCCAAGTCGCCGCCGAATTTGTTGTTCATCGTTGTCGATGAGCAAAGATTTGACACTTTGGCGGCATACGGTAACGACCGCATTCAGATGCCGAATCTTAATCGGCTCGCTAGCGAGAGTTTGGTTTTCGAACGGACGTATTGTTGCCAGGCAGTATGTGGCCCTTCGCGATCGAGCATTCTGACCGGTACATGGCCCCATTGGAATGGTCAATCAGAGAATCGAAAGCGGATGAGAGACGAGATTCCCTGCCTGCCTGCCATGATTTCGTCGGGCAATTATGTGAAAGGGTTTCTCGGCCGTATCGGACATTTAAAAAATAGCCAGGGGACAGTGCCTCACCAGGACGACGTTGATGTCTATGAACACTTTAATGCGCCGCCGATCGAGTATCTTCAGCAGCGGGGGACGAGGGCTTCATCGGAAGATCTCAAAAGGAATCGAATGCTACTTCCCGAGCAGCTGAGCGGACCGAAGTACCTGGCGGAGCGGGCGGAACAGTTTTTGAACAAGGTGGAAGGACGTCCGTTCGCTCTCTTTTGCTCGTTCTATGAACCTCACGACCCTTACTTCGGTCCGTTGAATCATTTACATGCTCCTGAAGACGTTATCTTGCCTGGTAATTTCAATGCCGTGCCACAGGCCAATCAACCACTGAAGGCGCAGCTGGAACAACGCTATTTTTATCATTACGGTGACGTATTCACACCTCTTCCACTGCGCACCGAACAACAATGGCGGATATTGATTGCCCGTTACTGGGGGCTTTGTACACTGGTGGACCGGTACATCGGCCGTATCCTGCAGACGCTTCGTGATCGAGGGTTGTACGAAAACACTTTGATCGTGTTCACCTCGGATCACGGAACCATGATGGGCAGTCACCGCATGAATATCAAAAACATGGCGTTTGAGGAATCGACCCGAGTACCGCTGTTGGTTCACCTGCCCGGACAAATTGAGAGTCGAAAATTCAATGCACCGGTCAGTCAGATTGATTTGGTTCCCACCTTGCTGGACCTGATGCAACAGGAGATTCCAGGCCATCTGCAGGGCCGCAGCCGGCGGCCGATGATTGAGGACACCACGGGCACTGCATCTGCTGGCGACGTGTTCTACGAGTGGAACGGGATCAATGCTTTGGTGCATGGTGATCTCAAACGGGATCCGCTGCCTGAATATATCGCAGAAATTACTACCCGGGAGCGGGCCCTGGCGGCGCTGGCCGATCCGGTCCGTTCGATCGTGTCGCCGGACCTGTGGAAGTTCAATTGTAGTCCCCTGGGTGAGCATGAACTGTATGATTTAAAGCGTGATCCTGGAGAGACTCAGAATCTGGCAGGCGATCCGAAACATTTGCGCCGAATTAAAGGAATGTCGCAACGGATCAAGCGTTGGCAACGAGACACCGGCGATTTTGTGGTGTTGCCCGAATTTTAAAAGGGTGGGGCAGGGGATTGCCCGATGTGAAAAGTGAGCCCTTGATTGCTGAGGTGGGTGATTGGTTTTACCACCGGTTTCCCAAATGGATGGCTCTAAAAAGACTAGATTTTGATTTCTGCTTGGCGGAGGTAACCTGCGCATATGGCACAAACTGAGGGCCAGTTGTTGTGGGTTGGTCGTCGTATTGGCGACATCGTCGGTCGAGGCCGAACCCCGCCGCACGTCGATTTGAAGTAATCGCAATAATTAACCAAAAAACGAATTTTCCAGACATCTGTTGTGCGGTACTGACGTCGTGTGGCTTTGTTGGTCAAGAACGATTTGAGGTTAGCTTCCTGTGAAGTTCAGATCGATAAAAAAGAATTTCAGAATATAGAAAAAGGTGATTGCAAGTCCGGCCCCCGCTGGGACTGTCACAATCCAGCTGGCCACGACGTTTTTCATTACGGATAGATTCAGCGAGCCGAAACCTCGGGCTAGCCCAACTCCCAACACGGCTCCCACCAAAGTGTGCGTTGTCGAAATCGGAATCCCGATGGGAAGCGTTGATGCGAGAAGAATGACGATGGCGGCGGCAAACTCAGCAGAAAACCCGCGGCTGGGAGTGAGCTCTGTGATCTTCTCGCCCACAGTTTGAATGACACGCCAACCCCACGTTGCCAAACCGATAATGATCCCGACACCGCCTAATACCAATGCCCACGACCTAACGTCGACTTCCAGGGCCACTTGGCGTGTTGCGATTGCCTCATAGGCGGCGGACAACGGGCCGATCGCATTCGCAACATCGTTAGAACCATGGGAGAAAGCCACGAAACACGCCGTTAGAATCTGCAGATAGACAAAGATTCGCTCCACCTGTTGCAGCTGGGGAGAATTCGTTGCAAACGTGACGCGGTCGCGAACTTTGCCATGAAGCCTTTCTACGGCTTCTAACAACTCGGCTGCTTCGTCGCCAAGTTCTTCGTTTCCGCCGTCTCGGACCCGTCGTAAATGGCCCGTTGCCTTGGAAAGCGATCGCGACAGATCCGGACTAACGTGATCCGATTCAGTACCCTCGTTTTCGGTGTCGAAGTGCCGAACGAGGATTCTAGAGATGAACACGGTGATCATGCCGATGATCAGAGACGTGGCGCCAATGAGGACCAGCACCTTGGCTTCCATGGGATCCATGTCCATCCTCTTCCAAAACGGCTTCAGCCCTTTGAACGCAGTGACGCCGATCATTACGACGATAACCATACCGGCTAGGTACGGCGTAACCCGCTTGGCGGCTTCCACGGGGTTGCGCTTATAAAAGACGCTCTGTAATACAAATCGAAAAAGAATGTATGCCACCGCGCCTGACATGAGAGGTGATATGACCCAACCAAAAGAGATTAAACCTACCGTTTTCCATTCAATCAGCGCGGAACCGAGCGCGATGCATCCAAAACCGACAACAGCGCCAACGATCGAATGAGTTGTCGAAACGGGTAGCCCGAAGTACGAGGCCACGAACAACCATGTGCCGGCTGCCATCAGCGCGGCAATCATGCCGCAGCCAAGAATCAAAGCGGCATACCCGTCGCCAAATTCGGCCACGGGGTATACCTCATTCAGTTGCATTGGGTCGAATAGCTTTTTACGGACCGTATTGGAAACATTTGCTCCGGCAATGTAGGCACCGAGAAACTCGAAAATACCCGCTAGAATCACCGCCTGTTTTAGCGTCAGAGCTCCTGACCCGACGGACGTCCCCATCGCGTTCGCGACATCGTTCGCCCCAATATTCCAGGCCATGTAAAAGCCAAAGACGATCACCAAACTGATCAGTACCCATTCAACGCCGGTCATGGATGTCTCCGCGATTTTTCCCACGATTCGGTACAAGTGTCAGCCAGCACCGCTGAGAAGGATTTCATCAGGATTACTTTAGGTCGAGCGTCATTTGCACTCGATCAGCGAGATTCTCGGAAAGGTTTGAAAGACGGGCCAATTGCTTGATGAGCTGCATCCACATGTGCAAATCTGCCGCGCACAGATTGGCTTCATCGCTCAAGATTGTTTTCAAGAGACCACGTTGCAAGACATCCGCTTCGTGTTCCGCGTAAGCGATGTCGTGCACGACGGTGCGCACTTTTTCCGCTTCCACACCACCAAAACCGGTCTCAAGCAACTCATCCAGATCGTTGATAATTACTTCCACCAGGTGGAATGCCTTGACGTTAGATTCTCGGAACTTCTGAAAACCAGCGACGATTTCAGATGGATTCGAGAGATGCCGAAACGTCAGCAACACGGAAACGTCTTCGGCCGTATCTGCCAGGTTGTCCTGAATCGATAGAATTTCAAGGATTTGAGATCGATCGACGGGCATGAAAAACCGACGACGCAATTTTCCGCGAATCTCATCTTTGATTTGGTCAGCGTGGTGCTCGAGCTTCGAAACTTGATTGGCCAATGGCTCGATTTCATCCCAGTTGCCCTGCTCGAACGCGTTTAACGATTCCTCCATTTTGAAAACACATTTGGAAACTTGTTCCATATGACGCTGCAGCAAACCGAATGGAGATTTACCAAGTAACTTGCCTATCGTACTCATTGTTTTTTCTCCTTGACAGGCAACACAAAGACAGGCAACACAAATGATTTGGTGAGGTTTTCAGCTACTAGGAAGTAGAGCTTAAGTACGTTGTTATCCGGATGCAATGCGTCTCGTGACAGGTTCAGCTTTTTTTTTTACATTTCGATGGCAGTCGCATAAAGGGGGGGATTGGTCGAAACTGAGAATAGAACGGAAAAATGTATGATTGTCTATTTTTCGGTGAAATTTGTGCCAACCGTGTCCGGCACTCCCTTTTGGAGAACGTCATATCCGTAAGTGTCGGTGAATTTACCATGGGCCAAAAGGTGGTGGAATTAAGGTCCGACAGTCGTTACTAAACACATAATGCAAACAATCCGTTTGCTTTCCAATTCGACAACGAGATCTTGCCGAAAGTCAGTGGCTTTCTGCCAGTGCGAGTTTTGGTCGGATGTGAAGTTGCCGATATCCCAATGTGAATCACCCGATGAAGTGAAGCCCAGATCTGAAGAGCTGACCCGACAAATCGTGAACTGTTGCCAAGCAACGGCTATAGCCGGGCAACATGAATGGACGTCGGTAGCGACGATAAGGAAACTGCGTCGAACTGCCTGACCGGCCGGTTTGCAGCGCCGTGCAGTCAAGACGATTGCAACGGCCAGCCGGACAAGTTATAAGATGGGAGGTCCTCCTGAGTACCCAACCTGTTGGTCCGTGCGCAGCGCGTGGCCGTTATCAAGCTACTAGGGGGACCTTATTATTTTTATTAAATTAATTATCAGCATAATTTATCGACGACCATCTTTAAGTTTAATCAGAGCGCAAACGATTTCTCTTCCACGCTAAGGAGCCTTCTCATGGCGAAACGATCGACGAGCTTGCCGCGCCGTCAGTTTTTGAAATCCGCGGTCAAAGCCAGTACTTTGTTGGCGGCGCCGTACGTGATACCGGCAACCGCTTTGGGAAAAGGGGGTGCAGTTGCCCCCAGTGAACGGATCGTGATCGGTGGCATAGGGATTGGCAACCGGGGTACCTACGACCTGGGTTGTTTCTTGGATCAACCGGACGTGCAATTTGTTGCCGTGTGCGATGTCAAGGCCAAGCGACGTTCGGCGATCAAGCAGATGACCGATCAAAAGTATGGAAACAGTGATTGCGAAACTTACCGCGATCTTCGTGAGCTGCTGGCTCGCAGCGACATCGATGCGGTGTTGATTGCTACGGGGCCGAATTGGCACGCGACAGCGGCCATGCTGGCAGCCAAAGCAGGCAAGGACATGTATTGCGAGAAACCGTGTACGAAAAACATTGCCCAAAGTCTGGAACTGGCTAAGACGATGCGCAGAACCGGACGCGTGTTCCAGGCCGGTACACAGCGGCGGAACCTGCCCCATTTTGCATTCGCTTGTCATTTGGCCAGCAGCGGCAAACTTGGTAAATTGGAAGCCGTTCATGCACATCCGATGGGAATGGAGACGGTCAGTAGCGGCTGGTTCACACCGGAAACAGAACCGCCCAAGGAAGAGGTTGACTGGGATTTGTATCTCGGTCCAGCGGCATGGCGTCCGTTCAACAAAAGCCATTTGGATGGTTTCAATTTCGAAAAAGGTGGAGGTTTGGTCGGCGGTGGTGTTTTGGAATGGGGTTCACATTGTGTGGATCTCTGCCAGTGGGCGGCCAATGCTGACGGTACGGCACCGGTCGAATATTTCCCACCGGAGAATGGTCGTGTCGTGGCCCGTTATGCCGACGGTGTCAAACTGGTACTACGCCATGACGGCTGGCTTCCGCTGGGGTCTTGTCCCGTGCGATTTGAAGGTGATCAGGGCTGGGTTGAGGCGGGCGACAGTGGCAAGCTGGTGCTCAGTTCTCCGGAATTGCTCGCTGGGCGTAAGGTAGAGGAAATCGGTGGTTATCCGGCAACGTTCCATGTGCGTGATTTTCTCAATTGTGTCAAAACTCGGCGGAAACCGCTGGCCAATGCGGATGCCGCCTGCTATTCCCACATTGCCTGTCATGCTGCCAATGCGGCTATCTTCCTGGATCGCAAGCTGGAGTATGATCCGGTGAACCACGAGTTCATTGGCGACGAGTCAGCCAATCGGCTACGGTCAGAAGCCTTACGATCACCCTGGAGATTGTAATTTCGATCTTTCCTTGACGGGATTGGATTGTCGCTCAGGGCAAAGCCAATTTTCCAAGCTCGGTTCAACACAATACAAACCAGGAAATCAAAAAATGCGTACAAGACAATACATTTCAATCGGCGTGGCGATTCTCGTGACTGCGGGAATTTGTGACTGGAAACTGGCCCGATTGGCCAAGGCCGCAGATGCCCAGCATGCCAAACAATCCGAACTGATTGAGTTGCTCCAATCCGACGCGCCGCCCCAGGAAAAAGCAATCACCTGCAAACGCCTGGCGGTGGTGGGTACCGCAGAGGCGGTTCCAGCGCTGGGTGCCCTCTTGCCAGATGAACGGCTTTCCTCCTGGGCGCGGATTGCTTTGGAAGTGATTCCGGGCCCTGAGGCGGCTGGGGTCTTGCGTGAGGCGGCAGGCTCGCTGGATGGCCGTCTGCTGATCGGCGTGATCAATTCCATTGGCGTGCGCCGTGACCAGGAGGCCGTCGACACCCTGGCAAGCCGACTTGACGATGCCGATGGTGACGTGGCCATGGCGGCGGCAGTTGCACTGGGACGTGTTGGCAGCCCAGCAGCGGCAGCGACACTCGAGAAAGCATTGAGCGCTGGGCCGGCGGCGATTCGATCAGCTGTTGCGGAAGGTTGCGTGCTGGTTGCCGAACGTTTTTTTGAGCAGGGTGATGCAGCTCGTGCGATTGAACTTTATGACCAGGTTCGTCTGGCAGAGGTACCCCAGCAGCGAGTTTTGGAGGCGACGCGCGGTGCCATCCTTGCCCGCAAATCTGCTGGTATTCCACTGCTGGTCGAGCAGTTGAACTCCAGTGACAAAGTGTATTTTCATCTGGGACTGATGACGGCGGCCGAGATGCCCGGAAATGATGTCACCGGTGCCCTGGTGGCGCAGTTGGGCAGGTTGGCGCCGCAACGCCAGGTGTTGATCGTACTGGGACTGGCCGACCGTAGCGACACGACCGCGTTGCCGGCCCTGGTGGAATCGGCCAAGAACGGGACACGTGAAGTGCGGATTTCTGCCGTCCAGGTTTTACAGCATTTGGGTGATGTTTCGAGTCTGCCAACGTTGTTGGAAATTGCTGTCGCTGCGGATGCCGATCTGGCATCAGCAGCCCTGCAGTCCCTGGAGGGCATCCAGGGCCAGGATGTGGATGCCGATCTGGCCGGTCGTTTGAATCAGGCGGCTGGAGAGACTCGCCGAGTTTTGATTGAGCTTGCCGGACGGCGGCGAATCATTGAGGCCAACACGATGTTGTTGGCCGCGACTAATGATTCCAGTGCGAGGATTCGTGCTGCTGCGTTGAAATCCCTGGGTTCGACGATCGAGCCACAGGATCTTTCCAAATTGATTGACCAAGTTGTGAAACCGGCACATCCTGAGGATGCAGAGCCGGCAATCGGTGCCCTGCAGGAGGCCAGTGTCCGCATGCCCGATCGCGAAGCTTGTGCCAGCCAGCTGTCGGATGCGATTTCGCAGGGCTCCGTTGCGACAAAATGTAAGATCGTGGAAATTCTTGGGACCGTGGGGGGTACCAGCGCGTTGGAGGCGGTCGCTGACGCCGCAAAAGACAAGAGTCCGCAGCTGCAGGATACGGCCAGCCGTGTGCTGGGCAAGTGGATGACTGCCGATGCGGCTCCCGTACTTTTGAATCTGGCCAGCGAGTCATTACGAGGCAAGTATCAAATTCGTGCACTGCGAGGTTTTTTGCGAATCGCCCGACAATTTAACCTGCCCAATGAACAGCGCGCCCAAATGTGCCGGTCCGCACTGCAAATTGCCCGCCGCGATGCGGAGAAAAAATTGGTGTTGGAGATTGTTGAGCGGTACCCAAGTGTCGAGATGCTTGCAGTTGCCACCGAGGTGGCGAAAACTCCGACGTTGAAAGATGATGCGGCGACGAAGTCACTGATCGTTGCTCAAAAGATTGGCCAGCAAACGGACAAGGTGCGCAGTTTGTTGGCTCGAGTTGGCTATCAACAGGTGAAGATCGAGATTATCAAGGCACAATATGGCGCGGAGGGTCGATTTGCAGACGTGACGGATCTGCTGCGAAAACACGTGAGCGATTTGCCGTTGATTGTCCTGCCGGCGGCCAACTACAACGACAGCTTTGGGGGTGACCCGGCACCGGGTAGCACCAAGCAGTTGCAGATCGAGTATTCTATCGATGAAAAGTTAGGCAAGGTCTCGCTGGCAGAAAATAAGGTCGTTTTGCTGCCCATTCCCTCAGGAGAGTAAGGGCGAATTGATGATTGCGGGATGAACTTTTGCCCCCGTGACCACATCGTCGGTCGCACTTTCAAATCGCCCGGCATGTTTGTAAACCAGACGCGAGTGATCGATTCCCATTTGGTGCATGATGGTGGCGAACATGTCGGGCACCGAAAAAGGATTCTCGGTGGCCGTGTAGCCCACATCGTCGGTTGCACCGTAGGTGAGCCCACCTTTGAATCCGCCACCGGCCAGAAACAGGCAACCGGCGCGCTTGTTGTGATCTCGTCCGTTTTTGTTTTGCGCGACGGGCATGCGGCCGAATTCACCGGACCAAACCACAATCGTGCTATCCAGCAGCCCGCGTTGTTTAAGATCTTTTATGAGCGCTACGGTACCGGGATCCGTTTTGCGACACATATCGCGCAGGCCGTTTTCGAGTCCGCCATGGTGATCCCACGGTTGGCCTTTTTCTGAAAAGACTTGCACGAAGCGGACGCCTTGCTCGACAAGACGACGCGCCAACAAGCAGCGCGTTCCGTAACCGGCCGTTTCCGGGTTGTCCAGTCCATAAAGATTTTGCGTCGCCTGGGTTTCCTGCGAAAGGTCCAGAGCATCGGAAGCGGAGAGTTGCATTCTCGCCGCCAATTCATAATTCTTGATACGTGTTTCCAGTTCAGAATCGTCGGGATACTGGCGTTGATGGTTTTGATTAAGTCGGGCGAGAAACTCGAGATTTTGTCGTGCGACGGTCTTGGGAACCTCGCGGGCTGAGTGAAGATTGTCCACTACCGGACCGCGCGTGTTGAATTCGGTGCCACCGTAAATCGCCGGCATCCAACCACTCAGTGACATCAGGCCGCCACTGGTTGAATAACCATCAGGGTCTCGCAAGACAACGAACGCAGGCAAGTTCTGATTCTCGGTCCCCAGGCCATAGCTGATCCAGGCCCCCATCGTGGGACGGCCAATGAACATTTTGCCGCAGGCGAGGTTAACAATTCCTTCGGTATGATTGTTGTGGACGCTGACCAGGGACCTCACCAGGCAGATGTCGTCAGCAATTTGTGGAAGATGGGTGAGCACCTCCGACATGTCCATCCCACAATTGCCCCGCTTGTAAAATTTGAAAGGTGTGCCCAGCAACTTGTTGGGTTCACTGCCTCCCTGAAAGGCATCGATCTTAATCTTGAAAACCTGGTCATGGCGTGAATTCAACAGAGGTTTTGGATCAAAGAGATCCATTTGGCTGGGACCGCCGGTCATGACGAGTTGAATGACAGCTTTGGCCCGTCCCGGAAAGTGTCCAGCCCGCGGAAGAACGTCGACCTGGCGCCGCGGGTGGGTCGAAATTCCGGGTTCCTCGGCAGCGTATCCAGCGGAGTTCAATAATGTAGAAGCGGCCACTGCCCCCATTCCCATGCCACTCATCTTCAGCAGCTGGCGACGCGAGATGTACCTGGGTTGGAGAAAGTTGACTTCAGCGTGTTTTGTCATGGGTATTGCCATCTCGTATTATCAAATCATCCATCATTCAACATATAAGAAGTCGTTTGTATTTAACAACATTTGACACAAGGCGGCCAATGCCTTTTGCGAACTCGCAGCTGCTGGCTCTTTTGCCTGAGTGTAATTGGTCGTTTGCCGGTCAAGAAACTCCTGGGACCATTGGGACTCTTCATCGCCAGGAGGTCGAGCCAGCGTAAATTCGAAAGCTCGTCGGATTCTCAGCTGCTGGTCATCGCCGGCTTGATCAGCCACGCGTTGGGCAACGTTGTCCGCCTGTTCCAGAATGAACTCATCATTCAGCATTGCCAGCGACTGCAACACCACGGTGGACTGGTTACGGGAAGTACAATTGGTTGTAATCACCGGGATGTCGAAAACACCGGGCATCGATACGTGGTAATTTCGCCGGCTGGTCAAATAAAGACTCCGTCGCCACTGGCTCGTGGGTGTGGGTAAATTGCTTCTGGCGATAATTGTCCGGCCATCGCGAACTTCAAGTGGGACAGGCGGCCCACCCGGAGTACGATCCAGTTTGCCGCTGGCCATTAAGACTGTGTCACGAATGATTTCACCTTCCAGCCGTTTGAGTCTCATTTTCCAAAGCAGGTGGTTTTCCGGGTCAGCGGATTCAGCAGGCTGGATTTTAGCTGATGCTTGACGATAAACGGTGGAAACCATCGTCTTGCGGATCAGGAATTTTTGGGACCACCCTTGGGATATCGCTTCGCTGGCCAGCCAATCGAGAAGTTGGGGATGAGTTGGTTGTTCACCGGAGCGTCCCAGGTTTCCAGGGGTTGCCACGATTCCACGACCCAGCAGGTGGTGCCAGAGTCGGTTGACCATCACCCGCGCCACCAGTCCAGAGGCCGGCGTGTCCGGCGTGGTCAGCCAGCGGGCTACCGACAACCGCCGCCCACTGGTCTCGCCTGCCGCTTCTGACGGACTGGACGAAGTGGAGGTGCCCGGGGCATTGAGCACACTCAGGAATCCATTTTGTACAGGTTTTCCGGGACGCAAAAATTCACCGCGTATCAATTGACGAGTTTCCGGTGGTGGACCGGTATCAAAGAGCGCGAAGATCCAGCCGTAACCCTTCCGTGTACCGTTCAGCTGGCCGATTTCAGCCTCGAAATTGGCGACCTTTTCCCGCTCTGGGTCGGTGAACGCAGCGGTGATCTCTTCAGGGGAGATTGGCTCGAGACGCATCGCCAGTTTTTTTTGTTCGTCGCTACGTTTGTCGGCTGGTGTTTGCACTGCCGAACGTACTGCTTCGCGAATTTCCTCCGGCAGCGAGGGCAATTTAGCGTTCAGGATG
>Ga0310342_100002715_pt1 | contig 11436 bp, 9 predicted proteins | sample S15DNA20500_MG_FD_206155 | JGI IMG/M metagenome (GOLD analysis project Ga0310342, IMG submission 206155) | Marine microbial communities from station ALOHA, North Pacific Subtropical Gyre - S1503-DNA-20-500_MG | ecosystem: Environmental > Aquatic > Marine > Oceanic | place: Pacific Ocean: North... | reverse complement strand
CCGTGTCCGTGTCCGTGTCGGTGTCGGTGTCGGTGTCCGTGTCGGTGTCCGTGTCGGTATCGGCATCCTCCACGTCCGGGTCTGGCCCGGCGGGCTTGATGTTGTTGCAGCCCAGGAGCAAGCCGGGGATGAGCAGAAGGGGCAGACGACTGAACATGGAACCTCTCCTACAGCCCGAGGGCCGATCCTATCGTATTGAAAGCCACCGTCATGCTTCCCCACAGCCGCTCGTAGAAGTGGGTGGACAGGAGGTAGATCTGTACCACCAGGGTCACGACACAAAGCACCAGCGCCCAGCTCGCCCGCTGTCGCAGGCGCAGAAGCCGGCTGGCATCTTCTTCACTGTAGTCTCCAGCTTCGATCCGTGGCATTTCGGCATCGGCGGACAGCCACGCCCACAGGGTGAGCAGCGCTCCAGGCACACTGGTCCAGCATGGCACCCCAAGGATCACCAGCGGAACACCCACCCACAAGATTCCCCGGATGGAATTGAGCTTGGGCTCGGCAGGAACCGGCGGTGTGGGCGGCTCTCCGGAGAACAGGGCGTCGACCTTGTCAGACATGGTCCTCACTTCAGCAGGGTGCGCAGGTCCTGTCCATAGGACTGCCGGAGAGACTCGTCGAACCGAAGACCATCCTCCTCCAGCTGAATGGTCAGATCCTCCCGGAAGCTACGGACCGCATTCTTGATGTTGGCCATCGACAAGGCCTCTGGTTGCTTGATCTGCCCGGAGGCGACCTGCTTTCGCCCAAGCGCCTGTATCTGCTGCTGCAGGTCCTTGATCGGAGTCTGGGTTCCCACCAGGGTTCCCGCACCCTCCAGGGTCAGCAGGTAGGACTCCAGGAAGTTCCGGGTCAGGTCAGCGAGCTCCCGAACGAAGTCCATGCTTCCCAGATGCAAGGCTCCGTCGATATCCCCTTGCAGTGCGCCGTAGCGAATGAGGCCCTCCAGCGCGCGGCGCTCGAGAACCTCGACAGTGTGCTCCGGGTCGGTCGTGAACTCGTAGCGCAGCAAGTAGATCTGCTCGGCAAAGAGCCGTGAGATCTCCTGCCGGATGGGATGGTCCTGAGTCAGGCGGGTGTCTCGGTTGAGTTCTTTTCGACAACCGCGGATGGCAGCGGCCAAGAGGCTCATCGGGGTCAGGAAATGGAGGTTTCCGTTCTTGTGGTACTCCAGTGATATTCGGCGGTTGTCGATCACCTGGATGAGGGTGTTGTCGTCGATCAGCACTCGTCGAATGCTGTGTCCTTCCTCCAGCGTGTCCAGCGCTTCGTCGATGCCCCAGGCACCATCCATCAGCCGGTGGGCCGGCAGCGCCCCTTCAGCGATGAGCGCATCATAGAAGCGCCGGGTTCGCGACTTGAGCACCGCTCGGGGGACACCTCTGCGATGCTGTGCGAGCAATCCCATGGCCACCAGGCCGGTGGGTAGCATCACCATGTTCTGGGAGATCCGGTACATCAAGCGCTCGCCGGTGTGCTGGAGGATCTCCTGGCGGTGATCGGGATCTACGTCCTCCCAGGATTGTCCAGCAGAAGCCAGAACCTCGCTGGCTCGGACGGGCTCACCCACCCTGATGTACACCCGCCCAAAGCGCTTCCGAAAGATCCCGCCAGATGCCTTGACCACCTTGGCGACGTCCTCTGTCTGCTTGTCCTCGCCGGAAAGCTCACGCTCGTAGGACTTCGCCTCCGCAATCTGCTCGTAGGAGATGGCGATGGGCAACAGATTCACGTCCCAGCCCTCTCGGTGCCGTGCGGCAGAGTCCAGGACCATGCCGAGGACCCCCAGCCGCGGAGGCAAGAGCTTTCCAGTGCGGCTCCGACCGCCTTCGATGAAGAATTCAATTGGAAAGCCATCGCGGATGAGCTGGTGCATGTACCGAGAGAAGACCACCGGAAAGATGTGCTCCCCTTCGAAGCTTCGCTTGATGAAGAAGGCGCCCATGCTCCGAAAGATGTGGCCCAGCGGCCAGAAGCCCAGGTTCTCCCCGGCCACGATGTGTGGGATCACGATGTCCTGGTGGTACAGGTGGCTCGAGATCAAGAGGTAGTCGAGGTGAGACCGGTGACACGGCACCAGGACGGGGGTGGCATCTCGGAACGCCTCTCTGAGCCGTTGGAGGTCCTCCTCGCGCATGTCTACGCCGCTGAACACCCGGTTCCACAGGAAGCGAAGGAGGTGCGCGGTGACACGGACATAGGAAAAACGCACCCGGGCGGCGATCTTGTCCAGGACGCCCTCAATTTTGGCCTCGATCTTCCAGGCCGGATCTCCGGAACGTTCCGTCTCCGCTTGAATCAGGGCGCGAATCTCCGGAGAGCGCATCACAAGGCGTCGTGTCCAGCGATGCGCCCGTAGGCGTGGTCCCCGGACCACATGACTCTCCCGGTACAGATAGCGCCGCAGTAGCAGTCGGAGGCGGCGCTGCTGGTGCGCATCGGGCTCCGACCGGTAGCGCTCCGTGATCTCCCTGAGATCGACAGGAGCACCGGCATGAACCACCACGCGTGTGTTTCGTGTCGCCACCCGGATGAGCTTCTGCAGCCAGCTGGGTTCATCCTGGGACCCGAGAAGAAAGCGGGCGGCCTCTCCCCGTGCTGTCTCAGGTCCTCGGTGCCAGGCCACGACCACCGGCACAATCTGGATGGGCAGACTGCACTGGGACTGGGCCGCCAGGAGGGCGGGGATTGGATCGAGATGGGGCCGAGGCCGGCCCTTTCCACGGAGGGTGCTCCGTAGGTCTCGTCCTGGAAGGAGAAACAGGGAAGTCGGCACCCCGCTTGCCACGGCCTGTGTGAGCCAGCCGCTCGTGATGGGGTGGAAGTCTGGATTCTTGCCTCGACGCAGGGCGCGCCACCATTCCTTGATGGCCGTGCGCAGGGGGGCGATGGCGGTGGAGTAGAGGCCATTGGTGAACTGGCTGAGTGGCAGCCGTCTTCCAATCAGGACTCGATTGAGTGCCAGCCAGTCGATGCGGGATCGGCTGTGCAGCACGTAGACCACCGGCCCGCGCTCTGTGGCGCGCCGAACCTGGTCGGCGGAGTGATCCTCCATTCGGATGCGTCCCAACAGGATGCCAATGCCACTGAGATGAAACAGCAGTCCGAACCTGCGACGCATCCCGGACCGGTAGTCTTCCGCGGGTGTGAAGCGAGCGGTGGCGTTCTGCGGCACTGCAGGCGTTGGGGGGCCAGGCATGGGGCCAGCTAACTCCTAAATTGACAACGGGGCCCCTCTCAGGGCCCCGCTCGTCCAACCGTTGGGTCGGTATCAGGCGCGAGCTTCGCTACCAAAGACGCTGCCCAATTCACCGCGGATGCCGCTGGAGTCCCTCAGCCGGGTCAGCGCTTCACGTTCGATCTGACGGACACGCTCGCGACTCAGGCCCATCTCCTTGCCGACCTCAGAGAGCGTGCGGAATTCGCCGTCCTCCAGGCCGTAGCGACGGGTCAGCACGAAGCGCTGACGCTCCGTGAGCAGCGCGTGGAATGCACCATCCATGCGGTTGAGTTCCTGGGTGTTGATGGCCTCCAGGTCCGGCTGAACAGCGTCCTCATCGGAGAGGAAGCGGTCGAGAGGACGGGGACGGGGGCCATCGTCTACAGGTTGCTCGAGACTGATGGTGTTGCCTTGGCTGAGCAAGAGCTCGGCCCGCTCCTTGTCGATCCCGACCTCCTGGGCCAGGTCGGCAGTGGTGTACTCCACACCGACGGACTCAAAGCGCTTCATGGCCTTGCGCAGGTTTCGGGTCTGCTCGACCGCACAACCAGGCAAGCGTACAGGCCGACCCGTGTGGTCGATGGCCCGTGTCATCTGTGCGCGGACCCACCAGCGGGCATAGGTCGAGAACCGGATGCCACGGTCAGGGTCAAAGCGCTTGGCTGCACGGAGCAGGCCGATGTAGCCCTCCTGCACCAGATCCTCTTCGTCCATGAAGGGGCCAGCAAGCTTGCGAGCCTCGCCGTGCGCGATGCGACGACCAGACATGGCCAGACGCCAGCGGAGGTTCTCAGCCTGGTTCCAGGACCGTGCTGCGGTCTGAGCGTATTCCTTGAGTTCCGGATCCTTCCTGGAAGCCTTGATGGTGGCCTTGACGGCCTCCTCGAGGCGATCGACAGCACCAGCCCGGGTGCGCTCGGCACGGTCGGGACGACGCATCAGGATGGAGTCGGCTTCGTCGATACCGGCCACTGCCTCGCGGGCAGTTTGCTCGGACCTCCGAATTTCGCGAGCCATCTGCTTCTCTTCTTCGGCTGTCAGCCGTTCGGAGAACGTGGGTGCGGTGTCGGAGAGACGTGGGGTTCGTAGATTTGAGAGAGACATGAGCTTGGCTCCTTCGGGCGGAAGGCGGACTGGATTTTGGTGCGGCTCGATATTACGCGACGGTTCGGAACTGGCGGGTGTGGGTGCTGTGACCCCGGGTGTGCGTTTTCCGGATACGCGTGTCTCGGTGGTCCGGGTTTTCGCGCAATCTGGGGTCGCTGTCAAGGCAAAACTGCAACGCTTCTGTGACAACAGGATCACAGGAGATCTCAGAGACCCACCGCTCCGCGCACTCGATCGAGGGTTTTTCGGGCCACAAGTTGCGCTCTGGATGCGCCATCATCAAGGATCTTCCTGACCTTTTCCGGATCAGCCATGAGGGCCTCAAATTGCTCTCTTGGCTCGGAAACTGCAGATTCGACCAATTCGAATAATTCTTGCTTAGCGTGCCCGTAGCCCATCCCACCGGCCTGATAGCGACCCGCAAGATCTGCCTGTTGATCCGGTGTGGCGAAGAGTTTGTAGAGCTGAAATACATTGCAGGAGTCAGGGTCCTTTGGATCATCGACCCCCTTGGAGTCGGTGACGATCGACATGAACTTCTTTCGGAGCTTTTTGGGCGGAAGAAAGATTTCAATCGCATTTCCGTAGGACTTTGACATCTTTTCTCCGTCCAGTCCGGGCACTGTCTCCACCTCTTTCTTGATGAGCGGCTGAGGTACCACAAGGGTCTCGCCGAACAGGTGGTTGAAGCGCTGAGCGATGTCACGGGTCATCTCCACGTGTTGCTTCTGGTCCTTCCCGACCGGCACGACATGACTGTCGAAGGCCAGGATGTCTGCCGCCATGAGCAAAGGGTAGGTGTAGAGGCCGATGTTGACCTCCCGCCCCTTTGCGACGGCATCCTTGAACGCGTGGGCCTTGTCCATCATTCCCTTGGACGTGATGCAGCTGATGATCCAGGCCAGCTCCGTCACCTCGGGCACGTCGTGCTGGGCCCACAAGACGCTCTTGGCAGGGTCCAGCCCCAGCGCGAGCCAGGTCGCTGCCACCTCGATGTTCATGACCCGCATCTGCTCCGGGTCCCGCATGGTGGTCAGCGCGTGGTAGCTGGCCACAAAGTAGAAGCACTCGTGGCTGTCCTGTAGCGCCAAGGCTGGCTGGTGCATGGCCAGCAGGTTGCCGATGTGAGGCGATCCGCTGGGCTTGATGCCGGTCAAAGCACGCTGGGACATGACACTTTCTTGAAAGATGAGGTGGCAAAGTGGTGTGGGTTGGGCGAGGCTATCGCACGGGGTGCTACTATTCGCAACCTCAGTGTGGAGGATTCAACATGCGTGCGATGTTCTTGCTTTCTTTGACGGCGCTTTTTGCTTGTGACGGCGACAAGGATCTTGGTGGCGATTCTGGTGGTGGCACCGACAACACGCCTCCCATCGACGATCCGAGCTGTGAGGCGGACGGAGACTGCTCGGAGTGGCAGATCTGTGAGGCCGAAGAGTGTGTGGACGGAGATCGGAACAATGCGGAAGACGAGGCGCTGCCAGTCATCCTGGACGCTGAGGAGTCGGTCGAGAGCTACATCAACACCGCGGGCGACGAAGACTTCTACACCTTTGATTCGGACGGCGGGGAGTTCATCTTTGCGCTGATCGATGCCCACGAAGAAGTGGACGAGGGTGACCCAAAGCTCGACACCTTCCTGACCCTGTACGACCCTGACGGCCAAATCGTGACCACGGCAGATGACTTCCCCAACGGTGGGAGCGTCAACAACATGGACAGTGCCCTGTGGGCCTACCTCAGCCAGTCCGGGACCTACGTGCTCAAGGTGGAGGACGCCAACCCCATCAAGGGAGAAGAGGCGTGGGGTGGCCGGGACTACACCTACAGCCTCGAGGTCAGTACCTGGGGCCAGGCCACCTACGGACAGAGCACCTTTGCGGAGCCTTTCCTCTTTGGAGACGAGGGTCTTGAGCTGACGGAGAACACCCTCTACGCGGTGGGTGTGATCCTCGAGGGTGAGGGCGAGGTGGACTACATCGCACTCGATTTCCCCTACGGCAACGCAGGATTGTACGTGGATGGGATCGAGGACCTTCGAGGCAGCGATGCCAACCCCATGGCGAGCATCCTGACGATGGATGAGGTCTTGCTCTCTCAGCGGGACGAAGTGGGACCCAACGACGGTGTGTTCTACCCGAGCATGACGGAAGGTGGGGTGATGGTCGCTGTGGAAGATGCGGATGGTGGGGGAGGACCCAACCACTGGGCGGTACTCATCATCAAGGCGACAGATGAGGACAGCGCGTATGCCTCGGAGTCTGAGCCCAATGACACCCAGGTTCAGGCGACGACCATCGAGATGCCAGAGTCCGAGAACTCGGGCGGAAAGATCTTCTACTCGGGCACCATCCGGGGAGAGTTCAATACGGTCGGCGATTCGGACTTCCTCAAGATGGAGGTCAGCGGTGAGCACACTGTGGAGACAGAAGAGGGTGATGAGGTTCAGTACCTGGTGGTCTGCGCCAACAGCAGTCGCTGGGGCTCGAGCATCGCGCCGGACATCACGGTCTACGACCAGCTAGGGACCGAGCTCGGCAGTGCCTCGGGTGATGCAGGCCAGTCTCCCAACACCAGCATCGAGAACATCGAGCTGGTGCCTGGAGAGGCGGTGTATCTGGAGGTCGATGGCGGGGAAGACAACCTGGGAACCCCGGACGAGTGGTACATGCTGAAGGCCTACATCGCGAGCTTCTCCGTGCTCTCCTACGACGAAGGTGGCTATAGCTGTCCGTGACGCAGGAACCCTGGGAGATGCCATGCGACTGATTTTTCTTTGCTCTGTAGCGTTGACGTTGGCTTGTGATTCCAAGCCGACTGGTGGCGATACCGCAGATGAGTTTACCTCTGATGCGGATGCCGACACGGACACGGACACGGATACCGATACGGACACCGACACGGACACGGACACGGACACGGACACGGATACCGATACGGACACGGACACGGACACCGACACGGACACCGACACGGACACCGACACGGACACGGACACGGACACGGACACCGATACCGATACCGACACCGACACCGATACAGACACGGATACCGGCGCAGTGGTCTCTGAGTGTTTGTACGACTACACGGAATTTGGTGCCGCAGATTGTGACGCGGCGTGGGACAGCCTCGGCTTCACGTGCTCAGAGCTGGAGAGCGACTACGGCTGGGACTGCGCGGGCTGCGCGTGCCCTGGTGATGATGTCGGCTCGGACTTTGAGCCTGCGGCGGTGGGCTTCTACCTGCAGACTGTCTGGGACGAGGAGGCGGACACGCTCGGCCCCTGGTACATCCCCGATCTCGGTTCGGGTGCCACAGGGTACCTGCCCTACGTGACCATCAGTCTGGCCACGTCCGAGTTCTTCACGATGGACTCGAGTGACCCGCTGAGGGAGGACGAGTACTGCAATATGTACGCGACCTTTGACTACACTTCCGCAGAGCTGGACGCAGAGTACTTTGATTACGATGCGGCGACCGGTGGCACCGGCGAGACAGTGGCGCTCTTTGCTGCCTACGAGGGTCGGCTGGACATCTACTCAGTCGAAGACCGGTGTTACGACTGGGTCGATCGGGATCCACTGGAGACCTTTGACGGTACCCACATTGGCTTCGGCCTGGGTCCGCTCTCCGACACGATCTCCGCCATGCTGGCATCCGCCTATGGCGATGAGTGGGGGGAGTATGAGTCGTCCTACGTCGCCCAGTACGTGGCGGTGAACCACCCGGCAGACACTGAGCTTGGCTACGACTTTGTGGCCTACGACTGGAACACGGCATTTTTTGCCGGAGTGGCTCCGGATACCTGCGAGGACTTCCTTCTCTCAGACGGCAGCTCCCTGGAGATCTGTGGTGAAGTCAGTCTCGAGTACCGGGACGGTGGCTACTACTACAGCATGATCGATGCCTCCGAGAGTGAGGGTAGTCGCATCGCCTTCGTGCGAGGCGACCCCTACTGGTACGAGGACTTCCCCAACCTCGATCTCGACATCATGACAGAGGGCGCACCCTGAGCTGTCGCCCTACTTCGCGATGGCGGCTGCGATCTTGTCCAACGCATCTCGATGAGGAGATGGGGACAGTCCGCCCAGCGCCTTTCTTGCTCGCCAGGTCTGACTGAGCAGCCGTTCTCGGCCGGCACTCAGTGCACCGGATGCTTGCACTCGCTCCTGCAGCTCTCTGGCCAGGTCGTCATCCGGCGCATGGCGGAGCTTCAGCCACATCTCACCAATCCGCGCGTCTCGCTCGGCCCCGAGACTGATGGCAAAGTTGGGGCTGTGCTTGCCCAGGCGTTCCTCGATCGTTGCGGCGACATCGTGGGTGTCTGCCTCCATGGCGACCAGGTCGTCGCGCATGTGCCAGGCCACGCCGGCATGCCGGCCATAGCGCCCCAGGGAACGGATGATGTGCGGCTCGCCGCCGGCCACCCGAGCACCGGATCGGCAGGCGAAGTCGAAGACGGCACCGGTGTAGCCATCCGCCAGTTCTTCGCACTCCGCCGGGGTGGCCATGCGCCCACGAATCGATTCGCTCAGCGCGTGGCCATCGGTAATTTCCCTGAGCGCGTCGAGCACATCGTCCACCACGTGCGGTGTGGGGGCGTGCCGTGCGAGCTCCAGGGCGCGCAGGGATAGGTGATTGGCGCCGAGCCAGCCCACTGCACCCAACAGCTTTCGTGCTGCTCGACGTCGCCGGCCTCCAGGGAGTCCCAGCGCTCGGTCGTGGACCACGATGGCCACATGAAGAAGCTCCGCGGCCATGGCAATGTGCTCTGCAGCGTCGCCCTCGGGCACTTCGGTTGTCGTGCCCTCCGCCTCTCCATGTGCACGCGTGGCTCGCTCGCTGAGCAGCACGAGCATCGGGCGGACCCTGGGGATGCCAGGTGCCAAGAAGCGCTGAGGATCGAAGTCCGAGGGTGCACCCGCTCCCCCCGCCAGATCTTCAAAGGCGTCCTCCAGTCGGTCCAAGCGTGCCTTGAGGTCGCTGGCGAGGACATCGGGCCCGAGGTCGGGAGCAGGGTGGCGGCGTCGGCGACTCAAGGGGCCTACCTTAGTACCCGCCCGTCTGTTTCCAGGCGGTGGCGTTGGCCTTGATCATCATCCAGGCCCCAATCACGATCAGTGCGACCGCACCGTACCCGGTGCCGGTCAGGCCGATGTGGGGCAAGGCGTCGAAGCCCATGTTGGAGGTCTGAGTGGCAATCTCACCACCCGGCATGGAGAAGCCATACAACGTGATCAGCAGGACACCCAGTCCCGTACTCACGCCGCCAGCAATCCAGAAGATGGTCCGCATGGAAGCCTCCGCAGGCGTCCATGGCGATGGACGCTCTCGGGCCTGTCTAACCTCAGGCTCGATGTACCACAACACAGGTAGCGCTGCAGAAGAGCCCGGGGTAAGTCTGAACGGTCATTCATTAATCGGGGAATTCCAATGGGACACGCCTACATCATCGATGCTGTCAGGACTCCGCTCGGCCGAAAAAACGGTGCACTCAGCAATGTCAGAGCCGACGATCTGGCGGCAGGTACGCTTCAGGCCATCATTGATCGTACGGGAGTGGATCCCAACGAGATCGAGGACGTGGTGATGGGCTGCGTCACACAGGTAGGCGAGCAAGGCCTCAATGTGGCTCGGAACGCAGCGCTGTCGGCAGGCTTTCCTGTCGATGTGACGGGTACGAGCGTCAACCGGCTCTGTGGTAGTTCCCAGCAGGCCTTCAACTTTGCTGCGATGGGGGTGGCCAGCGGTCACCAGGACCTGGTGGTCGCGGCAGGTGTGGAGAGCATGACTCGGGTTCCGATGGGCTCCGATATGTTCCTCAACGGTGAGATGGCCATGCCGTCTGCATCGCTGCAGTGGCGATTTTCCATCGTTCCGCAGGGTGTCTCTGCCGAGCTGGTGGCCCAGCGATTTGAGCTGAAGCGCTCCGAGCTCGATGCCTACTCCCTGGAATCCCACAGCCGAGCAGCTGCGGCACAGGACGCCGGGAAGTTCGACGGGGAGATCGTCGGGCTCGATGTAAAGACCGAGGAGCAGGGTGAGTTCCACTTCGACAAAGACGAGGGCATTCGTCGAGGCTCGACCTTGGAGAAGCTCGCCAGCCTCCGCCCGGCCTTCCAGGAGGATGGGGTGATCACTGCGGCGAGTTCCTCGCAGATCTCGGATGGTGCGGGCGCCATCCTTGTCGCCAGTGAGGCTGCGGTGAAGAAGTACAACCTCAAGCCTCGGGCCAAGGTCATCTCCATGTCCACGGCAGGGGTGGACCCGACCATCATGCTGACCGCTCCGATCGGCGCGACCCGTAAGGCGCTGGCCAAGGCTGGTATTGGCGTGGGAGATCTCGGAGTCATCGAGATTAATGAGGCCTTTGCCAGTGTGGCGCTCGGCTGTGGTCAGGCGCTCGAGTTCGACTTCGACAAGGTCAATGTTCATGGTGGTGCCATTGCGCTGGGTCACCCGCTGGGCTGCTCAGGTGTGCGGCTGCTGACCACCTTGCTCAATGCCATGGAAGACCGAGACGAGCGATATGGACTGAGCACGATGTGCATCGGTTTTGGCCAGGGGATCGCCACGATCATCGATCGGAACGTCTAGGCGCCTCAACGAGAATGTCCCGGCTGGTTAGGCTGCATTCATGCAGCTGACGGCCTACCTCCTCGGCGATCCTGGACGCATGCCATTTGTGGGGCATTTCCGGGTCGGAATTCACACGGAGCAGGCCACGTTGGCTGCAGCTGGAAGGGTGGCTGGTGGTTCCGGAGTAGTGCCTGGATTTCGCGCAGCGCGTGCAGTGGAGGCGGCCTTGATGGGGCTTTCCACCACCGATGTCCTGGACCGACACGATCTGTTGCGACGGGCCTGGACGACACTTTTCGATGTTGCGGCCTGCGATCTCGGGCCTGAGGTCGGCGCAGATCTGACCGTGTTCTTTGCGGTGCGTGATGCCAAGGGCATGGGCGTCGCAGGGGTGGGCCTCGCCGGAGTGTGGGGCTGGTCCGGGCCACTGGATCCAGAGCCTGTGCCGCTGGTTGAGGGCGCGCATCCGCTGCTCGGTGCTGCGGGGCTGCCTGCGGTTGCACCGGGTGTGCTCACCCTGGATACTT